>Ga0209960_1000196_pt1 | contig 173891 bp, 142 predicted proteins | sample ThiBiot_500_plan_2_FD_183947 | JGI IMG/M metagenome (GOLD analysis project Ga0209960, IMG submission 183947) | Wastewater bioreactor microbial communities from Cape Town, South Africa - Thiocy_expt_500_plan (SPAdes) | ecosystem: Engineered > Bioreactor > Thiocyanate-remediating >... | reverse complement strand
GAGGAATCTATCAACATGTAATAGAATCAATCATTTACTATGTCAGTAAAATTTTATTCTAAAAGTATTGTACTAATTCAGTCTATGTTTATTTTATATATTTAAATAGTTATTTTATTTATTAATATAAGAAAATAATTAAATATAATAAATAAAAATAATAGGAATATTTTTGATCAAATACTACATAGACTGATCCTATACAGGGTAACTAGTATTTATTCGGAGATGTAAATTTTTATGATTAGACTATCTTCATGTTGATTGGTTTCTCTTACAAGAAACCAATCAACCAAATAATGGTGTAATCAATTATTTACAACATCTGAATAGAGACTAGTTATATTGTATTATTTTAGTCTAATTATATATCCATTCAAATGTATATTTTCGAGATTAGATTGGTGTTAAATTTGATAGATTCCTCGTGAGAGGAATCTATCAAAATGTAATAGAATCAATCAGTTGTTATACAATTTTAAATTCATACTAATTGTATTGTATCAATTCAGTCTATATTAATTTTATATATTTAAATTACTATTTTATTTATTAATATAATAAAATAAATTAATATAATAAATAAAAATAATAGGAATATTTTTGATCAAATACTACATAGACTGATCCTATACAGGGTAACTAATCTTTATTCAGAGATATAAAACTTCTAGATTGGATTATTCTCATGTTGATTGGTTTCTCGTAAGAGAAACCAATCAACCAAATAATGATATAATCAATTATTTACATCATCTGAATAGAGACTAGTTACATTGTATTGTTTTAGTCTAATTATTTATCCATTTAAATGTATATTTTCAAGATTGGATTAATGTTGAATTTGATAGATTCCTCTTACGAGGAATCTATCAACATGTAATAGAATCAATAATTTGATATACAATTTAAAATTTATTCTAATTGTATTGTATCAATTCAGTCTATATTTATTTTATATATTTAAATTATTATTTTATTTATTAATATATAAAAATAAATTAATATAATAAATAAAAATAATAGGAATATTTTTGATTAAATACTACATGGACTGATCCTATATAATGTAACTAGTCTTTATTCAGAGATGTAAATCTTCTAGATTAGATTATCTTCATGTTGATTGGTTTCTCATAAGAGAAACCAATCAATCAAATAATGGAGTAATCAATTATTTACAACATCTGAATAGAAACTAGTTACACTGTATTGTTTCAGTCTGATTATTTATCTGATTAAATGTATATTCTCAAGATTAGATCAGTATTATATATTGATAGATTCCTCATGAGAGTAATCTATCAATATATAATAGAATCAATTATTTGCTATGTCAGTAAAATTTAATTATATTCATATTGTATTAATTCAGTCTATATTTATTTTATATATTTAAATTACTATTTTATTTATTAATATATAAAAATAAATTAATATAATAAATAAAAATAATAGGAATATTTTTGATTAAATACTACATAGACTGGTCCTATATAATGTAACTAGTCTTTATTCAGAGATGTAAATCTTCTAGATTAGGCTATCTTCATATTGATTGGTTTCTCATAAGAGAAACCAATAAACCAATCAACCAAATAATGGAATAATCAATTATTTACAACATCTGAATAGAAACTAGTTACACTGTATTGTTTCAGTCTGATTATTTATCTGATTAAATGTATATTCTCAAGATTAGATCAGTATTATATTTGATAGATTTCTCATGAGAGGAATCTATCAACATGCAATAGAATCGATAATTTGATATACCATTTAAAATTTATTCTAATTGTATTGTATCAATTCAGTCTATATTTATTATATATATTTAAATTATTATTTTGTTTATTAATATAATAAAATAAATTAATATATATAATAAAAATAACAGGAATATTTTTGATTAAATATTACATAGATGAATCCTATACAATGTAACTAGTCTTTATTCAGAGATGTAAATCTTCTAGATTAGATTAGCTCCATGTTGATTGGTTTCTCGTAAGAGAAACCAATCAACCAAATAATGAAATAATCAATTATTTACAACATTTGAATATAAACTAGTTATATTGTATTATTTCAGTCTAATTATTTATCCATTTAAATGGATTCAAAATTTCAAGACAATATTAATACTAAATAATCAAAATATTTTTCGGTGAAAAACATTAATACGATATGTCTTAATATTCATTAACAAAATAATTTAAATATATTTTTACACAGTATACATATGTTATTCTCAACCATCAACAGTCACACTTTCACATAATGATAATATAGTACACTTAAAATTATATCTTCAATTTAAACACATCACATACACACCGAATTAATAAAATATATAATAAATCAGTAATTTATTATGTTATTCCAATAACAGTCCATCTTTATCATGAACAATACAATTGTATTATTTCAATACGTTACTAAATCACATCAACTGTATATCCAAATATCATCTACATTTCAATTGTATCCAAAATGTCAACATAAAAAAATCAAAAATAAAAAAAATTTTTTTAAAATTGAAAAATTTTTTATCTTAAATGAGAAATAAAATATAAAAGATATTTGATCACAATGAGCGACGTTATATCTCAACGTGATTTAATTGTGAAAATCAATAAATATATTGATTCAAACGATGTTGACAGTCTCTCATCTGAGCTCATTTGTTTCATCAATGATGAGTACGGCAAAGAGAGAGACAAAGTTGTCAACGACAATGATAAAAGGATGGAGGAAATCAACTTCCACAATCTTACTACTGTCCATAATATTAGTAAGATGTGGGAAATCCTCCATCCCGAAACTGTTATTAAGAGGGGAAGGAAATCTAAACGACCTTCCCCAGTAAATGTTGCAATACTGGAGACTTTAAAGTCTTCAGTTATGAATGTGATAACAGGATTTGAGGCACCACCAAATCCTGATTTCATCATCGGTGGGTATAAAATACCCGATGATGTCACATTCAAGGGAGTGAAAAAGGGAAGAAAACCATCTTCCCTTAAGACCTATTCATTCCCATTGCAATTTAGAGCTGCTCTGAATGATGCTAAAACCGGAACATCAGCATCAACAGAGTCAGTGAAGGGAATTATCGACACCAATAATGTCGATAATAATATTAATGGAAATGTTGATGGAATTAGCACCTCCATCAATATGTTAGAAAATGATCAATATGATAACAGCTGTTATTATATTGATCTTTACAAGAAGGAAGATGTTAAACCATCTAACACTAAAAGGGATGTTACAACATCCAAGATTAAGGCCTTAGTGGCATCTATTTGTGATAAAGATGTTAAATCATCTAATAATAATGTTATGGTCAATACTTGTGTCAAACCATTATATACTCCAGAACCAGTTTATGTCCCCGAAGCAACTGCGTATATAGCACCAAGTAAACCATTATCGAAGACCAAGCTTAAAGAACTTTCCAAACCAAGTCCAATAGTGGAAAGAATTGATGTACACTATGCCAGATTAAGGTCAGCAATAAAACCAATTAAATTCAGCAGCAATTATAATCCTGAAGCACCATTGCTGTACAATAATAGTGTAAAACTTGAATCTGGTACATATATATCTTCATTAAATTTACCAACTGCTCCAACTACCCCAATAGAACCATCTAAACCAATCCAACCATTTTATCCACCCAAATTAACCCATTCAATCCAACCCACGTGTGTAAAATTATCTGACGCATTATATGGTGAACCATCATTTACATCAAAACCTGTTGTAAAAGTCGGTCGTCCACTCGGTAGCCCAAACAAAACTCCAGAACAAAAAGAACAGGAGAGATTGAATAAAAAACCAAGGGGAAGACCTCGCGGAAGCACTAACAAGAAATCTACCTGTAAAAAAGACGAAGAGGTGATTATTCGTGACAACGAAATAGCATTAAGGTTGAATCCAAATAAATTCGAGGTTCATATGATAAGATACACATTAGAAAATCCTCACGTATCATTTGCGGAGTGGACCAATTATTCAGATAGAATTATGAACAGAATCAAGGAGGAAAATAAAGTAACATTTGAACAACGCCTTAATGTTTGGGAAGAGAATGTCACCCGCGAAATTAATAGAATAAAGGGTAGATTATCACTTGGTAAATCCATAAATAAGGGGAAGGGTAAACTTATGTGTGAACCAGAGGATGAGTCAGCTAAAGAAGCATTAGAATACAGATATGAGTTATTAGAAACGCGCAAAAATGACCCATTCTTCATCAATCTCTTAAAGCGATCATTTGGGGTTGGTTCAACCGGAAGGTCCAGGAAATCCAGATTTGATGATATTGGTAGTTCTCGCGATAATGACAGTAATAATATTAATATCAACAGGAATATGAATAATAATGTAAATAATAGCTTGTTAGATTCGGATAATGACATGTTTAACGGTGATTTAATACAATTTACTGACTGTTTAGCTCCAAATCCAAAAGATAATTTTGTGGAAGATTTAATTGATTTATCAGATGTAAATGTTAACAATTTGTATGTAAATAATTTATTGGAGAAGGTTGATGAACCAGATGTAGTTGATAGAATATTGAATAATGTAATTGAGAACCAGAATAATAAATCAAATGAATTCAATGAAAATAATGTAGAAATGGACGATACCATGAAATTATGTTTAAGCATATATCAATGTGTTTATGCTATCTATAATAACGCAAAATAATGTTAATCTGTTAATCGTCAATGATAATTATCATATTTATAATCTTTTTATGTATGTATTAGTAATTGTGGTGATTTAATGTTGGATTGTGAAAATGTAATTATTGAATCTATTCATTCAGCAATAATTTATTTAAAATGGATATTATGATATTTTTCAGCAAAATCATCTAATGTCAAGTTTTGACAAATTTACCATATGTTAATTTTTCAATAAAACTACATTATGCTAATTTCCTAAAAATCACCATATGTCAAGTTTTGACAAATTTACCATATGTTAATTTTTCAATAAAACTACATTATGCTAATTTCCTAAAAATCACCATATGTCAAAATTTCCAATAAAACACCATATCTCATATTTTTCAATAACATTATCTTATGTTAACATTCTAATAAAATCACATTATATCAAATTTTTTTAAACTATTTTATACTAAAATTTTAATAAATCACCTTATGTCAAAATTTCAATAAAACTGTCTCATGTTAATTTTCAACAAGTCCGTTTTATGTTAAATTTTTAATAAAACCATCCTATGCCAATTCTCCAACGAGATCATCACATGTTAAAATTTCAAAAGAGACAACTTTATATTAAAATTCTAGAGAAATTACCTTATGTTAAATTTTCAATAAAATCGTTATATGTTAAATATTCGTGAAATCAGCATAATATTAAATTTTCAAGAAAGTCACATTATGTTGAACTTATAATAAAACAGCCTTTTGTTGATTTTACTGGGAAATCACTTTTTGTTGAGATTTCATGGGATAATCTTATGTTAATTTTTTAAGAAACCACCTTATGACATTTAAGAAAATGGTATGAGTGTCAGATACTGATGATTATAGTATGGTGTTCGTAAAATATTATATGACAGTTCGCGTCAGCGAATAGATGATTATAGTATTGTGTTCTTTAAATACCATATTGCAGTTCGCGATAGCGAACGTGATATTCGCGTCAGCGAATAGATGATTATAGTATTGTGTTTATTAAATGTCATATTGCAGTTCGCGATAGCGAACGTGATATTCGCGTCAGCGAATAGATGATTATAATAATGTGTTCGTTAAATACCATATTGCAGTTCGCGATAGCGAACGTGATATTCGCGTCAGCGAATAGATGATTATAGTATTGTGTTCTTTAAATACCATATTGCAGTTCGCGATAGCGAACGTGATATTCGCGTCAGCGAATAGATGATTATAATAATGTGTTCGTTAAATACCATATTGCAGTTCGCGATAGCGAACGTGATATTCGCGATAGCGAACGTGATATTCGCGATAGCGAATAGATGATTATAGTATTGTGTTTATTAAATGTCATATTGCAGTTCGCGATAGCGAACGTGATATTCGCTTCAGCGAATAGATGATTATAATAATGTGTTCTTTAAATACCATATTGCAGTTCGCGATAGCGAACGTGATATTCGCGTCAGCGAATAGGTGGTTATAATAATGTGTTCGTTAAATACCATATTGCAGTTCGTGATAGCGAACGTGATATTCGCGTCAGCGAATAGATGATTATAGTAATGTGTTTATTAAATACTATATTGCAGTTCGCGACAGCGAACGTGATATTCGCGTTAGCGAATAGATGATTATAATATTGTGATTATTAAATGTCATATTGCAGTTTGCGTCAGCGAATAGATGATTATAGTATTGTGGTTATTAAATGTTATATGGCAATTCACTTCAGTGAATGAATGGTTATAATATGGTATTTTAAAAAATTATGTGGCTATTCATGATGGTGATTGTTAAATATCATATGTCATATGACAGTTTACGATAGCGAACGTACAATCCATAAATAATAACATATAATTTTATTTATACATGTACAATCACGAATAATATAAGTAATAACCAATGATTTCAGCGATACAAACGAGCGGTAGCGAGATTGTATTTTTGAAATTATGGGGATTACCGTTCGAGCGCATTCAATTGTGTACAATCCACAAATAATTACATATATAACCAATAAAATTGATTTAAAATATTGTATTAAGGAGAATACTAGACCCTTAGCGTGTTTATTATTCTACCATATATAATTCTATTTATACATGTACAATTACGAACAATATAAGTAATAACCAATGATTTCAGCGATACAAACGAGCGGCAGCGAGATTGTATTTCTGAAATTATGGGGATTACCGTTCGAGCGCGTTCAATTGTGTACAATCCTCAAATAATTACATATATAAACAATGGAATTGATTTAAAATTAAAAAAAACTTTTTTCACAAATATGTTCAAAATATACAGCGAGAAATTTGACATACGTGATGATGTAATTGCATATGATATTCACGATAATATATTATATATATTAGCATATGATGATGAAGAGTATCTCGATATATACCGTTTAATTAAGATAAATATAAAAAAAAGACAGTGTGTATGTAATATTAAGTTACATTATGTAGGTGAAGGTCATGCATGTAATAGTTTTATAAAAGGTATTTTGTATTTATCAAACTATTACGTGTATGGTGAGAACCTTACATATGATTTTTCTAATACCAATCTTCGTCCCGAACCAAATGTGAAATACATGGAAAATATATTCAGTATTATATGCCTTAATGATACATTATATTATGTCAAAAACCTTGACGATAAAACATTTGTTCTATATGATGTTAAAAATGAAATTGAATTTAAGAAAATTAAACTTGAGAGTGATTCTATATCCATAGATAATGAATGTATCTGTATTACTATATCAAAATTTGATGTTATGATATATTATTATGACAATTATTTAATATTCCATAAAGAAAACAGAAAAAATTATGTTGAATTTGATATCAATAATAATACTTACATGATCAATGAGATAAAATGTGATTATAAATATGTAATTACAAAGAATTCAGCATGTTGTGCATCATCTAATGTAAATAAAATAGTATATATGGGAGCTAATAAAATGGATTCATACAGATATTATGATAAGAGCAAATGTATGTATGTTTATGATTTTAAGACAAAAACAAGTTTTGTTATTCCTGAAGAAATAAAACCTGATAATTATGTCCTGATATACAATATAGTTTATAATTTTACACACGATGAAATTAATTATAGTGTGATAATAGACAAAATTACTGTTAATATATACATAAACAGTAAATTTCAACCTTTTCACACACTTAAAGATACATATTCAAATAAAATGACATATTCAAATAAAATGACATTAGTTGGATCGAGAAATAATAACGTTAAAATAAATACGGATTTATTGTTACACAGGAGTAAACTAGCAAGAGAAACATATGATTTAAGTGTTTTAAGTGATTTAGATAATTTAATTAGAGATGATTTAAAATTTATACATATTTACAATTCATTCATAATTGATGGTAAAATTGAAAATAATGATTTATATGAATTATTTATAACATGCAAATTCTTACAAGATATAGATACCGATCATGTAGCTGAATTGATAATACAATATGTTAAAGAGGATGAAACAATGAATATAGATGAATCTTTAAAATATCTCAAATCATTATTTTCAAGTCCTTGTGAAAGACAATATAATGTATTACTATACGTTATTCTCAAAAAATACAACAAAAAAGATGTGTCAAAAAAACTTTTAAGTGAAGTATCTGATTTTACAAATGATGTAATACATAGAATTGTAAGTGATTATTTATGAGCAATTTGTAAATATAAATTGCTTCTTAATTGTTTCTTAATTGCTTCTTAATTGCTTCTTAATTGCTTCAATGAAGCAATTAACTATAAGCAATTAACTATAAGCAATTAATTATAAGCAATTAACTATAAGCAATTAATTATAAGCAATTAACTATAAGCAATTAACTATAAGCAATTAATTATGAGCAATTTAAAATGTAAAAATATTATCCTCTCAGATAAGCATCAACAATTATATTATTTTCCAATAATACACCTACACGTTTTAAATCATAATTTTTAGTCCATCCCGTATTAACATCTTTTATATGATATGGTGTTGTTTTTGCCCATCTCTCTCCCTCTTCAAAAGTTTTTCCTATTAAATTATGTCTTAACCATACCACAATTCTTAAACGTTTTTGTAAACATTCGTATGAGTGATCGAAACAGTTTTCCAAACGTTTCCCGTAGTCCATTTATATGAATGAAAATTTTATTTTATATTTTTAGCAAATCGATAATAATAATGCGAGCCATAAATAAAATATATAATCAAAAATGTAAAAATTTTTTCAAAAAAAATAATGAACGTATACAGAGAACAATTTTACATATGTGATATTCCAAAAGCATATGATTTACAAGATGATATACTATACGTACTTGTTGCTGAAAATGAGGAACATTTATATACATATCATTTAATGAAATTTGACATTAAAAAGAGGACACATATTTGTAATATTAAATTATTCCACTCAGTGGAAGATTATTATTGTGTAGGATTGATAAATGGTGTATTGTACATGTGTGAAACTTATGGTGTTGAAGTTAACATATATGATTTCAAAAATACCAATAATTACATTGATCCTATTATAAAAAATATAGAAATTTTGTACAAAATAATATGTTTGAACAATACAGTATATTATATTAAAAAGAAAAAGAATGAGACATATTCACTTTATAACATAGAGACTGATGTAAAATACAGAACAATTAAATTTGAAAGTGGATCTATATCTATAGATGACAGACGTATTTATGTAAATATATCTGAAAGAAGCAATATTACATATTTTGATAATTTTTTGATTTTTCGTGAACAGAATAGTAATACATATATTAAATTTAACATGGATGATAATACGTTTTCAGAAAATTATATATCGAGGAAATGGGAATATATTGTGACGGATGATACGACAGATGATGAAATTTTTGGGGAAGGTGGGTGTAAGAAAAAAATAATATACAATGGAAGTAATTTTGCTGAAGCATATAAAAGTATCCACATATCAGATAAAAACACATATGTTTATGATTTTCAAAAAGAAAAAAATTACAAATTACCAAGAAGTGTCAAGTTGGAAGAAGAAGATTTTGTTGGTGAAAAAATTTATGGATTTGTGTATAAAGGGGATGATTATTATATAAAATGTGAAAATAATTATATCACGATATACATAGATATAAAATATCATCGCATTTCTAACAAAAATAGGAAGGATAGAAAAGATAGAAAAGTGATTATAATAGGTTCAAAAGACAATAATGTTGAAATACCTACAAATGTATTAATTTCTAGAAGTAAGTATATCGATGAAATGAAAGAAATTTTAGAAATAGATAATATAATATTAAGAGAGGAACTGAAGAACATTAAAATATATGTTGATTACCTGAATACTTCCAAGAAGAAATCAAATAAATTATACAATTCAAATAAATTATATAAGTTATTTTATATATGTAATTACTTGTTAGATATTGACACTAAATATGTTGGAGAATTAATAATCAAATATGTTAAGGAAAATAAAATATTAGATATAAACGAAGCTTTTAAATATCTTGAACTGTTATCCACAAGTATATGTGAAGAACAATACATCGTTTTAATATATGTTATATTTAAGAAGTATGATAAAAAAGAAATAATTAAAAAGATTTTGGGGGATGTAACATTTTTAAACAATGATTTAATATCCAGAATTTTGGATGATTATTTATAACCATAATCAGATCATTAATATAATTTTCCAATGGAAAATTCATACTCACAATATCTGATTCCCTTATGCTAAAATGATAAAATAATCTAATTTTTAAATAATAAAAAAATGCTCAAAATTTACGAGAACAATAACAAATATGACACTACTTATGCATACAATGTGCACGAAAATATTTTATACATACTCGTAAGCGAGTATGATAGTGAGAATGATATTTCAAGATATCATTTGTTAAAGTTCGATATTTGTAAACGACTACAAATTTGTGATTTTAATCTTGGTATCTCACCACTGGATAGTTATGATGTCAATATTGTCAATGGTATTTTATATGTACGTCATTGCGATGAAGATGCTGTACATATATATGATTATAGAAATAAAAACAGTTATAGTGAACCAGAAGTGAAGAAAATAAAAAGATATCAGAGTATAGTATATCTAAACGGTAGTACATATTACTTAGTAAGACAAAAATCTGATAATACACACGCATTGGTTGACGCAGAAACAAATGAAATTTTCAAAATAATTAAATATTATTGTGAAGAAGCATCAATTGATGACAAAAATATATGTACAATTACTTCTGAATATAGTAATATCACATGCTATGACAATTGTATTATATTTAATGAAAACACGGGAAATGATTATGTTGAATTTAATGTTCAAAAAAATACAGTTAAAATGAAAGAGATATCAGACAGATATAAATTTATTCTCACTGAAGAAAAATTTGGTGGTTTTATAGGCAACAGAAAGAAAGTATTTTATAATGGAAGTAAGAATAAAAGTGACGGCGATGTATATGATGATGTAACAGAGCAAGTATTTGAATATGATTATGAAACTGGTCTCAATCATAAAACAAAACCTGAATTAAAATTAAAAGGGCGTGACTATGTAGACAATAGATTATTTACTTTTGAATATGAAGAAGATATGTACTACGTAAGATCCGATTTTGAATGTTTGTCTATATTCATTGATATTGATTATACCAAACTTGAATTTGGCGATGATTTTGAATTAGATAAAAAGACAACAATAGGATCTGAAACAAAAAATATGAAAATATGGACTAATCTTCTCAAAGACAGACTCAAAGATAATATGAAAATGAAAAAATTATTGGAGACAAATGATTCCATAATAAGAGATGAATTAGAGAATATTAGAGTATATCATGACTTTATCACAACATTCACCTTTAAAGAAGAAAAATTATATGATTTATTTTGTATATGTAAGTATCTGAATGATGTAGATGTCAAATATGTAGCAGAATTAATTATTTCATATATTGAGAAAAGTGATATAGATATAAATGAAAGTTTTAAATATATTGAAGCATTATTTGAAAGTGAATATTGTGGACAATTTAAAGCATTAGTATATGTTTTTTTCAGAAAATATAATGCGAAATTGATAATAGCTAAATTACAAAGTGAAAACACACTTTTAAACAGCCGCTTGACAAAAATGATACTGAATGACTATTTTCGTATTATTAAGTCTTATTAATAAACATTAACATGTAAATAAATAAAAATTATAAATAATCAAAAATATATTTCCATTGGAAATATAAAGATGTTAATTGTGTACGAGGAAGCATTTGATTATTGTGAAGATATATACAAATATTTATTGTTAGATAACATATTATATATTGTAACATTAATTCATGAACAAGGAAATTATACATATATGCTGATCAAAATTGATATTAAGAAAAGAATAAAAATATGTAGCATATACTTGGGATTATCGTCAGATGATTTTGAATGTTTATGTATTGTGAATGGGAGATTATATGTACATAAAAACAACAGTAATGATGTTTATATATACGATTTTAAAAATAAAAATGAATATGTTGTTCCCCATAGAAGAATTGTGGAAAGACTTTATGCTGTATTAGACATCAATAATGAGGCTTATTATATGGTAAGAAGAGGTGGTAATCCAGATGTATATGATATCAGAAATGTATATAATAATGAATTTTATGGAACTGTGGAGTTTGAATGTAGAAATTCATCAATAAATGGTCAATACATATGTACAACTAACCCTGAATTTGAAGGATTTATAGGTGGTGGATTAATATATTTTGATAACTATATGGTGTTTATTGATAAAAAAGAAAATAAGTATACAAAGTTTGATCTTAATAACAATACATTAGTAGAAAATAAAATTTCCGACAGATTCGACCGAATATTTTATTTTGATATGCTTCTCGCTGATACAAGTAACAAGAAAGTCATATTTTATAAGGGATCACGCGATGAGACAGATATCAACATATATGCATATAATTTTGAAAAAGAAAAAAATTATAAATTAGACGAATATATTCGTGTACACGATAATGAATTCATAAATAGAAAAATATGCTTCTTTGAATATAAAGATAATGAGTTTTATATGACATTTGACGCTGGTAAATTGATCATATACAAAGATATTGGCCGACATGGAATACCTACCAATATATATATTAAACCTGATGTGAAAACAGTAATTGGTACGAAAAATAATAACATTGAAATTGAGACTGATTTATTATTGTATAGAAGTAAGGTTGTAGATGATATCAAAGAAAGTTTAAACTATAATAATTCTGTGATAAGTGACAAATTGGAAAATATTCGAGTATATTATAATTTTATAACTGGGGTAGAGGTAACTTCTCAAAATTATTACACATTATTTACCATCTGTAATTATTTGTTAGACATAGATGTCAATTATGTTGCAGAACTCATAGTAGAATATGTTGGAACAGTTCCCTGGGTGAAATTAGATGAATCATATAGATATTTACAATTGTTGGCTACAAGTGTATGTCATGAACAATTTACTGCGTTAACATATACAATACTCAAAAAGTTTGAAAAAGATGAAATATTTAAAAAGTTGATAGCAGACGATACGGAGCTTGGTAACCATTTAAGGCAAAACTTTCTCTATGGATATCTCGAAAAATATTGAAAACTATAAAATTTAAATTTTAATGAAAATTAAATATGGAGAAGGATATACATACATATATTTTAACCAATATTCACAATACAGATAAATTTAAAAAATGGTCATATGTGCACAATAAAGAAGATTTTGGATCAGAACATTATATATGTTTTAATGGTGTTGAGTATATAGAATATTTAGTTAATGAATATATGACAGATAAATCTATAACCAATGAGTCTATAGTAAACGAATATGAAGAATATCACTTATGTGATTTAAAAACAATGAGAGGATTTTATTCTGTGGAAATTGTTAACAGCGTCGAAAATCACAATTTTGTTATTTATGTTGATGATTTGAATATTAATATTTACAATTCTTATGGTGGATATACCAGCTTTTTCACCACCAGCCACAATAAAGATTGTTGGATAGCAGAATTCCACAGCTTAAATGATGAAAATGTGGAGGAGCAGAATAATACCATTGACGATCTCTTTGGCTTTCCGGGAATATATAAAACTAAAGCCATTTTTAACAATGATATCTTCTGCAAGAAAATTTATTAAAAATATATGTTTATTTAAATGATACGAGACATAATTATTGTAATATCTGTAACAATGTTTGTTACATTTTTTATTTGGTGGTTGCAACAACTGTCATATAATTTCATAAGATGTTTTATACCATGGTATGTAATTTTAGCAATTGGATTTGCAACAATGTTTGGATTGTATTATTTAATAAACAAATATAAATATAAAGATGAAGATGAAAGTGGAAATTCGTTTTCTCTGTATGGCTAATTTTTACAATCATAAATATTTTCAATCAATGATTGAAAATATTAACCTAATTTTTACAATCATATATACTTTCAATCAATGATTGAAAATATTTATTTATAATAGTTTTTCAAAAATCGAAACATAAGTCTATTTTTATCATCGATAAAATTAAAGTTTTCAGTATTATGTATATGTCTCACTGTGATGGAAGGTGGATATAATTCACTTGTATAAATATATTTGTATAAATTCCATAAAATTGAAATTTTTATATTATCATCAGCATAACTGTTTATATCAAAATCTATTTCACTATCTTCTAGTTTCCAGAATATTATGGGATTAACCAAAGTAAATAAATATTCATTTATAATAATATTTTCATAGTTTGTATTATTTTCGCTCTTCAACCATTTTTTATAGCCTAAGATTTGTAGCACTTTATCATATGATAAATCAACATATTTTTCAATATCATCATATTCATATCTCATGTAATTTGAACTGTGGAGAATATTTAAAATACCATTCTTATCTTCGTTTTCTTTTTCCAAATCATCAATGTAACTGTTTAAAAAGTATATAAAATAAAATGGGGATCTTACATCGCCTGTTTCATCAAGTATGGATGTTATATATTTATCAATTAATTCATCATTGATAAAATGTCCATTTATATAATGTTTATTCTCAATATTATAAAGATTATTCGAAAAATTGAGTATATTGTCTGCTTTACTCACGCTATACCAATCTTTTATTAACGATATATTTGGAACATAATAAAAATATTCAATTTTTCTATCTGGGAGATCGTGTGAGTTTAAATTATAAAGTAAATATTTAACTGTATTTAAAATAGTATGTGTAGCACTAAGAAAGTCATCCCTTGTATATTCATTATACTCAATATATTTTGGCATCAGATTTAAATCATTTGTATATATATCATCATTTAAATAAATTTCTATTATATATGCTGATGATAATATATAGATATCCAAATCTTTTTTCGATATTTCTCCTTTAAAGTACAATAAAAATCTCTTGAGCAATTCAAAAGAGAATATTATATGAATATGGTCATCACAGTAATCCAACAATCTTATCCATATTGAATGATCAGAACTGATAACAGGATATTCTGTTGGAAATAAAGCAGATTTGTCCCTCTTTTCAGGTATATATTTTAATTTACTCATAATATCTTCTAAATTTATTCTTGTTTTATAATTCAAATCCAGCATCCTCTCTAACAAATTAATATACTCATTGTCAATCTTATCCAAAATCAATTTGCTTATTTTATCTGACATAGTTATTTTTGCTTTAATGGTACCATCCTCAATTTTATCAATAGATCTGTGGTATTTTTCATTTGAATTTGATAGATCCAAAATTTTGTAAATTAATTTTTCAACAGGAGTTTCAGATGTGTCTATCATTATATCTCCAGTAATATATGCATAAACGGTTAATCCAAATGACCAAATGTCTCCAGCATAATTGTTATTTCTTATACCTACAAGTTTTTCAGGTGGAAGATAGTCTGGGGTTCCTACTAATTTATCATGTTTTCTCCAATCAAAACCAGATTCACCAAAGTCTGATAAATGAAAACCATATTTGTTTAACAACACATTGTCAGGTTTTACATCATTATGCACCATTTTAAGATATTTCATGGAAAGTAATGCTGTACAAACATTAATCATAAAAACTTGTAAATTTGTCAGTCTATCATCAACTGAAGAAACATTTATATATTCTATTAAATCCATTTCCATCTTCTCCATAAATATATATGAATTGAATTCATCCCTATATATTGATTTAATTTGTACAATGTTTGGTAGATAGTTTAACAATCTTAAATTATTTATTTCGTTTAAAGAATAAGGTCTATAAAATAAATCTTTTGTTATTGGAGTCACTTTTACAGCATATTCCTTCTCGTCTCCTATCATTTCTGCTAAATATACATCACCATATGTTCCCTTCCCTATCAGACTAATAATTTTGAAATCTTTAAAAACTTTACCCACCGACATAATTATAAATGATAAATAATAATATCTTATATTTATTATTTATTATTTTGTTTAAAATAAAATCATGTATTAATAAATATTTTAGTGGATGAACTATGCTCCTCCCTCTTTAATGAAAATTTGTATTAAAAAATTAATTTTTTAAAGAAAATTTTTTGATTGTCACGGCATTGGTGGGTACTTTAAAATGGATAACAAGTTATATATTACCAATTGTAAATGGGGAGAAGTTACCGTAAACAGTGTTCTTAAATTTAAGGATGTCATATTATGTTCAGATGGTAAACACATCCAAGAATGGGATTGGAACATATTTGGAACTAGACATCCAGGAATAAATATAAGAGAATTTGAATATATATCATCACATCCTAATGTTACTGATATAATAATTTCAAAAGGAGTTGAAAATGCACTTAAATTTAATGATATAGAGGTATTGTCTAATCAATTTCCACATGTGACGATATGGCATCTACAGACAAATGAGGCAGTTTATTTATATAATGATTTAGTAAGAAGAGGTAATATAGTCTTTGCATATATTCATAGTACATGTTAAAAAAATATATAAAACTAATATATAAAACTAATTTATATAAATGATGAATCATCATTTAAAATAAAATTTCTTTTTTAAGATGTATGATACTCGGCTATAATTTCTGAGATTAAATTGTTTGAAATAACTCTATCGTACATATAATTTGCTGCTTCCTCGAAATTGTAGACAACATTTTTATTTTCTAATATATTATAAATGGTGATATCGTCATGAAATCCCTCATTGGATCGTCTCCAAGCATGTTCTAGTTCATGGATAACAGTAGAAGCTGGAAAAGTTTTTGAAAAATATTTACTTCCTTCATTGTTTATAAACGATAATATTCCACTGGGAGTATATTCTATTGATAAGTTTGGAAACTTTGGAATAAATTGTGTGTTTAAAGAAATAGAGTTTGTCCCAATATTGTAATTACCTGAAATATTTTTATCCATTACAACCCATTTCACTCTAGGGGAAGGATGTGTAAAATACATGTTATAATATTCAAGATTCATACCCACATTCCAAAATGATTTGACGAACACTTCTGCGAATTTCATGAAGATTGGATTAACACTGTCATTTATATTAGAATCATTTGATTTAATTATGCCAGAAGATTTTATTTCTTTGTTTTTATTTTGATACCATTTTTGCGCAACTTGCAATAAATAAGGATGAACATAGGGTAAAACTACATTATTGTCTTTAAGATAATGCAACACATCAACCAGATTAGTACCATCTATTCTGAAATGCATAATAAAGTCATGTATATTCATAATATTTGGATAAACTCTCTTTGTTGGAAGGACTTGTAAAGAATCAGCTATTGACGTAAAGTTATAAACAATATTTTCTCTGGGATTAAGCAACTGCTTGTATAAAATAGAGCATAACCCAGTGTCGCTTACTAATGTATGCACCTTATAATAATCTTTAATAATGTACGAATCACCCTGTAATTTATGTATCATGTCGGGGGATAAATTAATATAAACACCTGTGAGATAATAATCATAAATGTCCAATTTCGTTTTCATTGCAAATGTTTTTAAATCGTCTAAAATAAAATTATCTAACAGTACAACTGATTTACTGTTGTGTGGGATTAAAAATGAGTCACGTCCAGGTAGTGGGTTTATATATTCAACAGATTTTATTTTTTCTGAATTAAGAAATATCTTTCTCTCCTTTTCTATTATTAATGCAGAAACCTCATCATAAATGTATCCCAGTAAATCAACCATATCATCTATATTACTACTTCCCTCTGATATAAAAGTAATGTTAAATTCATTCTTATACACTTCACCTCTAATATCATTTTTAACAATGGATAATTCTCTATTTATGTCTACAACCCTTCCGTTTACTCTCACTGGTGTATCTCTTATTTTAATGTATGAATCAGTTTCCGAATAATATACATTTGCCTCTACAAATTCAGCTCTTCTTAACATTAAAAAGTAAGAATTGTCTAGAGTATAATAAGGTAAAATCACACTATGGACCTTAATATAATTTAAATATGTATAGTGCTCATCTATAATTGATATGGATATATTCTTCTCAGTATTATTGATGTCTATATTCATGTTAAAATTAAAAAAACTAGTCAATGTGGATATTATGTTGTGTAGATAATTTACTTTTGTGTCATTTATGAGTATTTTTAATGCTTGTAAATTATTATTAGAATTATTTTTACTAATTGATCTATAATGATCAATGTTGAATAAATCAAAATCGGAGTTGTTATAAACAGTCATAAATAGGTCATTCATACTGAATTTAACAAAATCTATTTCGTTAAAAATGCTTTTCACCTCCCCGCCTAAAATTGAAACATTATGTCTATTATAAAGCATAATAGCATCTTCAGTAGGATTGAAAATTTTTACCATAAATTCGTCCTTATACTGAGAACTGCTTCCATTATATGTAGTTATAAATGATATTATTAAATTGTAATTTACCCTGGTCCCTAATAATCTATTCCAAAAATTTTTCAAAAATATGAGTTCATCGTTTTTCTTTATACTTTTGATCATCAAAAATACTGTGGACAAATATACTAATTCATATTTATTGTCTATTATGTCATAAATTTCAAGTGGTAATTTAAAGAACATTTCTGCAAAGTGTAAAGAGGGTAGAAAATTTAAATTCTTTGATAGTATAAACGTGATGCTATCATTCAATATATCTAAAAAATAATAAGATTTTTCTCCAATGACCTCCGGCATACTTATTCTCCTTCCCACGGTGATAATTAAAGATATGCCATAAGGATTTAATAAATAAGGTTTTATACCACCATATGTGTAATGTGCTGGTCTCAACAAATCAAATATTTTAGAAAGTAATGAATAATATTTATGTTGAAAATCAATGGGCATATTGGAAAAAAATTTAAGAGAACCATTATAACGCTGTATTATTCTCTCTTCTAAAAAATACCACACTCTCATTCCATAAAATTTTTTATAATTGTTAACGAACAATTCTTTTAATTCCTCCTTAACGTATTTATGTACAACAATCTCTTCTGTTAGTCCCAATTGTGGAAACAGAAGTACTAGCTCTACCATCCAACTATCTCTCTCAATAAAATCAAATCTCAAAAATAATAAAGTGCTACTGTTAGCATATTCAGCGACAGAAGTATTATTATTGCTTACAATATAGACATTTTTACCCTGTACAATATTTTTTATAAAATCGAAATTCTTAATAAGAGCACTCTCTACATTCAAATCTAATATATCACCATAAGGTATAACTCTATCTGTTACGTTATTGTACAAAGATAGATATTTTGTAGGGACAATATAAAATCCATAATGTAAACATGTGAATAAGAATCTATCCAACACTTCTTCAATTCTAATTGCCAAGAAAGGGTGCTTTTCAGAATATATTCTTAAAAATCTGACAAACAGACTGTACTTCAAATTATTTGTCAAGTCATCAATATCTGCAATTAGAATACTCTCTATATTTAAGAACAATTCATCTTCAACATTTTTATTACTGATGTCAATGTCGTCTCTTGATGCTGGGACAGGTGTATCTGAATTTAGTTGTACAACATATTCATAATTTTCGTCAGAGCCATAAATGTTTTCTGTATACATGACAATATTCCCCACCAAAATTAAAAAACTACTGTGTCCTTTAGCATTATATATTCCAGTATCGTCTCCTACAGCAATATCATAATGTATATTTGTTTTTATACCCTTAGTAGAAATACTGGGGACTAACAATGAATTAAACAAAATTTCAGATGATACACCAGTAGCCCAATCTTGTATTCTTATATAATTTCTCAGAAATTCCAGATCTATCTTGTACTCACTGTTACTATATTTTTTGTTTAAAGAAGTGCCGTTTACCAAAATATCTATATCTTTGACAAATTTTAATCTGTTCACATATGCATAATAATCAACAAGAATATAAACACCTTGATCATCTAGCAATGGATCACCTATAAACTCCAACTTAAAACCATAAGAATTTGTATTATTTTCAATTTCTTTATAGTTTAAGATAAACTCATGGGCTTTGTACAATAACTCTATCGACTCGATATCTATATCATCACTTACATATGAACATTTTTGATTAATAGTAGCACACCAGCTACCACTTTCGTGATGTGATGTTATTTTCATAGTGTGATTTAAATTCTTTGATAGAATGTTCAATAATGAAAAAAATCCCAATCCAAATTTACCAACACTCATTTTAGGAATATTTAATTTAGATTGAATTATACTATTATAAGCGTCTATGCTATTTACAATTGGTTCTAAAATAGCTTGGTCAGGATCAGAAAATATCATACAAGCAGCAGTATAAACTAAATTTTTACTTACAATTTTTGAATTTGTGTTACATACATTATTCTGAACATCGACTCCTTTCAATTTCGAGCATACAACATCTGATATATGAATATTCATTTTTGCAATTATTTATGATACAAAATAAATTAAAATAAATTAAAATAAATTATTTTTCGCGTAATACACCAATGATAAATTAATTCACAGTGTGATAGTACAGAATAATTGATTTTTAAACATCACAATATCCACCTGGCAAATTAATCGGATGTTAAATTTATAGGCAATTAATTGTTTTTTAGTTTAAAATTTTGCTGGATCTGCGCCAATCATAACATTATGGGAGGTAATCATATAATTACAAACAAAGACACATATTATGAAACATACATACCTAAATATTTGGATAATAAATATAAATGTAATATTTGTAACGGTGGGATAATAAGAAGTGAAAGGTATGACACATGTGATCATTTATTTTGTGTATGTAGTAAAGTGTACGTTACATATGAATGTCCAAATTGTGTTGATATCATGTGTAGAGACTGTAGTTTAAACACAGCAGAAAAACATTTTAAAAATAAATTATTATGTTCTGCATGCTTTAGTTGTAATAAATGCGAAATATGTAATGATGATAATGGAACATATTATTTAGAAAATAATCGTCGTAAAAAAATGTTATGTGAAAATTGTGAGAGTCAGTACTTATGTAGGAAATGTTATTTGATTGAATGGTTTAATGAGAACCCAAACCCCTCTGATGAAACGAAAATGTATAAATTATGCAGGGAAGTTGGGGACGTTGGAAAAGTTGAAAATTTAAAGTGGATATTTATCTTATACATTAACACTTGTAAATGTGGATTTAAATTCACATGTGAAAAAATTAAAGATGTTTGCGAATCATGTATGAAAGAAGAATTTGTTAAAAATAATCCAGACCCGTCAACTAATATAAAAATATACAAAATTGTGAAAGTGAGAAACAGTGATGAATACCGATGGGTTTTGGACTATTGTATAAACAAATGTGTGTTATGTTACAGACAATTTAATTTAAAGAATAAATGTAATATTTGTATAGGGTGCGGGAAGTATAATCCATATATTAAACTTCTTAAAGATAATACCATAAAAATTAAGTTTTTGAGTAGTAAAAAACATTCGTGGAAAAAAGACTATAATTTGATAACCCAATATGATTATTATTGTAAATGTGGATCATGTATTCCTTGGCCATAAACAGAAATGTTCTATATATATTTATAATCTAGCAATGCTAAATTAATTGATTCATATTAATAGTGTAAAATCATCAAAAGATGAAAATGAAATCAAAAATTTTGAATATAAAATTAAATAAATATAAATCACTTTTATTCAGATGGGAGAATTTGAGTTAAACACAGATAGTTTAAATTTGTATTATGTATCTATGGATGGTACAAACGATGTTGACTGGTCATCAAAATCAAAATGTGTTTTAATTTTACATTTAATAAAAGAATACAGTAACAGAATGGACATATATGGAACAGCAAGTCCACTACCACAGGGATTATCATTTATATCAAAAAATAAATTGGAGGATTTATGCAAACATTATTATTATACTGATGATGAACAATAAATATAAATTTAACATTGTTAAATTTAAAAGGAAGTATATTGGAAACATGTTTATAATTCTTTTTAAACGATCTTATTTGTAACATAATATTCTGAAATTCTTCCACAAATATCTGTGATAACGGGAGGTGGTAAATATGATAACTCATTCAAAAAAACACCATTGTCATACTTGATATAAATAGCATATAACAATTTTATGAATTGATTTCTATATTCAGTATAATATATCAATTGTAAATATCTAAAAGCTTCTTTTATATCCATATTGCATACACTGACAAAGAACACTATTCTTTCAGAAAGAAGGTACGCATCTTTATCTTTCAAGTAGTAACATATTTCAAATAAATTTGCAAGTTCGTTGAAATTGTATTGTTGCCTCGTTATAAATCTTTTATATAGTTCCATATTTTTGAAATTGACAGAGGTAAATACATTAGGGCGAAAATCTTTATATTTTTTGAAAATTCTAAACCATTCTTCAAAGCGTTTACTTCTTTTAAATATAATGAATATTGGTATTTCTACCAAATCATGCTCACTAGTACCCATTTCAACATTTCTTTTTCCATTTATTTCGAAAAAATTATTACCAGAAGTTTTTGTTGACATTTATAAAAAAATTTTATAAAAAAATTGTCATTTATGTATACATTATGTACATTTTAATTATTTAAAAGTTTGGCATAACTATACAACAGATCAGATGTAAGGAATCTATACAACTTATCATTTTCATCATTTATTAATTTATCTATAAGATGCCTTCTATCATATTTTTTGTCTATTATATACAAAAGAGGTAGTGAATATTTGTAACACGTACTAAAATATATTACTTTCAAATATTTATATGCTTCATCTATACCCACATTATACCCACTTACATGATGTAATATTCTTTCAGCAATACATTCTAGATTAATATCTTGCATATAATCGCTTATCACAAACAAATCGTAAAGCTTATCCTCATCATATTTACCATTTATAAAATTTTTAAAATTTTCGACATATTCTTTGTATAAACTTATATTTTTGAGATATTTTGAAACAAAACCTTTGTCCAGATCGACATTCATTATTCCAAATAAATCTTTAACAAAAATACTCTTATACTTCAATAAGTCAACAGACATTGACACATTATCATCTTCAGTCCCAATAACCATCTGTTCACTATTTAGCCTTAACAAATCTTCTATTTTATTAACGTGTTCATGATGTGAATTTTCATTTATATAAATTTCTAATTCATCATTGTTCAAAACAATATAATATGATTCATTTTCATAAACAACATGACCAATATGACAGGATGTATTGTTTATTAAAACATTCTCATCAATACTAAATTCATCATAAATGTTTGGTTCAAAATTGATTAAAACATCGTCCTCAACATCGTAAATATATCTTTTCCCATTATGGATATAGAAAAATTTTTTATAATCTCCTTTAATGCTGTGCATATAGACATCACTCTCACATATATTTTCGTCAGAATTTGTATTTATGTCTATATGAGGTATTATATCATCACTATCTTCATTTTCACTATCGTTATCACTGTCACTATCAGTATCACTAACATCTTCAAATTCATCTGATTCATCATCTGAAATGAAATCTGATGAACTTTTAGATCCGAAATAATGAATAACATTAATACCCACTTTCAAATCCATGTCATCACTATAAAGTTCACTTGATATCATATCTATCTTAATATATTTATTATTATCGATGTTACGTATCAACAAATATTTATCATAATAATGTATGTATGATAAATAATAACTATATTTAATATAGATGATACCATTTTCTATCTTGTTAGTATTCGATCCAAACATTATTCTGTAAAATAATTCACCTGTTTCCAAATTGTTAATATTGTATATATTTTCATCAACATTTTGCAATATGTAATATACATCATCGTTTATTTTTAAAATATCCGTTACATGAGCGTTGATAATTTTTACTGACAAACCACCTATAATTTCCACATGAGATTGATATAAGGGTATATCCAAATCATCGACAATTTTATGTATTTCGGAATACGCTTTTTTAATACAACCATTTGGAAGATTTTTCTCTATTAATTCATTTAGATCTATGGCTACTATACGTTCATCGTTGTAGTCATATAATGTGCTGTCTATCAATACTTTATTATCCATATTATCATAAGTTTTTAAGCAGTCTGTAAAATCTTCATTTTTTACCCTGATTCTTCTTTTTAAATCAAATAATATTAAAATTTCATCATTATATTTACTGTATGTACCAGATGGATCAAGATCATAATCTTTTACTGATGAACCATGTATATATAATATATCAGATTTGACGGAACAATTATATATTTTTATATTTTCATGAAAATTATATATCAATATCATTTTAGTATTCTAAAAAATTAAAAAAAATAACTTCTCAGTGTGGAAAATTCAATAGTTTATATATCAGCTTTAATCACTTGTCTACCAAACAAAATTAAAAAGATAGTGGAAAATTGTAAATTATTTTGTTTTAATCAATAATTTTTAAATATAAACCCTCTTTTACGGCAAATCTTTAAAATTATTTATTATAATACTAGACCCTTAAGGATTTGGTATTCTCCTGGATATAAAAATTATATATAATAAAAAATTTTTTCATAAATTAAATAATTTATTTTTGGACGAGCCATGGAGATAGATGATATTGATTTGCAAGATGAATATGTTAGCTTCAGGATGTCAAATACTACATTGACGATAGCAAATTCATTAAGAATGATAATGATATCAGAAGTACCCACCATGGCTATTGATTTAGTGGATGTTATTGCAAATACAACATCTATAAATGATGATTTTTTAGCACATAGATTAGCTATGATACCATTGACAAGCTCTATTGTAGATACATTTAACTTTCCAGATGAATGTACATGTGAGAATTATTGCCAAAAATGTTCGGTAGAACTTGTGGTAAGCGCTGTGGGTGATACTTCAGATATATTGACAATTTCAAGTAGAGATATAATATCAAAAAATCCAGAAGTGACTCCAATATATGATCACAATCATCCATTGGGAATAACATTTGCAAGAATAAAGAAGTATCAAGAAATAACCATGAGATGTATTGCAAGAAAAGGAATAGGTAGAGAACATTCAAAATGGTCACCTGTTACTGCAGTATCATTTGAATATGATCCAGAATATTTATACGAGGTGAAAAAAGAATCTCAATCTGAAAAAACTCTTGAAGGTAAACTGAATGAAATTATGGAAGTTGATCCAAATGTTTTAAATGTAAGACCTAAAAAATCACCTACCGAATTCTACTTTAAAGTTGAAACAAGTGGTAGTTTAAAGCCAAAGGATATCTTGATTAAAGGAATAAATATATTAAATGCAAAACTTGCAGAACTCTCCAAAGATATTAGTGTATGAATGTAAAAATATTTTCTTATATATTAATATAAAGTCAATGACCTTATAATAATTATCTTCCTGGTGCAGCAGCTGCTTTTAATAAATACTTTAAGGAAGTGTTCAAATTATTATCACGACAATATTTAACATTGTAGTGAATATCTACTTTAAAATTGAAATTTATTTCCTCAAATGCTTTAAACACATCCATATTATCAGCATCTAGTACACGTTTAACTATTAAAACACTGTTGTAGTTTTCAATATTCTTGAGAATAGTCAGCAACTTCTTTATTATGTTAATATTTTTATTCTCTATATAATAACATAAAATAGTGTTATTATTACTGAAGAGATCGACACCAATATTTATCAAACAGTCTATCATTTCTACTTTCACATTATTGTTTATATAGTGAAAATCATCGTATACTAACACAGTGATATAATTTATGTTTATTTCTCTGTTTCCCAAGTTCACAAGGTAATATATTGTCTCAGAATATCCTAGATATACACTCATGTCGAATAAACTAAATATGTTGTAATTTATTTTGACCTCCTCTATTATGTACTTAACAATATCAACATGTTCTAAAAAATTTACTAGTGATATCATTGAAACTTCATTTATTTTTACTCCTAATGATATCATGTATTTGACAAGTTCTAATATGGGGGATTCTGATAAACTATAATTTAAATAATCTTCTGTTAAATTGCTCAAAACATCTTCCGATAATAAATTATTTGGAATGGTTTTAAATAGTGTTGAATGTTTAAAATTATTGTGAACATATACGTACAGAACAGAATCTATCTCGCAATATGTGTATTTATGCTCATAAAGTATATATTTATATAAAACATCTTTATTGTAGATCATCAAATTACAAAAATTTTGTTTAATGTATTGTGTCTCAATGTCCTTATAACGTGGATACATTTTCACTACATCATAATCTATTAGAAGTAATAAATCATTTTCAATGAATGGATTTTTAAATAAGTCTTCGAAAGAATAAAAATTATCTTTTGTGATATATTTGGCAATATATGCATAATGGTCGTTATCCATAAGTATAAAGTGTATAAATTTAATATAATTGTAAATATCTACAACTTCTATGTGAATAGGAGGATCTTTATTTTTGAATTGTAAATATAATGTGAGTACTTTAACGTCAATATAATTATTTATTTTGACATCATTCCCATATAATATAACCAAGTCTTTTACAAGAGGTATATCTGTGTACAATTTAATATCCATTTAAATGTTATATGTAAGATATTATTTTCAATTTTATAAATTATTTATATATACAATGTATATATATTAATTTATAAAAAATTGGCTAAATATTATATAATATCCTCAAGTCATTTTCAATTTTATTTTTTCTGATAGTTTCCCTCAGATGTAAAAATAAATTCACTCTATTATTACCATTCTTATACGTATGACTGTTATCAAAAATGTATCTTTCACCTTCGTATTTATCGTCAATAAATGAATCAATATTTTCACTGTTCAACTTGCTGTGTGTCATGACAACATATACATGTGTTGGTTTAAGATCATCATTATGTTTTATTATAATACAAAAATTTCCTTTTATCACTAAATAGTCCCCAACAACGAATGAAAGATTTACAAAGTTTTCTAATTGATGTACGGTTATTTTATTATCTTTACTGATTTCAATCTGTCCTTGAACAAAGTTGATAGTACATGAATTGGACAATGTGTAATGAATGTGGCAATGACCCATATCAAAACGACATGTGCCAGCATTAACATCTACCTTTAATTTCTCCATAAGTTCTTCAAAAATATTTTTTGATTTAATTAATAAATATGGTATCAAATATTTATCAGCTACATCAATATTAAAGGGTTCAAAATTACAAAAATTTGATTTCAGGATAACATATGCAGTATGTCAGAGGAATATTGTACACTTTAGCACACCATTCACTGAAGCCGGTTCCATAATTTAAAGGTGTTACAGCATAAATACATTGTGCTTTAGACATAAAGGCAAATTCAATTATTGTATTTTCAGTACCATTAATATCACCATCTATACCCAGATGTGCTGAAGATGTTGTGTTTAATTTTTGATATCCATATTTCTCACATATACTGTCACGATATTCAATATCCATGCATAAAACATATGTTATCTTTGGGACTAACTGTATATGTTCCAAAGCTTTAGTCAAATATTCAGTAGCTGACTTAGGTTGATATCTATCAGGTGTTCTTAAATGTAATACAGTATATGTTCCTTCTGGAATATCTCCGACAATAGAATCATATTTAGCTTGAAGCTTATCCGATAATTGTAAATGTTCTTTCATGAATTGTTGAAAATCAGGTGTAACTGAACCATCGCGAGGAAATATATTAGTTGATAAACAAGAAATAGTTTTATTCTGTTGGATATCATTTTGGATATATTTTTCAACAATTTGGTAACCACCCGGCCACGGAATATATGGCACACTTTCTGGATCTACAGGAGGATGTGTGTGATTACATTTGAAACATGACGACATTTCAGGATAATTACAAAAACAAATTTCTAATTTCCAATTTTTCTGTTTACATAAATTATAAAGTGAACATGATCCCCTGATAAAATCGCCAAATCCGCTCATATGAGATTTAATATTATAAAAATGATTCTGAAACATATTACGGACACAAAATGTGTTGGTTGGTTGTTGATAATTATCGCTTTCCACCTTTAATGGAGTGAAATTTTTTGCATTAACATCTACATTGTCTCTATTTACAGAGTACATTACATCCAATGATGGCAACTCCCACATAGTTATTTTTAGTCAATATTTTAATTTAAAGAAGAAGTTGATTTTTATTCATGTTCATAAAATGGAAAGTAGTAATGTGTATATAAAAGAATGAATAGATTGTTTCATGTATTCGTACACATTTTTAGAATGAATGAAATTAATTAATGTCATACAATCGTCTTAGTTCATTCCCTATTTCATTCCTTCTAAAAATCTCATTCATGTCTCCAATAACATCACTTAAATAGAGGTTTAAATCTATTTCCTTATTTCCATCATATGAATATTTATGATTCACATCAAAAATATATCTCTCATGTTTATATTTGTTGCTCATTAAATCATCTACATTTTTATCATTTACATCACTTACATCACCAAAAACATATAAACATGTGGGTATAAATTCATTATTATGTTTTATTATAATGGCATTTCTATGTTCTTCTTGTATGATCAGACAATCTCTTACAATATGTGAAACTCTCCTAAAATTATTTTTAGGATTGATGTATATATCTTTGTTGACATTGATAGTAATACTAACATTTGGAGATTTGATTTCACTTGAATTGTTTATAAAATAATAAACAACACATGGTCCAAAACCAATATGAAATGAATATGGTTCTGTGTACACTCGAAGCTTATCCAGACGCCTAAGTGATGACATTTATGATGAAAAAGAATTAAAATAAATAATAGCTCAGTCTTAAAACTTTTAATTCTTTTCTCTGTTTAAAGAAAAGCAAAAGTAAATGAAGACGTTAACATTTATTCATGTTCCTAAAACAGGCGGAAGCAGTATTGTGGATGCAGCTGTGAAAAAACAAATAGATTGGTTCATGTATTCTGATATAAGAAAATATATAGCTGGTTCTTATCATGATCGACATTGGGGTGTTAGACATATTCGTAAGGAACTCATGGATGAATTTAAAGAAAAATATGACACATTCGCTGTTGTAAGGAATGTGTATGATATGGTACTAAGTTTTTTATTTTATACATATAGTTTGGGTATATTAGCGAAGAAAACAGGAAAACTAACACGTGATCAGCTGAATAAATATATTGTTGATATAATGTTAAAACATAAATGGTTTTCATATACACAATCATATTGGGTAATTAGTGATGATTATAAACCCACACATATACTTAAATTTGAAAATTTTTCGCAAGAAGTGCCAGAATTACTGACCAAATACAACATACATCTTGATATATCACATATTAATAAATCAGACAGATATTATACTGTAAAAGATTTATATCCAGAAACTATTGCAGCAATTAATGCTCATTACAAAGAGGATTTTGAAAATTTTGGATATGAAATGATTGATCCCACAACAGTTGATGCAAAACTATTTGAAAATGAATAAATATTTCAGATCAATTTAAAGGAGAACACAAAAATTGTATTTTAAATGAAAATGTATGAATATACAAATTAAGAATAATTATTTTAGTATATAAATGATTATTTTTGTATATAAATATGAGATTCTTATACTTAATTCAAAGTCGGGAAAGTAAACCTTACCAAGATAGACAACATTGTTTATATTTAACATTTGGTAAAGAAGTTGAAGGTGCTATTTACTTTCCAAAAAGTACATGGACTACGGGAAGAAATAAACTTTATGAAATAGCCAGAGAAATGGCTGCTAATGGGGATGTATATGATTATTATGTTTTTTGTGATGATGACGTTGTATGGAAGTATGGATCATGGGATGAATTAGAGACAAGAGTAATGATAGATAAACCTCAAGTTGCGACTCCGACTATGATAGGATATCCATATAGTTCAATAGGAAGGATATTTATGTACGATGCATGTATAAATGTTTTTTCTAAAAAAATTCTTATGGAAACTAATTTATTGCCATATTCTGATGAATTTGATTCAAAATCATGGTGGTTTAGCCAATTAGTACTTATTTATCGCACATTATACATGGTATCAGATGATGATATTAAATGGTATTCTCACTTAATATATTCAAATATTGGACATTCTGAATATCCAAAAAGTCTTCATTTCGATGAGGCGATACCATTTTTGATCGAAAAATATGATATTGAAAATAAATATAAATCATTAGGATATAACTTTGTAAATTTAAAGAACGATACTATTGAAAACAGTCTGAAAATAAATGTTGTTAAACATGCCATAATTTTGACAACAATTAATTCACCTACTAAATGTGTACATAGGATTATCGAATGGTGTAAAGAACATAGTAATAAAACAGAAAAATGGGAACTTATAATAGTTGCTGATAAAAAAACACCTGTTGATGATTATATTCCATTAAAATGTAAAGTTCTTACATGCGATATTCAAAATAAATTATATCCAGTGCTTAGTGAAGCATTACCATGGAATCATTATTCACGAAAAAATATTGGATATGTTTATGCTATACAAAATGGTTATAAATATATTGCTGAAACAGACGATGATAATTATTTCACTGAAAAATGGAAAATATGCGATTTGAAAAGTATTCCATCTGTCATATCCTCTACATCTGACACCTGGGTAAATATTTTCAGAGAGTACACACAACAAACTATATGGCCTAGAGGATTACCATTTGAGCATAAACATAATGTTCCACAACATACAGATGCATCTGTTTCAACAGCCAATGTTGCAGTTTATCAAGGTTTAGTTGATGGTGAGCCAGATTATGATGCAGTATATAGATTGTCAAGATCTTCAGATGATCTATTTACATTTGATGATGTTAATGGGCCTGTAGCTATTAATAAAAATATCATGTGTCCATTTAATAGTCAAAATACTATTTGGATGTCATGTTATAGATACATGTATTTACCATGCACTGTAAGTTTCAGATACACAGATATTTTGCGCAGTTATGTGGCAAACTTTGGTTTTTGGAAAGATGATAAATATTTAGCATATACTCCAGCTACTGCTATACAAGAAAGAAATGATCATAATTTGGTTAAAGATTTAGAGGATGAATTACCTATGTACAAAACATGGCATACCGTTGCTGAGATTGGAAAAAATCTTGGTGATAATATGGATTTATGTAATTTTTACCAAGAATTGTATAAAGTAGGTATTGTTTCAGAAAAAGAGTTGAATATAATACAGATATGGTTAACTGAAATACAGAAAAGAGTGTAAGCATTTTCCCAAATTGTTTATTTTTTCAGTGAAAAAATAATGTAATTAACTAAATTTATTTAAGATCGTAGGTTTCTAATAGTTTATTTCTCAAGTTCTCTTTTTCTACTTTCTTTTTCATTTCCTCCAATTCCTTGTTCATATAAGATTTTAATGTAACTACAGTATATCCTAATCCAATATTTGAATAGTCATAATATGTAAGTTTATGTTCAAAATAATATGAGTATCTTTGTTTGTAACACATCATGTTCTCCATATTCTCAAAGTTATTTTCTTCCATACGCTTTATAAATAAGTCACTATCACCATAATATACATCGACTGAAACTGGTTTACCTGTATTATCATGTGATACTTTTACGAAGACATTTTTACTTTCCTTTATGATTAAATAATGATCAATAATAAGTGATTTTTCTTTAAAATTATTTAATGGTACTATTGATATTTTGTCATATTTATTATTACTTATGTTGATTTTAACTGATGGTGTTATTATCACAGATGTGTCGTCAAGATTATATTTAATCATAGATGGTCCAATTCCAAAAGAACATGTTTTTGCTTCATAATCTATAGATATAGGATCCATGTTTATGTGTAAATGATATTTATTATCAGACGTAATTCTTTTATAATTGAATAATATTCAATTATTGTAAACAATTTTACTATTTTTTAAAAGTTGTATTTATTCTTTAAATTATTTTCAATGACTTTTCTTTCCGCTTTATCAGCCTCATCTTTAAGAGAGCTTATCAAATAGGTTTTCAAGTACACTTGATTGTAACTGACAAAGAAACAGTTATTCTTCTTATTGCAATAATGAGTGTAAACGCCATTTATTTTTACACAATGATATCCTACAACACCTTTATGATAAAGTACGTTTCTTAAGTTTTCGATAGTCCCCAATTCTTTCAAATCCTCAATGATATTACCCTGATATACATATAAATTCTTAATTTCAGAATCATTATCGTGTGATGCAATAAAAGATGTACCATCATCTTCTATAAGCAGAAACTCTTCTATTAGTAATTTTTGTATTTTATTTTGAGAATTAATGCAAACTTTTGCAGGACCGTCAATTGTAATTGTGACGGACGGACTAGTTATTTCGCATTTGTCAGTGATATAATATCTGATATCACATGAACCAATCATAATAGTACATGATCGTGATTTTAAGTCGGTAACGATATTATCCATGTGTGAGTTCGTTGATAATTTTTTTATTAAAAAAATTAAGATTTACATTACAGTTTATGTCGGAACATTATATTTTCCTTTGAGATAAGTTTCAAAATATTTCTTCTTTATTTTTTCATTGGCCTCTTCAAGAGATGTTCTCAAAAATTTGTCCATTAACAATCTAGTTTGGGAACGGGAGTCATTGGCACCATATTTAAAATTTACATATGTATGATAATGTGAAAATCTATTACTCCCAAAATATTCTTGAAAACATGAATATTTGAGAATACCAATCACCTCCTCTTTGTTTAAACTTGACACTATATCTTTTTGTAAATATAATTTAATTGGATGTCCACCAGTGTCATGAACAACCGATATATCTGTATTGTCTTTATCATTTATAATCAAATGATCGTCAATAACCGATTTTTTACAGTGGTTGACGTCTCCAATTCTAATTTCATCATTCACCACTATATTTACACAAGGACATGAAATCATACACTGATTATTTTTATCATATGTAATATTACACGAACCAATAGTAATGCTACATGTTTCGTTATGCACATTAACCATAACATTATCAGTCATCTGTTTCGTCATTGTTGTAATTGCATTTAAGATATCATAAAATGAAAAATTAATCATCAATTTTTTATGAGAATATTAGACGTGAGAGGGGGACTGTAATTTCTATTATTCGTTTGGATGAAGGAAATTATTGCATTGGAACTGTGTAAGAAGATAGATGTAAATGTGAATGAAAGTTATGAGGGATCTACCGTAATAAAGAATGAATTATACATATTTACTGATTGTAGAGATTGTATGGGAAATATATATATGTACAACATTATACATATATAACACTGATACAGGTAAATTAGATAAACATCGCTTAACTTTTTCCTTTAGTACATGTATGATTATAAATGAGTTTATATACACTTATGATTATAGAGATGGTTATTTAAAGTATATTGATATAAATCAAATTAAAAGGAGAAATTATATTTGGATCGAAGCCTCCCCAAATAAATATGTTAAAGAGATGGATAATTATATTAATGTTATAAACATGAATTATAAACCATATATACTTGATATGCTTGATATAAATAGATCAGAAGAATTATTCAAAATAGTTAATATGCACACTTTGGAAGAATATTACAAATTCACTAATAAACGTACATATACTCACAGGATTAATCTTCCGCAAAAAATTATATTATTTAACATAGATAACAAGGTTACTTACACTGAGATAGATTTATTTAATAAAAATGTAACAACCTTAAATTATCCAGAAAAAATTAAATTACATACAACATTTATCTTCAAACTTGGCGGAAAAGTTTTATTTTGTGGTGAAAATATCTCATATACATACAATTTTGAAACAAAAGAGTGTCTGGAATCATATATTAGGTTAGGTCATCTTTATTCCGAACATAAAATTTTATTTATTTTAGAATGTGATTCAAAAATTTATTACAACTTTAAAGATAATTTTAAGTATAACCTGTTTGTAATCAATAAATTACATATCTCTAACATTGACGAATATGTTAATGGAATAACATTTACTTCTGAAGTAACCAGTGCTGAAACTAAAATATCATTAAATGTTCTGAAAGAAAGAACAAGTTATTTCTCAAATTTGTCCACAAAATTTGATGATGATACAATATGTTCCTTAAAGATATACAATGACGATGTTGAGAAATATAAAAATTACATTTTTACTGGACACTATGACAAAAATAATATCTTAGAAATTTTTAAAGTCTGTAATTATTTACAAGATATTGATACATTCTCATTGTCATTTAAAATAGAGGGATTTTGTGAGAATGATATTGATTTTTCTGTTAAATCACTGTCTGTTTTAAGTAACACTGAGTATTCACTTCAATTTAAAAAATTATTTAACTTTGTGATAAATAACTACGATAGAAATGATATATATGACATCATTTCAAAAGAATCATGTTATGGTGAGCTGTTTAAGTTAATGTTTTATAATATTGATGTTTTGTAATCAAATAATATATATTATTTGTTGCAATGCAATAAATGCTTTATAGAAGATAGCTTTACACAAACACTTGATGATATTGTCAAATGAATTACTCTCATTTTATATCAGAATCTGACGTTTTATCCATTTCCGTATATATCTTAATAATTTATTATAAACACATTCAAAGTAACATAAATGAAATTTTAACTATTAATTTTTAAGAATTCTAAAATTTTAAGAGTTTAGCATTCTCCCAAATGAAGGAGATTATTTTTACTGAGCTATGTAAGAACATAGACATAAATGTAAATGAAGACTATGAAGGATCTGTGTCGGTAAAAAATGAATTATATATTTTCACTAGCTGCTTCAATAGAGACACATATACAATATTATATATATACAATATTGATACGGGTAAAATAGATAAACATAAGTTAAATTTTATTATTACTCTGTATAAAAAAATAGATGAGTTTATATATTTTTATAGTTATGGGGATGATCGTCTAAAATACATAGATGTAAATCAAATTAAAAAGAAAAATTATATTCGTAATGAGGTCACAACAAACAGATATGTTAGAGATATAAAAAATTATATTAATATTATAAGCATATGCAATAAACCATATATACTTGAAGAAAATGGATCGGGAAATTTATTTAAGATAGTTGATATATGCACATTGGAAGAATATTATAAATTTACCATAGATTATAGACATAGTCATTTTTTTAATTTTTCAGAAAAATTGATTTTGTACAACACGAATGATAAAAATACGTATGTTGAAGTTGATTTAATTAAAAAAGATGTGATCTTAGTTAACTATCCAGAAAAAATTAAATCATATGAATCGTTTATTCCCGGATGTGGTGGAAAAATTTTATTTTACGATGAAGAAAGCTATTGTACATATGACTTTGGAACAAAAAGTGTCTCTGCTCAAACTTTAAATGGAAAAAATGCTCCCTATTCTGTACAAAAAAATTATTTCTTCTTTGAGTATGATTCAAATATTTATTACTACACTAATGGTATTTTATACATAGATATTAAATTTCATATCTCTGACGATAATGAAAATGTTGAAAGTGTTAAAAGGGTAACATTTACTTCCGAAGTAACAGGTGTTGAAACTGAAATATCATTGAGTATTTTAAAAGAGAGAACAGATTATTTTTCCGATCTGTCTACAAAATTTGACGATGATACAATTTGCTCCTTAAAAATAAACAATGACGATTCTGAGAAATATAAAAATTACATTTTCACTGGTTGCTACACAAAAAATGATATCCTAGAAATTTTTAAAGTCTGTAATTATTTACAAGATATTGATACATTCTCATTGTCTTTTAAAATAGGAGAATTTTGTAAGGATGACATTGATTTTTCAATTAAAGCACTATCTGTTTTGAGCAATACTGGTTACACGCACCAACTTAAAAGATTATTTAATTTTATTATAAGTAATTACGATAGAAATGAAGTATATGATATCATATCAAAAGAACCATGTTATAACGAATTATTCAGATTAATGTTTTATAATATTGACATTTTATAATCTTATAACATATATTACTTTGTTACAATGTAATAAAGTTATTAAGTAAGATTGTTTTATATGATCGATGCTGAGAATATCATAAATGATGTCCCAATGACCAATTTTTAAAAATAAATGAAGGAAATTATTTTAACGGAAATATGCAAAAGCATGGGTATAGATGTGAATTACAACTGGTCTACAGTGATAAAGAATGAATTATACATATTCACTAATTATTATGGTTGTGAGAAAAGTGTATGTACATTAATATACATATATAATATTGATACGGGTAAATTGGATAAACATCTATTAGACTTTCATCTTCTAACATATGAAATTATAGACGAGTTTATATATTTTCACAACACAGTGGATGGTTATTTAAAATATGTTGACATAAATCAAATTAAAAAGAAAAATTATATTTGTAATAAGGTCTCGTCAAATGAATATATTACGACCATAGGAAATTATGTTCGTATCATAAACATAAACAATAGACCATATATACTCGATAAATACCCGTGGAAGACTTTATTTAAGATAATTGATATATTTACTTTGGAAGAATATTACAATTTTTCCATTGAGTACAAATTTACTCACATGATCAGTTTTCCGCAAAAAATTATCTTATATAATATTAATGACAATGATACATACGTTGATGTTGATTTAATTAAAAAAGATATAATTACAATTAAATATCCAGAAAAAATTAAATTGTATGGATCATCTGTTATCAGAGTCGATAAAAAAATTTTATTTTATAACAATGAAGAGTCATACATATATAATTTCGAAACAAAGGAATGTTTACAACCATGTTTTAAATTAAAAAATAATCACAACCCTAAACAGAGAAATCTATTTTCTTTTGAGTATGATTCAAATTTTTATTATCATGTTGATGATAATTTATACATAAATATTAAATTTCATATATCCGATATTGTTAATAGTGACAAAAATATAATATTTATTTCCAATGAAACTGGCGTTGAAACTAAAATATCATTAAGTACTCTGAAAGAGAGAACAGAATATTTTTCAGATTTGTCTACAAAGTTCGACGATGATACAATTTGTTCTTTAAAGGTACATAATGACGATGTTGAAAAATATAAAAATTACATTTTTACAGGAAATTATGATAAAAATAATATCTTAGAAATTTTTAAAGTCTGTAATTATTTACAAGATATTGATACATTCTCATTGTCTTTTAAAATAGAAGAATTTTGTAAGGGTGATATTGATTTTTCAATTAAAGCATTATCTATTTTAAGTAACACCGGTTATACACACCAATTTAAAAAGCTATTTAATTTTGTAATAAACAACTACGACAGGAATGAAGTTTATGATCTGATATCGAAAGAAGCATGTTATGGTGAGTTATTTAAGTTGATGTTTTACAATATTGATGTTTTATAATTTTATTACATATATTATTTTGTTACTATGTAACAAAATATTTGGACGAGTCTGTATTGTGTAGATATCTATCCCTTTCTCAAAAATTACAATTTAATACATATTTTTTAATGTAAATTTATTGGAAAATATGGAAGTGGTAAAATCAATAGAAGTTTATAAAAATTTGAGTCTTAAAGGAAATCATTGTGGTTTATTTATGATTGGCAATGAAATTTTTATCTTAACTAATTTTTTTAGCTTTAATGATTCGAAAGTTAAAACTGTTATATACATATATAATATTGAAACAGACAAAGAAGAAAAGCATGTAATAGACATTAGTTTCCTTGCATATTGTAACATTGGTAACACATTATACATTTATGATGGTGGGTATGAAATAATGACAATCAAAATAGAAGATATCAAAAATAGAAAATATGTCTTTACAAAAAGTATAGCAAAAGTAATTCAAAATAAAGGAAGAGAAATTAAAAGGCTCGCCATTGATATTATTGAAATAAATGGTGAGCCATATTATATGATAATATTAGGAAATAATTTTGAAGTATTTAGCTTAGAAGATTTTGAAACATATTTTGAATATGAATATGAATGCGAAATAGAATATATTGCTTCGTTAAAACTTGATAACAAGATTATTTTACTACCACACAAATCAATATCATATATTGAAATTGATTTGATAAACAAGACAACTCATACAATATTTTTTCCAGATGAGCTCAAAAACTTTAATTCTTTTGTTCATAATATTGGAAATGATATATTATTTAAAATTGGTGAAGATTTATATATGTACAATTGTAACACAAAAGGACATTTTAAAGTTAGTTTTGATTTACCTCATGATACCAATGTAAAGTTTTTTGTAAAACATAAATCAAATTATTATTATCATGTAAACAACACTTTGTACACAGATATTAAATATCATATATCCCATGATTTGAATGATGATGATGAAAAATGTGTCATATTTTATTCAAAAGAGTTGGGTGGATCGAATGAAGCAATAAAGATACCTCTATCTGTTTTAAAAGAAAGGACACATTATTTTTCAGATCTATCTGAAAAGTCTGGCGATGATGAAGCTATTTGCTCGGTAAAAATATACATTGCTGGCGTAGATGAATATAAAAAATATATAAAAACCGGAAAATTTATTAAAGATAATATTCTGGAAATTTTCAAAGTTTGTAATTATTTGTCAGATGTGGACACGTATAGTATAGCATTTAAACTACAAGATTTCTGTGGTGATGATTTAGATTTCTCGATGAAAGTATTATCTGTTTTAAGCACTACTGGGTACACTTACCAGTTGAAAAAATTATTTCAATTCATGATTAACAATTATGGTAAACATGCTGTATATGACCTTATATCAAATGATTCATGTTATAATGAATTATTCAAACTTATGTTTTTCAACATTATGTAATTTCATCATATCAGATATTTTTTGCAATGCAAAAAAAATAACAGGATTTTGTGTGGAATTGTACTGCATAACATATTCATCCCTTTAATAAAAATTATGGTCAAATATATGAAATTTTTCTAATAAAATTTATTTCGAAAGAGATGGAAGAGATTAGCTCGATAAAGGTTTACAAGAATTTGGAAATAGAGGGAAGTTGTTCTGGATCTTTTATAATTGGGGATGAAATTTTTATAATATCTCATTTAAAATTTTATGGTTATCATGGTTATATTCATAAATCCAAGCTGATAATATACATATATAACATCGAAACAGACAAAAATGAAAAGCATATATTGGATATAGATTTTTACACACAACGCAATATTGGTAGTAAATTATATATTTCCGATTCTAATAATGATTTTATTAAATCAATAGAGATAGAAAATATCAAAAATAGAAGTTATGTTTTTGACAGTAAAGTAATGAAAATAGAACATAATATTAATATTAGTGTTACGGACAGAATGAATATTAGTATAGTTGGCATAAAGGGTGATCCGTATCTTTTAAGAATGTCACATGATGTAAAAACATTATACATTAAAGTGCTAAACATTGTTAGCTCAGAAATATATTTTGAGTGTGAATTTGATAGAAAATATAATTTTATAATTATATCTAATAACAAAATTATCTTATTATTTCTTGGTGAATCGTATATAGAAATAGATTTGGTATGCAAAATATCTCAAAGAATATTCTTTCCGAATGAATTGAAAGATCTTAAAACTTGTATACGTCGTACTGGCTACAATATAATGCTGAAAGTTGAAAAAAATTCACATGTTTATTCATACAATTTTAACACAAGAAAATGTGTTAAAATCAATGTTAAATTACCAGACAAGGATTTTATCACCTTTTTTATAGAACACAAATCAAGATTTTATTATCATGTAGATAAAGTTTTGTATACAGATGTTAAACATCATATATCTCGTAGGACAAATGAAGAAGATGATAAATGTATTATTTTTTGTTCAAAAGAACCAGATACTGAAACAAAAATATCTTTATCTGTTTTAAAAGAAAGAACATCTTATTTTTCAGATCTGTCTAGAAATTTTGGAGACGAAGATGAAATTTGTTCAGTGAAAATGGACATTGCTAATATGGAGGAATACAAAAAGTATATAGAATCTGGGGAATATACAAAGGATAATATCTTGCAAATATTCGAAATCTGTAATTTTTTGTCTGATATAGATGCTTATAGTTTGGCTTTTAAACTACAAGATTTTTGTAGTAATGATCTAAACTTTTCAATAAGAGCTATATCAACTTTAAGCACTACTGAATACACATACCAATTGAAGAAGATATTCCATTTCACAATTGATAACTACGATAGACATACAGTATATGATCTTGTATCAAAAGATACATGTTATAATGAGTTGTTTAAGTTAATGTTCTTCAATATTGTGTAATTTTATCATATCCGATATTTTGTTGCTGTGCAATAAAATAACAAAGTTTTTGTGGAAATATATATGTGTCACTCTCATCTCTTCATTTAAAATTATGGTTTAAAACATAAAATTTTTTTATGAAATTTTTTATGAAATTTGTTCTGAAGGACATGGAGGAGATTAGTTCATTAGAGGTTTACAAAAACTTGAAGCTAAAATATGGATATGTTGACATATTTGTAATTGATGACGAAATATTTATAATATCCCGTTTTAAAATTCATAATAATGGTTATAAATATATATTAAAAACATTGGTATACATATATAATATTGAAACAGATAAGAAAGAAAAGCATGTTTTAAATATTGATTTTTACACTTTTTGCAATATCGGTAGTAAAATATATTTTTATGATGATGATAAGAGTCGCATCAAATCGATCGAGATAGAAAATATCAAAAATAAAAGTTATGTTTTTGACAATAATATAATGGAAATAATCGATAATAGTGAAAAAATTATGGGTAAACACAATTTTGATATTCTTAATATAAAGGGTGAACCATATCTTCTTAAATTATCATATGATGTAAACACGTTGTACATCAGAGTGGTGAACATTGTTAATTCGGAAACATACTTTGAACATAAAAATAACAGAGATTATTATTATTTAATAACACTTACCAACAAGATCATTTTACTATCTTGTGATAAATCTTATATAGAAATAGATATGATAAATAAAGTAGTTCAAGAAATATTATTTACAAATGATATGAGAGATTTAAAAACTTACATTCGACATACTGGTGATAGTGCGTTATTAAGAGTTAAAAAGAATTCACATATTTACTCTTACAATTTTAGTACAAGACAATATGATAAAATTAATGCTAAATTACAAGACATTGATACAATTGCTTTTTTCATAAAACATAAATCAAAATTTTATTATTATTGTGCAGACAATATTTTGTACACAGATATTAAGCATCATATATCTCATAGGACAAATGAAGAAGATGATAAATGTGTTATATTCTATTCAAAAGAATCAGATAGTACAACAAAGATATCTTTATCTATTTTAAAGGAAAGAACATCTTATTTTTCGGATCTATTCTCAAAATTTGACAACGATGATGATATTTGTTCAGTGAAAATGAATATTATTGGTGTAGAAGAATATAAAAAGTATATTATGACAGGTGAATATACAAAGAATAATATCTTAGAAATTTTTAAAATTTGTAATTTTCTTTCAGATATAGATACTTATTATTTGGCTTTTAAACTACAAGATTTTTGTAATGACGATTTAAAATTTTCAATGAATGTACTATCAATTTTAAGTACTACTGAGTACACCTATCAATTGAAAAAATTATTTTATTTTATGATCAACAACTATGATAAACATACGGTATGTGATTTAATTCTAGAAAGTAGTTATCAAAGAGAAATATTTAAATTATTATATTATAATACAAAATAATTTTGTTTACCACACCATTTTATTTGCAATGCAAGTAAAATTAAACATGATTTTAATTTTCGGGTGATAATTATCCTTAATTTGTTCCAGCGTATTTTTTTTAATTAAAAAAAAATGGAATATTTTCTACCTAACAGAAATAATATATGTCAGTTTGATTATAACAATATTGTTACATCAGAAAATTCAATAAATTGTGATGGTATTAATAATAATGATATCATTAGTATTGATAACATTAACATTAATAATAATAATAATAATGATGGTAATGGTAATGATAATGTATTAATAATACTAATACTCATATCGTTGATAGTATTGATATTATTAGTATTTGTAATGTTAACAATATTATTAATAATGGTAATAGTGTTGATAATGGAAGATGATTGATGAGGATATGATTTAATAAATTTATTATTAATACAATTTTATCAATGAAACTATCATGAGTAAAAATATATCTTTTTGTCTAGAGGATATGGAATTCTCATCATATTATATTTCAAATTGTAAGAATAACAAAAATTAACAAACATTTCAATAATATTAACAACGTCAACGGTAAGAATCATTAAAATATACAATAATAAAAAATTTCTAAATTATAGAATCTCTTACAATATATTTATGATAGGAATCTTGCTAGATAGTAGTAATGTGAATGATCCACTGATTACCACGATGTATAAAATATTGTTTTTAATCATATATTTCTGTTTAAGGTTAAAACATTTGTCATGAGATAAATTTTGTGAAATAAAAAAACATTATAATTTACCATATGTATACAGTTTATATATGTTTATTATTTATTTATCTATTTATTTATTGACTCCTCAGAAATTTCACATTTCACTGCATTTCCAAGATATCTTTTTTTAATTTAAAAAATTAAAAAAAATTGTTTTAAAAATTTTTTTCTATATAAAAAATGGGTGTTTTTATACACAATAATAAAATTTTTATACAGCTAAGTATTTCGATAATTAAAAATAATGAAAATAACAATGATAATAATGGTGATAATATCAATAATGATAATATCAATGATGATGATAATATCAATAATAATATCAATGATGATAATAAAAATGATGATGATAATATCAATAATGATAATATCAATAATAATAATATCAATGATGATAATAAAAATGATGATAGTATTTATATTAATAATGTTAATAGTAAAAATGATGATAGTATTGATATTAATATATTAATATTATTAATGATTTTGTTATTATCAATAATGTTAATAACATCAACAACAACAATGTTAATGTTACAATTGACACTGTTAATGATATTAGTAATATTATTGATAAAGATAATGATATTAACAGTAAAAAATCTTTTCTTAAAATAAAATTAAATAAATTTATTTGTAATCCATATTAATCAAGAATTAAAAAGGATGTATCTCTTTATCTAAAGGATAAAGAATTTTTTCATACATTACTCCGAATCGCAATGATAAAAATGTTTATTTGTGATAATGGAAATATATATGATTTATTTATGAGTTGTAATTAATCCAATCATTTTACAAGTGTGATAAAGAGAAAATTATCATATGGTATATACTAGCTTAATATGCTTGTTAATCATAGATGAATATTTTGACATTCTGAAAACAGTTAAAGGTTACTCACATCCCGAATATTTATATTAAGAATATGACAAATAAAATAACATTTAATTTATTTCATTTATATATGTTAATTATTCAATGTATAAAATATCATTTTTAATCATTTTTCCTATTTAAGGTTAAAGGGTTTCTAGTGTTATAAAATTTAAATTGATTTTATGAACAAGAATATTACAATTGTATACATATGTATATGGCCCTTATATTTGATTATTTATTACTCAATGACACACTGAGACATTTCCATTTTCTTCTCAGAATATTTTTTTAGTCATCTAAATTGTGTAAAAAAAATGTACTTTTATATTCTACACTTCCATCTCAAACATATACATATCCTCATTTTATTTACACTATAAATGAAATTAAACATGATTTTAATTTTTGGGTGATAATTATCTCTAAGCTGTATGCATACTTAATAATAGCAAATTAATTTATATTATGATAATATCCCTCAACTTGATTATTGAAATACATTATATAAGACACTAAAACATCATTTACATAACGATATATTGTTAATAGATTACCATCTTCATCATATGATGAACAAATGCCATTCTGTATATCATCCTTAAAATATTCTTTTGATTTAATTATACCATTTTCATAATATTTTCTATAAACACCATTTAGCTTACCGTATTTAAAAGAACATTCGGATTTGATTTTACCATTCATATAATAATCCACATTTTCACCGTGAACAACCCACTTACCATAATTATATTTAAAATTTATATTTAACACATTGTTACCATTGTTCAGAACCTTCGTTATGTTTAATACATTTAAATTATAATCAATTTTTATCAGTGTGTTAGTATTATCATCGTATATTTTAGTTACAGACTTTACTATTTTATCGTCTTCATATGATATCTTTGAATGTTCGATACTGCTATTCTCAAATATATTATTAAATGTTAAAGTGTCATGTCTGTTAAAATATGGGAATTTATTTATACCGTTTAAAACAATTCCATTATAATGTAATATTGATTGATCTATATGTTCATATTCTGTAAATTTGTAATCAATATCATATATATAATATCTTAAATTAATCATGTTAAAATTGTACTCTGATTTGCTATCATAGTCTATTATAACATTCATATGTAAATTATGCCACTCCTTATCAAAATATTTGTCTTGAAAAAATTCAGAAGGTACTTTATCCTTTGGCATAAATGTAAAAACTTTATACATTAGTTCGCATGGTAATTTCCCTATTATGTAATTGAATCTCTTCGCAACAGAAGCCATTTTATGTAAAATATTCTTGCTTATATTTAAACAATTGTTTTATATTAGATAATAATTATAAAATTTTATCGAATTATATTCCAAATCATGCATTAGTATAGGAAATATTAATAATATCATTGATTATTTTAATAATATGACTTAATTATCAAGATAATTAGAGATAAAAAGAATAAATGTCGATTGAAAATGCCAAAAATAATGTGATTCATTTTGGATTACAATTAATTGATTTTTTTTAATTTTTTAATTTAAAAAATTAAAAATTTTATTTAAAAAAATTTTTTTTACATAAAACATGGAACTATTTAAGTTTAATAATAATTTATATAAACTGGATTGTGACAATATTGTAAATATTGTAGAAATAAAAAATTCAATAGACAATAATGATATTACTGACAATAATATTGATAATACTGGAAATATTGGAAACAGTGGAAATACTAACTATATTAATAGTATTAATAGTATTAATATTATTAACGTTAATGATATTAATAAGATCAATGAAACCATCAATATTGGTAATATTGGTGATATTGTTAGCATCGATATTACTAATAAATTTATTGATAATAGTAGCGAAGTTAATAATAATAAAGGATGTTTGTCAGTTCATTAGTAATCAGAGTAAAAAGAGATATCTCTTTATCTGAAGGATAAATAATTATTACTATATTATATTTCCAACTGTAAGAATGAAATATTGATTAAAAATATATATGTGACTCGTTATGGGTTATCATCAATCGAATTTTTTATATATAATTATATTTACAAGTATGATAAAGTTAAGATTATCACGACGTATAAAATATTATTTATAATCATTTATCCCATTTAAGGTTAAAATATTCAATATGAGATGAAATTTAAAATGTGGAAAATATTACAACCATATATTTACATGTGTATATAAATTTCATTCGTCAATCATTTACTCACTTACTAATCTGTCGGAATATGTTATATCTCTGCTACTTCACCAGGACATATTTTTAATTTAAGAAATTAAAAAATTTGTTTTAAAAAATTCCTTTAATATAAAACATGGGTTCTTTTATATCCGATAATAATTATAATATTGTTGAAACAGAAGTTCCAACAAACAGTGACAGTAATAACTATGATAATATCATTAGTGTTAGTGATATTAATAACGATAATGTTGTGAATGTTAACAACATTAATAATGATGATGGTGATAATAATGATGGTGATAGTGATGGTAACATCTTAATAATATTAATATTCATATTGTTGATAGTATTGATATCTTCAACAAAATTATCGACGTTAGAAATACTGACGACATTATTAGTATCTGTAATGCTAACGATATTATTAATAATAGTAATAATGATAATAATAATGATAAATTCATTATCAATACTATTAAATCATCAAAATAATAATGAATAAAAAAGAGTATATCTCTTTATCTAAAGGATAAAGAATTCTCACCATATTATATTTCAAATTGTAAGAATAATGATAATTAGCAAATACTTCAATAATATTAATATTACCGATATTAAGATATTAATAGTAAAAATATTTGTCAGTTCTGAATGTTCTTTCTAAATAGTATCTAATAAATTCATTAATGATCTAGATATTTAAGTAAAAAAAAGAGTGTATCTCTTTATCTAGAGAATAAAACATTTTTACCATATTTTGCTCACGATCACAATAACAAAATACTGAATAATGACAATAATGCATATACTATTCATTTTGTGTTACTATTAATCTAATATTTTCATATATTTTTATATTTATAAATATATGAAGTAGAGGTTATCATTATAATTATATCAGGTTAGTGTATTTAAAATGTTCTAAAAGGATTTTCGATTATCTATATTTAATATATGGATGTAAAACAAGGTTTAATTTATTCCATTAATAATAATAATTTATAAATTATTATTTTTAATCATTTTACCTGTTTAAGGTTAAATCATTTTAAATGAAACAAATTTTTAATGGAATATCTAGAGTATGAAATGTTTAATCGAAAATATGATAAATATTTGTGGGATAATAAATAGAATATGTTATAAAACTTATCATGAAATTTATAAAAAAATAAGAACATGTTATTATTATCCTATCTGTTGAAAATTATGAGTATTATAAAATCTGTAGAAGAGAAAGATATTGTAATTGTACATACACATATATAATCTTCACTGTTAAATATTTATTTATTTACTCGTCCAGGATAATTTACTTTTAATTTAAAAAATTAAACCATGAAATTACCTACAGTATTTATGTAATATTTATTCACATTTGAAATTCTAATAGACAATTATAAATATGTATTGTATTTATATGTGTATATAATTTTTATTTGTAGATTATTTATTTATCTACTGAATCACCAATATGTACCATATCACTACTATTCTCACGGTTGTTTTTTTAATTTGGAAAAAAAATTTTTTTTAAATATAAAACATAAGATCCCTTATGTCTGACAGTAATTATACATATCAGTTAGATTATAACAATATTGTAAATATTGTTATAAAGGAAAATTTAACAATTAATAATGATATCGTTGGTGTTAACAATATTGACAATAATATTGTTGTGGATATTAGTAAGATTAACAACAATGATGGTAATAATGATAATGTTCTAATAATATTAATACTTATATTATTGATAATATTGATATCTTCAGTGAAACTATTAACATTTGTAATAATGGTGATAGTGTTGATAATGAAAGATATTGATATGGGTATGATTTAATAAATCCATTGTTAATACGATTAAATCAATAAAATTATCATGTGGAAAGAAGAATATACTTTATTTCAACTTCAAAAATAACAAAATATATGTGATTATTTTTATATACAATCGTATTTACATATGTGTAAAAATTATTATAAAGATTATATCTGTTTAATATATTTAAATAATATTGGAAGATATCCTAATACTCAGGAAATAACCAAGTATTTTTCATATTCTCAATTACTTATATTATATATATGATAAGTTAAGAATACTTTGATTTATTTCACCTAAATGTGAACGATCCATTAATTAACATAATGTATAAAATATTATTTTTAATCATATTTCTTACCTAAGGTTAAAATATTTAATGTATGATGAAATTTTAAATGGGAAAAGTGTTACAGTCATATATTTACATGTATACATAACTTTCATTTTCGAACATTTATTCACTTACTGACCTACCGAAAAATATCATATCTCCGCCGTTTTACCTGGATATATTTTTAATTTAAAAAATTAAAAAAAATTTGTAAAAAAAAATTTTTTCAATATAAAACATGGCTTCTTTTACACCTGACAAAGATAATATACATCAATTTGATTATAACAATAACGTGAATATTGTTACAACAGAAATTTTAATGAATAATAATATCATTAGTGTCAACAACAACAATGATGATGGCGATGATGGCGATGATGGCGATGATAATAGTGATAATGTTTTAATAATATTAACATTCTTATTATTGATAGTGATGATATCTTCATCAAAATCATCAACGTTAATAACTCTGACAATATTATTAATATTTGTGATGTCAATAACATTGTTAATATTAATGTTAGCTTTAATAGCGGAAGATGATTGATACGATACGATTTAATAAATTTACCATTAATCCTATTAAATCAATAAAATAATCATAATTAAAAATTTTTATCGTATTATATTTTAAACTGTAAGGATGATTGTAATTAGCAAATATTACAATAATAATAACATCATTGGTAAAAATTATCAAAATATACAATATATTTATAATAAGATTATTGTTCGACTATAACAACAACAACAACAATGATAATACAAATAATAATGCTACTAATAATGTTAGTGATAATATTAATGATGGTAACTGTGACGATGGTAATATCTAATAAATTCATAAATAATCTAATTAACACAGTAGGGAAAGAGTATATCTTTTATTTAGGGGATAAAAAAATTTTACCATATTTTGTTCATTACCACAATAACAAAATACTGGATAATATTAATGAATCGTATATTTAAGTGTTCCAAAATAATCAGATATTTTCCATATTTTTGATTATCTACTTTTAATATATGGATGTAAATAAAATCCTAATTTATTCCATTAATAACAACAATTTATGGATTATTATTTTTAATTATTTTATCTGTTTAAGGTTAAATCATTTTTAATGAAATATCTCAAGTATGACATGTTTACATTATTAAGTTGAAATATTTGGTAGAAAATATGATAAATATTGGTGGGATAATAAATAAAATATGTTATCAAAACTTATCATGAAATTTTATAAATAATATGAACATATTTTATTATCCTATCTGTTGAAAATTATGGGTATCTATGAAATCTGTAGAAGAGAAAGATATTGTAATTGTATATACACATATATAATCTTCACTGTTAAATATTTATTTACCACTCTTTCAGGATAATTTATTTTTAATTTAAAAAATTAAAAATTTTTCTTATAAAAAATTTTTTATATAAAACATGAGGACTTTTTTTTACTTAGTAGTAAAAAATTTTACAAATTAAATAGTGAAATTACCTACAATATTTATGTAATATTTCTAGAACATGTATATTTATACGCGTTAGAAATTTTAATAAATAATTATCAATATGCATTATATATATCTAAATATTTTTTATACAGCACAAATGATAATAGTAGTACTACAAATGATGTTATTAAAATTAGTAATAATATTGATGACAATAATAATATTAATGACAATAATGATACTAATGATATCGATATCTTAACAATACTAATATTGATAATAATATTAATATTGATAATAATATTAATATTAGTATCATCAATGACGCCAACGATGTTGGTAATATTGATGATATTGATAGCACTGATATTATTATTAACAACAATGATGATGTTAATTATAAAAGATACTGTTAGCTCTTAAAATTCATTCTTAAATAAGGTTTGATAAATTAATAGCTAATTTAGCTAAATCAATGAAATGATCAAAAACAGAAATAATATATTTCTCATGAGATTTTTTTTATCAATTAAATTATGACGATATCATAAATATTTTTATAATAAATATTTTAATCAACAATATACCATATACATTTTATAGAATTATGAATTTTACATATGATTTTTTTAACATTAATGATTAAAATGTTGATGTTAATAATTTTGATGATTCTAATGATAATTCACATGAAGACAATAATGATCCTGACAATAGTTTTTTGTAATAACGATAAAATTATAAACGAAAATATTAGTGATAATGTCAATAACACCATCAATATTAATAATAATAATACTAATAATAAAGATATTTATTAGTTCTGAATACCCTCCTTAAAATAGAATCTATTAAATTCATTGATAATCTATCTAAATCAAGAATAAAATAATATACCTCTTTATCTAATGGATAAGGATTTTTCACCATATTTATTTTCCACCACAATATTAATAATATATGTGATTATTCATATTCTCGATTATTTACATTATATATAAATATATATAATAAGTTAGAAATACTTCGATTTATTTCATTCAGATGTGAATGATCCACTAATTAACACGATGTATAAAAATATTATTTTCAATCATATTTCCTGGTTAAGGTTAAACATTTGTTATGAGATAAAAATTGTAAATGGAAATAATACAATTGTTCATATGTATATAGTCTCTATTTGTTGATTATCTATTTATTTATTCATTTATTGACATATCAGAAAAATTCACATTTCTACTCTATTCTCGGATATTTTTTAATTTAAAAAATTAAAAAAAAATGTTTTAAAAAATTATATATATATAAAACATGGGCTTTTTCATATTGAAAAATAAAATTTTTCTTCAAACAAACATTTTCGTGTTTGAAAATAAAAAAAAATTATAATAATAACATCAATAATGACTATGATGTCAGTGATAATAATGACGACATCAATAATAATAGTGACAACGAAAATGATAATATTAACGTTAATGATAAAGATGACGATTTTATCAATGTTATTGTATTAATATTGCTAATATTTTTGTTATCATTAATAATGTCATTAACATCGTCGACAACATTGTTGATGATACAATTGACACTGTTAACAATAATATTATTAATAATATTGGCAACTGTAAAAATAATAAAAATATTTACTATTACAGAATATTCTTCTTAAAATATGATAATTTCGTCGATAACTTATTTGAATCAAGAATAAAGAGTACATTACATACTTTCTACAGATTGTAATTATAAAATTTTATAAATAGTTTATTTTTGAGTTGTGATTAATTCAATTTTTTACATACAATTATTTTATAAGTGTAATAAAATGAAGATTATCACAAGAACGTGTTATAGTTAAAGATTACTTTTATTTCGAATATCCACATCAAATATGCGGCTAGTAGACGATGTTTGATTTATCTTTCTAAGATATATTAATTATTTAATACACAGAATATCATTTTTAATCATTTTTTCTGTTTATGGCTGAAACGTTTCTTATGTGATAAAATTCTAAGTGAAATTTACGCAATATCTGTAAAATGTGAGAGATTTGTAATATACGCAGAATTTGCTGGAGTTGTAATGTATATGTGATGTTATCAGTTCTAAACAATTTTAGACGCATTCTCTCTAAAAATAAATAAACTATAATATTTTTCAAGATCAACATTTATTGTGAACAATAACAAATATATTGTATTTATTAAAATGTGGAAAAACTACCATAAGTAATATCAAAAATAATAATTTGTTATCCCATGAAATCTAATAAATTGTAAGAAATTTACAAATATTAAAATAATATCCTTATTTTATGCTGTGTATGAGATTTTTACATTTGTAATCAATCCATATTTTATTATGTGTAGAGTAAAATATACATTTGTGACAGGTTTAATAACTACGGAGATTTGATATGTTATTATATATATTAATTAATTGGTGTTAATATTATTAGTGACATCAACAATATTAATAATACCAATAAATTTATTGATAATATTAAAAGATATTTGTTGGTTAGTTAGTGGTCGGTGTAAAGAGAGCATACCTCTTTATCTAAAGAACATAGACTTATTATTATATTATATTTACAGGTACAAGGTTGAAGTGTTGATTAAGAATTTTGAATATATATATATGTGACCCATCACTGGTTATCGTCAATAATGATATTAGCCCAATAGTAAAAGATGATTGATAAGATATGATTTAATAAATTTATCGATTAGAATCTAATAAATTCATTGGTAATCTATCTTAATCAAGAATAAATGGCATATCTCTTTATCTAAAGGATAAAGAATTCTCACCATATTGTTTTCCACCATGAAATTAACGAAATAGAATTATATACACATACAATCGTATTTACAAATATGTAAAATTTATCGCGGGAATTATATTTACTCAGTATATTTAAATAATTTTGGAAGAAGTTTTAACACTTATAAAATAATCGAGGATTGTTCACATTATATATATATGGTAGGTTAAAAATACTTTGATTTATTTCATCCAGATGTGAATGATCTATTAATTAGCACTATGTATAAAATATTATTTTTAATCATATTTTCTTCTTAAGATTAAAACATTTGTTATTAGATAAAATTTGTGAAAGAGAAAAACGTTGTAATTGTATATATGTGTACAGTATTTATTTGTTGATTATTTATTTACTTGTATTCTCGAGCTATCTTTTTTAATTTAAAAAATTAAAAAAAATTTCCTTTATATTAAAGAATTTTTATACTCAACAATAAAATTTTTTCTTGGCTAAATGTTATAATCTCCAAGAATTCATATTAAAAAAAATTTTTTTTTAATTTTATTATCATTTCATTTGACAAACATTGATTATCCCATAAGCTATCACTCGATCAAACATATTGAACAATTATTTCACATGATATGTATACTGTGATTATTGAGTATAAAAAATTAATATTACATTGTCTTTAAAGACAAATATACATTATAAATAATATCAAATATGTCAAATGCACACTATTTATTACCGGACGGGACAGAATACGATATAATGTAATTATACAATGAATGTAAATTAGGCAACATTGAGAAGATAAAAGAAATAATTAAATTCAAATCAGATGGAGTTAATCAATCTATTGATTCTGAAAATTTGAAAATGGTCAAGTTTTTTTATTATGATGTCTTAAAATATGATAATTCTGAATAGACTCCACTACATGACGCTTGTGAAAATGATTTTCTATATATTGTTAAAATGTTGCTTAAGGATAAAGAAACTGATATTAATGTATTAGATGGATGGGGTAATACACCTTTATATTGGGCATGTTATCGTGGACGTTTAGATATTGTTAAATGTTTATTGTTTGATGAAAGGATTGATTTCACTATAAAGAATAAATATAAATCCACACCTTTTAATGTTGTTACAAGTAACAAAAAATATAAATTAATTAAATACTTCGTTGTTTACTTTAAACTAAAAGGAAAAGTTATTGACACTGGTAGAAGTTTATCAGATAAAGCTTTATTTGATGATTTATTGCCCAAATTTTTAAACAGTGAAGAATATTTGCAAATAATGGATGAGTTCAAAAATGCTCAATTAGAAAAAGTGAGCAAGGAGTCATCCGATATATATGCCATGATCAATATTTATCAAGATAAGGTGGAAAACCAATAAGTTATAATATCACTGATATTATATAACATATGTGCTTATTATACAAGAATTATTTGTAATAATTATGTTTCGTGTCTTCTATTCAGAGCTAATCCCCTTTATAAGAATCCAGACATCTTAGGATGTCTGGATTCTCATAAAGGTTATTGCATTATGTACGTAGCTTAATTATGTTCAAATAATTTTGTATATCATATCACACACATTGTTAATGAATAACACAATATCAGAGCTGTGTGCAATGTTTGTAGAATATGCAAGTTACGAAAGATTTTCAATATGTGCAAAAATATACAGTATGAGAAAGATATGCAAGATTTGTGATATATACATGACATAAAAAATGTAATCAGTTCTAGGCAATTTTAAATACGCATTCGCTAAAACAAATAAATTATAACCTCCTTAAAGATTAACATTTATTATAAATAATAACAAATATGTTGTGTTTCAAAAAATGTGTACGCACAGTCATAAACGATGTTGAGAATAATAATTTGTTAACTAATGACGATCCAACAAGTTGTAAAATATTTACAACCGATAAATTAATATTCCTATTTTATGTTGTGTATGCAATTTTTACATTTGTAATAGATCCATATTTTATTGTGTATAGAATAAACTACATATTTATGACGGATTTGATAACCATGGAGATTTGGTTTGTCATGATATGTATTTATCAATTAGTGTTAATATTAACAGTAATACCGTATTATAATAAACATGAAAATTGGTCGAATATCACATATAACTGTTATAATCACATGTATATTAATTGTTTAATTTTCTTTTTACTCACATCTATTTCTGGTGTTACATTCATAGTATTAAAATATAGTGACAGATTATATGATCTATTCATACAATATTGTATATTTAAATGTTCATTCAATATGTTATTTTTAGCGCTGTCATTCACATTTGTCTTTTATAAATGTTCAAATAATAGTTAAGAACTATAATCTGAATCACTTCAAAATTATATGTCAATATATTTTAATTTTTTTAACAAAATTTTCCATAAACATGAATTCAGTCAAAGATTACTCTACAAAAACAATTGTCGAATCATTCAATTGTGGATGTGACGGCGCAATGTATCTGAATCAAGTGACTTTACATTCCTATATTAACATAAACAATAAATTTAATCTATTAATCAAAAATACAACTTTTTTAGCAGAAATTGTAAATGGTGTGGAAGTATGTGTATCGGAAAATAATAAACATTTAGGCGAGACTTATTCTACCTTTGTATTTTACAACAACGGGGAATTTATTATGTTATCCATGAAATTTCCCACCAGTGAGAGTGAGGTAACAGAATATATAAAAGACATGACAAATCACATATACAAATTCAAGACCAGTTATATTATTGAACATAATGAAGACTCAAAAGATATAAATTCACGCTTTATTGTAACAATTAAAAATACTGAACTATCCCAAGATACTATTGGGACAGATATTATGTATTTAAGAAAATTTATTGAAAAACTCTTATTTACTACTGGGGTAGAAGATCTTAAAGATATTATTAAACTCTTGAAAATAGGATCTAATGAAACAAATTATTTGAAAGATATTTTCAATTTTTTTACCATACGTGGTACCCATCCAAAAACATTTTATGTTAAACCAAAATTTAAATATGATATGGAATATTGGTGTGACTATGAGGAAGATTCTCCCGGAAAATATGAATGGACAAATAAAGATGATGAAGATGGTGAAGATTGGTTTAATCACTTTGAAGATAGGAAAAACATGAATAAAAGAGTTTATAAAGGCATTATTAGAATTTAAGTTATATAAATAATATAATGTAATCAATGATTACATCGTGCAGATAAATTAGTCAGATATATCCATATGATGTACATAATTTGAGTTTTCTCCATTACTACCCTGTCCAAAATCATATTTGTTAATCAAATTGTACAATATGTTAGCTTTTAAATTATTTATCTTCTCAGCATATTTATTGTCTATAACATAATCTCTAATGTCAACAATGTATAATATTTTCAAAAGTTTATGAATAGGTAAATCGTAATACTCTTCTTCAAGTATGTCAAAATAATAATAATAATCAATTCCATTATCTTCTTGAAATTCTGCATTATTGTATTCTTTTGATACATTTATATAAACAATAGGAATTCTAGTTTCACATAAGGTGATAACATTATTTGTATATAAATCTTTATCTGTATCATTGTCATACATTATAATAGCTGCATCTGATCGTTTATAATATTCTTTCCATGTCTCATTATTTTCACTTTCATTTATATCCCAAAATTCCATAAAGCGTATTCTATTTCCAACAAATAAGCTATGTGGATATATATTCAAATTATCTGCTTCAACACTACCATTGACACATATTTTTGATAAAATTTTACTCTTACCTATACCTGGCTTTCCCAATACTAAAATTTTCTTTATCAACATTCTGTATCCGTCCATGACTATGTAATAATTTAATTATTGAAAATTTACAAATTCACACAACATTTTTATACATGTTTATAGCTCAAAATTTATAAAATTTTCACTTTTTTTATAAAAAAATACAATACATTATGGATACAGTGATAGATTACAGTACAAAATCAATTGTTGAGTCTTCAGATTGGGGATGTGATGGCGGTGTGGACATATATCAGATAACATATCATTCTTATTTAAATATAAATAATAAATTTAACTTACTGATTAAAAATAGAACTTTTTTGTCAAGTGTCAGACATGGCGTGGATATTGGTGCACCTCATGATACGAAAGTTGGAGATACGTTCCCCACTTTTATTATTTACAATAATGATAAATATATTGTCGTAGGTGAAACGTTTGACGATGATTCAGTTGTGTACCAAATAAGAGATATAACAAATATGCATTTTGAATTTAAAGAGCATTTTACTTTTGATTACCCTGAAATGAATGCATCTGATAATAGTTCTAATAATCTCAAAAATTTTATTCAAAAAATATTGGATATTACTGGATTTGAAAATGTTGACCAGATGCTTTTATCAATTAAATTGGATTTTCACACTGAAAAATATTTAGAATGTATGTTCAGCTTTTATGATTTGTTATTAGAGACAAATGATTTATGGGGTGAAAAATATCCAAATTATAACCTTTACAATGAAATGTTGAAATCACATCCAGATCCATTTTATGTAAAACCAAAATTTAAGTATGATATGGAACATTGGTGTAAATCTATGGAAGATTCGTACGGTGATGTTGAGTGGACTCTTAAAGATGAAACATGGTATAATTATTTTAAGGATAATACAGGTGTATGTTTTGAGAAAAGAGTCATGTTGGGAATAATCAGAATATAATCCGAATATAGTCGGTTGTATAAACAATATATTTAATCAATGATTAAATGTAAATATTAATTTAGCTTTTATTTTCATAATGTTGCTTATAATGTTGTTTAAAATCATGATCATTTATCATGATGTATAAAGTGGATGCTTTTAAATTATTGATAATATTCAAATATCCAATATAATAATCATTGTCTTCATAATCAATGTTATAAAATATTTGTAGTATTTTCAACATTGGTAATCCATGATAATGTGTTTCATCCAAACCAATATAAAAGGTAAAATTTTTATTTTCTATATTAATATTTTTAGTTGTATTAACATATATTATTGGCGTTATTGTACTACATAAAGTTTCAACATAGTTAGTATAAAGGTTTTTTTCATCCTCATTATCATATACTATAATAGCCAGATCTGAATTTTTATACAGTTGCTTCCATTTATCATCATGTTGATGACCATATATTCTCCATAAATGTAATGAGTGTAACACATCATTTATATATAAATTGTATATACACATCATATAACCACAATTTGAACCACAACCACCACTATATCCTCCACAATAAGTACTTTCAAGTATCTTGGATACTAGTGAAGATTTCATTTTCTCATTTTTACCCAAAATTAACACTTTCTTAACTTTGTCGGACATGATAATATATAATTTTTTAATAATGCTCAATTTCTTTCTATCGAATGCTTAGATAAATTTTATACAAAAAAAATTATTTTTTGTGATTTCATATTTTCTTGACGAGCCGGCCTTCTGTCAATGATGTAAATTTTTTTGGAAAATATACCAATAAAATACATAAATAATCTCCATTAAAAGATGCCCATTAAGATCATATACGGAGAGATACATTATAATGAAAACAGTACAATAAATAAAAAGAAAAGATATATATTAATATTAATAGGTAATTTATGTAAATTATATAAATTGACAGCTGGTGAATACAGACTGTGTGAACTTCCTGATAATTTTATATTTATCGATAAAGATCTGGGAAGGAAAGTTATTTATAAATCGGGAAATGTTAAAGTGGTAGATATCAGTAAGAATGTCATATGTTGTTGTAGTTGTAGTAGTAATATTACTAATGCATGCAGATGTATCATATCCTATCCTGTGGGAATAACAGGACCAATGGGTCCTACCGGTATCGGATTTACTGGATTAAAGGGAGAGACAGGTTCAATTGGCCCAACTGGTATAGGATATACAGGTGATAAAGGTGAAAGAGGTTACACTGGTATTGGACTTACCGGACCTACTGGATTAAAGGGAGACACAGGTGATAGAGGTAGCACCGGTATTGGATTTACAGGACCAACAGGGTTAAAGGGAGATACAGGTGTTAACGGTAAAAAGGGTGACACTGGATTTACAGGGCCTATGGGATTAAGGGGAGATACAGGTGCTACTGGATTAAAGGGGGAAACTGGTTCAATTGGCTTAATTGGTCCTACTGGTTTTACAGGTGCTAGCGGCAAAAAAGGTGACACTGGTATTGGATTCACAGGACCTACTGGACTGAAGGGAGATACAGGTGAGAGAGGTAGTACCGGTATTGGATTCACAGGTCCTACTGGATTAAAAGGAGATACAGGTGAAAAAGGTAGTATCGGTATTGGATTTACAGGTGCCACTGGATCAAAAGGAGATACAGGTGAAAGAGGTAATACCGGTATTGGATTTACGGGACCTACTGGATTAAAAGGAGATACAGGTTTAAAGGGAAATACAGGTGAGAGGGGTAGCACTGGTATTGGATTTACGGGACCTACTGGATTAAAAGGTGATACAGGTGAAAGAGGTAATACCGGTATTGGATTCACAGGACCTACTGGATTAAAAGGAGATTCAGGTATTGGGTTTACAGGTGCTACTGGATTTACAGGGGCTGCTGGATCAAAAGGAGATACAGGCGAGAGAGGCAACACTGGTATTGGATTTACGGGAAGTACTGGATTAAAAGGAGATACAGGTGAAAGGGGTAATACTGGATTTACAGGACCATCAGGAATAAAAGGAGATACAGGTGAAAGAGGCAGCACCGGTATTGGATTCACAGGACCTACTGGATTAAAAGGAGATTCAGGTTCAACTGGATTAAAGGGAGACACAGGTGAGAGAGGTAACACCGGTATTGGATTTACGGGACCTACCGGTCTAAAAGGTGACACAGGTTTGAAGGGAAACACAGGGGATAGAGGTAACACCGGGCCGACAGGATTAAAAGGCGACACTGGTTCTAATGGAGATAAAGGTGACACTGGTGCTGGATTTACAGGACCTACTGGTATAGGATATACAGGGATGAGAGGGGAGAAAGGTGATACTGGTGCTGGATTTACAGGTGCAATTGGATTGAAGGGAGATACAGGTGAAAAAGGCGATACAGGTGAAAGGGGCTTTACTGGATCAAAGGGAGACACTGGATCGGTTGGTCCTACTGGTATGGGATATACAGGTATAAAGGGGGATACAGGTGCTGTTGGTGAAAAAGGTGACACTGGTGCTGGATCTACAGGATTAATAGGTTTAACTGGCCCCACTGGTATAAAGGGTGACACAGGCATTAGCGGTTTGACAGGCATAAAGGGTGATACAGGTGTTAAAGGAAATACTGGTCCCACTGGTTTAGGATATACTGGTGAAGTGGGTCCCACCGGTATTAAAGGAGAAACAGGAGATACTGGCTTAAAAGGCAATACGGGTGAAATAGGTCCCACTGGTTCAAAAGGAGAAACAGGTAATATGGGACACACTGGTGAACAAGGAATTATGGGTGTGACGGGTAGTACTGGTGTTAAAGGTGAAAAGGGAGACACTGGATCCACCGGTCCGAAGGGACATACAGGATCCAGAGGTAATACGGGAAATATTGGTCCGACAGGTTTGAAAGGTGAAATTGGAAATACAGGTGAAGCGGGTCCAACTGGTCTAAAAGGTGAGACAGGTTTAAAAGGCGAATTCGGTAACACTGGCCCAACTGGTTTAGAGGGAGATATCGGTAACACTGGGTCGACTGGTTTAAAGGGTGAGACAGGTTATACTGGGTCAACTGGTTTAAAGGGTGAGACAGGTTATACCGGATCAACCGGTTTAAAAGGAGAAACTGGCTATACCGGGTCAACTGGTTTAAAGGGTGAGACAGGTTATACTGGGTCGACTGGTTTAAAGGGCGAAACAGGTTATACTGGGTCAACTGGTTTAAAGGGTGAGATAGGTAACACTGGACCAACAGGTTTAAAAGGAGAAACTGGTGATATTGGACCGACTGGTTTACAGGGTTTTAGGGGTGAAACAGGTAACATTGGTCCAACTGGTTTAAAGGGTGATATCGGTAATACCGGGCCAACAGGGTCAAAAGGTGAAACAGGTTATACTGGACCATCAGGTGATGTCGGATCAACTGGTCTCAGAGGTGATACAGGATATATTGGACCAACGGGATTGAAAGGTGATATAGGCAATACTGGAGCAACCGGTTTAAAAGGTGAAACAGGTTTAAAAGGTGAAACAGGTTTAAATGGAGATACTGGTAATATTGGACCAACTGGTTTAAAGGGTGAAACAGGTTATACTGGTAATGCTGGATCTACAGGGGTAAAAGGAGATACTGGTTTTAAAGGTGAAACAGGTGATATTGGGCCAACCGGACTTAAAGGTGAGACGGGATATACTGGGTCAACTGGTTTAAAAGGAGAAACGGGGAATGTCGGACCAACAGGGGTTAAAGGGGAAACGGGAAATGTAGGACCAACTGGTTTAAAAGGAGAAACAGGATATACTGGGTTGAAAGGTGATACTGGTAACACTGGACCAACGGGATTGAAAGGTGAAACAGGTGATATTGGTCCAACCGGCTTTAAAGGTGAAACAGGTGATATTGGTCCAACCGGTCTTAAGGGTGAAACAGGTAATATCGGACTAACTGGTTTTAAAGGGGAAACAGGAGCAACCGGATTGAAAGGCGATATTGGTAACACTGGGTCAACCGGCTTAAAAGGGGAAACAGGACCAACAGGTTTAAAAGGTGAAATGGGTTTTACAGGACCAACAGGTTTAAAAGGTGAAACTGGATATACAGGGACAACCGGCTTTAAAGGTGAAACAGGTTACATTGGGCCAACAGGTTTAAAAGGAGAAACAGGTTTGAGAGGAGAGACAGGATATACAGGTGTGGCTGGAGATACAGGATCAACAGGGGTAAAAGGTGAAACAGGAAATGTCGGACCAACTGGTTTTAAAGGCGATATTGGTAACACTGGGTCAACCGGCTTAAAAGGGGAAACAGGACCAACCGGTATTAAAGGTGAAACAGGTGATATCGGTCCAACCGGCTTTAAAGGTGAAACAGGTGATATTGGTCCAACAGGTTTAAAGGGTGAAACTGGATATACAGGAACGACCGGCTTTAAAGGTGAAACAGGTGATATTGGCCCAACCGGTTTTAAAGGCGAAACAGGAAATATAGGATCAACAGGTTTAAGAGGAAAAACAGGTTTTACGGGACCAACGGGTTTTAAAGGTGAAAAAGGTGACACTGGATCAACAGGTTTAAAAGGGGAAACAGGTTACACTGGATCAATAGGTATAAAGGGTGAAACAGGTTTAACTGGACCAACAGGTTTTAAAGGTGAAAAAGGTGACACTGGATCAACAGGTCTAAAGGGTGAAACTGGATTTACAGGAACAACAGGCTTAAAGGGCGAAACAGGTGATATTGGGTCAACTGGTTTAAAAGGTGAAACAGGTTTTACCGGGCCAACAGGTCTAAAGGGTGAAACAGGTGATATTGGGTCAACTGGTTTAAAAGGTGAAACAGGTGATATTGGGTCAACTGGTTTAAGAGGTGAAACAGGTTTAAGAGGTGAAACAGGTTTAAGAGGTGAAACTGGATTTACAGGACCAACAGGCTTAAAGGGTGAAACAGGTGATAACGGGTCAACTGGTTCAAAAGGTGAAACAGGCTATACTGGGCCAACAGGCTTAAAGGGTGAAACTGGATTTACAGGACCAACTGGCTTAAAAGGTGAAACTGGATTTACGGGGTCAACAGGTTTAAAAGGTGAAATAGGTGATACTGGGTCAACAGGATTAAAAGGTGAAACTGGATTTACAGGCCTAAAGGGTGAAACTGGATTTACAGGTTTAAAAGGTGAAACTGGATTTACAGGTCTAAAGGGTGAAACTGGATTTACAGGACCAACCGGTTTAAAAGGAGAAACGGGGATTACAGGACCAACTGGGTTAAAAGGTGAAACTGGATTTACTGGACCAACTGGCTTAAAGGGTGAAACTGGATTTATGGGGCCAACAGGCTTAAAAGGTGAAACTGGATTTATTGGACCAACAGGGTTAAAAGGTGAAACTGGATTTACTGGACCAACAGGGTTAAAGGGTGAAACAGGATTTACGGGACCAACAGGTTTAAGAGGTGAAACTGGATTTATGGGGCCAACAGGCTTAAAAGGTGAAACAGGGAATACAGGTCCAACTGGTTTAAAGGGTGAAACGGGGAATACAGGTCCAACTGGTTTAAAAGGTGAAACTGGATTTACTGGACCAACAGGTTTAAAGGGTGAAACGGGGCATACAGGTCCAACAGGTTTAAAAGGTGAAACTGGATTTACAGGGTCAACAGGTTTAAAAGGCCAGACCGGTTCAAAGGGTGAAACAGGTTATACTGGACCATCAATAGTAAATGTTGGTAATTCTGTATTTGTTGACGAAATATTTGGAAATATTGCTGGTGAAGTAGAAAATTTTATAGGACCTTATTTAAACATTGATGATGCAGCAAATGCTGCGAGTTCAGCTGCAAACGCAAATAAAATAATAACAGTATATGTTAGGCCCGGTGTTTATACAACTACCTCAAATCTGGCAAGAGATTATGTTAATTGGTATTTTGAAGAAGGGTCAACAGTTAATTACACAGGAAGTAATTCATTATTTGATACATCATCAATCACTAGTTTTGATGTGATGGGATACGGTGTTTTTCAAACAAGTACTGGTACTTCACTGTTTAACATAGAAAATACTAGTGGAAGTGTCAGAAAATATTATAACATAAGTGGAAAACTTGCAAATGTATCTTCTTTAAATACAAATGGTGTATCAACAATAAAAATAAATAATACTTTAGGATGGTGTAGTGTTAATTTTAAAACTGTATCAATTTCCACTGACGATACAATAACAAGCTCTGACAATGTTCTATATACTGCAATTAATATTTTATCTTCTAATGTTAATATAGATGTGAACAACATACTTATATATTTACCTAATACAACAGTTACAGATGGTAAATTTGTGGCGTTAAATATGAACATATCTACATCTATAAGTAATAGTGCAGTAATAATTAACAGTAAACAAATATCTTTAGGAATAAAAAGTTTAAATTCATCAGCAACAAGTGCATACACATCACCTTTATCCACATCTTGCTACATGTCGACAATCATTGTAAATTCATCTTTTGATATACCAATATGTATAAACAGTAGCTTAATCTCTTTACTCACAGATGATATTACACCAAACACTAGTTTTCCTCACGAGATATATACTATAATTACTTTGACATCTCTTGTTAAAATAAATTCTGATTCCATATTTATGTCATTCACAGATAATTTGAATATTACATTTAACTACAATAATATAATAACCCCCTCAGCAACACCGTCTTTAAATAGCACTTCCATAAATTCATCAGTGATTTGTATATATAATAGTAAAACTAGTATAAATTTTGATTCATTATTTTTAGATAGTAGAAGGGTGGACAATTTAAATATTTTAAATGTTGTGCAGTTGAGTGGATCACAGACATATATAATTGGTAATAGTTTAATACATACTCTATCAAGAAACTCTAGTGGATTGAGTAGTGTTAATGCTATTTCTGGAAATAATTATATAAGTGTTAACTATGTATATATATCTATACAACTAAGTATAATCAGTAGTAGTGGAAATATGTTATATATTAACGGAAATAATAAATTGTCGATTAATTATTTATACTTTGAAATAAGATCTTCTAATGATTACACATATTATACAATATATTCATCAGGAACTAATTATAACTTAATTGATATAAATGAATTTATTGTTTCATATGCAGCTAATTCAACAAATAAATCAAATGCATATCTAGACGGTTATAATAATGTACTTATTAATTATTATTCATCTTCTGGGCCATGTAATGGTTTTTATATATCAGGTTACTCTGATATAAAAATAAATTATTTAGTAAATTCCAATATAACGACTAATATAATTTTTAATATTTCATCCACAAATATAATGTCAAACATTTATATAAATTATTTAAATCACGTTAGAAGTACTATATATTCCGTATCAGGAGGATATGCAAATTTAAATATCAATTACTGTAATATAAGCATAAGTAATGGTGGTTCTACTCATTTTGATGTTCCATCATTAACATCGAAGGTCAAAATAAATATATACTCTTTATATTTGGTCATATCTAATACTGTTAATGCCGGAACAATGTTTAATATGTATCCAAGTGATACAACGGCAGCTTCAGTAATTTATATAAATATTGATGAAGTAAATATTAGTTGTTTAAATATAGCATTTGTGTTGCTAAGATATAACACATTATTTTTAAACATTAAATATATGAATGCAACAGTAGCGATTACAACTACAAATTCTCTTATATTAACCAATAACTCCACATTCTTCTTTATTTTACATTTTTGTAATTTCACAGGTAATAATAATACATATAATTTTATATCTATAACATCTGGTGGAAGTTTTAATCCTTATACAAATATTTATACAAATTATTATAATGGAAATTGTAGATATTTAGCAATTGATGTTTACTCTGCTGTTATTTATTCATTTGCTGCAACTTGTATAAGTAGACAGTGTGTCTATATTAATTATGTAAGTGGAACTTATTCTATTATGAATTATACTAACAAATATATGATAACTGGTAATTATAGATCAACTGCAGTTACCGTAGTCATTAACATTAATGTAGCAAATCAATCTACACCAATTATACTTTCAAATGTATCACTTGTAACTACAGATGGCAATTTTACATTGTCAAGTACTAGTGCAACATACATAAGGGTCTACACATTATGCATTGCAAATAAAGATAAGAACAATGCGACCACAATTACTGGAACGTTTAATTACGATTCAAATATTTTTTAAATATTCATTTAATCATCGATTAAATGAATAAATGTCTCAATACTTTAATATTTTATTTTTAAATGATTATATTTAATATATCTCACCATTGTATATATTTCTCCTGCCCTCCATATATTTAGTTTATATTTTAATTCCAAATATTCTTTTGAACCAATAAAATTATTAAAATACTTCATATCATCATCATCATATACAATATAATTTTTTGAATGATCGTAATCAAGTGACATTAATAATTTAATTATATCTCTATCGCCAGATGTATACAAATAATGAAATATATCACGTGTTACAAATACGCTCAGTCTCAGGTCAGTATACATGTTTATGTTATTATTCATTAACAGTAGCTCAACTACTGGATAACATTTATGATAACATGCTAAAGATAAAGGTGAATTTCCATGGATATCCTTTTTATTAACATCAATCTTTGTTTTTTCAATTAATGTTTTGATCATTTCACATAAAGTTCCATACTGTTCTTCTACTTTTAGTAATTTACACAAAGAACATAAATATGTCCTCTTATGTTTATCACATATTGTTATATCAAGATCCTCTCTTTCTATAAATAATGATGCTACCTTAAAATTTTGACTAATTATTCTAAGTCCCAATGCTGTGTAATGATAATTATTGGTTTTATTTATGTCAATATTTGGAACGGATAACATTAACTTTGCTACTTCATAATCACGTGATAACATTAATGCTGTAAATCCATTTATATTACTTTTGTTAACATCAACTCTGGGATCCGTGAGAAGTAATTTGACAACTTTATGATTTTTTACATTACATGATATCATTAGTGCTGTGCTCAGATCATTGTCCGAAATATTCACATCAATTTTTGAATGATTGAGTAATAACCTTACAATTTTAACATGTCCACAATAACATGCAAACATCAAAGCTGTCCTCTTATGTCTGTCAACTATATTGACATCAATTTGTGGATATGTTAGCAGTTTATTTACTATACGATATCTGTTATGTATGCATGCTAACATCAGTGCAGTAAATCCATATGAATCTATAAAATTAACATTTATTTCGCACCTGTTTAACAGCATTCTAAATATATTGTATTTGCCAATTTTGCATATTTCCATTAGTGGGGTCCATCCATCCTTATTACATTTGTTAACATCAATCTCTTTTCTTGTTAACAGCAATTTTATTATACTATATTTTTTATTTATACATGCTTCAAGTAGGGGAAAATCCCCATATTCATTCTCTTTGTTAATGTCAACATTACTATTCTTTAATAAAAGCTCAACAGATTCATATTTTCCATGACTACATGCTGCCAATAAATGTGTATAACCATATTTGTTTATCTTATTTATATCAACATTCATTGTCATTAACATTTTAAATATATTATCATTATTGTATCTATATGATGCTAGTAATAATATACCTATATCAATATTATATCTTAAAATCAAATTCATTATCCTTTCTTCATTTTCATCGCTAAGTAATAACATTTCATCTTTTACAAATTTGTTTACCTTGTTTAAATTTATTAATTCAAGCTTTTCCTTGAAAGTTTCCACATCAATATATCTTTTCTTTGGCTTACCCATTTAACACATTTACGTCCTTATATTACTGTTTGTGGTAGTATATGTTATCGTGACTATAAAGATTCAAAACGTCAAAAATTTTCTTTAAAAATTTACCCGATTTTGCCCAATTTTTTTCAAAAAAAAATACATATTTTTCGCGAAATTGGAGAAGATATGAGCATTAAATTTATTGATCTGAACATTGGCATGGTGATGAGTCATTGGACTTTACAAGATGCTGTTAGGGAGTTAATTTCTAATGCTTTGGATGAACATTCTCTAAGGAATGTGTCAGATGACATTATAATTAAAAAAGAGAATAATTGGTGGATAATCAAAGATTTTGGTAGTGGAATACAGTCAGATCATTTTGTGATAGATGAAAATGTCAATAAGAAGAATGTAAAAAATAAATGTATTGGAAATTTTGGTTATGGCTTGAAAGATGCATTGGGATTGTTTGTCAATAATTCAGTGGATGTTGTAATATATTCATCATATGGTAAATTTACACCAATTCGAAAAATTAAAGACTCAGCTACTGGTAAGACTTTACATATGGTTTGGGATAGCAATTCTAAAATTGATATGGGAACAGAGATTAAGCTGAATGTGTCAGATAATATCATTAAACTTGCTATGGACAAATTCGTAAAATGGAATGGGTCCAAATTATTATTCAGAAATAGTAACGGTGAAATATATGAAAATAAAGGAAATTGTAAAATATACTTTAATGGTATGCAGATTGCCGAGAATAATGATTATTTTTTTTCATATAATGTTACCAATCCATCTGAAACATTTAGAGGTTCTTTGGATAGAGAAAGAAATGGCATGAATAAAACACGTTATGCTTATGATGTCGTCAAAATAATCAAAAATATGTGTGAAATTGGTGGACCTTCAGCAGATGTTGTAATAAATCATTTTAAAAATATATATTCTTACAGAAAAGAAAGAGTAGGAGAATTGGGGAGGAAAGATATTTGTGATGCTCTAGGTGTGGATGTGGACAGTGATACAGATGGAAGTAAAACCACAGTTAAGACTAGGAAAAAAAGAACTACAAAAAATAAAAAGGAAGATATACCTAATATTAATTCTTTTACACCACGCCTTACCATGAATTCAACGTTTCCAACGATTACATCATCACCAACACAATATAAATCTTATACAGGTCTTCCATCTCCACTACCAATTATTTCTTCTACAAATAAATCTAATTCTCCCTCACTTCCTTCCCCACTGCCAATACCGATATTTAAACCCCTACCAATTATTTCCACTGTAACACCGTCGTCTTCAAATAAATCTGCATCAACTACTCCTTACCCATTTCCAATGGTATCATTTAAACCATCTCCAATTGTTCCTTCCCCACTACCATCGTCTTCAAATAAATCGCTTCCTCCTCTTCTACCGATACCCTCAAACAAGTCTCTTCCAAATATTTCACCATTATCATTGTCTTCAAAAAAACCTCTCCCAAATATTCCTCCTTCACCAATGTCTTCAAATACATCACTTCCAACCCATCTGGCGCTATCTTCAAATAACCCGTTCAAAAATTTAAATTTTATATATTCTAACAATTTTGCGTTAACATCAAATCATAATAGTACAACTATCACCAATGCAAATATTGTAGCAAATTTGAAAAATCCTTTTTTACCCCCAAAGGTTGACAATGTTTCACAGAATATAAAAATTGATGATTATAATATCGTAAAGATTGAAGACCTTACAGATGATGAAAAACGCGTTTTTGATAAATACGAAAATATAAATTATTACTTAGGAACAAATTTTTCTGTAATTATATTCGAACATAATGTTATGAACAAAAATAACTACCTCGACAGTTTTTGTAAAGATGACACTGTATATATTACTAGAAACATATTATCTTCAGAAGGTGGATTTATAAATAGGATGTCTCACGCCATATTAGAACACAAAAATAAAGATGTTCCTCTTTACGAGGCAAATGAATCACTTATGAATATATGTTCTGATCTTCTAAACAGATTAATTTAACGATTGTGGTTTAAACAATTTTTTTTGAAATTAAAATTGTTGTTGATCTCTGCAAGATATTTGAATAGATTTAATTGTGTGGATATTCACATCGATAATATACACTATTGTTATGAATGTATTAATAATATATTCATCTTATGAATAAAACACACTGTCATATTATAGATACATTAATAACATATTCATCTCATGACAGAAACATACAGTCAATAAAATGACAGCTCATAAATTTTAAAATTTTTTGCAAATCTTTTCCAAGACATGTTGAAAGTGTTCACTGAAAGATATAATAATACTGGAAGAATCAAATCAGTTCAAGTTGTAAACAATACAATATACATTTTAAGTGACGAAGAAGATTATTATGATGGATTTAAATATAGTGAAGATCCAGAGTGTGCACATTTTATTTTTAAAATAGATTCCAACAAAGAAGTTAACCTCTCAGTTAAAACGAGAGGTTTTCCTTATTCTAAAAACATAATTGATGGGTATGTTTACAATAATTATCTCAGCTTAATTTATAAAAGAAATATTGAAGAACCTGAATCTCACTGGAATGATCCTCATTTTCGTGCTAAATGTGAAAGTGATGAAAGAATAAGTGATATTTTTAAAATTGGTAACATCATATATTATGTTAATAAATATTCTGTGCGTATGAAGAAAAAATTAGTTGTCCAAAAGTTTACATTTAAAGCACTGGAGACAAATGACGTTTTTTACACTGTTATACTATCATCTGATAATATAAAAATAATTGAAAACACATTGTTTTTACCCTTTACAGACCCACATATTTCAACATATTCACATTTTATTGTTTTTTATGACCATATATGTAAATCATATGTTAAATTCAATACCATCACAAAAGAATTCACGATGAAACATTTAGACGAGATATACAAATTTAATTATCATTTATATCAACCCTTTTATATGAAAGATTGCTATATATTGTATGAAAGAACTATAGTGTATAAAAATGCGGTTCTATTTGATTTGAAAGACGATTCGTACATTATACAAAATGTGGAATATGAAATTACTAAATGTGAAACTTTTAAATTTGATGGTATAAGATATTATTTACTTGTAAGATATGGTAGTGAGGAAGGTCCCTTGGGTAAACCCGTTAGTGCGTCATTTGTACATATATATGCTAATATAATCGACTGTACTATTGTGGATTATAATAATAGGCTTGCATCTATTGATCACAATATAATTCATAATAAGAAGATAATTTTTGCGAACAGTGATGAAAAAACAGAATTTCCATTCCATTTGCTACAACAGAGATGTGAGCTAATTAAATCAATATTTGACGACATTTATTTTGAAGATAGCGAAAATATATTTCCAGTAAAATTAGATCTAAACAATTATAAAAACTTTGAGTTATATAAAGAGTTTATTACATGCGGGACATATGATATTAACAGAGTTTATGATCTATTTAAATTGTGTGATTACTTGCATGATATAGGAACTGAACACTTAGCATCAGTTATCGTTACGTATGTGAACAACAACAAAATGAAAATAAATAAAGCTTTTAAATATTTACAACTTTTACATTCAAGTACTTGTCATAGACATCTTGAGATTCTTTTGAATATTATTTTTAATAGATATGAAAGAAGAGACTTCTTAGAAAGGATTCAAGATGAATCAGTAAGAATGAATGTTTACATCCAGAAATATTTGTGGGATCATAAAAAATTAGATTGAAGTAAGTATGAACATTAAGAATTTCAATTTATTTTAAAGTAATCAGTGATTACTTTTATTTCAACTTATATATTTTAACAGTTCTATTAAAAAATATCTCACATTATATCAGAGCATAATGGTAAAAAATGTGTCACTTTATGAGATAAACTAATCACTTACGAATGTTCTATCTTTTTAATAGATTAACTTAGCTAATGAAATTTAAGATGTTATTGGTCCCCACAAGATATTCAAATAGATTCAATTGTGTGTACTTATATCCACAATATATCCTATTTTATGAATATATTATTAATATATTCAGCTTATGATTAAGCCACACCGTCATGTTATGGATACATTACTAACATATACATCTCATAACAGAACCATACCGTCAATAAAGTGACAGTCGTAAAAATTTAATTTTTAAACAAATTTTTTCCAGAACATGTTGAAAGTGTTCACTGCAGAGTATGGTAACTATGGAAATATCAAATCTGCTCAAATTATAAACAACGCGTTATACATTTTGAATGATAATGAGCGTTTTAATTATGGTTTTTTGAACAGTGATGTCCCTGAAAATTGTATATCCTTAAACATTAATTCCAATAAGAAAATTAGACTCCCTGTTAGAAGAATAGATAATTGTAGTTCTGACAACATAATTGATGGATTTGTTTACGAATTTTATGATTCTGAAATATCTATAAGAAATATCGAAAACACTGAGACTCTCAAAATAATTTATATCCCCTTTGTTAGTCGTGAATCTAATGAACGCATATGTAATATTCTTAAAATTAACGATATTATATACTATATCAATAGGTATGAAGTTAAAATAAATAGAAAATTAATCACTCAAAAGTTTATAATAAGAAATCTTAAAAATAATAATATTTTTTACACAATCATACTTTCATCTGAAGAAATAAAGGTAGTAGATGATGTGATATATTTACCCTTTGAATACGCATACATTTCAACATATTCTACTTTCCTCGTATTTTATGATCATTATTCTGAAATATATATATAAAATTAAATATTATAACAAATGAATTTATTGTGAAACGTTTAGAAGATATATATAAACTTGATTTGTCTTTTTATCTTCCTATTTATATGAAAGATTGTAAAATATTGTATCAAAAAACTTCGTTAGGTAAAAAATCAATTATTTATGATTTGAAAGACGATTCATATATTATGACCAATGTGGGTTATAAAGTAGTGGGATGTGAGACTTTCAAATTTGATAATGTTAATTATTATTTACTCACAGAATGTGGATGTAAAAAAGATATGTTTGGAAAATTATTCAGTGTGTTGTTTGTACATATATATGCTAATATTGTAGATTTTACTAGAATATATCACTACAATGAACCTGCACCTATTGATTACAATAATGTAAATTATAATGAGAAAATAGTTTTTATGAATGATGATGAAAAAGTTGAAATTCCATTTTATTTGGTACAGAGGAGATGTGAATTGATCAAATCAATGTTTGACGATATTTATAGTTCTTCTGAAAATAGAGAAAATATATTTCCAGTAAAATTGAAATTAAACAATTGTAGAAATTTTGAATTATATAAAAAATTTATTAGATCTGAAATATATGATGAGGACAGAGTTTATGATTTATTCAAGTTGTGTGATTATCTACAAGATATAAGCACTGAATATCTAGCATCAGTTATTGTTATGTATGTGAACAATAACAATATGAAAATATGTAAAGCATTTAAATATTTACAACTTTTATATTCAAGTACCTGTCATAGACAATTTGATATGCTTATATGTATTATTTATAACAAATATGAAAGGAGACACTTTTTAGAAAGAATCCAGGATAAATCATTAAGAATGAATGTTTATGTCCAGAAATATTTGGAAAAGAATATGGAATTAGATTGAAGTATGTATAGACATTGAGAATTTCAACTTATTTTAAAGTAATCAATGATTGCTTTACATCTATACATTTTAAAAGTTTTATTAAGGAATAACTCACGTTATATTAGAACATAACGGTAAAGATACGTTACTTTATGAATATTCGATCTTAACTCTATACTATTAAATGTCGTAAATTAATAATATTTTTTGAATATGAAATTGACAGACTTGGGAAGACTTCCAGATTTCGTATCGAGAAAATGCAATCTACTAAACATGCTTTACACGGAGAGTAAGGAACACTATAAACAAGTAAAGTATTATAAGAAGAAAAAGCTGGATAAAGAAAATAAAAATATGAAAGAATTGTTCAATAAGTTGAAAATTCCTACATTTCCAAAGATTCCTGTTCAAAAGAATGAAATAGATAAAAATACTTACACATTAAAGTACAAGGTTTAATCCCCTTTAGGGGTACTTTGTGCTGGACCCATAGGGGTCCACCGTTGAAGAATCGTGATTTAAATGCTTCATTGAATATTTTAATGTTAGCTAAAATAGAAATTTGTAAAATATCAATCTTAACGTTAATATTCTAATTGCATTCCGTAGAAACAAGTAAGGCGTTTAACCACGTCTTTAACACATCATATATATATGACTTTATTTTATTTTCATAAATTTTAATTTTTACATATTTATTTTTTTCATTATAAAGACGCTTAATTATGACTACGACTTATTTTATACCACTGCCCATTTTGCTAAAAGAGCCTTTAAAGCAAGATGTCAGAAGCACGACTAAATCACAGTTATATTTCATGAAATACGTTGAAAATGATTATCCTATTATCGATAACATTGAAATATTTATCGTTAGATCATCACCTGGTGGATTGTCTTTTAGATTTTTTCCCGGTCCACTTACAAACACTTTGGATATAAAAGGTGAAAATTATGCACCATTATATACTGATATTAAAGACAAAATTGTTGGTGATGGTTTAACAAGAGCTAGAGGCATGTTGATGAATCATTGGAATTTCAATAGATTTACATTTTTCTATAATGGAGAAGTAGCGCCCGTTGTTGGTGGAATTACTTTTCCAGATTATGTCACATTTTTGTTGAGAAACACTGTTGTGGTTGATGAAGTGTTGCTGACTGGGCTAATCTTTATGCTCATGCAAATTGCAAAATTTAGATTAACATACAGAAGTGCTTTGGGAATTTTACAGATGGATCCTGCTTATTTGGACACATATAAATCCACATTCACAGATAAAGATTCTCAAATGGCAGCTTGTCAAATAATCCAAGCTTATTGGATTACAAAAGAAACATATTCTTACAATAAGTCTCCTGTTCTTGATAACTTTAAATAAATGTTTATAAAGACAATATATTATTAATATATTGTTTATTTAGTAACATATTTATTTGTGAATCCATTTATTCTGATTTTATTTTGAAACTACATGTTTTGGGATCAGAGTGTTAAAGATTTTTAATGAAAAGTTTAACAATAAATGTTTGGAAGTATGATGAAGTAATTTTCAGGTAAAAAAAAACATATTATTAATATGTTTACAAGAGAATTTTTTTTCCTCGGCAAAGTGATAAGATTTGTTCTAATTTTATTTTTAAATAACATGGATTTGGAATATACAATGTTAAGGATCTTCAGTGAGAAATTCGATAATATTAGAAAAATTAAATCTGTTCATGTAATAAACAACATATTATATGTGTTAATATATAATAACTATATGTCTAGAAGTTTCGGTGGGTACTTTTCTAATTAAAATAGATTTGTCGAAGAGAGTCGTAATTTCAAATGAGAGAATATGTACGCATGGTTCAATATACCTGGTAAACGGATATATTTATAATATTAAAAATAATTTTATAAATATTACAAATGTGATTGATATTGCAGATAAAAAATCATATGTTATTAAAAATAATCCTAGTTCTCACTGTAAATCTATTATTCTTATAAAAGGTAAAATTTACTATGTTTTCAGACACTCCGTTCATAATGGAAACAATTATGAGTGTAAAGTCCATATTACTATTATAGATTTGGTAACGGATGAAATTTTTTTACAAAATTATATGCCCCAGCTATGAGATAAAAATTACAGATAATGAAATTTATTTACCTCTCAATACATGTCACATTTCATCTTATAATGATACACTTATATTTTGCGATCATGAGAAACTCATCAGGGTTAATTTATCCACAAGAAAATATAATATAAAAAATTTGCGTGACACGCTCAGTCTCGATCTGGGTCTGAATCCTTTATATATTACTTATGTATACATGGATAATCATGTATTACTTAATTGTAGAATATATTCTAATATTAAGGGTGGAGGTATGTCAATTTTATATAACTTTGTGAATGACACGTATATAAAATTCAACTCTGATCATCATATATATGATTCTGCATTTTTCAATTATAATGGAAAAAGGCATTATCTATTTATTGATAGAAAGGAATATTGTGAATATCGTAAAGATATCATGAACATCTGTATTGTTAGGGATGATTTTTTTAAACATATTGATTATAGTTTCATGAATAATGATAATATGGTAATTTTGAAAAATGATTCAAATATATGTGAAATACCTTTTAATTTATTGAGTCAATGGAGCGATTTGATAAAATCAATGTACTCAGATATGTATGGATCGTTGGAAAACAGTGATACAATTTTCCCAATTACTTTAAACTTAAGGGATTACAAAAACATTGAATTATACAAAAAATATATTGATTCAAAAGAATGTAATATCAAGAGAATTTATGACTTGTTTAAACTATGTGACTATCTACAAGATTGTGATTTGGAATATTTAGCAGAAATGATTGTTGTGTACGTGAGAGATAACAAAATAAATATATGTAAAGCATTTAAGTATATAGAGTTGTTATATGTGAGCACATGTTATATACATCTTAAAACATTAATATGGGTTGTGTATTATAAATATGGTTCTGAAAAATTTCTAAGAAATATAAAAGATACATCTCTGCTGCTAAACAATTATATTCATAAGTGTTTGGATATGTCATGATGAGCATATTATGATTAGTTATTTTTTTCTACGCTAGCGCAGAAGAAAATGAGGTATTCTTGTAATACAGTAATTTTTTCATTGAAAAAATTGTGTAATAATATTGGTATTACATGTATATTATACATATTATACAAAATGAAATTATTTAATATATTTTTTTATTAAAATTATATATTTTTGGGACGGAATGTTGAAAATTTTCAGTGAAGAGTTTAACAATATTGGAAAAATTAAATCCGCTCATGTGCGAGATAACACGTTGTATATGTTAAATGATAACAATCGTGATCCTGAATGCTCAGATAAACTCAATAATGGTGATATTGGCATATTTTTAATCAAAATAGATTTGATAAAAAGGTCTTTAATTTCGAAAGAAATGATTGCTTTCTCAAATAAATGGGCATTTGCACATAATTCATTCTATTCAATAGATGATTATATCTATAATATTAAAAATGATGTTGTATATACTAAAAATGTGATTGATAATACAGATGAAAGATTACATAAAGTTAAGTATGAAGATGTTAAGAATAATAGTCTTATAAACACGGTTAAACGATACGTACATATTCGAAAAATAAATGGTAAAATATGTTATCTCGTCGGATATGCTACACTTGATAGAAATAATTCTATATGCGATAATTGCATTCTTATTAAAGATTTGTTAACAAATGAGGTTTTTTATAAAATTATGTTCTTCAAAGATAAGGTAGATATTATAAATAATGAAATTCATTTACCATTCAAATTATGCAATATTTCATCTTACGATAATATTCTTATATTTTCCGATAAAGATAAATATGTTAAGGTTAATCTTACTACAAAAGAATATTATATGAAACTTACTCATAATATACTTAAATTAAATCCTTTACGTACTAGTTATGTTTACATGAACACTTGTTTATTATTCGATTACGAAAAATGTAAAGGTGATAATGATAAAAATGTAACAATTATGTATGACTTAGTAAACGATACGTATAAAAAATTCACTGTTAATTACCATATACACGATTCTATGTCATTCAAATATAATGGAAAGAGACACCATTTGTTTATTGAAAAAAAAGAAGATGATAAAAGTTATGTGATGTATATTTACATCGATGAGGATGATCTCCTCAAGCATATTGACTACAACTTTGTAATCCTGAAGAATGATACGGAAGAGTGTAAAATACCTTTTCATTTACTGAGTCAGAGAAGTAATTCGTTGAAATTATTATGTGAAGATATTTATGAATCATCAGGAAATAATAATACAATTTCGCCTATAACTTTGAACTTAAAGGGTTATAGAAACATTGGATTGTACATAAAATATGCTAAAACAAGAGAATATGACATTAAAAATATTTACAATCTGTTTAAGATATGCAATCACTTACAAGATTGTGATGTTGAATATTTGGCAGAAATGATTATTGTACGTGTGAGAGATAAAGAAATGTGTTTGATGGAAACACTTGCATATCTATACTTGTTACATGAGAGCACATGTTATACACAGTTTGAAACATTGATGTGGGTCGTACATAATAAATATGGTACTGAAACTTTTTTGGATATAATAAAAGACGATGAATCGCTAATGGACGTTTATACCCGTAAATTTTCAGATATATCACGTTAAGCATATAATAATTGGTTATTTTTCTGTGTGAGCGCAGAAAAAATGAGGTATTTAAAAATTCTTGCAATGCCATAATTTTTTCAATGAAAAAATTACACAGTAATTAGTTCATTATTTCTTAATAAAATTTTCACATTAAAATTTACACATTAAAATGTTGAAGATCTTTAGTAAGGGATATAATAACATTGGTTCTATTAAAGGTGTTCAGGTTATAAACAATAATCTTTATATTTTAAATGATAATGAGATGTCTACATATGAATCTACTGATTATGATAATCCAGATAATGGAATATTTTTACACAAAATAGATTTAAACAAAAGAATAGAAACTTTAAAAATAAAAATATATATATATATACCAATTTCTTTAATAGATAATGAAATTTATTGCCTTTCAGATGATATGATATATACAATGAATATAAATACACATAAAATTAAACATATCGGAAATGTACACGGTTCTATACGCTCTTTCTATAAAATAAATAATAGAATACATTACTCAACAGATGTGGATGAATTAGATAAATATACGGGGGAGATTACTAGTAAAATTATTGTAAAGGATCTGGAAACTAATGAAACATTTTATACTGTTGTACTTTCATGTAATAAATTGGAAATTACTGATGAAGAAATACGTCTTCCATTCTCTAGTTGTAGAATTTATCATTATCATAATACATTTATTTTCTACAGTTATGATGAAGCTGGATATATTAAGGTTAATTTTGTAACAAAGGAATTGGAAACAATATTAGCAGATAGAATATATTATATTGGGTATAGATTTTCATCAGTTCAATTTATGAACGACTGTAACGTTTTGTATGAGGTTGATGGGAATGTTGTTATTTTTGATTTAAGGAGTAATACATATAAAAAATTTTTCATTGAACATGAAGTAGAAGATTCTATGACCTTCAAATTTAATAATAAAAGATATTACATATTCGTGCATAAAGATCATACTGGTGAGTTGAAACATACTCTTAATATTTACGTAAACACTGACGATTACTTTAAATTCATTGATTATGAAAAAATAAATTATGACAAAACGATGATTTTAAAAAATAGTGATGAAGAGGTTGAAATTCCATTTTATTTATTAACGCAAAGATGCTCATTAATTAAATCTTTACATGACGACATGTATTCTTCATCTGAATATGTATTTCCTCTTGTCTTAAATTTAAATAATTACAGAAATATCAGATTATATAAGAGATATATTGATACCGGAGATTATGATGATGATGAACTCAATGATTTGTTTAAAATATGTGACTATTTGCAAGATTCAGATGTTGAATACTTAGCAGAGATGATTATCATTTATGTAAAAGATAGTGATATGAATTTAGATGGAGCATTTAAACATCTGGAATTATTGTATACAAGTACGTGTTATGAACAACTTGGAGCTCTAGTATGGATAATTTACAATAAATATAATCGTGATGATATTATGTACAAAATTTCAGATAATACACTTCTTTTGAACAATTATATTAGAAAAACTTTGGATATCGTTTAGCACATCCAGCATATGTTGATATATGTTAGCATAAATAAACATAATTTTTCCAATGGAAATGTTTTATTGTTAAACATGAAAATTAATCTTAAATGCAATTGGAGTGCATCAGAAGTGATTATTTGTTTTTAAATGGTAGTAATGGTTTCATTGATATAGATAAAACATTGATGAACGTAGATACAAATATATATAATATAGGGTGTTTAATCAATGAACTCGCCGTTCTGGTACATGTAGGTGAAATATCAATTTCAAATGCTGTAATATTGGTAGAGAGAATTGTATCAAGTGAAAATTTTAAAAATAAATTGAAGAGAGGCTGTAGTATATACAATTTATTTGATATTCTGTTTGTAAACCAGTTTAATGACGAGTGTAATATATATTATAATTATTTTCTTAGCGCATATGCCTTAAGTCCACACCATGAAGATATTGGAAATGTTATCCTAACAAAAAATAAATATTATGTTGAAGATATAATGATAATCATAAAGGATATTGTTCTACAATCTAAATTATTTTCTAAAGATGATTTAGAATATCTGTATTCACAATATTGTAGACCATCCGATGATGTTAAGCATTATTGTTTTAAAAATGTAATGAAAAATATATTGGTTGAAAATTACTGCGACATTGACAGATAAAATAATATTTAAAATTCTACTATTAAAGGTTGTTGATTATCCATATTCCTCCCTACTGCATAATTTGTAACTGGAACTATTGTAAAATAAGTGCTTGTCACAACTTCATTATTTATTTTATTTGGAACTACTGGTGTTAGAACATATTTTGTCGTACCGGATGAAAGTGGTCTAAAATAAAAATTGTATCCGTCAAAATCCCATTTTTCTATTTCTATATTCTCATGTTGGTATAACTGAATAAATGTATGAAAATTATATGATCCATCTGTTACAACACATCTAATAGCTAGACCAGTTCTAGTACTTATTAATGATCCATTTTCATAAGTCCAATAATCTGTATTAATATCATCTGTTTTCGCTGTTAAAGTATTGTCGTTAGATATTGCTAAGTAGCCACCAGTTGCCAGTCTAATTTTCTTATATTGGAATGGATTATTAGTGACATCATTTATAATACATGGTCCCTCTGGACATTCGGGAATTTCAGGACATTCACCATTTCCCTCACATATTTCACATTCCTCACATGGAAGACATTCTTTACATGACACTTTTAATGCTAGTAAAATAATTAACACTATAATCACTACTACAAGAGTTACTATGATCACTATTGATGCTATGTTTACCATTTTATTTTGTGAAATTAATATCTGAAAATCTCTTTTAAAAATGATTCCAATAAAAAGTATGGTACGTTACAGTAAAGACGGAAGTATAAGTGGTACTGAATATATATCTGGAGATCATGAAAAATATTGTTCTTGCGTGTTAAAAGTAGCTGCTAAACAAGATCCTGATTGTATTTTAAACAAGAATTATGGTAAAGGTAATTGTTATAATCCATATGCTGTTTGTTCTAAATCTACACATGATCACGTTCATTCATGTTCAGAATATGTTGATTATAGTAAAATGCCTATTGGAATTTTGAGAGCACAAGCACTATTATATGGTATTTATCCACAGGGTGGAAGAGATGAAATTCTAAATAATATATACAAATATAAAAACATAAATGGTAAAATAAATAAATAACGATTAATATAATATAAATGAATTTTTCCATTGGAAGGGTTAATTTAGTTTCCATACAAGTCTCTGAGGATCATGTCATGAATATCTTCTTTACTGGATTCATTTATCTTAATTTGATTTTCAAGCATAATATCATAATTTGAAGCACTAACACCATAATTTGAAATACTAACATTATCTTCTAAGAATTGCTTATAACTACTGTAATGTAAATTTTCATAATTGTTTTCTTTTCTTAGAACAGCTTGCTGTCTATCAATCTCAAGTTCAGTATCTGATGGAACATCTAATAGTATATGTTCTTCCGGTAATACTTGTGATTCATTGTCTGTATCTACATTAATATCAGTATTCACTGTGACTGATTCAACTGATTCAATAGAGTTAACAGAATTAACAGTTTCAACGACATGTGGATCCTCTTCATGTACTACAGTTACATTATTTAAATTAATATTTGTCATAAATCCATTATATTCATCGTCGTAACTATTTTCAGAAAAATCGAAATCAGATTCATCATAATCATCTACTAGAATATTATTGTCATATGAGCTGGATAAAACATCGTCGGAATTATCTGCAGGGTTATATATATTAAAATTATCATGATCACTTAAAGGAATATCTGCGTCAATTTCCTCATCAATATCATTATCGTATGAACTAATTGAAATATTGTCATGTTCATTTAAAAGAATATTTGAATCACAATCGTTGTCAAGAGAATTAACTGATATGTCATCGTGATCACTTAATGGAATATCTACATTTAAATCTTCATGGAAACTGACTGGTACATTATTATGGTGATCTGCAAAATCATCAACAGAAAAATCTACATTTAAATCAACATCGTGTGAATCAGATGATGTACTATCACTTTCAGATGGACAATCTTTATCATTTATTGATGGAGTATTAGGATTGATGTTATGATAATCCTCAGATGAAGATTCTGTAGATCCAACTGTATCATTATTAAAAACATGACTAATATCATCACTGTTACTATCTGACATATCCGTAACATTATCATAAATTTCAGGGTCATATACATCATATTCAGATTCATCAATATCAAACTCTTCTATATTTAATATATTGATATGTTCACTACGACTGATTCCTAAACTAGATGCTCTGTTCAAAAATAATCTAAATTCTTCCTTTTCCTCTTCTTCTGATTTTTTGGTTGGAACTGGGATAGGTTCAAATTTTAATTCAGAGATAAATTCAGATTCAAGTTCAGGTACTGGTTTTGAAATGTTATCATAATTTATTTTAAGGAATTGTTTATTATAATTCATCTGTTTGGTGAACATGTTTAGATGAAATCTATTATTAGAAATTTCAGGATATCTACTTTTCAATTTATCCAAGTACTCTTTCCTACAAAAAGTATCATGAACAACTGGAATAATATATTCATAATCCTTCAAATGAACTTTGTTAATATATTTTAAACTAATAAGTGGTAATTCCCCATCTTTAATCTTCCCCTCAAGATATTCCTTCAAGTCCCTAATCATCTCAATGTTCTTAGTTGTCCAGACTTCCATATATTCCTTCATCAATTGTTTCAACTCAGATGTCAACTCCTTTAAACGATTATCCATGTGAATACTCCATTCAGCAATACCTACATGTCTATTTTTCCTAGCATATTGAAAGACATATTTTTCGAAATTAGTAGGATTTTCTCTAAATGTAATGTCCTTGTCGTAGATTATCACATCCTCATCACTCTTGACTGTAGGTCCCTTATTTTTACTTCCTGGTTTACGTCCTCTCTTCTTTGGTTCCTTGACTACCTTTGCTTTAGCAACTTTATCACCTTTAAGTTTAACAATTGGAATTGCTTTCACAAATTCTGTAGATCCTCTTGGAATATATACACCTACGACGTTATCATTTGGAAGAGATTTAATTTTGGGAGTAATATTAATGTTATCGACTTGGATTTTTGGTTTATTACAACTACCCATAGGTCTGCCTAGAGATTTGATAGTACTGATCTTGTTTTGATTTATGGGTTTTGTGAATTGTTGAACGATTGAATTGTCATTAACTGCACTAATTTTTGAACTAGATCCTATACTACCTACACTTCCTACAGCACTGTCCACTATTAAACATTTTAATCCTTTATTCACAGGTACTTTCACTTCTTCTACATTCCTTAATCCTACTTCTACCTTAACCGATTCAAATCCTACTGATTTTACCACTCTTGTTCTCACAGACCTAGCTGCTTCTAATTCTTTTACCCCCATGACTACATTCATATTTGGTTTTACATCCACAGTATTATTGATGCTGTTTGTAACTGGTACTACCTTATCGATCTTGATGATATTGTTAATTATATTGATTGGTCTTACTTTAAATGTAGTATTAATATTACATTCCCCAACATCGCTTAACTTAGGAAATTTAATTGGGGGAATAGTGCTAAATCTGACACCTACATCAGAAATATCACTACAATTATTAGAAATATTATTGATGCTAGTACCAATAGTATTTCTAACAAAATCACCGAGCTTAGTGTCGGCTACACTCTCAACACTAGTGTTTGATTGAGAAGGGAGTGATGTCTCAACCTCAGGTACTTTAACAACATTCTGTACCTTTTTGGTTTTTCGAGTTTTCACTCCCTCGGGTTTGCCTACCCTTCTCTTCATCTTCTTCTTCTCCTCCTCTACTCTTCTCTCTTCTTCACCTTCCTTCACAGCCTCAATAGTATCTTCATGTTTTTGAAGATAGTAGTAATCGTCGCGTGCACTTGTTGTCTTTGCACTTGCGGGCTTTCTACCTCTCTTCACTCTATTTTTCCCAAAAGAGTCTGGTATTCTATAATTCCCAATAATAAAGTCATGAGGTGGGAGTGGCTCATAACCTTCGATGATTTCATTATCTAAGTCCTTGAACTTATCATCGAGCTCGTCTTCAAGGACTATTTTAGTGGGTACTTTTCCGTGGTACCTCTTTACAATCTTATGTTGCTTATTGAGCAACATATAATACTTTTCACCATTATGAACTGAACACTGTTCATAATGGATTTGTTCTTCGACGATGGTCTCAAGGTCTGCCATCATCTTGCTCTTTTCGTGTTCAAGAGCCTCGCTTGCAAATAAATCCCATTCTAGGGTATAAATTCTTCGATGGTTCAGCACCGTATATTTATATATCTTCTCGATAAGAGCGACGGAGAAGATATTGAAACCGCTGATTTTTCCTTCAGGTGTAACTGGAACCATTCTTTCTTTTCTCTCTTTTGGGACTTTTAAGGCTTTTTTTAAAATATTTTTTGAAAATTTTTTTCGCCCGAGACAATTTTTTTTCCAGAATTTTTAAAAAATTTTTTTCATTTTTTTAAAATTTTTTTTAATTCTCAAAAAATTCAATGTATAGATGATACCATTTGAATATTGTTCAAATTGTTGTAATGTGTTTGAATATTAATATAGCTTATCATTAAGAAATAAATATTGGTGATAATGTTCAAATGATGTATAAATAGTCTTCATGATTAATGAATATAATAATTTTAAAATATGAATATTGTGGTGGTAATTCATGAAAATTTATTGTTATTCATGTTTAAGTTAAAGATTATGGATGGTTAAAAAAATTTTTTAATGACTATATAATGTAATAATATTTTCAATCTGAATAAATATATAAACATAAGATTGAACATGTATTTGATTATGTTGCTAGTATGAATATTTTCAATCTGAATAAATATATAAACATAAGATTGAACATGTATTTGATTATGTTGCTAGTATGAATATAATTGTTAATATCGAATATAATATATATTTAAACTGTAATTAACCCTAATTGGTTATTGGACAATATAACTATTTTGATTATATTTTTATAAATAATATATGTTTACAATTAAAATTACTTATTTGAAATACATGTTTATGATTATGAAAATATTCGTATAAATGAAAATCATATAAAATCTGATAGAAATTGTAACAGATTTAAAGGACAACATTGCTGTCCTTTAAAATTACGGACGTTTATCAAATTTTATATAATTTTATATAAAATTTTTCATTTAATCTCATATTGGATTAATTGGATAGCAAATAATCTGAAATTAAAGTTATTTTTACTGGTTTACTTCTTTTTGACAGTGAAATTTTCTAAAAATATTAATACTTTTTTAGAAATTTTTTAGTTATTTGTTTATATATATTAATTTTTTTTCTTTATTTAATAATTAAAATTTATATAGTATTAAATGAAAATCATATAAAATGATAATAATATTGTAACGATTTAAAGAACAACATCGTTGTCCTTTAAAATTACAGGTGTTTATCAAAAATATATGATTTTTCATTTAGTCTCATATTGAATTAATTGGATAGCAAAGAAGTCAAAATTAAAGTTATTTTTACTGGTTTACTTCTTTTTGACAGTGATTTTCTTGAAAAATATTAATATTTTTTTAAAAATTTTTCAGTTATTTGTTTATATATATTAATTTTTTTTCTTTATTTAATAATTAAAAATTATATAGTATTAAATGAAAATCATATAAAATCTGATAGAAATTGTAACAGATTTGAAAGACAGCACTGCTGTCTTTCAAAATTACAGGCGTTTATCAGATTTTATATGATTCTTCATTTAGTCTCATATTGGATTAATTGGATAGCAAAGAAGTTAAAATTAAAGTTATTTTTACTGGTTTACTTCTTCTTGACAGTGATTTTCTTGAAAAATATTAATATTTTTTTTTTAATTTTCAGTTATTTGTTCATATATATTAATTTTTTTCTTTATTTAATAATTAAAAATTATATAGTATTAAATGAAAATCATATAAAATCTGATAGAGAATTGTAACGATTTAAAGGACAACATCGTTGTCCTTTAAAATTACAGGTATTTATCAAATTATATGATTTTTCATTTAGTCTCATATTGGATTAATTGGATAGTAAAGAAGCAAAAATTAAAGTTATTTTTACTGGTTTACTTCTTTTTGACAGTGAAATTCTCTAAAAATATTAATATTTTTTAAAAAATTTTCCAGTTATTTGTTTATATATATTAATTTTTTTCTTTATTTAATAATTAAAAAATTATATAGTATTAAATGAAAATCATATAAAATGATAATAATATTGTAACAGATTTAAAGGACAACGATGTTGTCCTTTAAAATTACAGACGTTTATCAAAAATATATGATTTTTCATTTAGTCTCATATTGGATTAATTAGATAGCAAAGAAGTCAAAATTAAAGTTATTTTTACTGGTTTACTTCTTTTTGACAGTGAAATTCTCTAAAAATATTAATATTTTTTAAAAAATTTTCCAGTTATTTGTTTATATATATTAATTTTTTTTCTTTATTTAATAATTAAAATTTATATAGTATTAAATGAAAATCATATAAAATGATAATAATATTGTAACGATTTAAAGAACAACATCGTTGTCCTTTAAAATTACAGGTGTTTATCAAAAATATATGATTTTTCATTTAGTCTCATATTGGATTAATTGGATAGCAAAGAAGTCAAAATTAAAATTATTTTTACTGGTTTACTTCTTTTTGACAGTGATTTTCTTGAAAAATATTAATATTTTTTTTTAAAAATTTTTTCAGTTGTTTGTCTATATATATTAATTTTTTTCTTTATTTAATAATTAAAAATTATATAATATTAAATAAAAAAACATATAAAATTTAATAGAAATTGTAACAGATTTGAAAGACAGCACTGCTGTCTTTCAAAATTACAGGCGTTTATCAGATTTTATATGATTTTTTATTTAGTCTCATATTGGATTAATTGGATAGTATAGAAGCAAAAATTAAAGTTATTTTTACTGGTTTACTTCTTTTTGACAGTGAAATTCTCTAAAAATATTAATATTTTTTTAAAAAATTTTCCAGTTATTTGTTTATATATATTAATTTTTTTTCTTTGTTTAATAATTAAAAATTATATAGTATTAAATGAAAATCATATAAAATATGATAGAAATTGTAACAGATTTGAAAGACAGCACTGCTGTCTTTCAAAATTACAGGCGTTTATCAAAAATATATGATTTTTCATTTAGTCTCATATTGGATTAATTGGATAGCAAAGAAGTCAAAATTAAAGTTATTTTTACTGGTTTACTTCTTCTTGACAGTGATTTTCTTGAAAAATATTAATATTTTTTTAAAAATTTTTCAGTTATTTGTTTATATATATTAATTTTTTTTCTTTATTTAATAATTAAAAATTATATAGTATTAAATGAAAATCATATAAAATGATAATAATATTGTAACAGATTTAAAGGACAACATCGTTGTCCTTTAAAATTACAGGTGTTTATCAGATTTTATATGATTCTTCATTTAGTCTCATATTGGATTAATTGGATAGCAAAAAGTCCAAAATTAAAATTATTTGTACTGGTTTACTTCTTCTCGACAATGAAATTCCTTAAAAATATTAATATTTTTTTTAATTTTTTCAGTTATTTGTTTATATATATTATTTTTTTTTCTTTATTTAATAATTAAAAATTATATAGTATTAAATGAAAATCATATAAAATCTGATAGAAATTGTAACAGATTTGAAAGACAGCAGTGCTGTCTTTCAAAATTACAGGCTTTTATCAGATTTTATATGATTCTTCATTTAGTCTCATATTGGATTAATTGGATAGCAAAGAAGTTAAAATTAAAGTTATTTTACTGGTTTACTTCTTCTTGACAGTGATTTTCTTGAAAAATATTAATATTTTTTTAAATTTTTCAGTTATTTGTTTATATACATTAATTTTTTTTCTTTATTTAATAATTAAAAATTATATAGTATTAAATGAAATTCATATAAAATCTGATAGAAATTGTAACAGATTTGAAAGACAGCATTGCTGTCTTTCAAAATTACAAGTATTTATCAAAAAAATATATGATTTTTCATTTAGTCTCATATTGGATTAATTGGATAGTAAAGAAGTCAAAATTAAAAATATTTTTACTGGTTTACTTCTTCTTGACAATGAAAATTCTTAAAATATTAATTTTTTTTTGAAAAATTTTTCAATTATTTGTTTATATATATTAATTTTTTTCTTTATTTAATAATTAAAAATTAATATAATATTAAATGAAATTCATATAGAATCCGATAGAAATTGTAACAGATTTGAAAGACAGCATTGCTGTCTTTCAAAATTACAGACGTTTATCAAAAATATATGATTTTTCATTTAGTCTCATATTGGATTAATTGGATAGTGAAAAGTCAAAATTAAAAATATTTTCACTGGTTTACTTCTTCTTGACAATGAAATTCCTTAAAATATTAATATTTTTTTTTAAAATTTTCAGTTATTTGTTTATATATATTAATTTTTTTCTTTATTTAATAATTAAAAATTATATAGTATTAAATGAAAAACATATAAAATCTGATAGAGAATTGTAACGATTTAAAGGACAACATCGTTGTCCTTTAAAATTACAGACGTTTATCAAAAATATATGATTCTTCATTTAGTCTCATATTGGATTAATTGGATAGCAAAGAATCTGAAATTAAAGTTATTTTTACTGGTTTACTTCTTCTTGACAGTGAAATTCCTTAAAAATATTAATATTTTTTAAAAAATTTTTCAGTTATTTGTTTATATATATTAATTTTTTTTCTTTATTTAATAATTAAAAATTATATAGTATTAAATGAAAAACATATAAAATCTGATAGAAATTGTAACAGATTTGAAAGACAGCAATACTGTCTTTCAAAATTACAGATATTTATCAAAATATATGATTTTTCATTTAGTCTCATATTGGATTAATTGGATAATAAAGAAGTCAAAATTAAAATTATTTTTACTGGTTTACTTCTTCTTGACAATGAAATTTTTTAAAAATATTAATATTTTTTTAAAAATTTTTTCAGTTGTTTGTCTATATATATTAATTTTTTTCTTTATTTAATAATTAAAAATTATATAGTATTAAAATGAAAATCATATAAAATCTGATAGAAAATTGTAACAGTTTAAAGGACAACGATGTTGTCCTTTAAAATTACAGGTATTTATCAAAATATATGATTTTTCATTTAGTCTCATATTGGATTAATTGGATAGCAAAGAGTCTGAAATTAAAATTATTTTTACTGGTTTACTTCTTCTTGACAATGAAATTTTTTAAAAATATTAATATTTTTTTTAAAAATTTTTTCAGTTGTTTGTCTATATATATTAATTTTTTTCTTTATTTAATAATTAAAAATTATATAATATTAAATAAAAAAACATATAAAATTTGATAGAAATTGTAACAGATTTGAAAGACAGCATTGCTGTCTTTCAAAATTACAGGTATTTATCAAAAATATATGATTTTTCATTTAGTCTCATATTGGATTAATTGGATAGCAAAGAGCCCAAAATTAAAATTATTTTTACTGGTTTACTTCTTCTTGACAGTGAAATTCCTTAAAAATATTAATATTTTTTTTAAAAAATTTTCCAGTTATTTGTTTATATATATTAATTTTTTTCTTTATTTAATAATTAAAAATTATATAGTATTAAATAAAAAAACATATAAAATTTGATAGAAATTGTAACAGATTTGAAAGACAGCATTGCTGTCTTTCAAAATTACAGGTATTTATCAAAAATATATGATTTTTCATTTAGTCTCATATTGGATTAATTGGATAGTAAAGATCCCAAAATTAAAATTATTTTTACCGGTTTACTTCTTCTTGACAGTGAAATTCCTTAAAAATATTAATATTTTTTTTAAAAAATTTTCCAGTTATTTGTTTATATATATATTAATTTTTTTCTTTATTTAATAATTAAAAATTATATAGTATTAAATAAAAAAACATATAAAATTTGATAGAAATTGTAACAGATTTGAAAGACAGCAATGCTGTCTTTCAAAATTACAGGTATTTATCAAAAATATATGATTTTTCATTTAGTCTCATATTGGATTAATTGGATAGTAAAGATTCCAAAATTAAAATTATTTTTACCGGTTTACTTCTTCTTGACAGTGAAATTCCTTAAAAATATTAATATTTTTTAAAAATTTTTTCAGTTATTTGTTTATATATATTAATTTATTTTCTTTATTTAATAATTAAAAATTATATAGTATTAGATAAAAAAACATATAAAATTTGATAGAAATTGTAACAGATTTGAAAGACAGCATTGCTGTCTTTCAAAATTACAGGTATTTATCAAGAATTATATAATTCTTATTTAGTCACATATTGGATTAATTGGATAGCAAAGAGTCTGAAATTAAAATTATTTTTACTGGTTTACTTCTTCTTGACAGTGAAATTCCTTAAAAATATTAATATTTTTTTAAATTTTCAGTTATTTGTTTATATATATTAATTTTTTTCTTTATTTAGACGAATACAAGACCCTTTAGGGGTCTTATATTCTCCTAAAAATTATATAGTACTAAATGAAAATCATATAAAATCTGGGTGAATACTAAACCGAAGGTTTAGTATTCTTCAGAATTGTAACAATTTGAAAGACAACAATGTTGTCCTTTAAAATTACAGGTGTTTATCAAAAAATATATGATTTTTCAATTAATCTCATATTGGATTAATTGGGAATAACACTAAACCTTAGTTTAGTGTTCACCTAAAGAACCTGAAATTAAAATTATTTTACTAGTTTACTTCTGTATCGGATATTTTAATAATCTTTAAATTCGATATTTGTAAACAGTGAAAAATATACAATATTAGTATACCTTGAATTTTATTTATTTGTTGTATAGAAAAATTAAAAACTCAACATCCTTCTTCTTACAAAATAATTATAATCTGATATTAATATATATGATAAAAGTACAGATAATAAAAGATATTTATGACACTTTAAGAGTATTTCAGAAATTCTTTAAAGATGTTTTGAAGATATTAAATCATCTTAGAAATAATCAGAAATGTTCATGTGTATTTTGATTATTTTCGTGATGTTGAGATATTCTCAAAATCTTATAAGTATATCAATAAATTGTAACAGTTTGAAAATATTCACAGAGAATATTAAACTCTTAAGAGTTTGATACCCAAGAAACATCTTTAATTATAATGTATTATTTATTTGTATGAATATCAAATCTTATGAATTTTCACTTATGGGTAAAACTATTAAATCTGATATTCTCCTAGATAGTTTAAAATTATATATGCTATCTCATATCAAATGAATGTTAAACTTTATAGTTCTTTTTTTTTCACTGATAAAAAGTTAAACCTTTTCGATATCTAAAGATTTGATGATTATTGGATTTAATATTCTTACAAACAGTTAAAAATTCCCAGAAATTATAATTATTTCTGGGAATTTTCTGGAATTTTCTGGAATTTTTCTGGAAAATTTCCAGAAAAATTCCAGAAAAATTTTAAAAATTACTGTATATACATACAGAAAGTATAAAATTGATAACTTTCAAGACACGTCCATACCATCTTCATGAGACCATTTTTTGCCATTTTTGAGTGTTCTCAAAAAATTCCAGAATTTCCTAGAGATAAAATAGCATTTTGAAGCCCCTATGTAGCAGATATAAAACATCACAGTAGTAAAATATTATTATTATGTCGGCAAAATCGAGGGTCGAGATAAAGTATGTTAGGCCAATCACCACCTACACTATGTTTAACCGTCATTATTGATAAAAAGTTAATAATTACAATATAATATTAAAATGGTTCGTTTAAATCATAATTTTAGTAACTCATAAAATTGGCAGAGATTAAGGTTCCTTGAAAATTAGATAAATCCAGTGAAACACTAGACTCCTGTGGAAGTCTAGTGTTTCAATCCCCAGTATCGAAAGTATCGAAATCAAAATTTCGAGACTATTCCAACTAACTATTCTTCAATAAAATTGGTATCGAACGATACCTTGAAAATACTAGACTACGTCTAGTATTTTTGAGGAACATTAGCAGAGATTAATTGGTTTATATAATATATTACAATAAAATATTTAGTTTTCTTACATGACAATATATCAACTTTTGTAAATAAATGATAATATATAACGTGATAATAATATCGTGATAGATTTGTATGAACACCATATATCTTGATAGACTCAATATTTTTCGTTATCACTGTTTTCTAAAATTACAAGGGTTAAGAAACTATATCCTTAAGTGTGTCTAGTTTTTCCAAAATTATATGATTTTCATTTATGAGAATACTAATCCTAGATGTGTAATGTTCTTATATTGGATTAATTTTAAAATTCAATTCATTAGGAGAAGATTAGATACAGTTAATCACTAAAATATCAGACTTCTTAAAACACTAAATTTTTCAAATGATAAACTCCCTAGTGTTTTCAATAAAAGCATTAAAGATATGTACAAATGGTGAAAGTTATCTTTTATTATTTGTACATATCTATTTCTGTCTGAATCTATTTTATGATTAGATATTTTACAATGAGTCTAATGTTTTATTAGTGAGAAACTATTATGTCTGATATTTTTCTGAGTAATCCAATATGAAATTAAATGGAAAATCATATATTTTTGATAAATGCCTGTAATTTTAAAGGACAACATTGTTGTCCTTTAAAACTATTACTATATTGTTATCATTTTATATGATTTTCATTTAATACTATATAATTTTTAGGAGAATATAAGATCCCTAAAGGGTCTTGTATTCGTCTAAATAAAGAAAAAAAAAATTAATATATATAGACAAATAACTGAAAAATTTAAAAAAAAAATTAATATATATAGACAAATAACTGAAAAATTTAAAAAAAAATATTAATATTTTTAAGGAATTTCACTGTCAAGAAGAAGTAAACCAGTAAAAATAACTTTAATTTTGGACTCTTTAGGTGAACACTAAACCTAAGGTTTAGTGTTCTTCCCAATTAATCTAATATGAGACTAAATGGAAAATCATATATTTTTGATAAACACCTGTAATTTTAAAGGACAAAATTGTTGTCCTTTAAATCTGTTACAATATTATTATCATTTTATATGATTTTCATTTAATACTATATAAATTTTAATTATTAAATAAAGAAAAAAAATTAATATATATAAGAGAATAGCTGAGAAATTAAAAAAAATATTAATATTTTTAAGGAATTTCACTGTCAAGAAGAAGTAAACCAGTAAAAATAACTTTAATTTTGGACTCTTTGCTATCCAATTAATTCAATATGAGACTAAATGAAAAATCATATATTTTTGATAAATACCTGTAATTTTGAAAGACAACGATGTTGCCTTTCAAATCTGTTACAATATTGTCATCATTTTATATAATTTTCATTTGATATTATATAATTTTTAATTATTAAATAAAGAAAAAAAATTAATATATATAGACAAATAACTGAAAAATTTTTCAAAAAAAATTAATATTTTTAAGGAATTTCACTGCCAAAAAGAAGTAAACCAGTAAAAATAACTTTAATTTCAGATTCTTTACTATCCAATTAATCTAATATGAGACTAAATGAAAAATCATATATTTTTGATAAATACCTGTAATTTTAAAGGACAACAATGTTGTCCTTTAAATTGTTACAATTCTCTATCAGATTCTATATGATTTTCATTTAATACTATATAATTTTTAATTATTAAATAAAGAAAAAAATTAATATATATAAACAAATAGCTGAAAAATTTTTCAAAAAAATATTAATATTTTTAAGGAATTTCACTGCCAAAAAGAAGTAAACCAGTAAAAATAACTTTAATTTCAGATTCTTTACTATCCAATTAATCCAATATGAGACTAAATCAAAAATCATATATTTTTGATAAATACCTGTAATTTTAAAGGACAACGATGTTGTCCTTTAAACTGTTACAATCATTATCAGTTTTATATGATTTTTATTTATACTATATAATTAATATAATTAATATAATGGTAAATATCTGAGATTTTTTATTTTAGGTTCTTTACCGTCCAAGTAACTTAATATAAATAATATAATTTGAAAATAGTAATACTGTCTTTTATACTTTTTATTATTTCATAACATAATAGATTCATTTAGAAAAATAATATTTTTACTTTTTTAAGATTTTAAAAATTAGATTTCTAGCCGATCGTATTTCGCAATTGGAAATTATTAAAAAACATAGATGTCTATATTTCTTTAATATTATATTGTAATTATTAATTTTAACCAATAATGGCAGTTGTACATAGCATGGATGATAATCATTTTGACATATACCATTCTAACCCTTAATTTTACCTACTTAGTAGTAATTTATTAACACGTTAGTATATCACATCCATTGTATAGGCCATCATATTACTGTTTTTTCTCCAGGATTTTCAGTAATTTTTTGAGAACACTCAAAAATGACAAAAAATAGTCTCATGAAGACGGTATGAACGTGTCTTGAAAGTTATCAATTTTATACTTTCTGTATATCTATACAGGAAAATTAAAAATTTTTCTGGAGTAATTAAAAAATTCTGGAAAATTTCCAGAAAAAATTCCAGAAAAATCCCGGGAAATTCTTGGAATAATTATAATTTTTCTGGGAATTTTCAACTGTTTGTAAGAATATTAACCCAATGGTAACAAAAAATTAGACATCTAAAAAGTCCAATATTTTACCAGCGAAAAGAAGAAATATAAAGTCTAATATTTATTGACATAACATGAGATATTATGAATAATTTTAAAATTATTTAGGTGAATACCAGAAATGATAATTCTTCTTATAAATGAAGATTTGATATTCATAGAAATAAAGAATATATGATTTTTTAAAATACTCTATATTTTTAAAACATTTTGGGATAACCAAAAATCCCTGTGAATATCTTTGATTATTTCTAAAAATACTTCAATATTTTCAAAACATCATCTGAAAATGCTCTTAAAGTGTCTCAATTTTTGATTATTTGTATATTTATTCAAGATTCATTAAGAATTAAATATATTAAATTCTCCCCAGTATTGAATTGCGTCGAAAAAAATTTTTGAGATTATTCACTTGAATTTTTATCTAATTACATCTTAAAATTATTATTTATGCTTATATCAAATCATAATTATCTTGTAAAAAAAGTCTATTATGTCTTATATTTTTTATATAGCAGGTAGATAAAAATTAAAAATATAATGATATTTCTGAATTCTTCTCTGTTTCAAAATATTAAATCTGATGATTATTAAAACATTAAATACTGTGGAAGTTTAATATTTTAATAATTAATATGTGTAATATTCTTTCCAATTAACCCAGTATGTTAGAATTTTAAATTTAGCAATCCGGTATAATAACTTTAATTTTGGACTCTTTACTATCCAATTAATCCAATATGAGATTAAATGAAAAATCATATATTTTTGATAAACACCTGTAATTTTGAAAGACAGCAATGCTGTCTTTCAAATCTGTTACAATTTCTATCATATTTTATATGATTTTCATTTAATACTATATAATTTTTAGGAGAATACAAGACCCTTTAGGGGGGTCTTGTATTCGTCTAAATAAAGAAAAAAAAATTAATATATATAAACAAATAACTGAAAAAATTTAAAAAATATTAATATTTTTAAGGAATTTCACTGTCAAGAAGAAGTAAACCAGTAAAAATAACTTCAATTTTAGACTCTTTAGGTGAACACTAAATCTTCGGTTTAGTGTTCTTCCCAATTAATTCAATATGAGACTAAATGAAAAATCATATATTATTGATAAATACCTGTAATTTTAAAGGACAACATCGTTGTCCTTTAAAACTATTACAATATTGTTATCATTTTATATGATTATCATTTAATACTATATAATTTTTAATTATTAAATAAAGAAAAAAAATTAATATATATAAACAAATAACTGAAAATTTTTAAAAAAAATATTAATATTTTTAGAAATTTCACTGTCAAGAAGAAGTAAACCAGTAAAAATAACTTTATTTTTGGACTCTTTACTATCTAATTAATCCAATATGAGACTAAATGAAAAATTATATAATTTTGATAAATACCTGTAATTTTAAAGGACAACGATGTTGTCCTTTAAATCTGTTACAATATTATTATCATTTTATATGATTTTCATTTAATACTATATAATTTTTAATTATTAAATAAAGAAAAAAAATTAATATATATAAACAAATAACTGAAAAATTAAAAAAAAATATTAATATTTTTAAGGAATTTCACTGTCAAGAAGAAGTAAACCAGTAAAAATAACTTTAATTTTGGACTATTTACTATCCAATTAATCCAATATGAGATTAAATGAAAAATCATATATTTTTGATAAACACCTGTAATTTTGAAAGACAGCAATGCTGTCTTTCAAATCTGTTACAATTTCTATCATATTTATATGATTTTCATTTAATACTATATAATTTTTAAATATTAAATAAAGAAAAAAAATTAATATATATAAGAGAATAAATGAAAAAATTTTAAAAAAATATTAATATTTTAAGAAATTTCACTATCAAGAAGAATTAAACCAGTAAAAATAACTTTAATTTTAGACTTTTTGCTATCCAATTAATCCAATATGAAACTAAATGAAAAATCATATATTTTTGATAAACACCTGTAATTTTGAAAGACAGCAGTGCTGTCTTTCAAATCTGTTACAATTTCTATCATATTTTATATGATTTTCATTTAATACTATATAATTTTTAATTATTAAATAAAGAAAAAAAATTAATATATATAAACAAATAACTGAAAAAAATTTTAAAAAATATTAATATTTTTAAGAAATTTCACTGTCAAAAAGAAGTAAACCAGTAAAAATAACTTTAATTTTGGACTCTTTACTATCCAATTAATCCAATATGAGATTAAATGAAAAATCATATATTTTTGATAAACACCTGTAATTTTGAAAGACAGCAATGCTGTCTTTCAAATCTGTTACAATTTCTATCATATTTATATGATTTTCATTTAATACTATATAATTTTTAAATATTAAATAAAGAAAAAAAATTAATATATATAAGAGAATAAATGAAAAAATTTTAAAAAAATATTAATATTTTAAGAAATTTCACTATCAAGAAGAATTAAACCAGTAAAAATAACTTTAATTTTAGACTTTTTGCTATCCAATTAATCCAATATGAAACTAAATGAAAAATCATATATTTTTGAAAAACAACAGTGCTATCTTTCAAATCTGTTACAATTTCTATCATATTTTATATGATTTTCATTTAATACTATATAATTTTTAATTATTAAATAAAGAAAAAAAATTAATATATATAAACAAATAACTGAAAAAAATTTTAAAAAATATTAATATTTTTAAGAAATTTCACTGTCAAAAAGAAGTAAACCAGTAAAAATAACTTTAATTTTGGACTCTTTACTATCCAATTAATCCAATATGAGATTAAATGAAAAATCATATATTTTTGATAAACACCTGTAATTTTAAAGGATAACATTGTTATCCTTTAAATTGTTACAATTCTGAAGAATACTAAACCTTCGGTTTAGTATTCACCCAGATTTTATATGATTTACATTTAATACTATATAATTTTTAGGAGAATATAAGACCCCTAAAGGGTCTTGTATTCGTCTAAATAAAGAAAAAAAAATTAATATATATAAACAAACAATTGAAAAAATTAAAAAAAATATTAATATTTTTAAGGAATTTCACTGTCAAGAAGAAGTAAACCAGTAAAAATAACTTTAATTTCATACTTAATACTATCTGATTAATCCAATATGAGACTAAATAAAAAAAATCATGTAATTTTTTATAAATACTATCCAGTCTCAAATAACCCAATAGATTATTCAAACATATTATGATGTCATACCCGGTTTACATAATTTATACACAAAGTATGATTATTTAATAAAACGATATATATAACATGTGATGAACAATGTTCTTCACAATTACCAATATTTTTCAACAGTATATTTATCATCAACATATTTAATAATTCCAGATATATAACTAACACTATAATCGTCATCACTTACATATCTTTTAGTATGAATAAGAAAAGTAAGGTTCTTTTTCAACATAATATGAACACCATAATCAACACCGTGCAAAATAAAAACATATCTACAATTTAGCAGTATATCATCATAATCACATTTGTATGAATTTAAAGTCACATTACCAATAACCGTAAAGAACCATGATGTCAAATAATCATCCACATTCAAATTAAATTCAATAACTCTGAGAATCCCTACCATTCTCATTTCTAAATTGGTCTTTTTAAATTCATTAAATATATGATACGATCCACTTATATCATAAGTATCATTAATAATATTTCTACCTGTTATAACACGGTAAAGTATATACCATAAGAATGATTGATCAAAATAATTAAAATTTGATATATCTCCAATTTCCCTCATATTATCGATATAACGCATCATATTGAAAGTTGATGTGTTTTTCAATTGATCATATATTTCTAAAATTTCAAGTTTATACTTGATTCCTTCTAATACACTGGGATGATTTTCAACTGTAAACATAATAAAATCTTTGTCCGTCAAAAACTTACTAATAATTATATCTTTTTGTTTTTTCAATAGTATATCTGTATCCAGGAGTGTAGATAATTTTTCTAAATTACTAATGCATAAAGCACTTTTCAGTGAGATATTCTTCAGAGAATCAATCATTTAATTTAATTTTTAATAAAAATTGAATTTTAAAATTTTTATATGCAAATTATTAAAAAAATAACCCGTCCTTCACATCCCAATCCAGCATAATCCAGCACTACTTACTCAATCGCCCAACCGACATAATATTTTCAATAGTACATTCTAAATAATGTGTATACCAATTAACATAATGTCATAATTCAATCATGAAATCATAGTATATTCAATAACATTTATTTATATTTTCTAACCTCATCAATAACATGACTTAAATAATATGGATCAATATCTATTCCATTATGTTTATTAACTATAACATACTCACCATTAACAATGATACCATCATAAGAATCTTCTAAAACAACATCACCTTTTAAAAATGGTAGAATATTTTTTAAACTTTTATTTATTATGTTAATAAATGGATTATCATTCAAAACTTTATTGCTTATTTCCAATCTGCTATCACGACCGTGTATTATTCTCAACTTCCTCTTGTATGTACCCACATAATATATATCATTATATACAAATAAGCTTCCCGTAATTTCTTGAGCTTCCCAAATTTCCCTATGATCAACTATTTCACCCGGTATAATTCTATGTCTTGTACTAAGCTCAAAATTATAATCATTTGCTAAAGAATATCTATCCATATCATATCCAGATTCTACAAACATTAAAAACATATATTTATCAGTACCATATATATATTCACTAAAACTTCTTATATTCACATTACTCCATGATTGAGAATATTTCTCCATATCCAACCCATATTCACGTACTCTTATAAATCCAACAAACTTCATTATATAATCTGTTCTCAAAAATTCTTGAAATATTAATCTTTGGTAATAATTCTCATCTCCACCATATGGAACTGAATAAATAGTATCATCGTATAAAACTGTGTTAAGTAAAAACAATAAAAAAGCCTCATCGTTATTACCAAAATTTGCCATATTCTCAAAATAATTGTTTACTTTATCTTCAGTGACACCCTGTAGCATATCATAAAGCGTTAAAATATCATTTTTGTATTTGGATCTTTCAAGTATACCAAAGTGATTCTCCACCACATTTCTTATCAAATTCGCCGATGACATTATTTTACCCATAATTACTTTTCTCTGTTTATTAGATACACCATCACTACCAGCAATAATCATTAATTTTTCAACATCGTAATTATCCACAAATTTGTGTAAAGACATATTCTTTAAGCTGGAAGTCATTTTTATTTAGCAAAAAATGTGTTTTAAAATTTTATTTCTAAATTAAATAAATCAAACAAATCATGAACAACAAGGAGTATTTTATCAGTAGGAGCAGCGCGAAACACAACAATAAATACAATTACGACAGGGTAGAATACGTTAATGGTACTACTAAAGTTAAAATAATATGTCCTATTCACGGAGAATTTGAACAATCACCCAAAAATCATTTACATAAAGGATGTATTAAATGTGGTAATATGTCAAAGAGTGAAAAATTAAAATATACAAAAGAACAATATGTTGATATTTGTAGAAAACTTTATGGTGATATGTACGATTATTCATTAGTTGAATATACAAATATTCATTCAAAAATCCAAATTATCTGCTATTTACATGGTGTTTTTACAAAAGAAGCGAAAAAACATGCGAGGGGTAGTGCGTGTAATGAATGTAGTAAAATCAGTAGAAAAATAAATCCTAATATGACGAGAGAAACATTTATTGAACAATCTAATTATATACATAATAATAAATATAATTATGATTCTACTGTGTTTATAGATCCAAATGAGAAAGTGGAGATTATGTGTTATGATCATGGTATATTTATTCAAAATCCAGTTTTACATAGTAATGGTTATGGATGTACCAAATGTGGATATATTAAACGTCATACTGCCCAAAATAAAAATACATCATGATTATTATGTTATTTTAATTAACTATATAATATATAATTAATTTAACATATGTTGATATATTATATTTATAAATATATTGAACATGGATATATACAAATTATTTTAAATTTTTGATTTCTTGAACCCATTCATCTATACGAAACGTAGAAAAAATATTAATATTATAACCACGATATATATTTTGCCTAACAACATTACCATCAATAACAACCTCATTATAAGTTTCAATAATTTTATCCTCATCACCTTCCAAAAATGGGAGAATCTTATTTAAATTCTCACGAGCAGATGAAATATATGGATTTTTGAGAATTATATCATCAGTAATATTATCAAAGTTTTCCAATCTTATCATACGATAAAATTTAATGAAATTACCAACATGATAATTATTATTATATTTGAATATATTACCACTTATATGTGATTCTATGTAATTTTTAAAAGAATCATATATAGTAAAACTGTAATCATCCATTAATTTAATTATTTTTATCACATCCCTATGACGATAAATAAATTCAAGTAGTAAACCATCATCAGCATTAATGCCATACTTACATGTTATAATATTATCTCTACGATCTATATGTGGATTTACCAATGAATTTTTCCAAGACTGAATGTAATCATCCTCATTAAAACTAAATTCCACAATTCTCAAATATCCAATTATTTTTGCAACATCTGATGTATAAAAGAATTCTTTATATAAATAAACTGTACTATCATTATTATTTACATTAATAACATATTCATTATTAATTGTATATAAGTATCTAGAATGATCTATAACATTCAAATATAATAATTTGTAAAGCATGTACAATAAGAAAGATCTATCATATTCGTTAAAAACACCACAATGTAACATATTTTCAACGTAATTTTTAACTGCAATATTATTAAAATTTATAAGCATATTATAATTGGTCAAAAAGATACGTGTGTATTTATTGATAGGTATATGCATATTACCATTTACACCCAAAATGAAATTACGATCTGAGAGTATTTTTCTTATTATCAATTTCCTCTGGTAAATAAATATGATATTTGAGTTTAAAAGATATACCAATGATGCCAAATCATGATTTTTGATAAAATTATTAATCAATGTGTCTTTTAAACTTGACATTTTATATATTAAAAGAGAAATGATTTAAATTAATATTAATAAATTAATTAAACATCAATATATCAATTAAATACAAACATTATAATTCAGTGAATTAAAAAAATATCATATATACTTTAATATTCAGGTTTTAAATGTTTTTCAAATAATCTGGCCAAAATTGGATATGTAGTTTTAAAGAAATGTGTATCTCTGTAATTACGTGAATATGCATTACTTTTAAAGGCTCTCATCAACTCTTGATTTCTTTTAAGAACTGAATCTGTAACATTCATATTCGTAAAAACTTCATCATGATATTTATTGTAAAAACCTGATTTAAGCAATGTTACTATCTCTGTTATATATTTAGCAATCACTTCTCTAATATTATCCATATCTTCAATATTGTCATTATCCAAATCTGTTGGTAGATATAAGGCATTTCTTACCCTATTTTTGATGTTGTTAACGTCGTTATCTATGTTACTTGGATTTTTAAGTACATTTTTAACAATCTCACCAATTTTTTCAATATCTTTATCTCTACCATCTGGAATTTTCAAAGTTTCCTTGATCATTTTTCTTATATCAATAATATCGTCATTTCCATTGTAACAGTAATCAAAGAATATTTTTTCCACGGTATGACCATCTTGTCTAGATAATTTCATATCATTTTTGAATAAATACTTTCTCACGCTCTTATATAAATCGATTCCTTGAGACAATTCATAAAGATTAGTATTTGCAATATCTTCCATTGGTTTGATATTAAATGAATAAACCCATGTGGATCCACCATCTTCACTACAAATCTTTTTACAGTTACCACTATCATCATTTATTGATAAATTGTTAATAGATGGATTGTTGTTTATTTTGTGTGAAGGTAAATTAGGTCTGTGTATAGATTGTACTGGTGGAAGATTATTTATTTGTTGAGAAGGAGAATTAGATGTGTGTATAGATTGTACTGGTGGAAGATTATTCATTTGTTGAGGAGGTAAATTATAATACATTTGTTGTTGAGATAAATTTGATGTATATAAACTTGAACGTTGTACTGATGGAAGATTATCTGTTTGATGTGGAAGTGAATTTAATGGAGGTGGATTAGGCCTGTATATAGGCCGATTTTGTGAAAGATTGTTAGATGACTGCAAAGTGGGAATATTATTAAAGTTGTAACTCATTTTAAAATGGAAAAAAAAATAATATACAAAATATTTCAAACTTACATTTTTAAGCGCATATTTACATATTATGAACACTAATGTTTATATTAATTAATGTTCCGAATCTGGTATTGAAAAAAATTCAAGATTACTCTAACTAACCATTTTCAAAAAATTGGTATCATTTGATACCTGAAAAATAATAGATTGTGTCTAGTGTTTTTGAGGAATCTTAATATTAATTTAAAGCGCTAACTTTCTGACAATTTGAACCAACGCACCAAAATCAATGTTTAATTCACTTTCAACGATATTTTCCATGACATATTCGTCATCAATGATATTACCATCATAATTATTTACACAACATACATTTCCTCTGATATAATCAGATAAATCTACTCCAGTATCCATTTTTACATTTTCATTCGCATTAAAATAAAAGTTATTATTTTTTAAACATGATGTTTCTCTATATTTGGATACATAATAATTACCATTGTATTTGAATAATTGTACATTAACCTTCGATTCCTTCCAAAAATTTCCTGAAATTATATGTTTAATTTCCGATATTTTAAAATTATAATCTTTTAATAGCTTAATTTCGAATATGTTGGGTCCATTTGACACCCCCAATTCAAGTAACTTATTATTAATATCATCACCAAAAACAGTATAAATATTGTTATATAGTCTAATAGCATCCCAAGCACCAATATATTTTGTCTTATCCATTTCAAGTTCATTTATTCTAATAAATCCGACTATTTTTTGCAATATAGAAGTTGAGCGAAATTTATAGATGATAAAATTTTTATGGTCGTCTGTGGGGATAACATAATGTGGTTTAACAAAAGATGGTTTAACAGAAGGTTTTTCAAAAATATCATTATCGTCTCCATAAAGTAATAAATAAAGTATATACCACAGGAAAGCATTGTCATTTTCATCAAAATTTACCATATATTCAGTGTAGCAAAATGTCGTATGTTTATCAGTCTCCGTTAACAAATTATACAAACAATAAATATCATTTTTATATTTGAAATTCTTCGACATATTATAGTGGTTCTCAACAGTATCTTTAACAAAATATGGATCGGTTAGCATTTTGGACAATATTATATTTTTCTGTTTCTCTGATAGCTTATCTGAATTATAGAGAAAGAGTAAATCATTGACCCTCTTTTTACTAATAAGATAATTAATGAGATAATCAAGCAAACTTTTCATTTATATATAATAGATTAATATTTAATAATTATCATAATTCAGTGAATCATAAAATAATAGTGTCTATCTAACAATTTTCTCAATGATATGTCTAAGATCCCAATAACTAATATTAGGTTTTCTTTTATAAACATTTTTCATAACATATTTACCATCAATTATAACACCATTGTAGAAATTCATAATACTTACATCTCCCTTAATATATGGTAGTACTCCAGTTAAATCTTTTCCTATATCCACATTAAAATCAACATTGTTATTCTTAAAATATGTTTCTTCATTGTACTTACCTACATAATAATCATCGTTATATTTGAATAAATTACCATTAATACTTGTCTCATCCCAAGCTATATTCTTACGTATATTTCTAATTTTAAATATCTTAAAATTATAATCACTCGTAAACTTAATTTCAAATGGGTCGGAATTATATATTGATCCATAACTATCCCTATGTTTCTCACCACGTCTCCCAACCTTATTAATAATAGTAGTACAATCTCCATTATGTGACCAAGAAGCATCCCAAGCATCGGTATATTTTGTTTTGTCCAACCCTAATTCATCTATCCTAATAAACCCAATCATTTTTTGTAACATAGTGGTTAGCCTAAAATTAGAAAAAATAAAATCTCTATGATCATCTGTAGGAGAAAAATGAGGTGGTCTAACATATCCTCTATATGGATCAGTAAGATTGTCACCATAAAGCAACCAATGAAGTATATACCATAAGAAAGCACTATCATTTTCATTGAAGTTCACCATATTCTTAATATAGTCAAATGTTTTATATTTATCGACGTCAGTTATCAAACCATACAAATAAATAATATCTATTCCATATTTGAAATTATTCAACATATCAGAATGATTTTCAACAGCATTTATGATAAAGTATGAATCTGTCAACATTTTAGACAATACTATATTCTTCTGTTTTTGTACCAACATATTGGAGTTGTAGAGAAAAAGTAATTTTCCCACCTCTTTCTTATCAACGAGATGAACAAATGAGATATCCCTTAAACTTGCCATTTAAATATATTTAAATATATTCTGAAAAATGTATTTAATTATTCGTATTTTTCAACAATATCCTTTAATTCATGTTTACTAATAATTGGGAAACTCTCATAATAATCTTTAGTGACATATCTGCCATTAACAATACTACCGTCATATGATTTTACATATTCTATATTACCATTAATGTATGGTAAAATTTTTGACAACTGCCATTTTCTAACTGAAGATTGTTTATTCATATTGACAACATCATTTATGATCTTAATCACGCTCTTAAACTTTCCCACGTAAAATTTATCATCGTACTTAAACAAATAACAGTGAGTATACATTTCTTGCCATAAAACCTGTCCATAAACGTCTACTTTTTCAAAAATTTCAAAATCGTAATTTTTGGATATTTTAACCTCAAACAAGTTAAAATTATCGAATGTCTTAAATTCTAACAGATTATTATTAATATCAAAAATAACTTGGTCATCACCATATTTTTTAATTTCATCCCATGCATTAATATACTCAGCAATATCCATTCCAAACTCATATACTCTAATAAATCCAACAATTTTTTGTAAAGTGTCCGTCGAATCAAATTTATTAACAATGTACTTGTTTAATTCGTTCGTACTTCTCACAGGTCCACTTATGCGTTTCCTTCTATAATGTGTTCCAATTAATGCGTTATCTTCAAGATTTATGTCAGATTTTATGTGTATATATGGTTCTGGAACAGTATGATCTATAGTATTACCATTAAGAAATAGATAAAGTAAATACCATAAGAATGCTTCATCGTTATTATTAAAATTTTCCATATGTCTGACGTAGCTTGATAGTTGTATAGAGTAACCACTTCCATCTCATATTTAAAATTTCTTAATTCATTACTATGATTATCATAAGCATCGATTACTAGAGATGAGTTTGTTAATATTTTTAATACAATTCCCATTTTGTCATCGTAAGACAAATTATCTGAATTATATAGAGAAAGTAGTTTACCCACATCTACAGTATTATTCGATAATAAATTCCTCAAACTGGCCATTTTATATATGTATAATATTTTATATCAAAATTATATACAAAATTTATGTCACAATTCATTAAATTATGTTCATATACAATTTTCCTATATCCTCCTTATCTATGGGATAGACAATCGAGATTCTTCATAAACATTATAATTATGTATATATACATTTACAATTCATAATAATCTACAATGACATTCTCACCATTAACAATTATATTCATTTGTGATTTTTCATGTTTAACACTACTAAGTGTACATGTTGGTGACAAAGATATGTGTTGACTATGAATTTTAGTGAAGGTATATTCTTTGTATTCACCAATATAATACATATCATTGTATTTAAAAAGCTTACCAATGATATTCAGCTCATCCATATCATATTCTATGACAAAAAATTCATAATCTTTTAAAACTGTTATATCCAAGTTTTTCTCAACAGATACAAACCCTAATAAATATTCGTCTTTTTCCCTACCTAATGGCATATCACCATAACGAAGATATTTTATTCTTAAATCATCCCACAACATCATGTATTCGTAAATGTTTAAACCAAAATCTAATACTCTAAATAATCCCACAATTTTTTGAACATATCCTCTACTGTTAAACATACTCATGATGTATGCTTTATTAATATTATCATCAGATCCAATTTTTAAACTATCATTTGATGACGGAATCTCTACATCATCCAGGTTATAATTATAAGTATCTCCAAAAGACATATTTGTAATTTTATTTGGGAGATTAATGGGTAATAAAGCCTTATGATAATATAACAAAAACCATAAGAATGCTTCATCGTTCTTATTAAAATTTTTCATATTATTTATCCAACATGCATCCTTAACATCTATTTTATTATTAATTAATTCATACAAAGTAATAATATCTTGTTTATATTCTGATGTATTTAATTCAGCACTATTTTCCATAACAGCCTTTTCAATAAAAGTCCTGTCCGTAAAAAATTTTGATTTAATGATATTTTTCTGATTACCAGTTAACATGTTCGTGTTTAAAATAAAAAGTAACTTACCTACATCCTTATTATCAATGAGATTGTTTAATGAAATATCCTTTAAACTAAAAGCCATTTTAAAATTAAAAATTTAAATATGTATATCACTTGCACAAATTACTATGTATGCTAAAAGATCTCCAATTGTAAATAAATATAATTGTAAATAAATATAATTATAAATTATATTAATGTATTTTTAAATCGAATAAAGGAATTTTATGCGCAACTTTTCAATTTCTTTAACAATTGAAAGAAAATTATATTCTGAAAATTTAACATTATTATCTTTAATATTTGTTTTCGTATAATTACCATTAACAATATTTCCATCATATGATTTGTCTGACACAACACTTCCGTCAAGAATGGGTATTAACTCATCTAAGCACTTTGATCCTGATTTTATGAATGGTTTGTCTGTAATCATATGAGCATCAAAAAATATGGTAATATCATCTATAACGCGACTGTATTTACGATAATATCCCACATAAATTCCTCCATTATGGATAAAAAAGTTCATTATAATTCTTGTTCTAATGAAGAGGTCTCTCTTTTTATGAGAGCATATTTTATGCATATAAGAAATATGTAACATGTCCTTTTCAAAAGATAATTCACATTCGTGGAAAGTAAAAGATGTGTATCTATCTATTATATTACAATTATGGGCTAATAACATGTTCTCTTTACAAAATTTAGTTCCTTCAAGCAATTTAAAATATTTAACCATGTTTGAACTGAAGTGACATATTTTAGCATGACCAGGTCTATTTTTTAAAAGAAAACATTTAATTGATACATTATATTTCTTCGTCGTATTAAGTTTACTTTCACATGCGGCATTAAAAATAAACCATAGAAACATTTCATCATTTATATTATGTTCGATACCATGTATATGTGTAAAAATATTATTTATGAAATTTTTACCTTTAAAGTCTTCGAAGTCTTTCAGATACTTGGAAATTGTTGAAATATTGTCTATGTGCTTAAAATCTTTAAGAGAATTATAATATTTTTCTTTTAAATGTATTATGAAATCATTGATAGCAATTAAACATCCATAAATTATTTTTTTCTGATTTTCGTTGACAAAATTGCTGTTAAGAAGATATATGAGTTTGTCTATATCTTTGTTTTCAATGAGACAATTAAGTGACTTATCTACTAATTTAAAATCCATTTAAAGCGAAAAAAAAATAAAATATTACAAATTTTTATTAGAAAATCTTGGTGCGTTTGGCGAAAAAAAAATAATTCATATATTTGGAATGTACATTAGATATTATTACATATGCAATTTTTCACATGTTTATTAATATAATTATTATGTACAAAATTACAAAAAAATGCAATAACCTTTATGTTAACTAATACAGAGCGATCGACAGAGAGCTCTGTACTAGTTAACATAAAGGGGATTAGCTTTCGATTGGGAGTACAGAAGATAATTATTTTTAATAATTTATGTGTAGACATGTATATTATTCTGACGGTATCTGTGTTCTAATTTTTGACAGAACACATACATTATACAAACCTAATTATAATTTTAATAGAAAATATACTTTAAGACACAAAAATTATTTTAATGTAATTAAACCACACATAAAATATCAAAAAACAGTAATAATCTTTATGTTAACTGATACAGAGTGCAACTTTCAGGTCGTTCTATATTGAGCTGAATACTAGACACCTTAGGATGTCCAGATTCTTATGAACACAATTAATTCTAAATAATTAGTATGTGGTCCAAACACATGTTATTAACATATGTTTTTAATATATATTCTGCAAAAATACAAAAACTGTTTAAACACAATCAAATCATATGCATATTAAATACTATCAACATTGTACGATATTTATAAGCCATAATTATCATATATATCATATATAACAAGAGGAGAAATATTTATCTTATCGAGCTCATCATCATGTATAATGGTCATAACATATCTACCATCAACAATTTTCCCACTATGAGACATAACATATTCAACTTTACCTTCAATAAAAGGCACTATTTCTATCAAATACTTTGAAGCAGATTCGATAAACGGTTTTTCTTTATTAATTTTGTCAATGTCCAACTCACGAACATTAGAAACTTTTTTACTTATTGTCTTCTCCTTCACATAAAATTTATTATTATATCCAAAAAGTTCGAAATTTATGCGTGTATGTAATATTTTACCTCTTTCACTAAAAAATGAAAACTTATAATCATAAGTAAAACTAATATCAATGGAATAACCTTTTACTCTAAATAAATATTCACCATCATCATATGAAAAAGTATTTATTCCATAATATTCTGAAAATCCCCATAATTCTAAATATTCATTTATATCCAAACCAAATTCATTCACTCTTATAATACCTACTATTTTATTCACATAATCTGTTCTTCTTCCAAAATAGTTTCTTATATAAGGTTCATGTTTTATAAGCTCATAATTTATATCATTATAAACATTGTAAACATTGTCTTGGTAGTCCCTAAAAGGACTAACAAATAATAATTTATATAAAATAAACCATATAAATGCAGAATCATTCTTATTAAAATTTTTCATGTTAACATCCTTCTTAAAAATATTTTCATTAATCACAAGATCATATAAAGTTAACACATCATTTTTATATTTAAATTTGTTTAATTCTTCAGGGTATTTCTCAACTGCAGATTTAACGAAACGTATATTTGTAAGGAACATAGACACAACTTTATTTTTCTGCTTATCGATCAATTTATTTGAATTATAAAGAAAAAGTAATTTTTCCACTTCTTCATTATTAATTAAATAGTCTAGTGATATATTCTTCAGGAGACTCATTTTTTATTATAAAAATATTATAATTTATATTCATTAAATATAATATGATGTAATGACTGTTAAGGTCAATTCATTTAGAAATGTTGACAGTATAATTAATTTAAAATATTATCTGTGTAATATACACATATGTCATTAACATATGTTGACAAGATTATAACGTCATGTAATTTTTGAATTGGGGAGATTAAATTACGTATAAGTATCATAATGCATATTCATCATATATTTCATATATATTATAAGATGAAATATCAAAAGTATCGTCATATATATTAGACATAACATATTTACCACCAACAATTGCCCCATCATAACTTTTAATAATATCAACCTTACCTTCGACAAAAGGTACTATATCTATCAAATACTTTGAAGCATCCTTAATAAATGGATTTTTTTCAACAACTTTATCGATATTTAGTTTATTTTCATTAATAACATATATACGTAACATATACTCCTTAACATAGTATTTGTTATTATATTTAAAAAGTTCAAATTTTGTGTGTTTATTCAAATGTTTATATTTCTTATCAAGGAGTGATAATTTATAATCATAGGTAAGTTTAATATCCAAAAAATTGTCTTTTGCTCTAAATAAATATTCACCATCATCAAAGAAAAAAGTATCTAATTCTTTCCATAGACTGATATATTCATTGATATCAAAACCAAATTCTTTTACCCTTATTACACCTACCATTTTTTGTACATGATCTGTGTCTTCAAATTTATTTTTTACATAAGGTTTGTACACTATAAATCTATGGTTTATATCATTATATTTATTTTCAGGCAGCATAAAATTATGATTTAAATTTTCGGATAACACTCTCGGAACATTGACAAACAATAATTGGTACAATATAAACCACAAGAATGCAGAATCATTTTCATTAAAATTTGTCATCCTATTGATATATGCTTTTCTGTATATATCTCTACTGAATATGAAATCGTACAAAGTCAGCACCTCATTTTTGTATTTAAATCTATTTAATTCATCAGAATATTTTTCAACTGCTGGTACAATGAAGGACATATTTGTGAAGAACATAGATGCGACTTTATTTTTTTGAGCATTGGTCAATTTATTTGAATTATAAAGAAAAAGCAATTTTTCCACCTCTTCGTTATCAATTAAGTAATCGAATGATATATTCTTCAAAGTGTTCATCTTTTACAAGAAAAAAATATTTATATTCATATTCATTAAATATAATATAATGTGAATCAGCAACATAAAAATTATAAATTATTTATTTCTTCAATAATGGATACTATTGTACTGGGGGTAATTTTAAAGAAAGAATGATTTCTATTCACTGTATACTCTTTGACATACAGACCATCAACAATTAAACCAGTACATGATTCATAACATTTTGCTTCACCATTAACAAATGGTAAAATTTCCGACAATTGTAATGATATTGATCTTATATATGGATTTTCAATTAATATATTATCATTAACCACACATATATTGTTTAAAATACGACCTGTCAAATTAAGTTTACCAATATAATAATTTCCATCATATTTAAAAATATTACCTGATAAAATACTTACATATTTATAATCTACACCACCAATACTACATGCTGAATTAAACTCAAAATTACATTCTTTATCCAGATGTATTGATGTTATATATGTATTATTATTATATTCTGATGAAAAGACAATCTTAAAAGTTTTCTCATTTTTATTAAATGTAACAGTATGGTTTATTGTTAACTTAAAATTATCAGTCCATGATTTTAAATATTCATCAATGTTCAGACCAAAGTCAATTACCCTTAAAAATCCTATAAATTTCTTTAATATACCCTCCTCATGAAATTGATAATATATGTAATTTTCATTAGTTAATTTACCCTCATAATTTTTAATATAACTTTTATAAAATGTGATATTAATAAAATGCAACATGAAGCAATTATCATTTTCATTAAATTTATTACACTGTTTGATAGTATAGATACAGGCTATGATATCAGAAATATATAAATCTTTATTTACATCTTTTAAAATTGATCTCATTATATTATGGATTATGGGAATAGTATGTTCTAATTTAATCATCTCCAGTAAATCTCTATATTTATTAGAAGCATTTTCGAGAAGTAATTGATCAGTTGTTAATTTAAACAAAATTAATCTTTTTTGAGTATCATTAACATATTTTGTTTCTAAAAGATCAATTAATTTGTCTACACATCCACTCCCAAAAAGACTCGCCAAAGACGCATCTACTAATGACATATTTAAAAAATTTTTTGTTTTAATGAAACAAAAAAAATTCATTTTATAGATAATATAAATCTGTGGATAATTGTATTTATTAAATACAATATAATATAAGCATTTGTTTTTAATATATATGTGTCAGAAAAAATCACAAAGCATGTATTTCGTCCATGATTTTTCCCATAACTCTGCAAGAAATTAACATTTTATCGTTTACATAAGCATCATTTTCATAACTGTCCTTTTTAACATATATGCCATTATCAATTGAACCATTATAGCGTAATTCATGTGTTGCATCACCATTTAAGAATGGTAACATGTCAAGTAGATTTTTGGATGCTGATGCTATAAAAGGATTCTTTTCCAAGACGTTGTTGTTTGGAACAATTTTATCATATTGCTCAATATATATATTCTTTTTATATTCACCGATATAAAATTTATCATCATGTTTAAATAACCTTCCAGTAGTAGATATTATTATATAATCACTCCAATATCCAGTAATAGCATTTTTATAAAAGATATCAAATTCATAATTTTCCAATAAATTCATTTCTAAGTAATCCAATTGATATGTTAAGCACACTTGAAATGTTTTTGCATTATTATCAAAAGTAGATTTAGATCTTAAATGTCCATTAAAAGACCATTTTATATATTTATTTACATCCATACCAAATTCTATAACCCTGATAAGGCCAATCATTCTTAACACTTCGTCCGATTCCCAGAATTTTGTAAGTATATAGTCACTTTTACTTTTATGAAGAACACAATTAAGAACATACCATAAAAAGGCCTCATCATTTTCATTGAAATTACCCATTTCAATCATATTATTGATATAATTATCAAATTTTTCTTTTGTTTGCTCCTTAATCAATTCATAAAGAACTAATATTTCTTTTTTAAATTTAAAAAATTCCAATGAATTACTATATAATTCAACAGCGTCAATGATAAACAACTCGTTTATGAAAAAGTTGCTTAATATAGCAAATTTTTGATTGTTAACCAAACTGTTTGAATTATATAGTATAACCAATTCGTCAACTTTTCTCTCGCTTATGAGATTGTCCAACAAGATATTTTTCAGATTCGAAACCATTGCCTACAAAAATTTTTGATTAAAAAATTAAATTAAAAACTTATGTTTTAATTGTACAATGTGGATTCATTGAGACAAAATATGATAATTATAATCATGCTGCATTTCACATGTTTTTTTTTGATGGTTAAATGATTTTTAGACAATTATTAATTACATTATGAGCACAATTATATATCTATAAACAAATATTCTCTGTTTATTTCAGACAGATCCATAAAAGAAATTTTTAATTTGTTATCATAATTATTAGTTATAACATACTCACCATCAATAATTTTTCCACTGTAACATTTAATATAATCAACTTCACCCTTGATAAATGGCAATATATTCATTAAATTTTTTGACACTGAACTAATATATGGATTTTCTTCAACAGCTTTATTCATGTTAATTTTACAATTGGTAGAAATATGTAATGATTCCATATATTTATCAACATAATATTTGTCGTCATATTTAAACAGGTTAAACTTTACATATTCAATACTTTCACATATTTTGGAATTATTTCTAGCAGTTGGATAATTTTTTTTCGATGATATTGAAAATTTATAATCATATGTAAATCTACTTTCAATTGTCTTTAAACCCCTTTCCACCCCCAACGAAAATAAATATTCACCATTGTCAAATGAGATAGTGTAACTATTAATTTTCAAATTCCACAAGTCAACATAATCATTTATGTTTAAACCAAATTCTTTAATTCTTATTACACCGACCATTTTTTTCACATAATTAGTAAAATGAAACATATTGCTTATATATACTTTATTAAGGTTTTCTGTAGCTGTCATTTCTTTTATAGATGATGGCATATTGCTTAGCGAAGAATTATAATTACTTCCAAATGATATGCTCGTGATGGAATCTGGAATTTTATTTTTTAACGATTGCGGACCAAATAATAATTGATATAGTATAAACCACAAAAATGCTTCATCATTTTCATTAAAACTTGTCATTCTTTTAATGTAATTACTGTCACGTATATTTTGCTCATTTGTCACTAAATCATATAGGGTTAGAATACTATCTTTATATTTAGAATTGTTAAATTCCGTCGGGTTCTCCTCGACGATTAATTTGATAAAATGAATGTCTGTTAAAAATAGTGCTAATATTTTATTCCTTTGAATATGTGTTAATTTATTTGTGTTTAATAAGAAAAATAACTTTCCTACTTCTTTATTATCTATCAAATAATCCAATGATAAGTCCCTCAAACTTCCCATTTTCACTGTATAAAAATATATTTCAATTAATATATTAAATATACTTGAAATGTTTTCGCGGTATTATCAAAAGTAAATTCACTCCTTATATATCCATTGAAAGACTATTTTATATATCTATTTACATCGATACCAAAATTTATAGATCTGACAAGACTTTATCATTTTCATTAAAATTAGTTATCTCAAACATACTATTGATCTGATTAAAAATTCTCTTTTGATTGATTTTTAATCAGATCGTATAAGATCAATCTCCCCTTCTTAAATTTAAAATGTTCAGGCAAATTGTTGTGTAATTCAACGGCATCAACGATAAGTAACTTGTTTATGAAGAAGTTGTCCAATATTGCAAGTCTTTGATCGATAATTCGCCAACTTTTCTCTCACTTATGAGATTTTCCAATAATATATCTTTTGGATTAGAGCTTATTGCTCACAAAAAATTAAATTTAGAACCTTTTTTTAATATACAATACAAACTAGCTGGAGTCAAATACGAAATTTTTTGGTTAGTTGTTGACCATATGATCATATATAATCATTTAAATGATTTTCAATTAGTTATGAATTCCAATCGGATACGTCATAAGCAGATATCATAAAAAATTACAAGGATCATATCATAAAAATTTTATGATATGACAACATTATTATAAATCTAATCAATTATCCACAAATAAATAATTCTCCACTACACTACTCAAATCCAGATTAGAAATATTTAATTTATTATCGTAATTATTAGTTATAACATACATACCATCAATGATTTTTCCACTATAACGTTTAATATAGTCAACTTCACCCTTAATAAACGGTATTATATCTATTAAATATTTTGACACTGACCAAATATATGGGTTTTTATTAATAACTTCAGCCATGTTAACTTTACAATTGTTAGAGATGTGTAATGATTCCGTATATTCGTCTACATAATATTTATCGTCGTATTTGAATAGATTAAACTTTATAGACCTGACAGATTCACACATTTTAGGATTAGCTACACCAGTTTGATGATAATTTGTTTTTGATGATAATGAAAATTTATAATCATATGTAAGTCTGGATTCAATTGTAGTAGAGCTATTAACACTTTTTAATAAGAATAAATACTCACCATTGTCAAAAATTAAAGTGTCCATACTATCTCTTAAATGCCACAAATCAGTATAATCATTTATATTTAAACAGAATTCCTTTATTCTTATCACCACCATTTTTTGTACATAATTTCTGGATTTAAACTTATCAATTACATATAATCTGTTATCTCTTTCTATAATATCTATATTCTCTGTGTGTGAGGGTTCATCGAACTTCAACAATTCTGAATCGACTATCAAAAATTCCGGACATCTACCAGATGGTAGACGTTGATATGGATGTTTAGTTTCATATCTCAGTGGTTTTGGATCAGGCAATAATCGGTATAATATAAACCACAAAAATTCTTCATCATATTCATTAAAATTTGTCATTCTCTTAATGTAATTACTAGTACGTATACATTCAATATTTGTTGTTAAGTCATACAAGGTTAAAATACTATCTTTATATTTAGAGTTTTTGAACTCTATTGAATTACCTTCAACGGCTAATTTGATGAATAGCATATTTGTCAAAAATAATGATAATATTTTATTTCTTTGAATATCTGTTAATTTATTTGTATTTAACAAGAGAAGTAACTTATCCACTTCTTTATTGTCAGTCAAATAGTCCACCGACATATCCCTTAAACTTCCCATTTTTATTGTATAAAAATATATTTTAATTTATAACCACTTTTTGAATTTCATCAAGATGGGTTATAATTTAAAATTTGATCGGCTTAAAAATAATAATATTTTATAAAAGATAGGACACCACGATCACTTATAATTGTTGGATGGTAGATTTCACGTATTTACTTTTCATATGTATAATAATAAATTGGTTTACATTAATCTGTAACATACCTTTTATACCATTTTATAGAAAATATTGGTCAGTATCCATAACTACATCACTGATAGCAATAATTATAACGGTTATACCATTTGCAGTAATCAGACCCATAGAGTTATACAATGGATTAATGAATTTCAGCCACATGAAAATAGATTCTATTTCTGATTTATTGCAGTTTATAGTATTTTTGATGATAGCAAGTTGGGATTCATTTAATTTGATTGTGATATGTATTGTTAATATCTTTTTCATCAAAAAAAATAATGTGAGAGAAGAGAGAGGCAGCATCCCAAGTGAAATAAAAGAGAATAAATATGTCTTTATAATAGCATGTCATAATAGTTCTGATAGAATAAAAAATACCATAGAGCAGATCAAAAACAAACATGCAAATTCGTTAATTATAACATCTGATAATGGATCAACAAGAGAAGAATTTGATCTTGTTGCAAATATATGTAGAGATTTGGAAGTAGAAAATATACAAATACCAAAGATTGGAAATAAAACATATGCTCAGTATTTTGCATTGAAATATGTTAAAAAATATCATTCTGATTATAATATAGCAGTTGTTCTTGATGATGATACACTTCTTCCAGACACATGGAATTCTAAACTAGTAGACACTTACTTTAATGACAAAAAAGTATTTGGATTATGTTTCCCACTGGGAGTAGCAAATAGAGTAAATTATATTACGGAAGCACAACATTTGGAATATACACTTGCCGGATATTCTAGATCAATGCATTCTTTTTTCGGATCTGCTTTATTTGCAAGTGGTGGATTTTCAGCTTATAGAGTAGATGAATTTATAGACATTTTAAACAAACATAATGCAATGTTTCAAGGTGAAGATCTGAGGATAGGAATAATAATGCATATATATTTTTCAAATTACAATATTCAAACATGTGGTGAAATACAGGTACTAACACAAGCACCCATTCATCTTCGTCATAAAAAGAATTGTGAATGTGGTGAACCATCATTGTATCACCAAAGAGTTACATCATGGGAGCCAGCAAGATTTTGGTTTATAAAATTATTTATCCGCACAGCATTTTATACAAAGTATTGGATAATATCATTTATGTGTGTGATTGAAATAATTCAGATCATAAATGAACACATAGCTCCTCTTTATTTTTTAATTTGTATGATAATTAACCCCCTGTCGAGCATAAAATCCATAATTATATGCTTAGGGATATCAATACCCATTTTACTCATCGTGTGGATTTTACTTTTAAGGACAGAAGTAGATCTTTATTTGATCGTAACATTCACACATATTTATAAAATTTTGTATTTGTACATAAGATTTATTTCATTAATAAAATATTATTTTGTTTTTATAAGGGTGAGAAGGGATAATGTGAAAATATTAACAAAAATGGAAGAAGAAACAATGCAGACATATCTAAACGAATCAATCAATATTCAAATAAACGAGAATGTTGTGGAACCAATTAATATGAACAATCAAATTAATTTAAATGATAATATTAATATAGAAAATAGGGACATGAACGTAATAAACACTGAAACTGAAAGTATTGGGGATGTACCCAATAATAATGTAAATATTGATGATATAGATATTGACGTCATAGATGTCAATAATATAAATATAGATGTAAATAATATAAATATAGATGTAAATAATATGGTTGTTAATAATAATGATATAGATTTATCCGAACCATGACATCAGATATAGTACAATATCGTTAAAGAAGAAATACACATCTGAGACAATTTTGTATCTTAGTACTTTCCAAATTAAATATTTTGTGGTTGTCAGTGATATTATGTTACTATCCACTAAAAAATTATAACAATCCCATTTAGGATATATTCCTGTAAATAATGAATTTAACATTTTGGTAGCTTCGTTGCTTATAGTTCCATTATTACATAAATATTTAAGAGTTTCCAATTGATTATTTATATTTCCAGCCAGAATTGCAGTATGACTATATATTTTCTTATTTGTGAAGATAGAGTAGTAATTTATACCCAAAGTGAAATATAACATATAATCGTATATATCATCATAAACATTGTTTGACTCTCTCATATTTTCACACAAATATTCTAAAATATCCACTCTCCCGCTCATAATGATAGTGGGTAGAATATTTCTAATATTATCATTACTGTACATATTATTATCTATAAAATACTTAAAAAAGGGAAAATATTTATCATGAATTTCATCTTCAAATTTACGAATAGCGAAAAAATATTTGTGATTATCATCTTTTATTATTTTGATGATATCATAATGTTTATAACTGATTAATCTGTCAAGTGTTTCATATCTTAATTCAATTATTTTATTGTTTGACATATAGTGTTTGATAATACACTCAATACTATCATAATTATTATTATTTGGATACATAACATCATCAGCAAGTACGCCAATATACATTATATTTGTAATGATATATTTGACGATTTCAACCATATTACATACAACACAATATTTCAAATCAATTATTGATCCAACACGTGATACCTCCTTGCTAGTACCATCGTAAATAATATCACTACAATACAATTTATTATTTATTTTATAGTACTGATGAAAATTACTTATTATAATATAATCCCTCAATATTTCTCTGTTGTTCCTCATAGCATTTTTAAAATTGATAACCATCCATTCGTCCACTACATTTTCGAAATCGTTATATTTTTCTAATATATTAAAGGATAATTTCATCAATATATTATTTTTAATATTTTCATTTGTGAATAGCTGATGTATATCTTTTAGATTATCAATAGTAATATGTTTTATTATTTTACGATAATCATCATCATTAGCATCGACTAAATCTAAAAATTTGATATAATCACATATAAGATCATCATTAATCTTTAAAAATTCATAATTATGATTTTTAATATACAAATTTAACATCTTTTTGTCAAATAATGTGTAAATGTATTCTTTAGACACATTGTAAGTGTTTACTAAATCATTTATGAGTGGAATATTTTTTAATACCTCCATTTAGAATTATATGTTTACTCTTATGGAAATGTGAAATGTATTTTAGACACGCTATTAAATAAATAAAATTGTCAATTTATTTTTAAATAATTATAAATAATAAAAAATAAATAAAATGGCTGAAACTGGTGGGTTTATAACAGACATACCTCTCCCAAATTTTGATTTTAACAATCCGGGAGACATCAATGATGTTGATGTTGGAATAGATGAAGATCATATTGCATATATGTCTACTGTTGATCAGACGGGTAACACACTACCCATTAATTTACAACCACCTGTTCACAGACCAACAAGAAATGTTCGACCACAAGGTTTAAAACCATCAGGATTTAATACGTCCAGCCACAATTTCAAACAATCTCCAGGATTTCCACCTAAAGTAAATGTACCATCCCCTTCAAGTTTTAAACCATCATCCCCAGGCTTTCCACCTAAAACAAGTGCACAGTCTCCATCAAATTTTAGACAATCCCCCGGGTTTCCACCGAGAACTAATGTGTCATCTCCTTCGGGTTTTAAACCATCTCCAGGATTCCCGCCTAAAATAGGTGCACCATCTCCATCCGGTTTTAAACAGTCACCAGGTTTTCCACCTAAAACAATCATGCCATCTCCATCAAGCTTTAAACCATCTACACCTGGATTTTCAATCAAAATGCATACTTCCTCTCAAGGAGGAGACACGTCCACTCAACAAATGCAAAATTTACAACCGACTCAACCTACACATAAGGAAATATCGCCATTACAATCAACTGTAAATAAAACATATACACCACCACCTATTCAAAATGTAAATATTCAAAATCTTCAGTCAATAAAGCTTCCACAAGTTTACAATAGACCAACAATATCACCAACAAATGTAAATAAACCAAATACATCCCCTCAAAATGTAATCAGAAGATACCAACCACCTCCATTACTTCATGGTGTAGGTAAATCATCTTTATCACCACAAAATTTTAATGCACCATCGCAAAGTCAGCAGGGTTTTAACAACCCCTCTGAATCAACACAACAAATATATAAGCCCAAAATGCCACCCGTTATATCAAATAAATCTGTCAACAAACAGATGCTGATGAGACAGTCATTGTTTGAAAGAATAGATCTGGACAAGTATACAGACGATGAGATAAGAATGTTTAATGAAAATCCACACATTAAACAAATTATGTTAACTGGTGATAGACCAATCGTAAACAAAAATTTTCAGAGAATTATGACTGATGATTATCCAGAATTACCATACGAATCATTTACAAATAGAGTGATAAAATCAAATCCAAACATTGATCCAAAAGAAATAGACAAAAATCATAGAAATGGATCTCTCAAGACTGTTGTTCATTGGGGACAGAGAAAACTTTTACTTTCAGAAATAGAATTTCTAACAGATAATTTGGAAATAGATAAAAAATATATTGTTGTTTATGTTGGTGCTGCACCCGGGGACCATATCACATATTTGTATGATTTATTCACAAATGTTGAGTTTCATCTTTATGACCCAGTAAAATTTTCAATTAAAGAGAACGACAGAATTAAAATCTTTAATACAACATTTGAAGAAAAAGATGCTTATATTTATAAAGGACAAAATGTTTTACTTATCAGTGATATTAGATCTGTTGGGACGGAGGGATTATCTGATGAACAAATTGGTAGAGGTATAATGACAGATAACAGAGCACAAGAGAATTGGTATAATATAATGATGCCCCACAAAGCAATGCTTAAATTCAGATTTCCTTATGGTTCAGGTAAAAGTGAATATTTGGATGGAGATATATATTTTCAAGCATGGGCTCCAGTATCTAGTACTGAAACAAGATTGGTTCCAAATGGTAAGAGAAAAGTATATGATCATGCACAATATGAAAGTAGAATGAGTTATTATAACAATGTTGAGCGTGTAAATATATATTCTCATGACGTCAATTCTGATCAGTTAGATCATTGTTATGATTGTACATGTGAAATATATGTCATAACCAAATATCTTCAAAAATATGCAAGTAATTACACTACTGAAACAATAAAAAGTTTATCAGCTGATATCACATTATTTTTATCATCGTCCAAACAATCAGGAGATAATGGAAGAGATCTAAGATCAGCAAATCCGCCACGTGTTGAGAGACTGAATAGTTTAAAACAATTAACAAATGTGGGTGGATTAGGTGGTTATGCAGCTGCTAAGAATAAAGCTGCTATAGCTTTGGTTGACAAATATGTAGTGAATGACGATTGGGATAAATATATAGATCTTGCCGGATTTTCAGATGAGACAAGTATTAAAATTAGAGATTTGGTAAATAAAATAAAAACATTCAATGATAATTTCAGAGAAGTGACAAAATCTTTAAATTCATCAATATATGTAGCGGATGGGGATAAACAGGAAACATATGTTTGTTTTTATTATAGATCTGATATCATATATCCACTATTTGGGTATTTATTAGACAATAGTATTATTGCTATCGGAGAATATAATGGTGAATATTATCTCGTATATAATGGATCGTATACAAAAACAAATACAACGTTAAACAGACATCCCGATGAACCGAGTGAAATTTTATCATCATTGGAAAGTGGACTAAACTCGTTGAATATTTAAGAAAATATTGATTTTTATAGGTGTGTAAGTAAGATAAAAATTCTATATAATTAACATTGTTAATTATATCTTTGATATATAATTCACAATTTGATCATCATATATTGATCCATACGGTGAACTAGATTGTTTATGTCTTCGTTTCCATTTTTTTTGAAAATATATATTCATAAATATATCTTTTGGGATCATTTCTTCTCTCAAATGTGAATATATTTCAAATAAAATTTCGTTGGGTAGCAAATTCGTGATATATTTGAATCTATGAGACTCATTCATTTAAATACGTATATTTTTTTCATCAATATTGTTTATATTTATATTTATAATATTTGTGGGTTGGTTGACATTGTTAAATATTTAAGAAATTCATACATTCAGATACAAATATTTTTTTCATCAATAATGTTCGAATTTATAATTATCGAAATCAATGTTGTCTGGATCCATAATATAATATTTGAAATTAATAAAATCATCTTTATAAATTTCATTTACCGCTCTAATAATATCGGGAGTTAAATCTTTTACTGAAAAAGATTTATCAGTATTATGAGTAAATTTAGTAACCAATTTTAAATCAATATTATATTCTTCCATTAAACTATTAAAATCTTCTGTTAAATTTTCAAAGTAGAGCACATGATTTATAAATTTATGACCATTTTCATCATATACATATACAGACTGCTTTGAGCACCTCGCTTCTACATCGTGATTTTTAATATAATCTATAATATGTAATCTTACATCGGATGGATTTCTTAGATTCATAAAATTATCAACTGCATGGTGTGTGGTATAATGATTAATAAGACTTACAAGTTTAGAGTATGGATTTCTAACTATAGTAAACCAATCATATTTGTTAATCAACTCTTCATAATTATATGCATGTATTATACTATTGTGCATATTATTCATAAAACAACCATATACACCCGAATCGACTACCTTATACTTGTTTTTAATAAAATTTGGATCATATCTACCCCATAGAATTCCTTTTTTCTTCGCATCTAGTTCAATACTTGTTCCTCCTGTTTTTGTTATATGCATGAATTTTAATTCTTTCTTGACATTATTGGACCTTATTTCATTACTCGCCCCCCCCCCTACAGTCTCTGTTATATACATGACTTCTAACTGTTTCATAACATCATTAGCTTCCATTGTTTTCCTTTTAAACATGAGACAAAAGATTACAAATTTTAAAAGATGTTAAAACATAAACGTTTTATTTTTGAGAATTTTTTCAAATAATAATGTTATTTATCGCATTTTTTTGAAATTTTTTTTTAATCCCAATCACATACTCCATTCATATCATCAACTGAAACATAAAAAATTAATAATTTTTAAAAATTTTTAATCATGAAGATGACAAAGTTGGTCGTTATAGAAGGGGAAATATTTGATGTTAAAAATATTTCAGACGAAGATTTACAACACTCTGATACTTTTTTAGTTCCAAATGATTTTTTAGAATCACCATTTCTATTTAGAAATAGTAAAGATGGTATAATATATTTGCAAGATTCAGAATATTATCCACCTGAAAATTTATATGCGGTTGGAAACAGTGTTAATTACTTATTAAAACTTGGTGATTATTACGATATGTTTAAAGTTAAATCATTCATAAAATTAACACTATCATCTGATGAAATTGAATTTCCTGTATCTTTACCAGACAAACTCCCACATAACATAATTTTACATATTTTAAAATTGGAAGAAGAATATTTTTGGAAAAATCAAAAATTTGAAAGAGGAAAATTGTTTAGAACAGATAATTTCATGAAGATAGAATATGATTATACTATGATAAAGAATACACCCACACATCCTTTATGTTTTAAAGAAAGTCAAGAAACTTCATGGGATAATATAAGATCTAAGATGGATATCAAAAAATTATTATTTTTAGGAATAGAATACGGTTTGCAAGCTAATTCAAATATTTTGAAAATAGCAACATCTTACTCTACATCTGAATGTTATCCTTACAAAGATATAATTTTCAATAAAAATTTGGAAAAGAATTTTTCTTTGGGAAGTATCAAAAAGATCAATATCCAGGAATTTTATATTAATACAAACACACTAGTATTTATGATTATAGCTAAAGGAGGGGAGATTTTATTTAATGAAAGCATTTTACATATGTTAGGTAGTAGTACTACTGATAACATCGTGGTCAAAACATTATCAGATGAACACTTGGATAAGATGGTGAATGATGTGTTAATAACAAAAGAGAACGATCATAAATACAAAATGTATTACACTTATAAATATAGATCATCACGATTTTATAGTAATTACGTTACTAATATTATTTGTGAAAATGATGACCATCGATTGAAAATATATTATGATTTTGAGAAAGATCATCCTGAAATAACAATGGATTATAAAATTCTTACATATTTTTGTACTGAAATACTTCCAGTTTCCTCACTAGATGAATTTATAGATATTGTCAATATTTTAAAGCTAAATATTGTTACCATTGGAATAGATAGAAAATATAATAATAATAAAGAAATAACTACTCGTATAGCTGAAAAACTTAGATATGATGATGTATTTTACAATGAATTGATTACATCACCACATATAAATGATGTTAATCGCAGTAGTCTAGTATACATATTAAGAAGATTAATGAAAGAAACTGGATACGGTTGTGATTTAAAAGAATACGCTGAATCTATCAAAAAAGCTGACGAGGATGTAATTTTTGATGAAAATGTTTATAAAATACTTACAACTTTATTTACATATATTAATTTTAAAATATTAGATGATAATATGGATAAAGAGTTTGAATCAGGGAATGAACTGGATGATATCTACTATCATAAATATGACACGAATGACTGTGAAATTGATTATATCAATAAATACACAAGATTTGTTAATAACAATTTATTAATAAGCAACGAAAATAAACCGGTTGATTTTAATTTTATGAGGCAAGAATATTATACATATGATATTAGTAGTGTGAATGATTATGTTGGTAAAGTAAACCATTTATTTATTACAGATAGAGTTGATCAGAATTTGAAATCATTAAAAAGTAGACTTATGGATAATTTTGTCCACACAAAAAAGGTACTATTTTTTTTAGTAAAAATGTGAATGATATACGCTTAAATGTATACGAGAATATTAACACAACTGATAAATATCTTATTCACATATTGGATCCGATAGATGTTGATAAACTTTTACCAATAGATGAATGATTTTATTAGATCATATATATTATGCTATATCCATTGGATATAGAATAAGTTAATTTTTAACAGGAATAATATTCACTTTGTTTAAACTATATATACTATTCACATTATTAATATTGTGAATAACATTAGTTTGTATTGGAACTACTTTAGCAATTGGTTGTACATTGCTTTTCATGTTGATAGGTGGTGTAAATGTACTATTGTTAACGATAGTGGGAGGTCTATATGTACTTATATCAATATTTTTGATTTTTGTAGCTTTTTCATCAACAATATTATTCTTTTTATTATAATCTTTAATATATTCAGATTTTACTTCTTCCCATTTAGAAACACATAATTTAAATGAATCAGTATGTTTCATTTTTGGATTCATTTTCCTGTAAATTGGAACATATTCAGATAAATATTTAGAATAGTAGTTAATTTTTTTCTTTTTGTCATTATCTTCTGTAACGACACTCTCTTTTTCAGATAATTTATTAGATGTCCACTCAAAAGCAGATTGTTTAAACGCGTCTTTATGCTTGATGCTTGGATCTGATTTTTTAATATCTTTCATCCTAGTTGACATAAATTTGTGATAATCAGAAGTAAGTTCTCTATTGGTACTTGCTTCACCGCCATTTTTACTTTTGATTTCTTTCCATTCATCTCTACATATTTTCAATCTCTCGTCACCATCTAATTGGGGTTGATTTTTTTTCAATTCTTTTGATCTTTCTTTTAAAAATTTGTGGTATCCTATGTCCAAAGTCAAATTTTGATTATTTTGACTAGTTTGGATATTTTGACTAGTTTGGCTATTTTGGCCTACTATAGGAACAACAAATGTTTTTGTATCTTTTTTGACAGTAATAATACTATCAATATTTGTTTTGGTTACATTAGATACACGTTCACCTATGATAGGTACCTGTTTGTCTATGATAGACACTTGTTTATTTATGATAGGTACGCGTTCACCTATGATAGGCACTTGTTTATTTGTGACAGATGGATATTTGTTCACGATAGGCACAGGTTTGCTATTGAAACCTAATATTGGTGTAAAAACAGGTTTATCATCCATTATGTTCTGTTTAGTTATTAATTACAATAAATAAATTATTTTATATAATTTTTTATATTTATGACAAATTTACGTTTTAGAAAAGTAAAATTAATTTAATTCTTCAACGTTAAGCAAAAAATTATTCAATTCTGATAAATATGTAAGTTTGTCCTCATCATTATCTGTTAAATAATTATCATGGTGTGGATTCTTAAGTATAACAATTTTACATTTATTATATCCATTCGAAATCAATGTATTATACATTTCTAGTGAACAATTATATGGAACCATTTTATCATTAAGAGATGTTATGAATAATATAGGTAAATCTTTTGGTAAATCTAAAACATTTGCTTTAGAGTAATAACTGTTAGGATTATATGATGATATATAAGGTAAAATTAACTTAACCCCCATGTAATAAAATTTATTATACCATTCACTTGAATATTTCTCAATGGTATTTAAATCAGTGGGAGTTCCTTCCAAAATTAATGCTCTTACTCTTTTTGGTTTACATGTACCAACCCAATTAATTAAAGCCATAGCACCTCTAGATACACCATATCCTATAACATGATCTGTTTCTATATTCTGATAATGTTCATGTATCTTCTTTATGTCTTCTTCTTGACCAATATTTAGTTTTTTAATATCAATAAAATAATAATAACCATTTGATGTTATGTTGTAATACGAATGTTTTATTTTACAGTACAACTTTGCAAAAAAATTTTCAAAATAAGAATGAGATGAATAATCCGTATCAATTTCTGAAAATTTGACACATTCATAATTTTCATCAATAATTTTCTCAGTCTGTGGAAATTTTATGGTGTGAACCCTTCCATTTTTTATATAATTTACTTTATTACAGTATCTAGTTAATTGTGATAAATATGAATTAATACCTGCAGCGAATAACCAAGTATAACTCATTTAAATATGTAAATAAAATGTTATGATATCAACGAAAAAAAAATTAATGAACATATTTTTTTCTTTTTTGTAAAAATTTTATTTGAGTGAACTGTGGGTTATATTTTAAATGATGTTCAGCTTTGATTTATATGAACTTCTTCTTGGAGCTTGTTATGAAGGGAGTAAAATTCACTTGGTGCAAAAAACTATTCACAAAATTGACATTAACAAAGCAATATATAATGAAGGCACAGCATTAATAATATCATGCTTAAGAGGTAACTTGAAAATGGTTGAGTATCTACTATCAGTTGAAAGTATAGATGTTAACAAAAAAGGATTATTTGGATACACACCACTGATATGGTCATGTCATCATAACAATATAGATATTATTAGGTTGTTGTTGAGCAATGATAAAATTTTAGTAAATGAGGAAGGTGATGATGGAACAACTGCTTTAAATATGGCATGCATATATAGTAGCAATGGAGTAATAAGGGAATTGTTAAAATGTGAAAATATTGATGTTAATGTTAAAAATCAATATAATGAAAGTCCGCTAACAAGTCTATGCAAAAATGGAAATATACAGATGGTAAAAGAGTTGTTGAAAAATAAAGATTTGAATGTCGATGAATATGATGAAGATAAAATAAATCCATTCATATCTTCATATAAGTATGGATATCATAAATTAGCAAAATTATTTTTGGATAGTGGTAGAGTTGATATGATCAAACTTAAAAACAATTTGGAGTATCTAGAATATGATGACATTTTGGAATTTATTGAAAAATATCATATAGAGAATGCTGCCAAAATATATTCATGTATTGTATGCATATCGGATGATTATTTAAAAATCAATTCGTAACATTTTTATTTTTTAAATAAAAAATGTATTATGTTATGATTTATCCTATGAGTGAGGTTCCCTTAAAATTGAAGCAACAGATAGAGTATGATTCACAATTTTATGATATTGATACAGAAGAAATATATAATGAACAACAATGTTATATAAAAGAAATGTATAAAGATTCGTTTTTCGTTGCAGCCTATAAAATAATTAGTGATGAAATGGATCCAGAGAATGATGTTTATATTGGTGGTGTTGCTTTATTTTTTGATGCTGAAACAGCAATTGACATACCTTCACCAGCTTTTCAAGGAATTTCAAAATCAATAAAAGGATATGATTATGATGTAAAGCTAAACTCATTGGTATTACCAGCCATAATTGATTTCATTAAAGATAAGAGTAATTATACAAAAGTGCATGTGAGACCATTTGGAAAACAAAAACAAATATTGTTTAAACATTATAGATTCGGCTATCTAGATGAAGATGGTGTTGGAATCATGGTAAGAAACATTGATCTATGAAGACACATTTTTAAAAATGATAATCTCGTATGGTAAAAAAAGTTATCATTGAGAAATTTTTTGACTTCACCTCCTCTCACATCCGTTTATAAATATAAAATTGTAACACAAACAGTTAACAGTCTCATAATTCCATAACTTATGATAATTTTTTCAAAGGTGAAAAAAGCGTTACAAATTAATATGTATATGGGAAATTTTAAAGGAAATTTGCAAATTTTGAAAATAAAAAAATAAACTTAGTGCCTTAGTGAGAATGTTTTAAATATAAAGGAGAATTGTGTGCCGACAATGGAGTAAATGTTGAAACTCCTAAAGGTGTGCAAATGAAGAGTGTGATTTGGTATGAAAAGACTAAAGAGGGATATTTTATTCCGGATGAGGTACCCTTATATGTATCAATATTGGATCCAAAGAAATCTATCATTCGAATGTTAATCCTGTCAATAAGAATCTTATTAAGATTGATTTTAAAGGTTACAAAATTACTATAGGTATCTTCGTTTGCATTCCAATTTTTTGGAAGAGAAATAGTACATTGTTTCCCCAATCATAAGTTAGAAAGATAGTTATCACTGAATGTGAGAAATATAGTGAAATTGATGTCGGTGATGTAAAATACTTATCAAAATATATTCAAAACGATGATTTCTAAATTTTCCAACAAGAATGAAGAAAGAGCAGAAGAAAATTTCAATAATACTGTTCTAAACACTGGTATGAACAATGAAAATAATTTCTCTAATTCTACAAATATAATCATCCTACTCTCCAACACATCAATCTCTTCGATGAATAGTGTCCCTAGTATTTCAATGGTTGAGTAATTTCTACAGTAGAAAATAATATGTAAAAAATTATTTACAGAATTGATAAAATATATACATTCATTGAATGTATGGATATTTAAAATGATACACTTGTTTCAAACAATAAGGGGTAAAACCAGTCGTCTTCTTTTAGGGAATCTGCCCAACTCTTCCATATTTTTCTCTGATTATCATTAGAAAACGCATTGGTTAACACTTCCTCTCCCAGTGTGGGGTATCTCAAGCTTATTCCCACTAACATTGTGTTCAAAACATCCACATCAATTCTTGATAATAATCCGGGGTTGCTAATGTAAACTTTTGGTAACAAGAATCCATCAACTGCCAAATTATATGTAGAAACATCTCCAAAATTGTTGTGCATGGCTGATGACACTACAAATAAATCAATTAATTCGTCTTTTATTTCTTCGTTAACTTCCATTTTGTTAAATAGATCGGTGACACTTAAATAATAGTTCTTAATTTTCTTATTCCATTCAGTCCCTTCTGTACCCAATATCTCTTCTCTTGTGTATGGTCCTCTTTTTAAAAACTTGCCCATAATTTTTGTATATGATTCAGTAGTAAGTCCAAAAATTCTGTTCACCAAGCCTTTCTCGTCAATCAAGATGGGTAGTCTCACATTTCCACGTAGGACATCATATGTCATCAGATGGATCAGATCAGTGATTTCCGGGTAATCAGTGTTACCTGAATATTTTATAACTTTATTTTGTGCCGTACTCAGATGGATACAGCAAGCATGCACTTCAACAATTATTTTAAATGCAGTTGTTGCTTTAAATCTTAAAATAGCTATTTCATTTGATGGTGGACATTCTACATCATCCAACACAATTAATCTTAAACTATCTTCTGAAAAATATGCTTTACATCCGTATTTGTAAAGTTTAGGGTCTACATCATATTCTTCTAAATCAGTGAAATCAACAACCCATTTATATTCTTCTCTATCAGATGGTTTCAAAAAATAACTACCATATGATTTTAAAAATAAATGATCAAGAGATTTTTCTATAATTACATCAACAGGAATTCTATCACCATAATCTAAAACAGTATATTTTGCATTAACAATAGGATTTATCACTGGTTCTCCCAGCTCCATAGGCAATTTGGTTAAAAAATAATACATTAATTTTATGGGAAAAGGTATATTTGTGAGTTCATAACCGTTTCTCTTTATGGTATTCGTAATCTTTTTCCAATTCTTGTCCTCACTTGCAGGTGGTATAGAATCGGAACCTATTTTCGGTGTTAATGTGCGTATTATAAAGAGTATCGTGGAAAGCATAACGTCTTTAATATTAAAATTTAATATTATTTGGTTTTCCCAGATTTTTGTTAAAGATGTTCAAGGAGAATCAACTATATCAATATCTGTATCTGTGCTAGTATCAGAATCATTATTGTTGGAAATGCTGGCGAGATACTCGTTTGATTCAAATGATAATTGGTTAACATTAAGAGAAGGGATAGCATATGGTGCTATATCGACAAAATGATTTGCGGGAATACTTCTTTCTTGTTCAACTTCTGGAAGTGGTGAATTATAGCTATCATCACTATCATTATCATTCATATCAAAATCACTTTCACCTTCATATTCGCTCATGTCTTCATCATCTGTCATATCATTATCTGAACCAATATCGGTATTAATCGGAACAACATTAATACGAGATACATTCCTACTTGGAATTGTGAAAAAAGTCATATCAGATATAATGGAGGAAATATAATCTTCTTCCACCGAATACAATTCTGATAAATGTTTAATAATTTCATTTTTTGTAAATCTTTCTTCTCTTAAAGACTCTGCTAAAATTTTAATCGTGTTCACATTTGTATCTTCCATTGTTAGATCAATATGATCAGCACCCATATCTTCCAACATGTCAAATATTTCCTTAATAATATTTTTTATATCATCATGTGCAATTCCCGATGTTTCAACTAATTTGTTATAAATACTGATATTGATTTTATTTACTTCCTCTTTTATTGCGTTATTATATTTATCGTCAACTATAATAAATTCGTATTTACTTTCAACATCATGTATAATTTCTGTATATTTAACATAATTATTACGGATATTTAAGATATTATTTTTAATGATATCTACAAATATCAATGCTTCAGTATATCTTCCTATAAAATTTGATTCTGTAGACGTTGTTAAATAATATGATAAGCTACCAACAATGTTTTTAATATTGTTTGTAATTTCATTAATTGTAATATTAACATTGTTTATATATGATTCTTTTTCTAATCTTTGCGTTTCCATTAATTCATCTTCTTCTTTTTTCAGCTTTTGTTGTAAATTGTAATCGTCTTCTCTCTTCTTTGCTGATTCATTTTCTTTTAAATTTGTTCGTTGAAAATCCCTTAAATTGAAGTTGTCCATATTTAATAATATAAAATAATATTAATGTAAATTATTAATATTCATTAAAGTACATAAATGAATCGACTGATGCAATGCCGCTGGGATATTTCTTTTCTTTTGAATCTTTAAAAGCTTGTAAAACTTGATCAGAAGATTTATCGTAACCCATTTTACCTACATTTGTACATAATCCAGGTACCCACAGCGTTCCCTCATTTTTAAACCTATGTTCCATCATTGTCAATGAGGCAATCATTGAACGATAAGCATTATTTGTATTTGACACATCAGTTCCTTGTTTCTCCATGGTTGGAGATGATATTATAAAAGAATTTTTCATAAAGGGGACAATTACCGATGCTCCAACTGGTAAAATTTTATTATCTGAATATGGTGATGTGAAACTTGAAGTGTCATGAATTTTTTTCTTAAGTTTATCTTCCAATTGATAATCCATTCTCAAATATGCTAAGTCTAAACCACCTAACATTGAGCCGTTGGAATTTGAAGGGCTGATGAAATAATAAGGTTCGGGTAATTTTTTTTCCATTAGTGTGTTGAAGATATTTGTCATATAATGAACACCTTCAAACTGATAAAAATCGTCTAAATTATTTTTTTTCTTTATTTCCTTTACCCATGCTGGATTTTTGTCGAAGAAATAGATGTGCATTTCTTTTGAATGTTTATATAATATTTATGGGTATTATGAAAAATGGAAAATTAACGATAAATTTTATATTTTCAATTTTAAATGTCTTTCAAATCTGTGAGTGATGTGTATGCAAATGTGGAAAATAATAAGTCTCATTTTCCACAGGAAACGAATGTTGGATATAGAAATGTGAATTTTACTCCAAAAATTAACAGCTTAAATAATTCCACATTTACACCACCGCTCGCAAGTCAAAATATGAATAAAACCACATATACTCCACCACATATATACATAAATAAACCTAATTCTACACCCACAAATGTAAATGTAAATGTAAATGTAAATAGGCATATATCTATAACACAACCCGCATTTATTCCACAGCCCATTAATATGGGAAAATCAAATGAAGTAAAAACAAATATTAATACTAATAGTGTAAATGTGGTTAGTAGACCAATATATAATCCACCCAACATTATATCGAATAATCCACCATTCACACAATATCCTAACAATGTAAATGTCACACAACCAAGTTTTATACTACAATCTAAAAGTGTGAATATTCCCAGTATTATATCTTCCCCTACAATTTCAAATAGAGTTATAAATGACATAAATAAAAATAGGATGTCATCTTCAGTGTCGTATATTCTACCTAATATTACACCACAACATCAAAATAATCAGGCAAACTCGTGTCTTGTAAATAATTTTAATAATTTGTCATGTTCTTCAGGTGGACCTCCTATAAGAGTTAAAATGAAAATGAGAAATAAAGAAGTTATTAATCCATATGATGTTTATATAGGTAGAAGATTTTGTATGGGAGGATGGAATTTGGCAGATTCAGAATTTAAAAATGATTTTAAAGTTAAGCAATATGGTAGAGATAATTGTTTAAGATTATATGCAGAACATCTTAACAATAATAGTTATTTATTGGAAAAGCTAAAAACACTTTCAGGTAAAAGGATTGGATGTTTTTGTGAATTAAACGAGGATTGCCATGGTGATATATTAATTTCTAAAGGGAGAGAGCTCGGTTATTGGTAAATATTAATTTTTAAATCATTTCACCATGGAAGATTTTAAATTATAAAAACACAAACACATTTTATCTCTGACTCTATAAATAAATAATCAATGATTATTTAACAATTTATATATCTAAACTACAAGATCGAAAAGCATAACTGCTCGTTTCACACCCATGTCAATATTCCTGATTTCATAGCAATTTCATCTTTATACAAAATAAAATAACATCCCTGTCCTTTTACTCTTACATCAATTCGCTTATCAATTATATTTTTATCCTCTGCTTCTAAATAAACTTTTGAATTAATTCCTTTCAAAGATTTGTTGATTTTATCAACCCATCCGCAACATGTAAAATTATATTGTGAATGTTTTACAATACCACCATTTGCTAATTCACAATCTATGTAATCACTCATATTTTCATCTGTTATTCCAAAATCTTGTAAATTGGAATTTTCCACATTATTGATGTTGTTCACTAATAAGTCAAAAATTTTTTTAATATGTTTTTCATTTATGTAGATTATGATCAGTAACATCGATTATGTCATATATATAATTTTACCCTCATCAACTAACCTCATATTCCAATGATTGTGTAAAAATCATATCAATTCTATTCAAAATGTAATCTTTGAAAGAATTAAGCATTTGTAAACTAGCATCTTTGCATCTTAGGTTAAGTACTTCAAAATAGAGACAATCTCTAATCATTAATTTATTCTTTTCACATTTCCTCAATAAATTAATGGTTTTATTTCTAAAAATATTTATTTCACCAGTGTATACTTTAATTTCTGGAACAAAAATTTCAGCTACAATTTTATTTCCATCATAGGGTGTAAAAATTCTCTTCAAAAATTCTACTAAAATATTTGCAGAATATGGACATATATATTCAAGTATAATGTTCTTATTGTCAAACAGTATTGATTTAATCAATAGTTTTATTAATGTAGTGAATGGATCGTATGAAATATTGTAGGTTTTCACCATAGAAATATTTATATTACTCAAGACATGTTCATTTTCTTTAATTAGCATTATATGACCATTCGTAACATTGATTATATAACCATTGTTTGTGACCACATAATCATCACTGTATATTTTGTATTCTTTATTTGTAATTAACTCTGCTATCTCTTCTATAGTTTCTTTTACCTCTTTGATTGGTGCACAATAGGATTCGCTTAAAGCAATTTTATTAATAATAGATTTTACATCTCCTTTTATGTCTGTTATCTTCATATATTTATTAAGTTTTCTATAATTGGGATTTCCATATTCCTCCACCCTATAATATGTCTCATTCTCAATTGATGCGTTTATACCTTGTTTAACACATATATAGTTGTCAAAAGGGAATTTTTCTACCATGAATGATTTGAATTCACTAAAAGAATCCATATTGTAAAGTTTTTATTTTATAAAAATAAAAGCATTTATGAATTCAATGTGTGCATGGTAGATAATGGTAAAAATATACAGATGCTTAAGATGAATTTTTTACGATCAATGCAAATATATCAGAAGCATGTTGCATGGTGATATAATCCTTTATTGCTTTACTGAAGAATATATCAGTATTTCCAGTAAACAGTGTTAAAAAGAATATACTATATGCACCTGTTTCCCATGTAGATGGTTCCAACTTTTGATTGGATATGTAAATCTTTGTGAAAATCCTAGGAAGAATTTTATCATTTTCATCAGCTGTAATATACAAATGTCTTCCACCAATTATATCTATTTTCTTGTAATCTTTATTAGGATCAGGAAAAGGAATAGCATCAGTGATACCTCTAAAAAAAAGCGTGAGAAAATTATATAACAACATATGTGGAACACCTTTTGAAATTATTATCCCAATATCATTTTCACACATAATTATGTGTTTTATAAGATTAATATATTCTTTTATGCCACTATCTATTAAAACATCTTTAACGTGAGGATTTTTCTCCATACATACATCTTTAACATTATTAAAATCCATATACAGATTCATATTCAGACTATTATACACATGCTCATCTTTTTCGATTTTACGAATATATTTATTTTTCACGTTGATTAAATAATCATTTTTTGTGACAATATGGTCATCATTATATATGCTATACTCTTTATTCTTAATTATTGAAATTATTTCGTTTGTTATATCAACTATGAAGTGACGAAAATGGGATTTTTTTTACCATATAGTTTATTAATATAAACGAACATTCCTTTTTTATTCAATCTCATTACTTCACCGTCTGTCTTGTCCAGTATCTCATCTGATATTACCATATAAATAAGAACTCTAATCATGCTGATCATATCGTTAATAAGATAATATTTCTTCAATCCCGAGAACCCATATTTTGATATCATATAAAATTTTTTATATTTAAAGAATTTATTATTCTTACAGTTAACATATATATAATCTTCAAATATAAAATTTTTTATTATTTCCTTCCTCAGCTTGTGTTTATGCTTATGCTCATTCATAGTTTACCAAAAATTTATACTTTAAATTATCATAATTTTGATTAAGTTTATAATATAAACTTATAAATATCATTTAAGTTAATTTGTAATACATTTTCATTAATTAACACTGATATCTTTATATATTTTCTAAAATTTTATAATTTGGCACAATGACATTTAAGTAATGTGAAAAATTTTATGAAGTCTACGATGAATTTTTTACAATCAGTGTAAATATATCCGAAGCGCGTTGCATAGAAACATAATCCTCCATTGCTTTACTGAAAAATACATTAGAGCATCTACTGAACAATCTTATAAAATATACACTATATGTACATGTTTTCCAATCATAGGGTATTAGTCTTGGACTGGATATGTGAATCTTAGTAAATGTCTTAGGAAGTATCTTATCTTTTTCATCATCTGTAATATACAGATGTCTTCCGTTAGTTATACCAATTTTTCTGGGATTATTGTTACAATACACATCGGTAACACCACTTAAAAAGTTCATAATAACATCACGTAACAGCATCTGTGGGATACTTTTAGAAATTATTACACATATATCTCCATCACCATAAATATGTGATTCATAAGATTAATATATTCTATCATATCTTTGTTTGTCAAAACGTCTCTTAATAAACTGTCCCCTTTCAATATATCTGTAACATATTTATTATCTTTTAAACATACATCTTTAATATTACTTAAATCTGTATACAAATCCATATCTAATCTATTATAAACATGTTCATCATTTTCAATTTTACGAATGTGTTTATTTTTTGTATCTATTAAATAATTATTACTAGTAACAATATGATCATCATTGTATATTTTACACTTTCTGTTCTTAATTATTGAAATTATTTCATTTGCTATCTCGACTATAAAGCACTTAAAATGGGGGTATTTTTTTACCATATACTTTATCTATACATTCAAACATTCCCTTTCCTTCCAATCCCATCACTTCTCCATCTGTTTTGTCTAATATTTCATATGATATAGTAGTATATATATATGAATCCTAACCATGTGGACCATAACATCAGTAACATAATACATTTTTGTTGTCGAATCTACATCTTCCAATATATGGTAAAACTTTTTATATTCAAAATGTTTATTATTCTTACAGTCAACGTAAATATAATCTTCGAATGAAAAATTTTTCATTATCTCCTTTCTCAGCTTACGCTTACACCTATGCTCATTCCTTTTTTCATTCATTGTTTATCAAAAAATTTATATATTTTAAATGATCATTATTGTGAATAAGTTTATATTATAAACCTATAAAATATCATTTAAATTAATTTGTAACATATTTTTCCTCAATTATCACTGTTATATCGTAAACAATTTTATCAATGTATTCTTCGAAATGTGTAAATTTACCACAATAATATTTATAAACGAGTCTAATTAAATGGTCATTATCGTCGAGAGTTGTGATTCTTTCTTTTAAAAATGTATTATTGACAATAATAATAACATCTTTGAAAATTTTTTCATATACATCTTTAACTTTGCATCTTCTTAGTACATTATTTCCCACTTTCATTTTATAAAATTCATCACCTCCGTGTTTTACAAACTTATAATCTTCAAAATTAAAATTATTAGTGATAACCTTCTTAAATTCAGCATAACAACCAATATTAGTCATTTTATTTTTTATATTTTTTTTCTATTTACATTTATAATTTTTATTTATAAACACTCCTTAACAATCATCACAAATATACCAGATGCTGTTTGGTTTATTGTACTATAATGATTTTTTTACAATCAATGCAAATATATCTGAAGCGTGTTGCATAGAAACATAATTCTCCATAGCTTTACTAAATAATATGTCAGAATTTCCAGTGAGTAGTATTATAAAAGATATACAATATATACATGGAAAAGGAGTATATTGTATTGTCCCTGGATTAGATATGTGAATTTTTGTGAAGACATCAGGAAGAATCTTGTCATTTTCGTCATCCGTGATATATAAATATCTTCCGCCGATTATACTGATTTTTTTAGAATCTTCATTAGGAAATACATTAATATTAGTATTAATAATATCCCCAAAGAAATATGTAAGAAAATCATATAATAACATATGTGGGACACTTTTTGAAATTATTATTCCAATGTCATTTTCACCCATAATTATATGTTTTATGAGATTAATATATTCTACTACACCATCATTTGTTAGAAAACCGTTTAGCAAACTAGTAGTTTTTAACACTTCTTTAGCATATAAATTTTTTCCTATAAATACATCTTTAACATTGTTAAAATCCATATACAGATTCATATTCAAACTATTATACACATGCTCATCTTTTTCAATTTTACGAATGTATTTATTTTTTACGTTGATTAAGTAATTATTTTTTGTAACAATATGATCATTATTATATATTCTATATTCTTTATTTTTAATCATTGAAATTATTTCATTTGTTAGATCAACTATAAAGTGACGAAAATGATGTATCTTTTTACCATATAATTTATTAATATATACGAACATTCCCTTTTTCTCTAATTCCATTACTTCTCCATCGAATTTATCCAGTATACAGTCTAATATTGTTATATAAATATGATCTCTAATTATATATGGCATATCATTGGCAAGATTATATTTATTCATTTCCGATTCTTCATCTTTCAATATCATATAAAATTTTTTATATTTGAAAAATTTACTGTTATCACAGTTGATGTAAATAAAATTTTCAAATGGAAAATTTTTCATTATTTCCTTTCTCAGCTTTCTTTTGTGTTTATTCATCGTTTATCAAAAAAATTTTTATGTTTGAAAAATCATTATTGTAAATAAGTTTATATTATAAACTTATAAATATCATTTGAATTAATTAGTAATATATTTCCTCATTAACACCGGTACATTGTAGACAATTTTATCAATACATTTTTCAAAGTATGCAAATTGTTATTATTTTTAGGATGTGATACTTTCTTTTAAAAATACATTGTTGACAATAATAATAACATCTTTGAAAATCTTTTCATATATATTTTCATTTCATTTTATAAATTCATCCTTTTCTCCACGTTTTACAAATTAGTAACCTTTAAAATTAAAATTATTTACAACAACCTTCTTAAATTTAGTATAGCAACCAATATCAATTATTTTACATTTCTTTTATATTTTCTATTTACATTTATAATTTTTACTTATGAGCATTCTTTTACAATCATTGCAAATATATCAGATGCTTTTTGATTTATAACGTTGCTCTCAATTGCTTTATTAAAAACGACTGATATATTTTCTGGTATCATACAACAATAATTTATAATTTCTGTAGCATCTGTAGATATGGGTACTTCAAATAAAATGGTGTTTTCTTTTGACTTATATGAATTTTTATTATGATTTTCGCATTCATGTTTTACAATGTAGATATTCTTTTCTTCATAAAGATTTGAAATATAATGTTCATTTACCCTTAAAACACTTTTGCACTTTACACATTCTATTATTTTTTCTGTTACATCCAAATGAGACTGCTCTATCAATGTTGAAAATACTTTATCTAATATTACTTTAACAGTGTTTATGGTGGAATTACACTTGTAAAGAATTATTATATCATTATTTCCAAATAATATGCTTCTGATTATATTTAAAATATGTATAATATTATTATCAGCAACTTCTACTTTAACTTTAATAAGTATCTGATCTGGGATGAAATGTACTGTATAATTCTTACATTCGCTTAACAGTTTTATATTCAGAGACTTAAATACATGCTCACCATCCATTATTTCTCTTATACCACCATTTTTTAAATTAATTAAGTAACCGTTATATGTAACAATATATTCATTTCCAAGTATAACATCTTTACGGTTCATTATTATTGTCATGATATCGTTAATAATTTTTTCTATAGACTGCTTGAATTGTTTTAACACATCGCGATATGTGTTATTAATGTTTTCGATTAATAATTCCTTCTTGTATTTTTGTTGTTCAAATTTCACATTATTTTCGATACCACATATTATGTTAATGTGGACGATATGATATATTTTAAATAGAGTTTCTTCTTTCATGTCTTCTATTTCATCATATTCCTTAATTTTGAAAGAGGTATCAGTGGGATACAATGGATTCACTTTGTCATCTTTTATTTTGTAAAATGTGTTATTCTTAAAATTTGGGTTATTTTCAGTTCTTGAATATAAATATTCGTTTATGGGAAAGTATTTCATCACTACTTCCTTAATTTTTTCATATTCGTAAATGTATGACATCGTCTGTATCTTCTCACTAAAAATAAAGATTTTTGTTCAAATTTAAAAAGAAAAATTTTCATTTTATTGTAATACATATTCTCAGTCGCCTGTGTTAATTTGATAAAAAAATATTCGTAATTTGTAATACTTTATTCATATTTACACAAAAAAATTACACTCGTGTAAAGTACCCCTTATGAAAGATTGCTTTTCAAGCAATCCTTCATTGCGTCCCACCCGCCCAACCCCAGAGCTACACACGTGTTAATTATCTTTGTGTAAGCTTGAATAAGTGCTTACAATGATTGAATATGATTTATCGGCTACACAATTCATCTAATATATTCAAATCTTTTACATAAGATCAAATAATTTTTATTACAAATAAAATATGTCTGAATCGGTTACGTATAAGACAGTGTCCGTTAAATACCCTTATGATGAAAATGAGAATATTGATGTTTGTGGAAAATATATAATTGATGATACACTTCATGTAGCTTACAAAATCATCGGTGAAGATAAAATATACTTTGTTATGATAAATGTAAATGATTTAATCATGAATAAAAAATATATCATAGATAATGCATATGATATTCGCATAACCAACCAAGGTTATAACCGCCATGATTTTTATATACTGTCGGATAAATTGTACATATACAATGGATTCAGTAAAATAATAAAGAATGCTCCAACAGACGTAAAAGATGTAGATATTAAATCATATGCCAAAGTTCTTGGTGGTAACTTTAAAGTAGATCCGAAAATTCCAGAAAATAGTAAGATATTTGCCGTATCTCGTAAAAAAATTTTCATTTGTGGATATGATGATTTATACTACATAATGGATGTGATTGAAAAAGTAGTATATATTTATGATTTGGACGTGGGTGTTAGAGATAAAATTTTGGGTGAATATAATAATGTTAAAAAATTAGGACATGTCCAGGTAAATGATATATTCATGTATGATGATGATTATATAGTATTGTTAACAGACAGACATAAATTCATTTTCAAAACTATCACTAAATCCATGTTAATAAAAGATTTAACTTCTTCGCGTAATGTAAACTCTAGAAATATCAGATATGTTAACCTTGGTAGACTTTTTATGGGAAGAAATAGTGTTACTGAACCTTACGATGATGAGCAAATTAATGATATTATCGATTATTACTTGAATAATTCTTATAAAATTCATAAAAATGATGCATCACGAGTAAAATGGGAAAAAGAAGAGAGAAAGGGATATATCAAAGTGATTAATAATTATATATTTTTTGTTGATGGTAGTTCTAGTCATCTTACACATCGTTCTTATGATAATAGTGAAGTTTTATTAAAATCATCCATTTCTGACGCCCAGAAATATATTCATACAGATTTATTATTAAGAAGATCAAAAGTATTCAGTGATATGAAAGTTTTATTTGACAATGAAAAAGATTTATATGCGTCACTTCAGACTGAAATTACAAATGAATTTTATGAATACATAAATTGTTATTATGATTATATTTATGATGTTATTATAAATAAGAATAGTATAATTGATTTATTTAAAATATGTAATTATTTAATAGACATCGATTGTAATTTTATTGCATTGTGTATGATAAACTTATGCATTTATGGAAATATTAGTGGAGAGGGAAAAGTAATTAATGACATGTACTTTTCTATCAAATGTTTGAAATTGCTGAATAACTATGGATATCCTGAATTTTTCTTATTATTAACCAGTGTTTATCAAAATTATGATTAGGGCGATATTGTATTTTTGATAAATGACAATGTTATGTTGGAGAAGATCAATGAATATTTTAACACAAAAGAAGAAATTAATCATATAAAATTAGGAAATATTTAAAATAATTTTCCAATTATTAAAAAATTTTGTTGATAATGGTTGCAGATATTAAAAATGAACAGCTTGTGGAAGTGTTGAAACTTATTAAGAAAGCATCTGATAATGGTAGATGTTATGCTAGATATTACATGTGTAACTGTGATGAACATGATAGATACAATCCAGATTTAATAAATTATTTAGAAGATTCATTATCTTCTATGGGATATTGCACACATCGTGGATCGTCTGGAGATCATCCAACATTACATATAAATTGGATTTGAATGAGCAAATAAATAAATAAGTAAATATGATTGTTATTAACAACCATATTAATGAAACAATATATTTTAATATATTGTTTTAAATCCGTACTCAACATAGGATATATAATTGTGTTCTTCTAGACCATTTTCAATTACAATACCCAGATAAATGTTTTTACTGTAAATTTTTGCTGAAGGATTTATTCTCTCAGTAAAATTAATTTTAAATTTCGTTTCTTTATATAAGTATTCCTTAATATCGTTCAATTTTTTATCTTTAATTATATAGTAAAGTTCGTTAAGAGTGGTATTATCATAATAAATCATATATTTGTTATTAAAATTATTTTCACGAATAAAATCGAGTGAAAATTTATTTTTTTCCCGTAAGTAAGAGTCATGGTCAGGATACATTTCCGGATCATCATCATGTGTTTTAATGAAATGCATATGTAACTTACTTACTGTAGTAAATAAATATGTTTTTTGGAAACGACCATCAGAGAAGTCTATATCCATTCCTCTAAAAGCATATACTTTCAAATTTCTCTCTTCAAATAAAAATTTCACAACATTTAAATTTTTAGATTTTACAGCATATACTAACAAACAGTTAGTCTCCATATTCTTATTAAGATATCTATTGTTCTCTTCCACTACCACAATACCACTTTTAGGGATTAAAATTGACAATATTTCAATATTGTTTGAGCTAATAGCATGCATAACTGGAGTTTTTCTGTTAGTTATATCCAGAATATTCTCATATTGTACCATTATTCTGACACAATCTACACTGTTATTAATGACTGCGACATCCAGAGGTGTCATTTTTTCTCCATTTAACATTTCAAATATGATGTATTTATGGTTAACTAGAATTTCAACCATTTTCCAATTATTATTCATACATGCAATATGTAAAGCAGTATTCAAATCTTCATTTTGATGATTAATGTTACATTCATACTGTAAAAGTAAATTAAAAAGATCCAGATTATCATGAATTACACTTAATGTTAAAAGTGTGTTTCTATTAGTATTAAGCAAGTACTGCATCATTGCATCATTTCACCGTTCTCCAATCTTTCATGTATTTCTTCCAAATAATTCATGATAATCATATTCTCTAATTGTTCCATGTCTATCTGTTGATCCATATTTTATTTTGAAATTAATATTTATAACATAAGTAAATTTTTATTAACATGTAAACATTGTTTACATATCATATAGCCAACATAAAATTTATTGATTAACACCTATGATAGATAGCATGTAATTTGTATTCATTTTCTGTAATAACTGACATGTTTATATATTCTTTTAGCTCAGATACTTCCGATTTAAAATTTTCAAATGATTGTAGATGTTGTAAATATTGTATGGGTAAAGATATATAATCATCACTATATTTGTCAATGTGGTCTTTTCTCAATGAATATCCTAAAATTAATGTTGGAGACTGTTCATTATCTTTTAGCACAATCACTCTCAATTTACATTCTGCTTCTTTCAAGAAACAGTTAAAATCTACAAAGAATTTTGGATCGTACTTATGAATTTTCCCATTAGTACCAACAAATTCGTAAAATTTGTCATATGATACTTTAATACCATAACACAATTGCAATGAAGCCTTACTCAAACTCATTTATTTATTTTTTTTTTGAATTTAAAAACTTTTCGGACATCATTTTACATACTTATACTTATGATGATAATGAATTGCGGAGATGAAAAATTAACATCTTAATTGTGATTAAAGATTGTCAAATAAATGTGAATTTTAATTTTATATTTGGCACATTTCAGTTTTATATTTGAAAACTTACACATTTTATTTTATGATATTATTATATGATAACCAAAAATATTATAATAATTATCGTCTTAATATACATACAATTGTGATCAAAAAAAAGAGGTGATGCTCATAATTATACAAATTTATTTGAAAAATATCATAAAAAAGTTAAAAAATGCTTTTGACAGAATTACCTGCCGAGATTATCGTAAGTATATGTGATAATTTAAACGATGGAGATAAAATAAATTTAATATCAACATGTAGGGACTTATTCAAAACAGTAAATTTAATGTATTTTGAAAGTAAGGTTAGATATAATGCTATCAAAGACATTTCATACAAATACAATTTTAAAAGTATAATCGTGGATAAAGATGATGATGTAAAAAATTTGATTAATTTTAAATGCTTAGAGCGCATATTATTTGATGCTAATTTCAATAATGATATTAAAGGATGTATTCCTCCGTCTGTTGAAAGTGTAATTTTTGGATGGAGTTTTAACAAATGTGTGAGAGGATGCTTTTCAAATTCTCTTGTATATTTGACATTTGGATATAGTTTTGATCAAGATATAAAAGACTGTATTCCTCCTTCTGTAAAATATCTGAATCTGGGATATTCATTTGATAGAAGTATAAAAGAATGTCTACCTCCCTACCTCACACACTTGAAGTTAAGTTGGTATTTTAATCAAAATATAGTAGATTGTTTACCCAACACACTTACATGTTTGGAAATTGGTGGTTATTTTAGTAAGAGCTTAAAAGACGTTATACCTCCTTCATTAACAAAATTAATTTTTACAGAAGAGTATATGAATAGTGTATATTTTGACCCAGAATTTATTCCTCATTCTGTTGATGACATAATATTCATATGAATATAATGTATATTTGATAATCAGTGATTATTAAGGTAGTTATAAGAGCAGTAAGAATTATACATAATTTGTTCTTAATCTTAAATTAAAAAAATTTTACAGTAAATGATAACAGTTATCAAAGTAGAAAAAGACAATGAAATAGATAAGTTAGAGTTAGATGAATTAATACCAGGTTTGAAAGATTGTTTTGTGAAAACGAATGTAAATCATCTTATCAAAGTATCTACTAGAAGATATGTTTTAGATTTCGAGTGGAAAAAAGGAAAAGGGTTGCTTTATGATATAAAAATTTCAAATAGGATTCCATGTCTCGATACTGCTACTTATGATGAAAAAGATAGAATAGTTTCATATACAAAATCTGAATATATATGTGAAGAGTACATAAATCATGAAATATACAATAGTCTTATTAATTTCATAAAAAATAATTATGATTCAGCAAAAGTTAATAATGTAAAGCACTTGTTTACTGAGAGGAAATTTTCTGTGAAACCAATCACTTTTTTTACTGTTTCGAATATTAAAATAATGGATATGTTGATAAATAATAAATCTAATCTGCAATTTATTGACAAAGTTATTAAAAAAGATGAAAGTCATTACATACTAGATTTGAAAGATGACAAATGTCTGAAGAATATTTTGATGATGTTCACAATAGTAAATGATGTATATTATTATGTAGATGAACTGGTAATTAAGTTAAATGGTGAAAAGTTAACTTTCTTATGCAATACTAAAAATTATAATAAAGTCCCGAACGAAAAGATATTAGAATCATATTTATATATATTTATGATGATGGTAAATGATAATCATATAACAAACAATCTTGGTATAAAAAATATATTTTTGAGTAGGAAAAGAGTTAAAGAAATACTTCATGAAAATTATAATTCTGATAAGTTTTTTAACATGTTAATAGAAAATATGGATTATTTTGAAAAGAAGCTCAATGAATATGATTATATAGTTGTAGATACATCTATCACATAATATTGAGGTATAATCAATAATCAATAATTATTGATCATTGATTATGTAAAATGACGATTAAATAAAAAAAATTATAAATAAAATTACAGAATAATGTGGAGTTTAAGCTTTTTTGAAACAATTGGATGTTTCTTTGCAGGTATATATGCTGTAGCCATATATATGATGTTCGCTACTATGGAACCATATTCATATTATCTTCCGGGTGGTATTGGTAAATTCTATAAAGTACATAAAAATATCACCACAAAATATTACGATGTTATAGGCTGTGACGATTTGAAAAAGGAGGTGATTGACACTATCAATATCTTTAAAAATGAGAAGGAAAACAGGAAGTACACACTTTTATTCAGAGGTAAAACTGGTACAGGTAAGACTCATATGGCTAGAGCAATAGCTGGTGAATGTAACTTACCATTTGTCGAAATTTTATCAGGTGAATTTAGTAGAAAAAATAATCCGGTTGTTATAAATTCTGTTATTAAGATACATGCTCCATGTATAATTTTTATCGACGAATGTCACAGTATTCTTTCTTATAATAGTGAATATATGCTCAGAATGTTGGATGGGATTGATAATAAGAATATGAAAGTGTTCTTCATATTTGCAACAAATAATTCTGATGATATAAGTAATGCTGCTATGAGAAAAGGTAGAATTGATAAAATAATTGATTTTGACATACCGTCAAAAAATGAAAAATTACTTCATGTTATAAATACATTCCCATTTTTGTCACCAGATCAAGCTACTGATATTTCAGAAAAATTAGGAAATGTATCTCAAGCTGAATTTGGTTTTATGAAAAGAGAATATGATTTTATTCAAAAAAGACATTTCCTTAATGGTGTAACATGTCCAAATCCAATGAAAGACATTTGCTATCTAATAGAAAAATTACAGATGGGATATCATACACAAAAACATATTATCAATGATGAGGAATCGTACAGAATTGCAATTCACGAAATTGGACATGCATTCACAGCCTTTATGTTAAAATCAAGTGAAAAACCTACAAAAATAACATTAAAACAGGCTGGTAATTTTTTAGGATATAACATCATTAATTTTGATAATGTTGTTGTTCACACAAAACAGAAACTACATGCTGCTGTTATGGTATATTATGCTGGATATGTCGCTGAGAAGTTTTTCTTTAATGATGACACATCTTCGTTAATTATGGGAGATATTGATACTATAAAAACGATAGTTGACAGAATGAGTTCATCTTTGATGTTAAAAGATTTTGGAGGTAAACCTAAGAGTTCAGGACTTATACCGATGTTAGGATGGAATGAAGATTATATGGAAAAAGTGGAAGAGTTTTTAAACAAAAACATATTTGTGCCTTATTCAGAAGACATAAAAAGAATTGCTAATATGCTTGTTAAAGACAGGACATTTGAAGACAAAGAAGTTTTACAATCTATATTTGGACCATATGTGAACAAAATTAAGAAAATTGATTTTCCAATTAATTGATTAATTTAACTGTTTACATATTTATATATCTTAATTTACCATTGGTAAATTGAGAGAATATTTACATTGTATGTATATCAACACTTTTTATATAGTCAGGTATCCCCTCTCTGATATTACTTATGAAATCATCAATTTCGATACTTTCGTCATAAAGTCTGCGTATGCATAGATGTTTAATTGTTCTTGGTAAACAGTTTAAAGACCCAGTATAGTTAAAATCTAATGTTAAATGAGTCACAGATTTGGGTATTAATCCCTCAAGATCATCATTAAAAAGACGTACAAGTGATAAATGTGTAATTGTATCAGGAATCCCTTTGAGATTTTCATTACTAATTCTTCCACAAAATGTAATTCTTCTAACAGATGGTGGAATATTTCCCTCTATTTTTTGATTGAAACTACATCCAAATGTTAAGCGTTCCAAAGTGTTTGGGAAACAATCTTTTATTTCTTTATTAAATTCATCTCCCAACCATAAATATTTTAAAAATGGGGGTAAAATGCCTTTTATATCCTGATTAAAATAATCACCAAATCTTAAATATTTTACAGTATTGGGAATGTGTATAGAATATTTTGTGCCAGGGTAATTCCAAATTGTTAACCGTTTTAAATATTTAAAATTTTCTAAGTCATTCAAGTAGTCACTGTTTTCGATCTTAATATTTGTAAAATTATATTTGTATGGCAATTTTTCAATTTTTCTGTAATCTATTTCTCTATCAAAATATAATAATTCTTTGACATATGATAGATGTTTACATGTGGTCGTGAAAGATAATTTTTCGTAATCTGTTAAATATTCACATATATTTATGAGCATCTCACATGGTAACTCAAATAAATTCATTTTGAATTTATATTTTAAAAAAGATTTATAAGCTTTAAATTTCTATATTGTTATATTATTACACCTTATAAAGACATATGAGAAAATACACCATCAATATATTGAATAACATTCATACATACATAATTTCAATATGTTTTACATGTTTTGGAACAGATTCTTTTACTTCAATCTCAAATTTTGCTCTGTCTATATCGTGATAACAATGTCTCAATATTGTCAAGTGTGTTACAGTACTTGGTAAAAATTTTAAACTTCTATTATAATTCTCACCTAATGTTATATGTTTTATAGGTTTTGACATTAACCATTTTAAATCTTTGTCGAAAGATTTTTTAAATGTTAAATGTGTTACTGTATCCGGAATTCCTCTCAAATATTTACGTTTAATATTACCTCCTAAAGTCAAGTGTGTAACTGATGCAGGGATATTTCCTTCCAATCTCTGATTGAAAAGATTTCCAAATATTAAACATTGTAGAGAACCTGGCAAGCAATCTTTAATTTTTTGATTAAAAGTTTCTCCAAGATCTAAATATTTTAATGTAGATGGTAATGCTCCTTCTATACTTTGATTAAAAAAATATCCAAGACTCAAATGTATCAAAGATTTTGGTAAACATCCTCTAATATTTTGATTAAAATTAAGGCCTAATTCTAAATGTTTTACAGATTGTGGTATACAATTTTCAATACTTCTATTAAAAATACCACTTAATTTTAAATACGTGACTGTATTTGGTATACATCCTAATATATCATGATCAAAAAAATATCCAAGATCTAAATAATCGAGTCCATCTGGTAAATAACTTTTTATATTTTGGTTGAATAATGTTCCGAATTGTAAACGTTTAACAGATTGTGGTATATATGATTTTGGTGGAGTGAGTAACGAATCACTTCCAATTTCCTGATTAAAACTCCATCCAAATATTAAACTTATAACTCCGTCTGGAATAGAATTTTTTTATAGGTTTATTAAAACCATGACCAAATTTTAAATATTTAACAGATGATGGTATAAACTTATCAATACTATTGTTAAAGCTAATCCCAAAATGTAAACTCTCAATTGTGGATGGTAAACAATCTCTAATACTTTGATTGAATCTTCCATTAATACACAAACTTTTGAGAGATGAGGGTAAACATCCTTTAAGATCACCATTGAAATCTGATAATATTTCTAAATATTTTACAGTATTGGGTATAATATTTTTGATATTGTGTTTAAAATCATCATAAAGCAAAAGTCCATTTAATTTCTTGAATTTGGCTAGCTCATCACCACTAATATTTTCTTTCACTTTAAGGTTTTTAAAATTGTATTTGTATTGCAGATTCCTAATCTTTTCAATGCTTATCAATATGTCATAATATAGAAATTCTCTGAAACATAATAATTTTTTACACGTGGCTGTTAACTTTAATTTATCTCTATCATCCAAATATTCACAAATCGTCAAAATAATTTCATTGGGTAACTTAAGTAAACTCATTTATTTATTTTAAATTTTAAGAAATTTTGTCATTTATAATGTACGGTGCTCAATCAATCGCATTGTTGAAACAAAATGAAAACTTTCTATTAGAAAATTATACATGTATATTTACAAAGAATTTTATAATATATTAATTATTACTTTCCCGATAGATTTGGGTACAGATTCTCTAATTTTATTTTTAAGATCATCATTGGGTGTAAGAGGTTCGCTAAATCTAAATATTGTCAATTGACATACTGTTTTTGGTATACAATTAAAAGATTGATGAAAATTTGTAAATAATTTTAAATGTCTCACAGATTCAGGTATTAGTCCGCACAGATCTTTATTAAATGATCCTGTAAATGATAAATGTGTTATCGTATTGGGAATTTTCTCCAAATATTCTCTTCTAATTTTACCACCAAATGATAAATGTGTAACTAATAGAGGTATATTTCCATCTATTTCTTGATCGAAATCTTCTCCAAAAATTATATGTTCTAATGTATTTGGTAAACATCCTTTTATTTCTTGATTAAAATCATCACCAAGCTTTAAAAATCTTAGGAACGGGGGTAGAGCATCTTTAATGGTTTGATTGAATCTGTGTGAGAGAGTTAAATGTTCAATTGAGGGTGGTAGACAATTATTAATACTTCGATTGAAGTCATAACCAAGTTTTAAATGTGTTAAATGTGGTGGTAGACAATTATTAATACTTTGATCAAAATCGCGGGCGAATTCCAAATGTTTAACAGATTGTGGAATACATCCTTCAATATCTTGGTTAAAACATTCACCAAAAATTAAAGTTTCGAGACCCTCTGGTAAACATCCTTTAATATCTTTATTAAAAGAATATCCAAATGTTAGAGATTTGAGTCCATTTGGTAAACAACCTTTAATATCATAATCGAAATAAAAACTAAATTCTAAAAATTTCACAGATGTTGGTATAAAATCTTTAATGTCTTGGTTAAAAAGATATCCAAAACATAAATGTGTAATGGTCTCTGGCAAACGATCTCCAATATTAAATCTTCCATTAATATATAAATCTACAACTGTACTGGGTATATATTTTATAATATTTCTGTTAAAATCTGAAATAATAAGTAGCTTTTTCAATTGTTTAAATTTTACCAATTGTTCTGCACAAAAATTTCCCAGTATTATAATTTTTTTGAAATTATATTTGTATGATAGGTGTTTAATCTTTCCAAGTGTTATTTCCGTATTAAAATATAATAATTTTTTAAAAGATAACAATTTTTTACATGTGCTTGTTAACAACAATTTATCTTTGTCTTCTAAATATTCACAAATAGTCAAGATAATCTCGTTGGGTAAATCAACCAAATTCATTTATTTATTTAAAAATTTAAAAATTTTGTCATTTATTATGTTTTTTTTTTACAAACAATCCACAGTTTTCAAAGATATTTTCCAAACTTATATAAAATTAATTACATCTGATATGGATACCCCTTGAGAAAACATGATTTGACAATCATGTTTTTCTCTGCGTCCCACCCACCCAACCCTGGTGCTTATCACTTTTAATTAATATATGCATGTCCGGAAATAAATTTGCAAATTGTGGATTATTTGTAATATTTACTAAAATAAATCTAGTGTTTTGAGAATTATTTACAAATAATAATTATATTTTTCTTTTTGACAGATTGATTAAAACAGTGATGTTTTCCTGTTTAACATATTAATCAGAAAGAAAACCATCATGTTTCATACATTAATTAAAATTATAATATATTCCTATGGAATATTGCAAACAATCCACAGTATGCAAAAAATATTTCCACACCCGCATAAAATTAATTACATCTGATAGGGATACCCCTTGTAAATACATATTCTACAAATATGTATTTACTGCGTCCCACCCACCCAAACCCTGGTGCTTATCACTCTTAATTAATATATGCATATCTGGAAATAAATTTGCAGATTGTTGGTTATTTGCAATGTTTACTAAAATACCAGATACCCTAAGATGTCTAGCGTTTTGAGAATCATCTACACTCATATTATTACCAACAATTCAATAATTTTCTATTAGAAAATTATTCATGATACATTATGATATATTGATCTCCACCTTCTCAATATATTTGGGTACAGATTCTTCAATTTTCTTTCTGAGATCATCATTTGAAATATGATATTCACAATATTTATTTATTATTAGATGACACACTGTTTCTGGTATACAGCTCAGAAGATTACGAAAATTTGTAAATAATGTTAAATGTTTCACAGAGCTAGGCACTATTCCACACAAATCTTTGTTAAATGATCCTATATACGATAAATATGTTACAGTATTAGGTATTTTATATAAATATTTTCTTCTAATTTTACCACCAAGTGTTAAATGTGTAACAGACAATGGTATATTTCCATCTATTTCTTGGTCGAATTCTTCTCCAAAAATTAAATGTTCTAATGTACCTGGCAAACAACCTTTTATTTCCTGATTAAAATCATCACCAAACTTTAAAAATCTTAGGAATGGAGGTATATAGTCTTTAATAATTTGATTGAATTTATTTCCAAAAGATAAATGCTCAATTGAAGGTGGTAAACAATTACGAATATTTTGATTAAAATTATGACTGAGAACCAGATGTATCAATGTCGGTGGTAAACAATCACTTATACTTTGATCAAACACATGTCCAAGGTTCAAATATGTTAATGATGGTGGTAAGCAATTGTGAATACTTTGATTAAAAAACAAGATAAACTCCAGATGTTTAACAGATTGTGGTATACAACCTTCAATATTTTGATCAAAACGTCCGCCAAAGATTAAGATTTCAAGACCTTCTGGTAAACATCCTTCAATATTTCTATTGAAAGAATACCCTAATGTCAAAGATTTAAGACCCTTCGGTAAATAGCCTCTAATATCATTGTCGAAAGAGAAATTAAAGTCTAAAAACTTTACAGATGATGGTATTCGAGATCTTCGTTAAATAAATATCCAAAACGCAAATGTGTGATAGACTCTGGTAGACAATTTTTGAGACTCTTATTAAAATGCATATCAAAACGTAAGTGTCTGAGGGAGGAGAAAAACTGTTTAAAGTTTATTAATTCATTCAAGTCAGAATTACTCCGTGCTATAATTTTTGTAAAGTTGTATTTGTATGATAAATTTTTAATTTTTGTAAATGTTATTTCCGTATCATAATGTAACAATCCCTTGAAAGACAACAATCTTTTACATGTGCTTGTTAAACATAATTTATCTCTATCTTCTAATAGCTCACAGATCGTTAAAATGATCTCGTTGGGAACATCCAATAAATCCATTTATTCATTTTTAATTAAAAAAAATTTTTCATTTATGGGATTGTGATATTCCAACAATTAAAATAAAATGAATTTTCCATTAGAAAATTATAATCAAGTCTTAATATCAAAACTTCATATAATAATAATCTCAACATTTTTGATGAAACTGGGTATAGATTTTCTAATTTCACGTTCGTGATAATCATATCTTATGCTATTATCATGCAATTTATGTATTGTAATATGAGTTATAGTATTTGGTAAGCAATTTAAACATTTATCAAAACTTCCTGAAAGTGATAAATATGTCACTGATTCGGGTATCAGTCCGTCCAAATCTTTGTTAAAATTCCATTCAAATGTTAAATGTGTAACTGTGTTGGGAATTCCTTTTAAATATTTCCTTCTAATTTTTCCACCAAATGTTAAATGTGTAACAGATGATGGTATATTTCCCTCAATTTTATGATCAAAATTATCACCAAAAACTAAATATTCCAATGAATCTGGTAAACATCCTTTTATCTTTTGATCAAAATTATCACCAAAAACTAAATATTCCAATGAATCTGGTAAACATCCTTTTATCTCTTGATCAAATTTTTTGCTTAAAATTAAACGTTTTAAAGATGAAGGTAGAGCACCTTTTATAGACTGATTAAATTTATATCCTAACTTTAAATATGTTAATGATGATGGTAGACAACCACATATGTTTTGATCAAATTCATAACCAAATTCTAAATGTTTTACTGATTCGGGGATACATCCTTCAATTCTTTTGTTAAATATATTACCAAGTCTTAAATATGTAATAGTATTTGGAATTCCTTTTAAATACTCCCTTCTAATTTTTCCACCAAATGTTAAATGTGTAACAGATGATGGTATGTTCCCCTCAATTTCTTGATCAAAATTATCACCAAAAACTAAATGTTCTAATGAATCTGGTAAACATCCTTTTATCTCTTGATCAAAACTTTTACTTAGATGTAAACGTTTCAAAGATGAAGGTAGAGCACCTTTTATAGACTGATTAAATTTATTTCCTAACTTTAAATGTGTTAGTGATGAAGGTAGACAACCGCATATGTTTTGATCAAATTCATGACCAAATTCTAAACGCCTTACCGATTCGGGGATACATCCTTCAATTCTTTTATTAAACGTATTACCAAGTCTTAAATATGTAACAGTATTTGGAATGGAATCTTTAATATCCCAATTGAAACTGTCACCGAGATTTAAAAATTCAAGCCCATCTGGTAAACAATTTTTTATATCTCTGTTAAATGCATATCCAAAGTTTAAAAATTTAACTGATGGCGGTATAAACGATTTAAATGGTTTATTCTTTTTGATCTCCTGGTTGAAATTCCATCCCAGATCTAAATGTATAACAGTGCTGGGAATAGCATCCTCTATATTTTGATCAAAAATTATACCCAAAACGTAAATAGGTGATCGCTGGTGGCAAAAATTCTTTAATATTCTGACTAAAATTACATCCAAGGTATAAACGTTTAATAGATGATGGAATGCCTCCTTTCTTAAAATTCCAGGATTCGTCGGATGTTCTATATAAATGTAGTCCTTTTAATTTTTTATATTTTGCCAACTCATCTAGATATATGTTATCATTTATTCCAATGTTTGTAAAATTATATTTGTAAGGTAATTCTGCAATTTTTCTGATATTTACTTCAGTATCATAATACAATAATTCTTTAAACTGTGATAATTTTTTACATGTGTTCGTTAAATTCAATTTGCCCTTATCATTCAAGTATTCACAAATCGTCAAAATGATCTCGTTGGGAAGATCTAGTAAATTCATTTATTCATTTTAAATTTTAATTTTCTGTCATTTGTCTTACGAGGAGATTAAATTTTCCATTAGAAAATTATACATGTTTTTGTGGGAAACATTATATTATATTGATTTCCACATTCTCGATGTATCTGGGAACACGTTCTCTGATTGCATTTTTAAGAATATCTTTTGATTTAATATAATTACCAGATTTATATATTGTTAAATGAGACACTGTTTTTGGTACATAAAATAAAGATAAATGAAAATATATGGATAATGTTAAATGTTTGACAGATTCGGGTATCAATCCATTTAAATTTTTATTAAATGTACCTGTAAATGATAAATGTGTTACAGTGTTGGGTATTTTCTCCAAATATCCCCTTCTAATTTTACCACCAAATGACAAATGTTTAACTGTTGGAGGTATATTTCCATCTATTTCTTGATCGAAATCTTCTCCAAAAATTATATGTTCTAATGTATTTGGTAAACATCCTTTTATTTCTTGGTTAAATTTATCACCAAATTCCAGAAATTTTAGAAATGGGGTAGAACATCCTTAATATTTTGATTGAATTTACGCGATAGAGTTAAATATTCTATTGAAGGTGGTAGACAACCGTGGATGTCTCGGTCAAAATTAAAACCAAGTTTTAAGTGTTTCAAATGTGGTGGTAGACAATTATGAATGTTATGATCAAAACATCCACCAAAAATTAAAGTTTCAAGACCTTCCGGTAAACATCCTTTGATATTCTTATTAAAAGAATATCCAAGTATTAAAGATTTAAGTCCATCCGGTAAACAACCTCTGATATCATTGTTAAAAGAAAAACCAAACTCTAAAAATTTCACTGACGTTGGTATACAATCTACAATATTTTTATTAAAACTGTTACCAAAACGTAAATGTGTGATAGATTCTGGCAAACATCCTTTAATATCTTGGGTAAAACTCCCACCGAAATGTAGATATTTGAGGGAAGAAGAAAAACGTCCCTTTATATTATATTTCCCATTGATATATAAATCTACAACAGTACTTGGTACATATTCTATGATATTTTCGCTAAAATCTGACATAATGGACAATTTTCTTAATTGTTTAAAATTTTTCAATTTATATATGTCAGAACCTCCCCATATCATAATTTTTCTGAAATTATGTTTATATGACAGATCTTCAATTTTTGCAAGCATTATTTCAGTGTCAAAATATAACAATTCTCTGAAAGACAGCAATTTTTTACATGTATGAGTTATATTCAATTTATCTCCATCTCCTAATAATTCACAAATTGTTAAAATAATCTCATTTGGAAGTTCTAAAAAATTCATTTATTTGATTTAAATTTTAAAAATTTTGTCATTTATGAGATTGTAATATTTTATCGATTAAAATGAAATGAATTTTCCACTGGAAAATTATAAACATACGCAAGCAATAAAATTTTATATAATAATAATTTCGACATTTTTAATGAAACTGGGTACAGATCTTCTAATTTCATATTCACGATAATCAGGTCTTATACTATTATCATACCATTTACGTAATGTAAGTTGAGTTATTGTATTTGGCAAACAATTTAGACACTTATCAAAACTCGCAGGAAGTGATAAATGCGTAACTGATGATGGTATCAAACCTTCCAAGTCTTCATTAAATTTCCAATTAAATGTTAAATGTGTAACTGTGTTGGGTATTCCTTTTAAATGTTCTCTTTTAATTTTCCCACCAAATGTTAAATGTGTAACAGAATACGGTATATTTCCCTCGATTTCTTGATCAAAATCCTCACCGAAAACTAAATATTCTAATGAATTCGGTAAACATCCTTTTATTTCTTGATCAAATCTATCACTTAAAATTAAATGTTTTAAGGATGAAGGTAAGGCACCTTTTATTGATTGGTTAAATTTAACTCCCAAATGTAGATATGTTAGAGATGAAGGTAGACAACCGCATATGTTTTGATCAAATTCGTAACCAAACCCTAAATGTTTTACAGATTCGGGAATGCATCCTTCAATTCTACTATTAAACATATTACTAAGTTTTAAATATGTAACAGTGTTTGGTATAGAATCTTTAATATCCCCATTGAAACTTCCGCCGAGACACAAAGATTCAAGTCCGTTAGGAAAACAATTTTTGATATCTCTGTTGAACATACATCCAAGCTTTAAAACTTTAACAGATGATGGTATAAACGATTTAAATGGTTTACTCCTTTTGATCTCCTGGTTAAAATTCCATCCCAAATCTAAATGTGTGACAGTGTTAGGAATAGAATCTTCTATATCTTGATCAAAATTATTCCCAAAATATAAATGAGTGATCGTTGAAGGTAAAAAATCTTTGATATTCTGGCTGAAATTACACCCAAGGTGTAGGAGTTTAATGGATAAAGGAATGTCCCCCTTCTTAAAATTTCTAGGTTCGTTTATATTTCCATATAAATGGAGTCCTTTTAATTTTTTGTATTTTGTCAACTCCTCTGGATCAATATTTTCCCATGTCCCAATGTTTGTAAAATTATATTTGTAAGGCAATTCAGCAATTTTTCTGATATTTACTTCAGTGTCATAATACAGTAGTGAGGTAAACTGTGATAATTTTTTACATGTGTTCGTTAAATTCAATTTGCCCTTATCATTCAAGTATTCACAAATCGTTAAAATAATCTCGTTGGGAAGATCTAATAAATTCATTTAAAATTAAAAATTTTTAAATTTTATGTCAATTACATATCTACACTATTATACATTACAAAATATATAATGGATAGAAAGAAGGGGATTATTTGTTAAACATAAATGACGGTCCTATAATTTTTAAATTATTAAAATAATCTTTTCTTCCCATCATGAACAATCAAAATAGACCCAACAATGCTTCAAGTGTCAACAACTACAATCCTTACCAAATGACAATGGATCCACTTCACATTATTGTCAGTTCAATATTCAACTCTAATGCAAATTATAAGGATATTTCAAAGAAAATAATTATAAGCTGTATTACTGGTTTAATATACTCACAGATTGGTAAGCATTCAATTGATGTTACAAAAGTTGTCAAATTTGTTGTGTTGTACACTCTATATTCATTTAGATTTAAAACAATTACTTTCAAAAAAGGTATCGAAATTGTTGAAACATCTACAAACGACAGAATGGATATCACACAAATGAACAAATATTTGAATATTGACGTTAAAACATACATTGGATTTTATGTCAAAAGAATACTTGGACATGTTGCATTTGTTAAAGCTGAAGACAATTTTGTTGAAATAATATGTTTTAACACGTCATTTAAGAAGAAATTCATTGATGAATGTAAATTGAAACCAGTAGTTAATTCTTTCATAACAAATTATAACGTGTTGACAACATCATATGATCATGTTTCAAAAGTGAATAGTGTAAAAACAACATGGGTTCAACCTTCCAAAATAACATCATTGATAAATTACAGTTCCAACACAGAGTTTTATGAAATGATTGAAAATTACATTGTTAAATCACACATTCTTAAAGACAATTCAACATTGGCTATAAATGTGAATGGTAAACCTGGAGTTGGAAAGTCAACTATATTGGATATAATCTATTCAAAAAATATTGTGAATTCAATTTATAAGATGAACATGATGAATTTTCAACAATATTCAGATGATTTTGAGTCGATTATCCTGAAGATGATATGCACTATTAATAATAAATCTGACAATGAAATATGGTTGATCTGTTTTGATGAGATGGACAAATGGAAGGTATTATGGACTGAAACAAATATGAACTTATTTTTGGAAGAAAAACACGGGGCTACCGAAGATGAGATTAAAAGATATAGACATTCCTTAAATGTTAAATTTTATAACACTTTGCAAAGATTCTTGGATGGTGAATTTTCAATAAAGGTCAATCGTTACATTGTAATGTTCTTTACCAACTTTGAAGAACATATATGGGGTGATGATGTACCTGACAATTATATATCTGTTAAGGATAGGTTCCAAATGCATACTTTTGAATATTGTAGTGTCATTGAAGTAATTTGTCACCTTAAGAATATTTTTGATACACTACATATCTACGGTAAGGCTGACAAGTATGATGATTCAATTTACGATAGAATTAATAAAGATGTTAGGGTGCCGTACAGAAGATTAAAAATGGTCATAAACAAAAACATATACAATCTGAATAAAATAATTGATGATTTGAATAAAGAACATGTAAATACAAAAATTACTAGTAATGTTACATATCCAAAATTTGTCGGAAGTGGTATTAATACTGTTGGAAAAGAGAGATTGATAAGTGTTAAAAAAGATGAAAAGAATATTGAGTTTGCTGAAATTCAATCAAATATTAATATTCCACAACATGAAAAAATAATTACCGATAACAATAAAAATTCAAAAATAGATATTTCTTCAAAAAATAATTCACAACTTCTTTTAGCATATTCAAACTATGATGAATATGACACTATGAATGATTTAAGTAATGTTCTCTCAAAAAATAATATATATATGATGGATGGTATGTTCATGTTATATGGAAAATTTTTTAACAATATATTTTTAAAACATAATCCCAAATGTAAAATATATTATGTAGATCAAAAAATAAATGAGGTTGAAATAATATACAGTGTGGATTCGGATCCACCTATGGAATATAAATTTGTGATAAGTGTAAAGGACAACGTAAATAATATATTACAATGTTTTATAAACAATAACATTACTCATTATGTCGAATACAGTAATAATAAATCTAGAAGACCTAATGGTTTATATATAACTTATCATAAAGGTAATATTAAATATTATCATATATTCAAGGGAGGTCGTCCGGAGGGTGAATGGAGATATTATTACAAAAATGGTAATTTATCATGTAAAGAAAATTATATAAATGGTATGGCATCTGGTGAACATTATGAATATTATAAAGATGGTAGTGTTAAAATATTTAGAAATTATGATTATGATGCAATGGATGGTGAATGTTTGTTGTATTCTAAAGATGGTGATATAAAAAGAAGAGTTTATTATGATAAAGGAAAATTTTTATATTCTATCGAAAATGGTGTGAGAAATGAAGAAAATTTTAGAGAAATGAAAGATGAGAATGGTAAAATAACATCATTACCTATTTACCATTTAACACTCGACCCGATTGATGATGATTCTGAGGAAGAATATTCAGATATTGAATAATACAATAATATTATTTAGATATTTAAAAATTGCTTTTTAAGCTATTTATTTTGAATCTATATACTAGTATACCTATGGTATATTATATACATTTACACATTTAAAATATATTTATTCAGCGGGAATTTTGGCTAATACAGCAAGTTTAGCCATTTTGTCAGCCTTTTCATTACCATATATTCCTTTATGTGATGGAACATGTTTCACTTCAATTATTCCACTTTTTACCTCATATATCTTATATATTTCTTTCCATAAATCAGTATGTTCTTTCTTCTTAAAATCTATATGGATCCAATCATGCATCCATTCATTATATCCTTTTACACAGTAAATACTGTCCGAATAAATAATTACTTTAACTTCACCTGGTATATATGGTATCATCTTATCTATCGTTACTAATGCTTCATAAAATGCTCTAACTTCTGCTCTAGCGCACGATTGTTTTTCATTAGGATTTAATTTTCCACTTTTGTTCAGATCGGGTCTATCTATCCAAAAATTTGCCCACCCTCCTTTATTGTTAAAGAAAGACCCATCCGTATAAACTTCAAAAATTGTGCAAGTATTTGACATTGTTAGAAATCCAATTTGTGTGATACAAAAAATTTATGTTTTTAAAATTAATAATTAAATCGTAAATTTTTAAATTTTTAAAATACGAAAATGAAAATATTGCGGTTATACAACTGGTCAGATTTGCACATTGACTACAATGGATATAAGTCAATGGTTGGAATGTTGAATAAAATACATATAGATCCTAAATTTGTGAACTGTCTAACAATTCCAGGGGATTTATGTAATCCATTTTATGAAGATGTGATTCCATTCTTTGATTTTGTGTCGAAAAAATTCGATCATACTTTTTACATTGCAGGTAATCATGAATATTACAGTTATAATAATATGACTATGAACAGAATAAAGGAGGAGATTAAAAATGTTGTTGGTAAATATGTTAATGTTACATTTTTAGATAATTCTTATGTTACAAAATATGGTTATACTTTTGTTGGAACGACATTATGGTCACATGTTCCAGATATTGATAGAACAAATGTTAAAAATAGCTTGTCTGATTATTATAGGATTTATATTGAAGATGGTACAACAGTTAAAAATATCTCAGTGGATGATACAAATTCATTTAATAAAGAAAATTTAAAATTTTTGACGAATGTATTATCAAAAGATGAAAAATTTGTTGTTATGACACATCATGCTCCTCTGTTTGGAACAAAATCAACACCTACATCTCATGCTAAATATCATAATTCTGAAAATCTTAGAGCATTTCACAATAATTTGAAGGATATGATTAAGCCACCAATTGTGTTGTGGTGTTATGGACATACACATTTTAATTCAATTTTTAAATACAATGATGTTGTGCTGTGGACAAATCAATATGGGTATAATTTTGAAAATACTCCCTTTAATGTCAACAACTATTATGAATTGGAAATTTTTAATTAATCTACTTTGCATAGTTGGAATGAATATATAATTAATGTTTTAATGAAATGTTATGAATTATTGATGAATAAGTTTCAAAAAATTATCGATTTTATTCTAAAAAATAGAGCAAAATTTGGCTAAAATGCAGCAATTGGAAATAAATAACTTCAGGAGATTTTCTTCCATTACAGTACCACTTAACAAAGATTTCTTGGTAATAGCAGGTGAAAGTGGTTCTGGTAAATCACAAATATTGTACGCTATTCTTATCTTCCTTAAATGTTATAATCATAATTATTATCAATTAACCAAATATAAAGGAACAAATGTAGAAAAATTAACATTCAATTTAACTTTGAGTCTAGAATCACATAAACTTCTACATCCTTCATTTTCATTTCCCACTAATTTATGTGAAAACATTCACGATAAAGATGTTCTTGATGGTTGTGCTGTATTAAATGCGTTTGGAACTACATTGAAATTAAAACCTGATGGAATCTATCATTTAACATCTAATGAACATATAAAAGGTTTGTGCAAATATGCATTTATGGGACATACATTTTATTTTTCAGATGAATATGAAAATGTAATATGTCCACTAACATCAATTAATTCACACATTAGATCATGTAGTAAAAAATTGTTGGAAAACAAAGTTTTGTGGAGTAAATTTGTTGATAATATTACTACACTATTTCCATCAGTGATTAATGTCAGTATAAGTTGTCACATTGATAGATTTAAATTGGATGAAAATATTGATTATGAAGATACAAATATTAAGTACGTTATATTAATTGCAGAGAAATTTGACAAGAAGGTGGATAGCTCACATATTTTTAATTGTGAGAGAAAGACTGAAATTAAAAATATGGGATCAGCATTTCAAAAAGTATTTGCAACATTAGTTCTTATGTATAACTTAATTATCCCCTGTAAATTATTTGATACTGACAAATATGAAAATGTTATTGACAGATATTTTATAATTGAAGAACCAGAATGTTTATTATCCCCATCGTTAACGGTGAACTTTTACAATATGATTAAGAAGATATGCAGTGAAAATAATATAAAACTAATTATGGTAAGTAATTCTATGTACATTATCAGTTCAACATATGATGTGTTCTATTTACATAATTAAGATTTTGATATTTACAATGAGTATAAATATATATTATATATTTATTCAACATTATTAAGTTTTAAGAGTCATCACTTTTATGTTTTTCATAACATCCGCGTTCTCTTAGTATATATGCAGTTCTGGCCATACATTTTGCTCTATCTTCAATACTGTGCCGTTTTGTTATAATGTTACTATTGTCACCTTCTGATTTATCTGATGACATATTATTTTCACCATCATTTGTCTCATCTGTATCAATTCCAAATTCTTCTTTTAAAACAACATCATCCCAGCCACTCATTTTAGATTTCATTACTTCTTTTGTATCATTGGTTGAATTAGGAAATATGTCCAGTTCTATCCCATTTACCACTTTCTTTTTGATACTGTGTTCTGGTACTCCCCAATTGTTAATCATATCTGTAATCTCATCTGCAAATCTAACTGGAAAACCACCTTGTAATGTTCCTGGAATTGTTAACAATGATTCAGCCTTAAGCAATTCTACTTTATCAAATGAAATTTTACTGATTTCTTCCTGATATTTATATGGAACTGTTCTTTTATCAATTATTATGTGATAACCACATCTTGTCTCAATAGTAAAATATACATTAATATGTGCACTAATCAGCCATCCTACAACATTCATCACCTTTTCAGTTATTTTTGAATCAATATCTATCTGAACGAATATCTTGCTATATCTATTGATTAACACTTTCTTGGACATTTGGGACTTCATTTCAGTTTTAAAGTTAAATTTTACATCTGATTTATTGACTGTTGCTAATCTCAATGATTCTACATATTTTTGATACATACCTTCCATCACAAGCTGTGTACATCGTGATGATAATGTTGAATATATTGATAATACATTATTATTGTATGGTTTCATATCACTATCCAGATATGAATCAAGTGGTGATTCATACCTCCTTATGTACTGATATAAACTACCACTGGAATTTATTATCAAATGATTGAAATGTTGTGCTGAACCCTTTATATTTACAGTTCCATATTTCTTGCGAGCTGCTATGCAAATTTGATGCACTGCTAACCCATTGTTAAAAGATTCAGGAGTATATACCAACTCTTGAAACCTATCAATTTGTTGTTTGTCATAAATGAACTTAAAATGACCGTCCATCTGACTTTGTTATTTTGCAGTTAAAATTAATTTTATTTAACTTCAGTTTTAATAATTTTTTAAATTTATAAATTTTAAATGTTGTGACGGTTAATAGTACGGATACATAATTTACAGTTAAAATTTTGAATAAAGTGTATAAATTTTTTATTTCAGATGAGGATAGAAAATTTTTCTAATGAACTGCTCGTTAGCATATGTGAATATTTACCAGATGCTGATAAGATGAGTTTTATGCTGTCATGTAAGACAATTATGAATATTGGCTACTTTCTTCTGTTTAACAATAAAGTAAATTATGAAAAAATTAAAAAATCAAGATTTAAATATAATTTTACAAGCGTGGTATTTGACGAAGAAGAAGATGACATGATAAACTTTAAGTATTTGAAAAAATTGACATATAATGGATGCATATTTAGAAACAAGAATTGTATACCACGTTCTGTTACACATCTAATATTTGGACCATATTTTAATCAAGATATAAAGGATCTGATACATGAGGGAGTAACTCATCTCATTTTAGGAGACATGTTTAATAGTGGTATATATGGTTGTTTGCCAAATTCACTTATACATTTGAAATTTGGTGCATCTTTCAATCAGGATGTTTATGAATGTTTACCTAGTTCTCTAATATACTTGGAGTTTGGAAATAATTTCAATTGTGATGTATATGGCTGTTTTCCACCATCTTTAAAACATCTTAAATTCGGAAATGATTTCAATAAAGAAATAAAGGACTGTATACCACCATTTTTAATCCATCTTGAATTGGGCAATTCTTTTAATAGGATCATTAAAGATAAAATTCCAGATTCTGTTAAACATTTGAAATTGGGGCGATGTTTTAAGCAAAAAATTGAAATACCTCCGTCTGTTACACATCTAACAGTGTATAAGAGTAAAAATATTAGAAATAATGTTCCAAAAACAGTTATATTCTTGAAAATATTAAATTAATTAATTATGGTATTAAGATATAATTATTCATTGAATAATTATAAAATATTAGAGAGTGTTTATTTTCACTAGAGGGTGACTTTTGTCTAAATTCAGTATATATAAATTGTTCTACATAATATGATTTAAGTGATATTGAATAATTGATAATAAATACAAACATATCTATTTGACTCAGATTAAATAGAAATATGTTTGAATAATGTAAATTATAACAGATGTAACAATATATTCTTAATTTTCTTTTAAGGAGTGAATCCATCAGTATTAGTGTAGATATGTTTCGAGTTTATATCTGTAAATTTACACTAGTTGTATTGAGTCAAATTGACATATTTTATTTGTCATAAAACAATTTTTTATTATATTTGTTATATATATTAATTTATTTTTTATAATAAAATATTTAAAAATTAATTAATTATATAACATATAAAAACAAGTTTATTTGACTCAATCATAATTGTGATAATTTCAAATAATTTAAATTAAAATAAGTATAATTATATATTGAAAGAGTTTTCTAGAAATGAAAATATATCGACACAGTTTAGACTTTATAATAAAAAATAAATTTTTATTATATGTTAGTTAAATTACATTGGTATTGTTTATTTAGATATAATGTTTATTTAATTAAAACAACATTATTTGACTCAATTATAACTGTATTTCTTTGAGATGAAATATATTTTTGTTAATCAAATCATGTTCTGAAAATTACATCTTTAAGTATATGCTATCTAATATATATTGATAGCATGTATATAAATTTGTTAACAATAAATTCTTATTATATTTGTTATATATATATTAATTAATTTTTTATAATAAAATATTTAAAAATTAATTAAATATACAATAAATAATAATAGATCTATTTGACTCAATCATGATTAAAGTCATTTTGAATAATTTATATCAAGATAGATTAAGATGTGTGTTGATAAATTTCTTTTTATTGAGGATACTATTAACTCTAACTCAGTGGTATATTAAAAATAACATTTAAATTATTTGTTATTTATCCACATCAATACTGTATATATGAATCCATTAGATCGTTGATTCAACGATCTAATGATTTGGTTCAACTATTAATAAAATTTATTTAAACAATATTGATGAAAATAGATATAATCTAACCCTATCTTGATAATTATACTATTTAGATATATATTAGTTCATTTATATCAATAAACTTTATCTAAATTTATCATAATAAATTCTGATTATTTTATTATATATTAATTATTTTTTTTATAATAAAACATTTAAAAATTAATTAATTATACAGTAAATAAATATGAATCTATTTGACTCAACCATAATTGTGATACATTTGGATATTTTAAAATATAATAAACTATAACATATGTTGACAAACTTTCTTTTTTGAAGAGGTCTATCAATATTAATGTAATATACCATAGATATATTACAAAATAAATATTTGTTTATATATGTGGATTATGAAGTATTGTTCATGATTTAATTGGAGTTATATACTCTTAATCGAGTTATATCACTATCATCTGTTACAGTTCTCCCTTACGGTCATCCTGTAACAGATGATAGTGATAAGGTGTAATTATATATTTTAATTTGTTTTGAACAGTATTTCATAATATCATATGATTTTACTTTAAATATGTTTAAATATTCTATTACAGACATATAATAATTGTGATCACTTGTAAAATATGCTATACAATTCATGTATAACCACCTTGACGATCATTTTACACCAAATTTATGTTTATCATCTATTTTATCATATGAAATTTTAGTGAAATTTCACATTATATTATTTTACAACCATAAATAAACATGTCCCACCACAAATTTTTTGACAATAAAGGTAACAATAAATATATAACTCCTTATTCTGAAGTACCCGATCATCATGGTATAGTTAGAGCAAGTATTCTTCCTTATATCAGAGAAAATAGCAATATTATAATAATGTTGGGAACAAAATATCATGGTAAATATACAGATTTTGGAGGTGGGTGTAAATGGAAAAGAGAAACGTGGAAAAGATGTTTATTTAGAGAAGTAAGAGAAGAGTTATATATCGGTCTGAGTGAAGAATATTTAATGAAATATTCAAATGTTTTGCTTATACCTGGGAAGGTACAAGATCAATATTTAATATTATTAGAATTAAGTGATTTTAGCGAAATAGATTATAATTATTATAATGTACTCGACGATCCATGGTCAAATAAAGATAAGATGGAAATAAAAAGACTATTTTACACCGATTCATCATATCTTAATTTTAATAATATATGGAAATTAGACTCAAGTTTTAGTTATATAATGAAATATGTGTTAAACAACAATATTGATTTGTTTTCATAATATTACATCACCCATAAATTGTATCAGACACATTTTTGTTAATATTACATATCATGACTGTATAACTTTTATTTTAATACAGAAAAATACTGATTATTCCATCTTCTCATCATTTAATTTTGAAATGTAATATATTTTTGGAATTAATTGATGTGAGAAAGTGTATTATGATCAAATATATCCATTGATATTTCACAAATTTAATAGATTCTGTCTATTAATATTCAGATATATGTTGATCAACGTGTTAATATATTTAAATTATCATATAATGTATGTTAAGATTTTACTCATAGGATACTCTTTCCTTAAATTATCAACCAACAACAATTTATTCTTATTTACATATTAAATTATTGACCAGCAATAATTTATTCTTATTCACACATTAAATTGTCGACCAGCAACAATTTATTCTTATTTACATATTAAATTATTGACCAGCAACAATTTATTCTTATCCACACATTAAATTGTCGACCAGTAACAATCTATTCCTATTCACGCGTTAAATTGTCGACCAACAACAATTTATTCTTATTTACACATTAAATTGTCGACCAGCAACAATTTATTCTTATTTACATATTGAATTATTGACCAGCAACAATTTATTCTTATTCACATATTAAATTGACAACAAGTAACAATTTATTCTTATTTACACATTAAATCGTTGGCCAGCAATAATTTATTTTACCATTTCATTAAATTGTCTATCATCAACAACTTATTTACATATTCTCTTGAGGGATGTTTTAAGACAAATGTTTAATTCGGAATAGACCTCAGCGAAATAAAAGACCTTCTTGAGCTTCAAGTTATTTAAAACTTAAAAAAATTTTTTTTTAATTTCAATTTTTGACCAAAAATTGATTTTTACAGTTATATGTGATACAATTAATGTTTATCACTGATAAATATTTACATCTTTACATTATTATATCCATTGTATGTTAATATCATTGAGTTATTGTTAATTATTCCATATGGACCAACATCATATTACTGTTAACTAGCAATTATGGATATTAATTTTTGATGAATATATCATTTATAAATGTAAAAAAAAACAAATTTATTATTTAAGACGATTTAATACTTTTATGATAATAATATATTAAAATGTTAAATGTATCACCATGAAAAGCATAATAAATTTTTGTTGTTATATTTGCTAGAGAGCCTATCATCTTCTAATTAAACAGTTAATATTTTATAATTGATAATTTTTACAATTCTATACTATTCATTAATTGTTTATCAAATTATCTGAATATATTTGTTGATGAATAACATTTAATAATACATTGTTATTTTTATAATTTAATTTTTCTATTATTAATATAATAAAAAAAATTAATATAATAATAAAAATATTAGAAATTTATATGGTAAATTTAACAATGGGTCTATTTAAACAATCTACATTCAATATAAGTGGAGTAAAATTAATGTTATATTATTTGATTAATATATGAATAGAAAAATATATATTTCATATTTTGATACTGTTTATTACTTCTAATCTATGTTTAAATGTAAAATATAAGTTAAAGTTAATAATAAAAATATTACATTCATGAAGTAATAAAATATTTTTGTTATTGTATATAAGTATTAAATCATCTTGTTTTAAAAATATACATTTTTAATAAACATCACTATTTAATACACATAATTTATATTGACAATATTTTATTAAATATTGTTTATTATATATATTAGTTATTCATAAGATTAAAAAAATAATATAAATATTGTGTATAGGAAATAAACAGTCTTATTTTCTAAAATGTATGTTTTAATTATCATGATTTGTTGAATAAAATATTATTTTATTCATGTTTTTTTGGACTATTTTTATATTATTTATTTAAACCATTGTATTTTTAATTATATTAATTTTTAAATTATTTAATAAAAAAATAAAATTAATATATATATAAATGTTATAGAAAATTATTATTCATAAAAAATACAATATATCTATTTTATTAGACTAAACTAGATTCATATGATGTTTTAATTATATTATAAAGTTGGTATAGAATTTAATTAAAAATGTATATCTTAACATTTTAAGACTGTTTATTATATCTAATTTGTATTATCACAATATTAATAGTATAATCTCATTACACTATTGATATAATTACAATTGATAAAAATATTATATTCATTGTAAATAAGTAATAAACTGTGTTATTGTCAAAATATATATTTTTATGTTTTTGAGACCGTTTATTACAATGAATTTATAACAATAAATTATTATAGATATAAATTCATTGTAATATCAATATATTAATAATAATTAAAAGTAATATATCTATTTTAAATAAGTAATAAATAGTGTAATTTTTCAAATATATACTTTTAAACACTATGATATATTGAATAAAATATTGTTTTATTCATGAATATTTTGACTATTTTTATATTGTTTATTAAAATCATTGTATTTTTAACTATATTAATTTTTAAATTATTTAATAAAAAAATAAAATTAATATATATATATAAATATTATAAAAAAATTATAGTTAAAAAAATATAATCTATACATTTGATAAACCATAGAATATAAAGATAGAAAATATACATCCTATGTTATTTTAGTAAAATGTTAAAATAAAATTGTATGTTATACATTTTTGAGACTGTTTATTACAATGAAATTATCTTAATAAAATATTGATATTATATATTCATTATAATGTCAGTATTTAAATGATAAATAAAATAATATATTTGTTGTATATAAGTAATAAACAGTCTTATTTTATAAACATGTATTTTCAGCTACTATAATTAATTGAATAAAATATTATTTTATTCATGGATATTTTAACTATTTTTATATTGTTTATTTAAATCATTGTATTTTTAACTATATTAATTTTTAAATTATTTAATAAAAAAAATAAAATTAATATATATATAAATATTATAAAAAAACTACAGTTAAAAAATATAATATATCCATTTGATAAACCATAGAGTATAGAGATAGAAAATATACATCCTATGTTATTTTAGTAGAATGTTAAAATAAAATTGTATATTATACATTTTTGAGACCGTTTATTACAATGAAATTATTCTAATAAAATATTACTGTTATAATTTCATTGTAATATTAATATATTTAATAATAAATAAAATAATATATTTGTTGTATATAAGTAATAAACAGTCTTATTTTATAAACATGTATTTTTAACTGTCATAGTTTATTGAATAGAATATTATTTTATTCATGAATATTTTGATTATTTTTATATTGTTTATTTAAATCATTGTATTTTTAACTATATTAATTTTTAAATTATTTAATAAAAAAAATAAAATTAATATATATATAAATATTATAAAAAATTATTGTTCATAAAAATATAGTCTATCTATTTGATGGAGCCACATGATGTAAAAATAAATTATAACTATTTAGAATAAATTTCAATATGTTTCAATAGTAATTGTATATTTAAAATTTTGAGACTGTTTATTACATACAATTCATACAATCAAGTGTATTATGAAGTATATTTATTATATGATATGATACTCATGTATATCAAAAATATTATCATACATTCAACTCAGTATTAAATCATCTTACAATATAAAAGTATTTATTTAATAAACTCTATAGCAGTTATAAATACTTCATAAAAATAAAATATTTTGATTATTCATTGTATATCTTGAATGACTTACAATCTTAATAATTATCATAACGCAAGGTTTGTAAAAAAAAGAGTGTTTAAAATCAATTAGCAACTTATTATTTATCCATATCATAATATATTATTGTGATAGAAAGCTGTATTAAATAATAACAATATAACCCAATTAAAAATATTTTATAATAATTAATTATAAACATGTCCTTAATAATCAGCTCAATACAAATATTGTGAAGATATGTTTTTATTCAATTAACAACATATAATTTATCTTTGTTATTATTTATACCTATCACAATAACATATTGTGATAAAAGGACAAATGTGAAAGAACCCTATGTTAAAATAATAACGATATGATTGTTTATTCATAAACATATCTCTATATTTCGATGAATCAATTCAAAATTTATTTTAACATATACTTTGACAATGTTTAATATATTATATTAAACATCAAACTGTTTTTATATTTCCTACATTGTTTCACTTGTGAAAATATTAATATTTAACAAAACAAGATATTGTCAAAACGAGAATACACTAAAAAACTGTAATTTTAACATTCTATAACATATTCTACCGCTATAAAAACATATCATTTTTGTGATATATAGATCATCACTATTTTTCCTTACATGATAAATGTACTAGAATTTGTTGATATTTGAATAGGCTCCTAGGGCAATTTTGACACCCCCTAATCTCCAGGATTTCTGGGAATTTTTTAAGAACATTCAAAAATGGCTAAAAATGGTCTCATGAAGACTGTGTAGACGTGTGTTGAAAGTACCCTATTTTTAACTTTCTGTATATGTACACAGAAAGTTTAAAAATTTTTCTGGGAATTTTTCTAGAAATTTTTCTGGAAATTTTTCTGGAATTTTTTCTGGAAAAAAATTCTGGAAAAAAATCAAAAATATTAATTTTCCCAATAAACTTCACCATTTACAAAAATACTGAATCTGTAAGAATCTATTACACACCTAAAGTTAAAATGTTTTTTATTATTTACAAAAATACAGAGTCTATAAGAGTTTAATATGTATGTAGAATTAAATAATTTTTATAGTTTATAAATACAGTATCTGTAAGAGTCTAATACATATCTGAAATCATAGAAATATTTTATTATTGACAATAATAATGGTAATTCTAAAGTTCCAAATCTGGTATTGAATGGTATCGAAAAAAATTTCAAGACTACTCTAACAAACTATTCTTCAAAAAACTGATATTGAATGATACCAAATTCAGAAGCTTAGTATTTATTTTAATTTTTGTATCATTTAGACTAATATTATACTTTATAATAATTCTGTAAGGGAAAACTATGAAATCTGATATTTGTATAAATACCTGTAATTTTGAAGGACAACATTGTTGTCCTTCAAATCTGTTACAACCACTATCAAATTTTATATGATTTTTTATTTATATTACATAATTTTTAATTATTAAATAAAGAAAAAAAATTAATATATATAATAGAATAGCTGAATTTTTTTTAAAAAATATTAATATTTTTAAGAAATTTCACTGTCAAGAAGAAGTAAACCAGTAAAAATAACTTTAATTTCTGTCTCTTTACTATCCAATTAATCCAATGTGAGATTAAAATAGAAATCATATAAAATCTGATAAATACCTGTAAATTTGAAGGACAACATCGTTGTCCTTCAAATCTGTTACAATCACTATCAAATTTTATATGATTTTTTATTTATACTACATAATTTTTAATTATTAAATAAAGAAAAAAATTAATATATAATAGAATAGCTGAAAAAAATTTTGAAAAAAATATTAATATTTTTTAGAAATTTCACTGTCAAGAAGAAGTAAACCAGTAAAAATAACTTTAATTTCTGTCCCTTTATTATCCAATTAATCCAATGTGAGACTAAAATAGAAATCATATATTTTTGATAAATACCTGTAATTTTGAAGGACAACATTGTTGTCCTTCAAATCTGTTACAATATTCTATCAGATTTTATATTATTGTTATTTATACTACATAATTTTTAATTATTAAATAAAGAAAAAAAAATTAATATATATAATAGAATAGCTGAAATTTTTTTTTAAAAAATATTAATATTTTTAAGAAATTTCACTGTCAAGAAGAAGTAAACCAGTAAAAATAACTTTAATTTCTGTCTCTTTACTATCCAATTAATCCAATGTGAGATTAAAATAGAAATCATATAAAATCTGATAAATACCTGTAAATTTGAAGGACAACATCGTTGTCCTTCAAATCTGTTACAATCACTATCAAATTTTATATGATTTTTTATTTATACTACATAATTTTTAATTATTAAATAAAGAAAAAAAATTAATATATATAAGAGAATAGCTGAAAAAATTTTAAAAAAAATATTAATATTTTTAAGAAATTTCACTGCCAAAAAGAAGTAAACCAG
>Ga0209960_1000190_pt1 | contig 178840 bp, 167 predicted proteins | sample ThiBiot_500_plan_2_FD_183947 | JGI IMG/M metagenome (GOLD analysis project Ga0209960, IMG submission 183947) | Wastewater bioreactor microbial communities from Cape Town, South Africa - Thiocy_expt_500_plan (SPAdes) | ecosystem: Engineered > Bioreactor > Thiocyanate-remediating >... | reverse complement strand
AAACTTGTTTAGAGGCATTTTTAAGCATATATATATATTTTAACGTGCTGCTTGGTAAATTTTTTTCTTCTTCTAATAGCCAGTGAGTTGAGTGTTGAATTATTCTAATAGAGGACTGTATATCATGTAAGAGGAATATGATCGTTAAAAAGCAATCGTGTTTCTTTGCAGACAGCATCCATGATCAGATCTATTTTATTCATAGTATATTTAATGTCTTTACCCGAACTATGTCTAAAATTTGAAAATCCCTATATTTTCTTAGCTTAATTGTAATCTTATCTTAAAGTTGCAACAGAACCCTCCATTCTTATCGATAGCCCGATAAAGATACTTCCATTTTCCTTTGACCCTAAGGTAGGTCTCATCAAGATACCAAGATTTACAAAAAGTACGCGCATGCCATCTGATTCTTTTCTCAAGTTCAAGAGCATACTTTTGCACCCAGCGATAAAGGGTTGTATGATCAACCTCCACACCTCTTTCTGCCATCATCTCTTCTAAATTACGGTAGCTCAGGGGATACCGAAGATTGTAAAATAATAGTTGGTAAGAATTGTCGATAACGAAAATCTTAATGTTTTATAAGGAGCACCCAAGATTATTTATACTCCCAAGTCTACTCCCTTGACGCAAAGTTGCAACACAACTTAACAGAACATACATTTCTGATCACTAAGTAGAATTGCCTGTTAATATTCATGGTACTTTTGATAAAAAATTTTAAGGCATGTGGATTGAATTTTATTTTTTGTGCACCATATAAGCTTTGTGTTCGGCTAACGAGAGAATCAAGAATGTTTGAAATTATAAATAAATTTACTTTTATCGGTTTAATAATAGTTTATTCTATAGGGACAACCCCTACCATAGCAACGGAAGATGTAACAGAGGTAGATGCTAAAAAAACTTCCTCAACTTTAATAAGTATTAGAGATATAACTCCTATAAAGAACTCTATGAATAAAGAAGAAGCAGAAAAAGCCATTCATGATTTTTTTCAAACAGAAGTTTTAATTGAAGAAAATGAACTTTATTCTGAAGATATAGCTAGACAGGAATTTGTAAGATCAAATGCAATTGGACGCTCATTTGAACTTATTACGATGAAAGATGGAACGCAGTGGGTTCCTGCTTTTGATGGCCTTCAACGTTTTCTAGGCGCTCTTTATCTCAAGAAAGCAATAGAACATCATAATATTAATGATTTCCGTGTTGTAGAAACAAAATTTATGATGAAAAATCTAGAAGAAGATATTGTAATTTCGGTTAAGAAACTACTAGATGAACCTTTAAAAAATATTTATACAATAAATTCAAATAATTTTATTTCTCTTTCAAGATATGTAGGTGATGAAAAACTAACTTTAGATTATAATTGCAATTTAATAAACCTAAGGTATTTAACTGGTTTCATGGATTTTGCAGGCAATGCAAATTTAAGGATATTAAAGGGGGACAATAAAGTAACCGTGATTGACACGGAGTACAGGAGTTTTTCGAGTGACGTTCTTGAATGGTCTCAGGAAGTAGAATCAGATATAGGTGGGACTAAGTTTACCTTTTCAATAAATTCATAAAATTAAATTTATAAGAAAATGTTTAAAAAAATACAAATTCTAAGACATTTATACGACTATTGATTTAAGGTTTCTCATAATATGTTCCACAAGTTGATTATTAAGAACTCATAAGTATTATGTAACTTTATAACCATATTTGTGAGGGATTCCAAAGTAAATTGGATACACTTCTTCATAAATGATCTAGTGTTATATTGAAGGTGATAGAAAAGCTTAGAAGAAATCTATTAATCTCAAATAATGCTAGTTCAGCATAAAATTATTATTTCTATCATTGATGTTAAAATAGTAGGCTTTCTTCTTTATGTTTTAACTTAATATGAATGTGTGCTTGCGATCAATCTTTAGTCTCATTATATTAAGAGTAAATCTTAACAAATATTGGATAAGAGTATGAAGTTTAGCATGAAAAATATATGCTTAGTTATTATTGCATTACTATGTATAAACCCTAAGCTATCGATAGGAAGCGATCCAAGAGATGATTTGTTGAATGGTCAGTATTTAATTAAATGGGAGTGTAAAACTGCAGACTCTAACCCTACAAACCATAATAAATATCTTTTTGCTGAAACAATGAAAGATGAAGAAGGCGTATGTGTAAAAGCCGCTGAAAAGGTTATGCCAGAAAGCATTTTTAGTTTTCAAAAAAATGAACAAGGTTTTAAAATTAAAAATGAGAAATATAATCAATATATGTATGTTGCCGGCCACTCACACAAGGAAAAAACTAAATCGAAGCTAGTCCTTCTTTATGAAAATGTAATGTCAGGCAGTTATTTTAAGATTGTAAGACCAGATCAGGAATATCAGGCTGATAACGTATTCTTTATTAAGAATAAACGCTCTGGCGATTATTTGTGTATCTCAACTTATTGGGTAGGTAGTACAAGAGACTTAAAATATAATGAATATGAAGACAGCATGTATGGTTTTTTCTCTTTTGTACCTTATACTGAGAACTTCTTTAAACAAGATTAATGCCTATTATATGTCCTTCTCCTATATAATTTCAAATTTTATGTAGCATAAAGTTATGGATAGGAGGATTTTGTTGCAATTTTTGAGTTAAGGTTACAACATAACTACTTAAAATAGATTAGCTCTTGGTATAACAGCACGCCATGCACAGGTCAGAGTTCTATTACTTGTATCCGTATATGTCCCCTCTCCTATCAGCACCGTCCCACTCGGAGTTATTGCATTTACTTTAGTTAATATCCATTGGGAGGGTAAAAGGCCTTTATCAGCGAGCACCCTTTCAACAGATTCCATGCCCTTTTTAGCCGTCCAATAAGAGGCTCTCATGTGATTCCCCCTTGATCCATCGCATGCTTGGCCAATAATCACTACACCATCAGCACTGACCCCCAGAGCCCAACTTCCTTCTCCATTATTTAAGATGCCTAAGGATTCTATGCCTTTCTCAGCCGTCCAGCGAAAGGCTCTTGGACTGGTTCTTGACCAACTCTGGTCATCAAGGTTATTCTCTTTTGTGTCACCAACAATGACTAAGCCATCAGCACTGATCCCCCAAGCCCAACTCTCACTTCCTCCGTTTAAGATGCTTAAAGATTCTATGCCTTTCTCAGCCGTCCAGCGAAAGGCTTTCTGCCGATCCTGTGCTGCACCATCAGTTGCGTAACCAACAATCACTGAACCATCATAGCTTATCCCTCGAGCAATACTAGATACTCCTCTATTTAAGTTGCCTAAGGATTCCATACCCTTTTCAGCCGTCCAGCGAAAAGCTCTCCTTTGATTCTGCTCTACACCACTTTTTGCATTGCCAACAATCACTGAACCATCAGCACTTATTGCCCAGGCCCAACTCTCACTTCCGCCATTCAAGGTGCCCAAGGATTCCATACCTTTCTCCGCGGTCCAGCGAAAAGTTCTATCTAGATACTGCGCTTTTCCATCATCTGCGTAACCAACAATCACTGAACCATTTGCGCTGATCCCAAGTACCAAACTCTCGCCTCCGCCATTTAAGGTACCTAAGGATTCCATACCCTTTTCAGCCGTCCAGCGAAAAGCTCTCCTTTGATTCTGCTCTGCACCATCAGCAGCTTGGCCAACGATCACTGAACCATCATAGCTTATCCCTCGGGGTACACTCCATGTTCCTCCATTTAAGGTGCCCAGATCCGTAAAAGAGAAGATACAATGCTCCCTTACAAGGGCCTTATAGTTTTTTTCTGGAAAAGGATCTTCTTTTGAAATGATCTGGGCTCTTCTTGCATATGCTTTCCAAAGCTGGTTATCGTCCATTAACCTTTTCCACTTTTGGCTTGTTTGTGCCGTAGGAGAAGTATCTTCCTGGTTGAGAAATGAAAAGATGTACAAGTGCAATTCCTCAGGAAGCTGGTCTATGTGCTGGATGCTATTAATAGGGCGGGTACCTTCATCTTCTGCCTCATAAAATGTGGCTAAGAGGTTTGTAGTCAACAAAGTTAAAAGAGAGACAAAGGATAAAGATCTCTTAAAGTAAAAATTAAACATAAAGTTTTCCCCATTGTTAATATTTACTCTTAATATAAGAATACTAAATTTAGATTACAAGGACTTAATTAGTTCAACATCAATTCTAAAAATGATGCTCTTTATGCCTAATTTAAGAAAATTGTCAAAGATTAAACCTGATAAGGCCTAATTTTTATCAGTATTTAGAAAAATAAAGAAACTTCTCATTGTTAAAGCCTTGGCTTGTGCGCTTAAAAGAGATTGGCTCTCGGGATAACAGCACGCCATGCACGGGTCAGACTTTCAATACTTCCATCCTTATTATACGTCCCCTCGGTTGTGTTGCAACTTTGGGATAGAAGAGTAAGCTTGGAGGTATAAATAACTTTGGATGCTATCTATGAAACATCAAGATTTCCGTTATCGACAGTTTTTACCTAGATGCACTGGTATCTTAGGTACCCCTTGAGCTTGTATGTTGACAGGATTCTTGCATGCTGATCACTTGCAAAGATGAGGCAGGGTTCGCTTGTTATATGCTAGCTGGAAAAACATTAACTAAGTTCCCTAAAGTCATTTGCGTGCTTTTTCCTTTAAAGTTGTTAATGTCAACAAGAGCTATTTTACGCATCATAAAGTATGAATTGCGGCTGTTACCACTCTCCATACTTGAACACTATCATCAGAACTTAAAAAGAAGGGTTCAGCGTAAGTTACATCTGTCCTTAGTGTTATGTTATTGCCATACTTCTCAAAACGTCTTAGACAAAACTCTCCTGCAATAACAGCAACAATAACATCTCCTGATTGAGGTTTAAGGCTGCGGTCTACAATTAAAAGATCATCTATAAGAATGCCTGACTCTTTTAAAGAATCACTTGAGGCTTTCATAAAAAATGTAGTGACTGGATTAGGAATGAGGTGCTCGTTAAGATCCAAGGCTCTTTCAGCATAATCTAGGGCCGGAGATGGAAATCCAGCAGACACTCTGGACTCGTAAAAAGGTAAAGATTGAGAAGAGGAAGGATTAAATCTTGTAGGAAGAAGGTTCATTTCTTTTGTCTCTTTAAGGTTTTTCCCTTCCTTCCTTATAGTCATAAATGATTATTGATCAACTATCAAGGTCTATTGTTGCATAGTGGGTATGCAAAAAAAGAATTCATATATTATTTATGATGAGAGTTATTTCATACCCCGTATTTTTAACATCTATACCCCAACTCTGTCCAAAATTTAAAAAGAGCTGTATCTCCTTACATTAATTGTAATCTTACCTCAAAGTTGCAACAAAACCCACCCCATGATGTTATATATTTTGACGAAAGATGTTCTTGATTTGTTAGACTTAAAGCTTCCTGTCCTTAGCCGCAAACTACGCCTAGAAATTCCAAGGTTTACAAGGAATAAGTCATATTTTTTCTCAACCGTTGAATCAATTTAATTTTTCAAGGAAGCAACAGATTAAAGAGAAAAAGGAGAGTAATTTCTACTTAAAAGATTTTTAGAAAAAAAAGAATATATATAATGTAAAAAATAAAAGGAAAATATGAAATGAAAAATATTTTAGTAATCGCATTAGCATGTTTAGCTTCTTCATCTTTAAAGGCTTCGGATAATAAGCAATTGGAGACAGACTTTTTTGAGCAAGCGACTAAAAAAGCTTTAGGAGCTTTAAATAGAGACCCTGCGGAAGTGAGTTCTGCAAATAAGCTTCTTCTCGTAAATGACTTCAATTTCAAAAAAGAAATTCAAAGCTCAATTGCAAAAGGAAGTAATCAAGTAAGTTACCAGGGATGCGAGTATATTATAGAAATTATTAATGGGAGCGCTAAAGATATTGCTGCAACGCATTTTTATAATTATTTAGTAAAGAACTTTCCTTCAGAAAGTACTCATTTGTCTTACACCGCAGCTTTTACTAATGGAGCTTTTAGTGAAAGTTCCACACCTTCATCTCTACCAAAACAAGTTTTCACTTTTAAAGTGATTAAGCAAGGTGCACCACATCAGACTGTGGGAGAGTTTAAAATTACTAAAAAATAACTTAATTAGATGAGAAAGATTCACGTCAAGAATGAAGCTAAAACGAGACGTTTTTTCGAAGGTATTCACTATATAATGAGGACTGGATCCCAATGGCAATAGCTGCCTACCTATTACGGGAAATGGCGTAGTGTTCACAAGCGTTATGTAGTTTGGTGCTGTAAAGATTTTTAGGATTTTATCTTACAATACCTTACTCTAGATAAAGGTGAAGAAAACCATGTACATGATGCGGTTGTGTTGCAACTTTAAGATAAGGGAGGAAAGTTGCAACAGCACCCTAAGAAGAATTAAAACTTAATTATATTTGTGAATTGGCCAATTGTATCTGATTTTCCAAGCGCCATATAAAAGTTGTCACTAATATTAACATTTAAGGATTTTAATTTTGAAACTAAGGCTTTTTCCTCAATTCTAGCGAGGGTAAGATGAGGGTGGTAATCATTTAAAGATGCATTCAAACATGATATTTCATATTCTTGTAGCAAGCTTGCAAGCTTGAAATGTAACTCAAGTATTCTTTGATCAAATTTAGGAAGCAATTCAAGCCATATATATTTATTTTCATTTTTATAGTTAGTCTTATTAAACTCTAGCATAATATTCGAAATACTAAGAGAATTTGAAATTGATTTTGCTTCGAGCCATAAGTTGTCAATGAGAGTCTCATCAGCTGTTAAGAACATAGTAACTGTTAAGTGTGGAAGGCAGTTATTACCTAATAGATAATCAGCATGGTTGGCAAAAAGCAAAGCCAAATCTATAAATTCAGAAGAAGAATTTTTAGGCAATAAAGCTATATTGTAGATCATGAAAAATTACATTTAGCATAAATTAAATGCATTATAATCTATACTAAAATAAAGTCTATCATTCATCGCCTCTATCCCTTTTATGACCCTTCTAGCAGAGACCAAGCTCTTACATCTCATCAGCGGCTTTGTTCTTTCTTCTATGGTCTTATTATATAATATTGTTGATGTACTGCATCTGACGATGCTCAACAGTTGATAAAAATTATCAACAATGAAATAGGTAGCATCCAAAGTTATTTGACCTTCAAATTTACTCCCTTATCTCAAAGTTACAACAGAACCCTTTTAAGAGCTCAAGGTTCAAAGGATCTCTAGCCTTATTTCAACCCTTATTTCAACCCTTATTTCAACAAGACGTAGCAAGCCAGAAATATAGTTGAAAAATAATTTTTATTTCACCTTGGTACTTTTTATATTTTAAGTTTTCTTTAATAAAAGAGAATACAGCAAGGAGAAAAAAAGTATGTTAAAAACTTTCTCAATTTTAAGCATTATCTATTATACTATTTTACCTTCAGCTTTTGCAGGAAATTTTACAGTCATTGGCGGGGATGATGATGAAGGCTTAAAGTATATAGCACAAAGTCTAGCTAATTGCTGCGGAAGAGTTGCACCTGCAGGTTGGCAGATTCAAAAAGAAGAATATACTTCAGAGAGAGTTGATAATGTAGATGGAGGGATGGATAAAATAAATTTTGCGACTATCCCTGAAATTATGGCGCAACTTGAAGAAGATATCGATGATTGTAATCCTCTCAAAAAGAAAACTCTTAAAATTAAAAGGTTATCTGATGATGAAATTAAGTGTGAATTTGAAACACATATAGGGGATGATTACGGTGTAGGAATTATACATAGATTTTACAAGAAATTTATATCTTTAAAGCGTAATGCTAATGAGGGTTCTAATGATATGGCTTGAGCATCTTTAAGAACCCTAGATAATAATACAACCTTAAAGCGCTTAACCTTAACAAGGAGACCCCTTATGAAAACAGCAAATAATTATATGAAAAAGCTTTTAAGGTGTTTAAAGCTCTCTGCTTCAGTAATAGTTTTAAGTGGGGGTGTGAATAACCAAGTAACTGCAAGCGATCAAAAACATCTTAGTGAAGAAGAAAGAGCACAACCTTTAACTCCAAGGAGTAGTGCCAGAAACCTCCCAAGCCCTGAAACAAGACCATATGATGGTCACTCTAACCGAAGTACAGATGAAGTTTTACATGATGAAATGCAAAGCAATGGTTTGCCTCTCACTCAATCTTTATTTAATGAAAATATGACTGAAAATGATCGTGAAGCAATTAGGAGAGTAGTAGGCAATATTCCCGCTGAAGAGCGTGAAAGCGTTATAACAAGTGCTATGTCTCTGATAACAGATCCTATGGAGGGACTTGGTAGAGCATTCATCCTTCAAGCCTTAATAAATATCCCTGCTCAGGAACGTGAAAGACTTATAAAAGACGTTAAGGTTCTGATAACAGATCTTATGGTTGGGGTTGACAGAGCACTCATGCTTATAACATTAGGATGTATCCCTGCTGAAAAGCGTGAAAGCATTATAACAGACGCTATGTCTCTTATAACAGATCCTATGAATAGAGAGGATAGAGAAAGAATCCTTCAAGCAGTAAAAAAGATCCCTATTGAAGAACGCACAAGTGTTATAACAGATGCGAAGACTCTAATGATAGATACTATGAGTGGATTGGATAGAAAGAAAATTCTTAAAGAGGTGAAAAGAATTCCTGCTGAAGAGCGTGAAAGCGTTATAACAAGCGTTATGTCTCTGATAACAGATGCTATGGAGGGATATGATAGAGCATGCATTCTTTACGCGGTAAGAAATATTCCTGCTGAGGAACGTGAAAGCATTGTAACCGGGGCTAGGTCTTTAGTAACAGATGCTATGGAGGGATATTATAAATCGCGCATCATTCGAGCATTGGGAGAAATCCCTACTGAGCAACGTGAAAGCGTTATAACAAGCGCCATGACTCTTATAGCAGATACTAGTAATACTATGAGTAGAGATAATAGAGTAAGGATCATTGAAGCTGCAAGCGAGGCCTTAAGTGCAAATCCGTTAAGCTCCAACTTAAGCGTACAGCAGATGATGATGGCGCAGGCGGCACTTGGAAACAATTTACACAAATAAGGGTTCGCCCACCATTTACAGCTCTTTGTTTATTAATATATTATTTCTCTAATTACAGGATGAAGAAAAAAGATCTCCTGTGGCTTGAAATCCTGGTACAAAAACTAACATGATAAAAGTTAGAATCCCGAAAAATTCTTGCTATAAGCTTTTGTCAAAACAATCTTTTGGAAAACGTAAGTAATTACATCTTGAAAGCATGATAAAAATAGGACTTAAAAAATTTCCCATTAATCATGAACTTATTTTCAATAAAACTTTTAGTTTAAATTATTCTTCTTCCTCTACTTCTTAAATAGGAGAAATATAGGTGAATATCTTTTTAGGTAATTAAATTCTTAATTTAAAAAGTAGGAAAGATATGCTTTCAACCCCAAATGAAACTAAGGTTTTACTAGCTTTATTTAAAAATCCTTATGAAGCAGAGAATGCTTATAATGAATTATTGAATAAGGGTTACAAACAAGAGGATATTACTCTTATCATGTCTAACAAAACCCATGAGACTCATTTCATCGAGAACTATAAGGTTACAAATAAAGTTGTCACCAAATCTTTTCAAGGAATCAGCGCAGGTGGAGCTATTGGTGGTGCGGCAGGCGTTATTGCAGCTGCTCTCCTTACAATAGGCGCTACAGCGGTTCCTGGGTTAGGGATTACAATCGTTGGTTCCCTTGCTACAATATTTGCTGGCATAGGAGCAGGCGTAGCTACAGGCAGTTTAGTGGGAGCATTAATCGGCGCAGGAATATCTGATGAAGATGCAAATAAGTGCGAGCAAGGTATTAAAGAAGGCGGAATTGTAATAGGGCTCACACCTCCAACAACTCAAGAATACGAAGAATTGAAAAATAGTTGGGCTCAATCTCATTCATCTTCTAATATTAAATAGATGAACATATCTGTGTTTTTCAAGATGATCCTTATAGGGTAAAAAATTTTTTAATGAACTTATTCGTACTGATATTAAATAGAATTAAAACATATTAAGAGGAAATTAAATTCCGCTTATAAAAAATTTAAGCATCTCAGATTATTATAAAATAATCCAAATTTTTTCTTCTTTTAACAAACAGTAGAATATTTATCTTTATTTAACCTTAAAAAAATTCTTTATTAATGCTTACTTAATAATGTCGCTAACTAGTAAAGGAATCAACATGGTTAATACCGATTTTCAAGAACTTAAAGTACTTAATATGCAAGAGCATGACTCTCCTCAAGAATCTTATAACGTCCCTCAGCCTCAATCATCTTGCCCTATCGATGACAATAAAAGTTCTAATAATCAGAAACCTCTTGAGAACGAAGAATTACAAGACCCAAGAAAACAAACTCCAATTTTAGAAAAAGTTCCAAATCCTGATATTAATAACAATCCTGGAGATAAATGGCATAAAAATCATCCTATTCGTCCAGTACAAGTTTAGCAGTTTCAATAAAATAATTTATTAATGGAGCATTATAATGATTACTGAAGGTTACAAGAATTCTATTCATTTATCATCAACAAGTTACTATTTAAGGTTAGTTACAACAATCTTAGCTATTGTGGGAGCTTTAAATTGGGGCTTTGTTGGTCTCAATAATTTTGATCTTGTTGCGTATCTATTTGGTCCTATGTCAGCTTTAAGCCGTATTATTTATATACTTGTTGGTATAGCAGGTATTTATTTGTTAAGTACCTTAACAGGCATAAAGAACAAAAAATAAAGTATACCCCTACTGTTTTCCAGCTTTCAAGCTGTTAATACAGTAGGGTTTTTATTTTTAACATTTCTATTTAGTTTTTTAAAATCGCCAACAACATAAGTAATAAATTCATATTGATGGGTTATATAATTTATTTATAAATAGTATTAATTATCCTATAATATAAACTTAATGGTTAATAATTAATCTTCTAGATTTCTTTATGATAAAGTTCTTACTCAAATACTGGCCATGTAAAGCTAAAACTTGTACCACATTTTATCATACTTTTTATTTCAATAGACGAATTAAGCTTCTTAAGGATCTTCTTTACAATTGTAAGACCTAACCCAAACCCTTGCTCTTTCACATTTTTATTAAAACTTTGGAAAGGCTCAAAAATTTTACGTTGTAAGGTTTTTGGAATTCCTGGGCCATTGTCTTGTACTTCAATAAGTATTGAATTTTCCAGGCTTGTAATGTTCAGAAGTATTTTTGCATATTCTGGTTGATTATGATGTTTGATGGCATTTCCGATCAAATTATATAAAACTTCGGTCAATAAATGTTTGTAAGTTTTAAAAGAATCTTTATCTGTATTTAAAATAATTTTAACATCATCATTCAGAAGCAATCTGCTTTTAATTTCTGCAAGTAAATGAGTTAGATTAGTAATAGACGGATCTTCAACAAAATCGCTCATAAATAATTTTAAAACTTTTTGCGTTGTATCATAAATTTGCTTGGTCGCATTCTTAAGCATTGATAGGTATTTAAATACATTAGAAGAAAAGTTGCTTCCTTCATCTCCTGCAATCCACTCTGAGGAATGTTTTATAATTCTTAATGAAGATTGAATGTCATGTGATAAAATATGGAAGAGTGTTGCTAAATCTTGATTTTTAATACTGAGTTCTTTATTAAGAGCTCTTATTTTTTTTCTTTTCTCAATAAGTCTTGTAATATCCCGAAATATTCCTCGACTATACAAAACCCTATTGTCTTCATCTTTTACTGCCTTAAGGCTTAAAGAAACGTAACATTTATCTCCCGATTTATTCAATAATATAAGCTCCATATCATTTACAACTCCTGTGCGATCATATAGCTCTACCATCCTTAATCTATCTTCATAACAGTCTTGATGATATATCCGTGCTACAGACTCCATATTTAGAAGCTCTTCTTTAGTATACCCAAGCTTATCAGAACAAGCCTGGTTGCATTCTATAATTTTTTGTGAAATGCGATCGACACATATAAACATATCAGGAGCATTATCATAAAAATTTTTATAAAAATCACCTTTGGAAGTATAATAATTCAATTACTGCTATTTCTCCTTAATTTAAATAAACTGAAAAAATATTGATATTTTTTTAATAATTATAAGAATTTCTCAATATTAATCTTTAATAACTTGAGGATGATAAAAAAGCAATAGTATGTAGTTAGTTTATAAATTTTCCTTTAAACTTAAATGATGCGAGACCAATAGAGAAAAGTTAATATTAAAATTTAGAATTACTATGTTCAGCATAAATGTAAGAAAGTTATGAATAATAACACGCTTTAATAAATTCTCTATTTCATAAAAGCTTATCTTTAATATGTGTGATAGGTTGTTTCTTTTCGCGTTAATGATAGCATATTAATTGATATTATATTTAAGCAATCAAGGCTATGAAACTTGCTGCTTTTTAGTAAACAAATTTATTAACAAAAAGCTTCCAAGTTTTTAATTAAAAAAAAGAAGTGCACCTTAAAGGCACACTTCTTTAATTTTAGCTTAACGCTGATAAATTACCTAGAATGATTGTTGTCTTTGTCATGGTTTTTTCCATGAGACTTCCCACCTTTACTGGCAATTTTTTTAACTTGTTCTTTTGGCATAGAAGCAAATCCTTGCTTACCATGATGTGAATTACTTGTATGGCTATCACGTGAAGAGGAAGAATTTTTAGAAGTCGTTCCCTTATTATTTTCATCATGATTTTTTCCGTGAGATTGCCCACCTTTACTAGCGATTTCTTTAACTTGTTCTTTTGGCATAGAAGCAAACCCTTGTTTACCATGTTCTGTATCATGAGAATGTTGAGTGCTCTCTTTATGTGTTGTCATGATTAGTTCCTCATAAATGTTGATTAACAAAATTGCTCTAGTCATCCTAGGCATATTAAAATTAAGATATTAACTTATCTCAATTAAAGTTGAGAATTAGCTACAATTTTAAACTTTTGAAATTTCTCATAAAAATATTTATATTTTTTAATTACTTAACTTACCCATATTTATAATTGTTTAAAAAATCCCAATAATTCAAATCGTAAGTTAATTTACTTATACTATTGTCAATTAAGTAAATTAACACAAATTTAAGGAATAATAAGATGATAGGGAAAAGTGAAAAAAAGAATTATATAAGCACTAAAACTTTAAAAAGATTGTACAATACTTATGATAGATATGACTCACAAGCCCCTTCATATCTTTCAGGTAAGGCCTCTCATAGCTTTCAATATTTATGTGAAGAATTCAAAAATCTATTTAATTAGATTTTCTTATTCAAAGCTTTTATTAAAATATTGTTTCTATCAAAAATGAGTTTGTATAAAAATGCCTGTAAAAATTGAATTTACTACTGAGGATAATAAACATATTCTTATTGAACAATATAAGCTTATCTTAAGCTCTCTTGATAAACTTAATGATATTAGAGAAGTTGCTAACAATTTTTGGATTACGGTAAATATTGCTGGTGTTTCTGCTATAGCTTATTTAAAAGATCAAGCTCAGTTAAATAAAGATAATAAATCGTATTTAATATATACAATTATTACCGTAGGTATATTGATTTGTGTAGGCTGGATTAGAAATCTTAATGTTATCAAACAAGGTGTCAACATAAGAAATGATCTTCTTATATCAATAGAGAAGAAATTTCCTGCTCAAGTATTCACAAATATTATTAGAACAATTAATAAAAATAAAGTTAAACCTTCTATAACGGAAAGTCAGATGATTGTACCGCTGATCTTTCTAATTTCTTACATAGTTTTTGCTTTTCTTGCAGCATTTAATAAAGCCATAATTTTATCTTAATATAAATTTGATCTTTTTCTAAACTTATAAAATTTTGAATATTTCATGAAAGAGCTCACCCATATTTTTCTTTCCAATCCTTCTTTAATTGTTGGTATTGAGAATCAGCTTCAGCTTCTTTCCATTTTTCATAAAAAATTTGAGCGCTTTTAGCTTTTAAGGGATTAGGTGGCCCTAAGGGAAGTTCTGTTCCTGTCAATTTATCATATTTTCTTCCAGTACTATGATTTGCATATCTTCGAGCTCTCGTATAGCCCATTTGCAAGAATTTTCGAGCCATATCTGCTCCAACAAATTCTTCTTTTTTAAGATATTTTTTAAACAATTCAAATATTTTTATGCTGCTTGCTTGAGCGATTTCTGGCGTCTTAAATCTCCAGAATGGAAGGATTTCTGATTTAAAAGGTTCACAAATGAGTACACCTTGTTCTCCTTTTCCTATGCGATACTCTTCTGGATGCAATCTATAGTCAATTCCATAATGCCATGAATAAGTATGCTTGAGGACATCCCATCTTTTATTTTTTTCTTGTTTGCTTGAAGGTTTATAAGTTTTCGTTTGCCCCATTTTTGCTTCCTAATAATTTTTAGCTAGGTTGAAGGGCGTTTGGTAAGCTCTAAATATATTATAACTCTTAAGCTCAGGGAGTAAAATTTAAAACAAAAGTATATTTCTTCTTAAAGAATAAATCTCACAAAGTTTATCTAGAATATTTGAAATTAAAATTTCACAACTCTTATAATTAAGCTGTAGAATGATGGGTGAAATTCTTGCCATTAAGCCTTTAGCATAGTCAATGCAGGCATTTTTTCTTACATCCCTTGTATAATAGGACCTAATAGAATTTTCTAACCTTAACGAATATTCATCGCAGTATATATTTTTTCCTGACGATACTTTTGATTTTGGAAGGGAAGACAAGGCGTTCCTTCCTTTTCAATAATATAGCAAACACGCTGAGCCGCTTCCTTACTAAAGCCAATTAAACAAGCTCGATAAGGATTGCCTTGTTTACGATTTGCGTGGGTAATAGAAACTTGACCTTCAATATCTTCAGGAAGTTTTGCGAGTAGTTGAGCCGCTGTCATATGAGCTTGGTTTGCATCTTTGAAAGATCCTATTTGAACTCCCCACTCTCCCCGATTTTCTTCTTTTTTCTTTGTTCGTTGTATCTTTATATTTTTCATATTTTTCAATGACTTAATTTCATGGCGAGCCTCCACAGTTTGTGTCGATTGTGGGTAACTTACGTGCTTTATTTGAGGCAATTCGTCAGGAAAAAAATCATCTGCTTGTTGTAAAGGTTCTTCTGAAGGCATTCTTGGATTTTGCAACTCGTGAAGATCGCTTTGTTCAATAAACTCAGGATCCAAACGCCGTTTTTTGAATTTAGTAAATCCCTTATTCGTTAAAGAAATAACACGCTGATCACGCCACCTTGAAGTCTCACCCCCCATAACCACAGTGATAAGCCTGTTCCCATTGCGAATTGTTGACGTTGAAATATTAAAACCAGATGCACAAATAAACCCTGTCTTCCCTCCATCTAAACCTTCAACTTTTCCTAAGAGCTTATTATGGTTGGCATGCACAATCCCATTGTAAGTAAAGCTTTTTCGTCCAAAATAATTTTTATAATAATTGGGAAAGTCACGAATAACGATCTGCAAGAGTTTTGCCATATCAGCGGCTGTTGTAATTTGTTGTTTATTAGGGACACCCGAAGAATTTTTAAAGAGTGTACTTTTAAGTCCAAGTTGACGAACTCTTTTAGTCATTTGTTGAGCAAAAGCGGCCTCAGAGCCAGATAAATGTTCAGCGACAGCAACAGAAACGTCATTCGCTGACTTCGTCACAAGCGCAAGAATTGCATCTTTAACAGAGATCATTGATCCAGCAGGTATCCCCAATTTTGTTGGAATTTGACGCGCTGCATGAGCCGATATTTTGAGTTTTGTATCAAGCTTGACTCTTCCTTGGTCCAATGCTTCAAACAACATGTAAAGAGTTGCTATCTTTGTTAAAGAGGCAGGATGAACACGCCCATGGGCATTTTCTGCGTGGAAAACTTGCCCAGTATGAGCATCTATGACGTAAGCAGCATATTTGCCAGCTGTTAAAGGTTTAATTGCTAAGAAAAATGTGAAAAAAAAGATTGCTATAAATGTTCGACTTACGCACCAAGTTTTCATAAAATAACCAACCTTTACTCTTCTAACGCCCTACTATTAAGGATTAATTTTTAATCAAAATTTAAAGAACGTCAAGCAAAAGCTGCTCCCCTTCTTTATGAATTTTATCTGAAGAAGATCGTTATTTAGAAAGTGTTACTCGAAGTGCTAAAATCGCGGCAATACTTACCCCAATAATATAAAATGCGGGGGCTATAACCCAATTGGTTAGGTGCCAAAGCCAGAGACAAATTGCTGGCGTTGAGCGACCAAATAATTCAGATCCAAACGCGTATCCTACGCCTGTAATGAGATAAGCTTCTCGGCCTTTAAACGTTTGATTGAACCAAGCATGCAAGGGAGCAGAGAAACCAAGGCCACAAAGTACAATCCAGACGCGAATCAGTCCAATACTCAATATATTGCCATAAGGAATAATCGCAAAGAGTGGAATAGCTGTTATTGCAAGAAGGAAAGCCATAAGTACCATTGTTCTTCGGATACCAAAAATATCAGAAAACTTTCCAAATAAAGGTAAGAGGCACATATCTAAAGCTAATAATATTGTATTAAATCCCAATGTATCTCTAAGAGTTAAGGAAGTCACCTGAACAGCAAAGACATTCATAAAAACAAAAGGAATTGCATATGTCATATAACTTAAGCTTGAAACGGCGATAATTCTTAACAAATCCTTTTTACGTTCTATTAAAGTTACAATTACTTTTAAGGAATTAGGGGCAACCGTTTTTATTTCAAAAATATCTTGATTGATTTGATACCTTAGATAAAGACTAGATAGCCCTGTTAAAAAGCTCAAGAAAAATGGAAACCGCCAATATAGAGTAGTGCTACTTGAGAAAGAGACCAATGTTGCTGCTAATGAAGCTAAAAGAATCCCTGCGACTGTAGAACTTTGATAAATCCCATTTGCCTGACCTTGAGCTATAAATGGCACATTCTTTAGCATCAGCAAAGGAGCCACGGTTGACTCACCAGCCGCAAAAAATCCTTGCCCTGCCCTTAAAAGTATCAAACCTAAGGGTGCAAACAAACCCATCTTATCGTAAGAAGGAAGAACCCCCATTCCTCCCGTTGTTAAAGCAACGCCCCACAATGCAAGGATAAAAGCTTGTCTCCCACCTTTTTCACCACTCAATTTTCCAAAAAACAAAGCTCCCAATGGACGTGTCACGATTGAAACAGACATAAGGCTATATGCATAAATAAGAGCCACAATAGGATCGTTATTAGGAAAAAAAAGAGGCGCAATATAGGGCGCTAAAAAACCATACAAAGCCGTATCATAATGATCGAGACTATTGCCAACAATCGTTGATAAGAACACTTTATTTTTTAAAAAAGATGATAGTGCAGGTGATTTTATTTGCATTTCACTCTCCCTTCGCAGGCATTATCCTGAACAGGTTGTAAGGGTCTTTCTCAGCAAGTATTGACACTTGCACCCCTGGTGTCATTCACTTTTTATAACTCTTTAAAACGAAAGACAATCACAATTTTGATTTATCATGCTAATGGCTATCCCTGATTAAACAAACCACTCTACATTCTTCCATTTACCTGAATTTTCCTTCTTTTCCATTATTCTTGTTTCAATATTCCCAACATGAAGCTCAAGCTTATGTCCATTAGGATCAAGGAAGTAAAGAGAGTTTCCTTCAGATTTATTTTCTTTCCAAATTGTAGCGCCAGAAGCCTTAATTCTTTCTGCAAAATTTTCAAAATGTTCTTCGCCAACATTGAAGGCTATGTGGGTATACTCTGGTAAAGGTGCGGTCCTTGTCTTAGAATCGAGAAATAAACAAAACCATAAATCTCCAATTTCAAAATAAACACCTTCTGCCCACTTTACGCGAGGCTTAAACCCTAAAATATCTTTATAAAAAGCAAAAGAGACATCTAAATCTTTAACCGACAAGTTAATGTGATTTAGTCCTGTAATCATTGCGTTTTCATCAAAACTAATGTCATCCATTCATCAATTGGATAACGGTCGATTTCTTTAAAGGAAAAACTCTCATAAGCTTTTCCCACGGCCTCTGCCTGAGTTGCAAGAAGTCCAGATAAAATAACGATTCCATCTTTACTTACATATTGATTCATATCTGATGCCAATTGAATCAAAGGATCTGCAAGAATATTAGCAGTCACAAGATCATAAGGAGCTTTATTTTTAAGGATCTCGGATTGAAATCCTTCTGAAAGATAGCAAGTTATTTGCGACTTAAGATCATTTTCAAGAACATTGGACGTTGCTTTCTCAACTGCTTCTATATCATTGTCAGACATTGTCCCATTTACAGTAAACAAACGGGCTATCGCCATTCCAAGAATACCCGTCCCGCAGCCAAGATCTAAAGGATTAAGGGGCGCATACCCTTCTTTTTTGAGCTTTTCTAGAGCTAAAAGACATCCTTGAGTTGTGGCATGTTGTCCGGTGCCAAAAGCCGTAGCTGCATCAATTTTAAAAGAAATTTTGTCTTGTGGAATAGTCTCTTCATGGTGAGATCCGTAAACATAAAAATTTCCAATTGTAAGCGGTGGAAATGCTTTACGATTCTCTGAGAGCCAATCAATCTCTGGTACCAGTGATAAACTTAAATAGGGTTCCTCTATTTCCTGTTTTGCCGCTGCTTCTTTAAAGAGGTAGTTTAAGACTTGTAAATTCGGGCTAAAATCAAATAAGACTTCTATATTCCATTGATCTGGGTTACCCTTTTGCTCAAAAGTAGATACACCAAGGTGCTCATCTCCCAAAATCTCTTCAAATAAGGGAATGTGTGTTTTATGACAGCAAAATTCAAGTTTATAAAGCATTTCTCACTTCTTATTAAATTTATTTACGAACAACAAAAGAAGCCATGACCTTTTTGAGGCCCGTATGTTCAAAATGTACATCTAATTTATCACCGCTGATTTCCGTTACGCGTCCATAACCAAATTTAATGTGGAAAACACGATCCCCTAAAGAAAATAATGATGTCGTAGTTTGCGGTTGCATTTGATCATAGAAAGAGCTCGATCGAGGACGTTCTTGTACGGTAATAGTTTCTTCCCATCTCCCCCTTCCTCGACCAAAAATTCCTGGTTGATTGATGACTTCTATATGCTCACGCGCAAGCTCATCAATAAAACGAGAAGGCATTGAACTTTGCCATTCTCCTGGGAGACGACGATTCACTGCAAAGGTAATAATTGCACGTTTTTTTGCCCGAGTGAGCCCTACATAAGCCAAGCGTCTCTCTTCTTCTAGGCCACCCTCACCAGCTTCTGTTAATGCCCGCGGATTAGGAAAAAGTCCCTCTTCCCAGCCTGCTAAAAAGACAGTATCAAATTCCAACCCTTTAGCCGCATGAAGGGTCATAAGGCTCACCATATCGCCTTGTGAGACTACACTATTTTCCATAATTAAGCTAACATGCTCTAGGAAAGAAGCGATGCTTTCAAATTGCCCCACAGCCGCAGCAAGTTCTTTTAAGTTTTCAAGTCGCCCTGGTGCATCTGGAGATTTATCCTCAAGCCACATTGCTGTATACCCTGATTCATCAAGGATAATACCCGTTAATTCCTTCGGAGGAACCTTCTCTAGCATGCTGCGCCAGCGATCAAAATCTAACAAAAGAGAACTTAACGCTGCTTTAGCCTGTCCTCTGAGCTCGTCTGTTTCAAGAAGTATACGTGTAGCCTCAACCAAAGAAATTAGATTTATTCTGGCATAGGCATGTAGTGTTTGTAGGGTTGAATTCCCTATTCCCCTTCTTGGTGTATTAATAATACGCTCAAAAGCAAGACTATCATTCGGCTGCATCACAACACGTAAATAGGCAAGCGCATCACGTATTTCTTGACGTTCATAAAAACGTGGACCTCCAATGACACGATAGGGAACCCCCAGCGTAATAAACCGATCTTCAAACTCACGCATTTGAAAGCTGGCACGAACAAGGATTGCTATCGAAGATAAGTTCTCACTTTTTCGATGAAAATTTTCGATTTCTTCTCCCACAAAACGCGCTTCTTCTTCGCCATCCCAGACGCCCCGCACTTGCACAGGTTCCCCTCCATCACGTTGCGTACGAAGTGTTTTTCCTAAACGACTGTTGTTATGCGCAATAAGCGTAGAAGCAGCCCCTAAAATCTGAGGAGTTGAACGATAGTTCTCTTCAAGGCGGATAATCTTAGCACCAGGGAAATCTTGCTCAAATTTTAAGATATTCCCTATCTCAGCACCACGCCAACCGTAGATTGATTGGTCATCATCCCCTACACAACAGAGATTATTTTGATTTCCCATGGCTAAAAGTCGAAGCCATAAATATTGAACAATATTCGTATCTTGATACTCATCCACAAGGATATATTTGAATTGATCCTGGTATGTTTTGAGAACACTTGGATGCGTTGTGAAAAGAGTTACCGTCAAAAGCAATAAATCGCCAAAATCTACAGCATTCAGGATTTGAAGACGTTGTTGATAGTCTTTATAAATTTTGAGTGTATTCTCATCCCCTACATAGCCGGATTTGCTCATTTGAGCAGCCGTTATCTTTTCAGGTAACAATCCTCTGTCTTTCCAACGTCCGATACAACCTAACACCTGTCGAGGTGGATAACGCTTGTCATCTAGTTCCTCAGCTTTCAACAGTTGTTTAATTAAGCGAAGCTGATCATCTGTATCTAAAATTGTAAAATTAGATTTAAGGCCAATAAGCTCAGAGTGATGGCGAAGAATACGAACACACAAAGAATGAAATGTTCCTAACCACAATCCCTCAGCCGAGTGCCCTATAAGACGATTAACGCGCTCTTTCATTTCCTGAGATGCTTTATTCGTAAAGGTCACGGCAAGAACTTGCGAAGGCCAAGCGTAACGATGCAATAAGATATGAGCGATTCGTGTCGTTAACACGCGCGTTTTTCCCGTCCCAGCTCCAGCTAAAACCAGCACTGGGCCATCTATGGTTTCAACAGCAATACGTTGCGCCTCATTAAGGTTATTGAGATGCAGCTCGCTCATATTTTCTCTTTCGAATTCTTGGAAAGAGACTTGTAATTCTTTACTCGAAATCATTTAAGTACTTTAACGATAATAAAAATGATGTGACCCACTTTCTCATAGCATACCTTGCTTATACATCCAAATAGCTTTAACCGATTTAGGAGATCTAATACATAGATTTTAAATTTTTTAGCTTTTTTCTTAGAATAACTAATTGAAAAATATATAAAAATTCATATACATTTTATTGTATGGCTTTTTTAAAACAGGTTTAATTAATTTGTTTCTAAAATCCATCGAGCAACATTTTCAGCAACATTTATTATAGGTACGTGAGTGGTATCTAAAAGCTTCACATCCGCAAGAGAACTCCAATTGTCCAACCGATCCCATCTAGTAAAATCTAGACCATTCCAACATTCATCTTTTATTACATGTTGCACCCATTGAGGATCAAATAAATGCATACGAAGCCATGAAGCCCAATGAAGCATATGATGATCTGCCCCGTAAGTATTACGCTTTCTAAGCCTTGAAATACGCTCATAATCTGATACATCCAACAAACAAAATTCAATTCTGTCAATATTTCTCGCAGAAGGACAAGATAAAATCTCGCCTAAAACCACTTGCCCTAGTAAACAGGTATCGTTTCCGCTTTGCACAATTTTTTGCAGCCACAATTCCGTAGATTCTTGACGCCATTTTTTATCAGGAAACTCAGGAACACCTATGTCATCAAAATCGTATAAGGAAAACAAAGAACCTAACATTTTTTTTAAAAATGGGATTATAGATGTTTTTCCGCTTCCACCTGCCCCTGAGACAACATGAAGCTTTTTCATGACACTACTCTTTTGAAACCATTAGCAACTTTCTAATATGGCTATTTAAAAGATTTTTAGAGTAGTTTAAATTCTTTTTCTATTTCATCTTTCCGAGCATACTTTATAGCTAAACAAAATTTGGCTGATTTTAAAAAGTGCGTTTATATTGCATTAAATAGCTTTTTAGAGCCTCTCTTAACTCATCAATAGGGATTTGATCCAGATAATTGAGTTCTTCAGGAGTTAAAGAAATATCTTTAAAAACTTCTTTACTTAAAACGGGCCCAGAATCCTTCTTATAAAGCACCTGTTTAAGTTTAAGTCGAGCAACCGCTTGATATCCAAAATAACTATTTATTTTATCTATAATTAAAGGAGCCCCATATTCAATTAAAAGGCCTGAAGAGATCTCGACATTAAGATAAAGTGTCCCTTCTACCTTTTTCCCTTTAGGAAAAACTAATTTTTCAGGAATGCATTTTTGGCTCATTTCCTGCCCAACAATTTTTCCCCATTCTAAAAGAATTTCAGCTTGAACAAACCCCTTCTTTTCAAAAGAAGATTTAACGAGCTTTGGTAAAAGTTTAGCAATAAATTGGGCTGAAGGGATTCTTGCCTGTTTCATTACTGAAACATAGCAGATCGACTGATATTTACAATAGCTGGCCCTAATAAAATAATGAGCAAGCAAGGGAAGCTAAAAAGTGCCAAAGGTAATGCCAATAAAACAGGAAGACGAGCCGCTTTTGCTTCTATTTCTAAGATTTTATGCTTTGTAAACTCTTGTGAGAGAACAGTAAGTGTATTGCCAATAGAAGCCCCTTGTTCTTCAGCTTGGATAATACTAGAAATCAGTATATGAACCAAAGGAATATCAATACGACGTGCGAAATTACGAAAAGCAATGTGACGATCAGGGATCAAATCCAGTTCGATAGAAACTTGGGTAAGCTCTTTACATAAGTCAGGATTAATTGTCGCAATCTCTTCAGCTATTTTCTCCAAAGCACCATCGATCGTTAATCCTGAACGGACACAAATGCCTAAAAGATCAACGACAAAAGTCAAGTTTTTCTTAATTCTCGCATAACGTTTCGCAATAGTATAATCGAGTAAATATTCAAAAAAACGTATACAGATAAATAAAAATAACATAAAAATAGCCAGCTTAATTAACCAGCTTTGCTCATATATTTTTGGAACTGAGAAAATTAAAAAGAAATATAATGAGGTTCCTATAATAAAACCGCTGACATTGGAAATAACGTATATAAGAAAGCCATTTTCCGAGCTCCAACCCGCCTGCTCTAAGCGCAATTTATAGCCATCAATCGTTCCTTGCAACCTGGCTCGTAATGACGAAATAAAATTTGCATCTAAAATTTTTTGAGACTTTACAGTATTGTCAAGCGATATGTCGCCATTTTCTTGACTTTTAGAAAATTTTTCGAAATTTCTTACTTTTTGAATGCGGTCTTTTACATCCTCTGATGCTGACATTTTGGTGAGAAAATGGACTAAAGAAATAAGAATGATGACTATTATAAGGATAAAATTAAAATTATCGCCTATCAGATCCACAAACATTTTAATTTAAACCTCAAATTTTATAATTTTCTTCACGGATATAATGGTCGCCCCTACAAGTCCAAATACTAAAATTAAAAGCTTTCTTCCTAAAGGATCATGGAGAAAGAAATCTAGATAGCTAGAATTTGTTCTCATTACAATGGCCCACACAACAAAAGGAATAGACGTAAGAATAACGGCACTTCCTTTACTTTCTGCTGAAAATACTTTTATTTTCATCCTAATTTCTTTAGTTTTATGTAACATCGTCACAATATTTTCTAAAACTTCGTATAACCCACCTCCTGATTTGCGTTGAATGATGAGGGCGCTTGCGAAAAAGAAGAAATCAGGAACATTAATTCTATGAGCCGCGGAATGAATAACCTTTTCAAAGGGGATACCAAAATCCAATTCATGCAACATACGCGTAAACTCTTCCTTTAATGGTGGTTTTGTTTCGCGGATGACAACCGGAAAAGTTTTTTCGATAGTACTGCCAGCCTTAATCCCTCGTGCAATAATATCAACAGCATGCGCGAGTTCATCAATAATTTTTCTCCTTTGTCTTGAAACCATATATTCTATGAACATATAAAACAAAAAAATCTGCCCTATAAAAGTTCCAATAATTGCAAGAAAGATATTGAGTTCTGTAAATAGCTTCACAGCTATAAAAGTGCCACACCATGTCAGCATAAAAACGATTACTAATACTCGTATTTCTAATTTTAATCCGCTTTGATGAAGCCATAAATTAAATTGTTCCGCTTTTTTTGGATTACGTAAAAGATATTGTTTTAATTTTTTCTCTATAAGGGTTTGCTTCGTGGGCGACTTTTTAAAACCACCTTGATTTAAAGAAGAAGTCTCTCTTCCTTCTAAAATTTTACGAATACGAGATTGTAAATTTTGTTTTTTTTCAAAAACTTGATTGATAGTGTATACTAAACCTAAAATGATAAAAAATAAGATTAAAATTGTATAGAGAAAGATATTTTGGTTCATGACGATGCTAACTTTAAGAAGTTATTTAAAGCATTTCCAGCCCCATGGTTTTCTATTTTTTCTCGCAGAATTTTGGGTAATCCTTGGAATTCGAAATCGCCTTTAATTTTTCCTCTTTCTTCTGTTACATTATTAAAAAGAAAAATGTCCTGGATATTAATCCCATTCTCATCAAGACCTTCGACGCTACTTATTTGCGTAACGCGTCGCACACCATCTTTCATACGGGCAACATGCACTATTAAATCCACTGCATCAGCAATATAGCTTTTCACAACCTGATTAGGAAAGTCATGCCCAGCCATGAGTAACATGTTTTCTATTCGATGAAGAGCCTCTCTTGTATTATTGGCATGCAATGTTGACATTGACCCATTATGTCCAGTGTTCATAGCTTGCAACATATCAAATGCTTCAGCTCCTCGACACTCACCTATAACAAGGCGATCAGGCCTCATTCGCAAAGCATTTCTTAAAAGATCGCTAATTGCGACGAGACCTGCTCCTTCCATGTTCGAAGGTCTACTCTCCAATCTTACAACATGAGGCAATGATAACTTTAATTCTGCAGAATCTTCAATTGAGATAACTCTTTCTGAAGGATCTATAAGCCCAGATAATGCATTTAATAAAGTTGTCTTTCCTGCGCCAGTTCCCCCTGAAATAATAACATTAAGGCGCGCCTCTGCTGCCATTTTCAAGAATTCAGCCATCTTTAAAGAAAGGCTATTGTACTGAACTAAATCATTTAATTTTATATTTTGCTGCTGAAATTTACGTATAGATATCGATGCTCCCCCTAAAGAAACAGGCGGAATAATGATATTCACTCGGCTACCATCTTGTAAGCGTGCATCAACCATGGGGCTGAGTTCATCAATACGTCTCCCGACTTGGCTTGCAATTCTTTGGGCAATCTGCAAAACATGTTTTTCATCTCTAAAAGCGATATCTGTTTTAAAGAGCTTTCCAAATCTCTCCACGAAAACAAGATTATAAGAATTTATAAGAATATCACTTATTGATGGATCTTTAAGCAAAATTTCAAGAGGCCCTAATCCGACCATATCATCCATAATATCATTAATAATATCTTGAAGCTCTTTTCGACTTACTTGCGCTTGATGTTCTTCTGAGTATTCCAATACATAATGTTCAATTTCATGCCTTAATTCTGAACTCGGCATTTTAGCCGCCGCAACTAAATCAATATGCTTGATAATACGGTCAAAAACTTTCTCTTTAAAAGTAATAACATTTTGAGATTGGTTAACAACTTTTGTCTTATAATGATTATTTTCTTGAGAGCTATGTCCCCCTTGCTTTTCTCCATTCCCTTTATCCGAAAAGTTCGAGCTTAATATGGGCGCCTTTTGGGTCGGTGTATCAACAAGTTCTGATATTTCTTTACGCCCAAATTTTGACATTATTCCCTCTTTTTCTCACTGACAATTAGAGAATATAGCAATGGGATTAAGAAAAACTTAAAATTTTAAGTTTTTAAAATAACCTAATACACCTTGCGATTCTTTAGATTTCTTCTCTCTTCCTAAAAGATGATTTATGATTGCTAAAACCCCTTCACAAGCCGGCCCCTTCATTTTGTTAACAAGAGGTGTGCCATCTCTTAAAGCTTCCAAAGGATTTAGGGGATCAAAGGCTATTTCAAGCGCAACCTTATATTGCAAAGCTTCTTCAAACATCTCACGGGTTAATTCCCCTGCTTTATACTGGCCTAGCTTGTTTGCAACAATAATGATCTCTTGATCTGGAACAAGACGATCTTTGAAAAGTTCTAAAAATCTTGATGTTTCTTTAAGTCCTATAAGAGAATAATCTGTTGTCACAACAATAATATTCGATCTTTGCAAAAGAAAGGTATTAGAAGGTGTTAAAAAATTCCTGGGTAAATCTACAAGAACGAAATGAACATTCGATAGCAATTCTTGAGTTATTGATTTAATGGCCTCTAGGCTGAGGTTTGGCTGATCTTGAAGAGGTGTTTGAGAGCTTAAGATCATAAGATTTTGCCCAACGTGGGTCATTGATCTATTAATTAAAGTCTCATCGATACGCTCTGGCGTCTCAAAAAGCTCTTGTAATCCCATTGAAGGTTCTAGATTAAAAAAGTGAGGAATAATTCCCAATTGAATATCTAAATCAATAATCGCAACTTTTTTACTTTCTTTCTCAGCAAGCGCCCATGCATTATTCGCTACCAATGTTGAAACACCAACTCCACCGTGTGAACCAATAAATGTCACTAACTTACCTGATTTATTAAATTTTCCCGGTTGAGATATCTTTTTTTCTTCTAAAAGAATATGCTCTAGTGTTTTAAAAATATGCATAGATGTCAAAGGCTTAACTAGGTAATCTTTAATTCCTAACCGCATTAAATCTCTAAATAGTCCAACTTCATTACGATTTCCAACCGTAATAACTTCAACACCAGGCTCGCAAACTTCTGCTAATTTCATCATATCCGTCATTGGAAGTTTTGACTCACTGATGTCGATCAATAAAATATCTGGTGATTGATTGCTTTTAAGATATTTTAGGCATTCTTCTATGCCTCCTTTTTTTACTTCAAAGGAGATACCTAAATTAGTTAAGGATGTCGCTTGAACAGCTCCCACTGACGCATCATCAGTTAAAAAACATAGTAAAGAATTTGGATTATTATTTTGAGCCACCTAAAAACCTCATTTTTTTCTATTTTGCGTCACTGATCTTTTCAATCTTTACTGTTTTCATTTTATCCGTCTGATAACGCTCAACGCTCATACTATTATATTGACCATTAGAACTTTCTAAATCCTTACCAACAATCAAATCTTTTGGATCAACAATCATTTGCGCTAAATTAGATTTATTTGTGCACCCAAAATTTTCTTCTCCTTCGGGAGCAACACGACTATCCATCACTTGATCCCACCCAGGACACTGCACAGCACGGCGATCATACCACTCTAGCTCAATCACGATCATATCAGATTCCCATTTCACTTGAGGGTTGTGCCAATTAATTTCGTCAAGGATTTGAATCGAAGAACGTGGAACACCTAAATCATTAAAAATTCGAATTAAATGATTAATACGTGCCTTTGTTTGAGCGTTTTCTCGTCTTGCCTTCAAGTGAGGACCTATAATGCTCACATGAATATCCTGAGCCTTCTGAGCTTGTTCAATTTTCGTTTTGAGATCCAGAGCTTCTTTAGTGGTAAGCTTAACTCTATGTTTTGATTGATAGTGAATTAACTGAGAAACTGTCCTTTTCTCCACTAAAGGCTGTTCGGGACGCACATAATTTATGTCTCGTTCAAGATAACATCCTGGTAACATAACGGAAGAAGTTAGTAGTAGTGCAATTAAATTCTTAAACATATTGCTCTCCTTATTCTACATTGAACCCTGCAACGCCAAAGAGACGATGCTCAGGTGATTCTTCAATGACTTGATCTGGTGTTACATTTTTACGATTAAGTCTCTTCATGAAGAGTGTCTCTAAATTAGAGGCATGTTTTACACCATCTGTTGGTAATTTAAGTGCTTTAGGATCTGAATTTGGTTCCACAATATAAGGCGTCACAATGATCACGAGTTCACTTTGTTCTCGTTGAAAATCAGTTGATCTGAAAAGAGCGCCTAGAATGGGGATATCACCAACTCCAGGAAGTTGAGAATATGAATTTGCTGTATTGGCTGTAATAAGCCCCGCAATTGCTAAACTTTGTCCACTGCCAAGCTCAACTGAAGTTTCAGCTCTTCTTGTTTTAAGAGCAGGAACACGAACAGGAATTGATGAATTCCCAACCGGGATAGCAAGTGCATTGCTATCATCCAATTCACTGACTTCTGGACGAACACGTAAATTAATCAGGTTTGATGAAAGAACAGTTGGTGTAAAAGCAAGACTGATACCAAACTGTTTAAATTCAATCGTAATATTGGTATCTTGAGGCACAGGGAAAGGAAATTCACCGCCTGCAAGAAAGCTTGCTGTTTCACCTGAGACAGCAATTAAATTTGGTTCTGCCAGAATCGTGCCTAGCCCCTCTTGATCTAAAGCATCAATCAAAGCACTAAAATTACTAACTCCATCATTAAATGCCGCCCCCATACTTCCTAACTGCGGAATTCCACTATGACGCTCAAAAGCCCCACCTACGATAGGCGCACGTCCTGTCATCAGACCATAAGTAAAATGAGCGGGAGAATTAACAACAGATGACCAGTTAATATTTAATTTATTGAGTGTTGATCTTCTCACTTCTGCAATTTTTACTTTTAACAAAACTTGGGTTTTAGTCCCAATTTGAAGATTGTTAATAATACTATCCTTTGAGCCAGTGTGTTTCGCTGCAACATCTACAATCTTCTTTGCTGTCGCTGGTGTCGACACTTTTCCATTTAAAACAACGCCCCCTGGCGTCGAAATTGTTTGGATGTCTTCATAAGGATAAAGCGCTTTCAACGTTTGATTAAGTTGAGTTAAATTATGTGTGACTTTGAGTTGAAGCTGCAAAATAAGCTTACCGTCTTTATTGGTTGCAAATACAGTGGTCACACCGGGTTTATTACCAAAAACGTAAGCTACTTTAGGATTATTAAGTTGAACATCAGCAATTTCGGGATTTGCAACAAAGATCTCAGCAATTTGATCTTCAAGATGAACTGTTTCAGCAACGTTTTGCTCGATTGTCATCTCTTTAATAGCATACGCCTCATTTACAATAAATATTAAACCAAGCGTATAAATAAAGAGCGGCATTTTATTCTTAAATAAATTATACATCTTCCATCCCTGTATTAAATTCATCTCTTCTACTCTTTTAAAGTGACTTGTGATTTATCTTTCCCCCGAATCATGGTCACAACTTTTATTTTGTTATCTTCTGACGGTTGTTCCACTTTTATTACAGGAGAGGCTTTTGCTTCTGCGGGTTCATTAAAAGCGCTCCGCAAACTGATGATAATATCTCCGCCTCGTATCGAGGCCGCGAGATCTTCTGCTTGATCAGCAGTCACCTCTAAAGTCATTGTTTTAGGTTGATCTGACTTCTTTTCCTCAAGATTTTGTAAAGAATGATCAACTGCAAGAATCCGGACACCCTTAATGATTGTTTGGCCAAAGTACCCTTCCCCCATTTCTTGAGATCTTTTGGGAATCACAACGTCAATAATATCTCCAGGCGCCAAAAAGCTTGGCGCATTTGCGATCTTTGTAAAAGGAATTGTAACACCTCTCATTCCTGCACGAATAATAGCAGATAGAATACTTTTCCCTTTAAGGGTAACAACATTGGGAAGCTTAATTGGCTCATTCGCCAAAATTGCAAATCTTACAGTTGCCCCGTTTATAGACTTTAATTCTTCTGTTTTGTCTTTCGTGATATAATGAGGGTTCAAAGCTTTTAAGGGCCACTCTTTCCAAACAAGCTTTTCGACTGAAATAATGGTTCCTGGAGGTAATTCAGTGGGTGAAGTTAAAACCAAAACAGTATCGTTTTTAGATTTTTTTTCGGCGGACTTATCGTTTTTATTAAAAAAACCTTGTAATAATACAGTTAATAAAACGGCAAAAACTAAGGACCCTAAAACGAGAAATATACTTTTAGATTTCATCTATTTAAGCCCCCCAAATTTTTATATAAGTTACCGTTAAACATCCCCCACATATGGCAATACCATAAGGAAGGATCAATTTTTTACTTCCTATTGAGCGATTACTTTTAAAAGGCAAATCCTCATAACGTTTATAAAACGCCCACATAAAGCCATCTTGAAGAATTTTAGTTAAGAATAAGTTTATTTTTAGACGAATTTTATCTATTTGATCTGCAAATGAGATATAAAAAATACCTAACAAACCTCCACAAATACTCGTTACAAATATAAATAAAAGAAAATTTGTGCTTCCCGCCCATAATGCACAAACAGCTAAAAGTTTCGCATCTCCTGCCCCTAAAACCCGAACGGCATAAAGCAAAAAACTTATCCCCAATGTTCCTGCTGAAAAAAGAAGAGCTTCTATAATTTTTTCAAAAGGATAAAAAATGATACTCCCCATAAAGAAGACCAATGCAATGAGAATACAAATAATATTGGGAATACGATAAAAGAGGAAATCAAATAAAGCAGCACAACATGCTAACAGGCTAAAAATAATATAAAATGTTTGCACTTAAATTGGCTCCTAAAACTTAGTACGATTTTTAATTAACGTTGACTTAAATTATGATTAACCATATCCTCAAACATATTAAATTTTTGTTAATTCAATAAATTATGTAAAAATAAATTTTTAGCGTAAAAAAAAAATTTATTTACTTGTTGCAACAAATAAAGGCTAAATAAATGAGGTTTAAGATCGCAAAATTTATACCAGCATTATTGACTTCAGTCGTTATATGCAGCTGCGCAGATCAAGAAAAAATTTATGCTGATAGCTCTTCCGCTTCCTTATTAAGAATTGCAGAATCAATGCAAAAGTCTCAGGATTTTGCGACCGCAAAAAAACTCTATCAACAAATTTTAGACACCTCTCCTAATCATATCGACGCACGACTTGGCCTTGCGATCATCCTCCTTGAAGAAGGAAAACGAAATGAAGCCATACAATTACTTGAGGAAACTTCAAAACTTCATCCTCACCACCTTCCTGCGTTAAAAGCGCTTGGAAAGGCGTATGTTGCAACAAACAATGGGGATAAATGCGAAATTGTCTATAAAAAGATGCTTGCAATATCCCCCGGAGATGCCCTTATTCTGAATGGCCTTGGGATTTGCTCCGACCTTAAAAGTCAACATAATCAAGCCCAAACATGGTATAAAAAAGCGCTTGAAATAGATCATAGTAATATCAGCATTCAATCGAATTTAGGTCTATCTTTAGCCCTTGGAGGTAAGTTTGAAGAAGGAATTCATTATCTTACCAAGTTAAGTCAACATCCTAAAGCAACACCGAATGTAAAACATAATCTTGCTGTTGCTTATGCTCTGGCAGGCGATAGTCAAAAAGCAAATCAGTATTTCAAAGATGGTCTTGACCCAAAATCCATTCAAAAAAACATTAACTTTTTATCATCTCTTAATAGTCAAGAAGCTGCTAATTTAACTATTAAGCCATCTAAGCTTGAGCCCCTGGAGACTTCAAAAACACCCGTAAAGTCCGCTAAGAACAAGAAGAAAAACCTTAACAAAAAACTTACAGATTCTTCCAAAACAGGACCAAGTCTCTCTCAAGAGAATACAGAGACTTCTTCCGTTCCACCTAAAAATCCTCCTACCGATAAAAACCTCAATTCACCATCAAAAGAATCACTACTTAACAATAATGATCTTCTTGACAGTTTCTCCAATCTGACTGAAGAACGTATATAATTGTTGTGAGTTTTCGGCTTGAAAAGCCCATTCAGGTTTGCTGGCACATTGTTTATAAATAGTTTTTGCTTGTGAATCAGAAACTTGAAAGGTTACCGTGAATATTTGAATTCCTGTCGCCTTAATCTTTGTACATAAATCCAATAAGCGACTATCGATTTTGCCTCTTGTTTGTGAAATCGTCGTGGTGCCGAGCAGTCCATCCTGGAGGCGACCATAAGCCGTTGGATCACCCGTTGGCTGGTATCCACTTTCATCAAACCAGTTATTCTCACCATCGGTCATGATCAAAAGATATTTTGTCACCTTATCATAAGCTTGAGGATTAATACTGCCCCACAACCCATTCCATTTTGGTGAAATCGTATTCCATCCCCACACAAGCCCTAGATTACCAAAAGTTCCTCCCCCATAAACGGGCGTGAATGTGCTGATTTTAGCTTTCAGAGTATCACGATTGTTCGTCAAAGGCATGATTGAGGGACCGCAGCTTCTATTTGGGCCAATTTTAACATTCGTAATAGGCGTCCTTACTGTTATCGAACCGTTAGGTCTTTCTTCCCAATCATTATCCCCTTTATTGGAACCATATTGCTTATAAGTCGTGTCAGCAAAGTAGACAGGCCATTTACGACTTGCACTGGGAGCATCGTCTTTATCCATAACATTACCAGTATCAATCGCTTTTACGCATCCTTCCCATGGAACGTTCTTAGGAAATTTATTTAAAGTTGATGGATCAGAAAGCCACGCTGTGCGTTGAGAACCTATATTCACAGTTGCTACATAAGGAACAATTGAGACTGCCATATTTTCTTTGGTATTATTGGGGCCATAAATGACATCAATGAGATTTCGAGCTGCTGAGATAAGTCCCCCAATTTTATTATTTGACGCCATCGATCCTGTCACGTCTAAGACAAGAGCTAATTCCAACCCCTCAAATGACCTTTGAACTTGTGAAAATGCCTTAACACGTAAGGACAAAATATCTGCAAATTTTCCAATTATCGTTGGCATTGAACCTGAAACAGATACACTTACAAATTTTTGATCACTTGAGACGGTTACTTGAGGGGTCACAAATACGTCTTGCGTCCCATTGGGGAAATTGGCGTAAAATACCTTTCGTGCATTTGCTTGCACATCATTAATATTATAGCGTGCTCCGGCCAGCGCTGCTGCGTCGGCAGCATAAGCTAATTGCGTATTAATGTAAGAGGCCCGAGAGACCTCAATCGCAATTGCCGCAAGAATGATAAAAGGAATAAGAAGAAATGCAAACATCACATAAACTGCACCCTCTTCATTGTTTCTCATTGATTTTAAATACTTTTTAAATTCTCTCATTATCGTCACTCAGCTTTTAAAGTCGTCATGCTTCCCACTCTAGGAACAAAAACGGACACATGATAAAGGGTCTTATTCGGAAAAAATCCTTTAAAAATAATTGGTTGATATTGATAAAAGACTTCTGTAATAACAACGGCTTGCTCATTCAAAACCGTAAGATTATTCGGCATGTTTGTTGGACGAGTCCCAACAGTTCCTAATCGACTAACAGCACCATTCATATTAACTTGCCAAGAAATCACCATTTTACTGGGATCGGTTGTCAAACCATTGTTATATATTTGAGAAACGACAATTCTTCCCTGTGTATTAAATTCAAAAGGCTTTAAAAATGACCGTGCTGTATTTAAGATTCCCGTGATTCCGCTTCTTTTAATATCATCTCTGGTAATAGCATCCCCTAAAACACCTGCGGTTCGTATTAATTTATTGTTCAATAAAGTAAACATCACCAACTCAAATACGCCGGCACAAAGCACAAATATCAGCGGGAGAATAACCGCAAATTCAATCAAGACGCTTCCTCTGTTTTTTCGAAAAAAATTAATTAAAAGTTTCACTTCATCCTCTTTAATTTTCAAATCCTTCGTTCATTACTGGCGTTTGAGCCTTTAAAACAATCAAGTTAGAAGTCCCAAAAATAGGAATTGTCGTATTCCAGGTATATTGAACTTGATATTTAACGGCTTGGCTCCCATTTCCCGATCCATTTGATGCTGAGGTATTGGCATCCAGAGCTTGAAAATTGGGGTACGAATTAATCGTAATTGTGAGATTACTGGGGTTTATAAGGCCTCCACTATAGTCTCTGGCGACTGTTTGAATGCGGCTGCGAATTTCGCTATCACGCGCACCGGATCCTTGGCCAGAGATCCCATAACGAGCCGCTTCACGAATAGAGGCTTCTAAAGCATTCTCAATGATCAATACTGCACTCAGTTGAATAACCGCAAAGATAAAAAAGATAAATATCGGCACCATGATTGCAAATTCAACAATTGACGCCCCTTCTTCTTGGCGCAATTTATGAAAAAATGTCTGCCATAACTTACTAAATTTTTTCCTCACCATGAGGAACCTCGCCTTATTAATGGATATTATTATAAGAGGATTGTATTAAGGATTGGTTAAGCTATTTAAAGGCACTCGCCTATCTTAGATAACGATTTTTCTTAATATTCTGTTCTATTTTAACCTCATTATCTATTGAAAATATAAGCTTTTTTGTCGGTTTTTCTTGATAAAAGTTACGAAACATGTTACATTAATAATATAAGCTTTAAATCATCATAAGTAATTGAATTTCTTTTCCTTACATGGGCGCTTGTAGGAAGATTGTTAACCGAATAAATAAAGGAGAAATTAAAGTGCCAATAACATAAATTTAGGGTCTTTTCCCTTAAACAGTAAGTCGTTATAAAAACAATAAAATAATGGAGGCTTTTATGTCTATCCACGGATGGATTATTATTGATAAACCGCTTAACATGACATCAACCGATGTGGTGCGAGCAATTAAAAGAAAATTCCCCAAAACCAAAGTGGGGCATGCTGGAACATTAGATCCTTTAGCGACGGGTGTTCTGCCTATTGCTTTAGGAGAAGCAACAAAAACGATACCTTATCTCTCGGAACAAAAGAAAACATATCGTTTTGAGGTGACTTGGGGTGAACAAACAACGACAGATGATGCAGAAGGTGACACTATGCTAACCTCCTGTTATCGCCCCTCTGAAGAAGAAATAATGGCGATCTTGCCACAATTTACTGGACAAATTAGCCAAGCTCCACCGCGATTTTCTGCCATCAAAGTCGCCGGAAAAAGGGCTTATGATTTAGCCCGTAGTGGTGAAGATTTCTCACTTCCCCCTCGCCCCGCTCAAATTTACACTTTGAGACTGCTTGAGGTTAAATCTTCTGATATTGCACAATTTGAAGTGGAATGCCAAAAAGGAACCTATGTACGAAGCCTTGCACGCGATATGGCAAAAGCCTTAGGAACATATGGGTTTGCGAGCATGATTGATCGCACAGCGGTCGGCTCTTTTTATAAAGATACAGCTTTATCATATGAAACGCTTGCAATTTGTGATGAAAAGATTCTAAAAAGAGACCATGTGCAAAATCTCATTGCAGGGCTGGACGACATCCCGGCTGTAATGATTAACGAACAGGAAGTTGAGAAAGTTCGTTGTGGTCAAGAACTCCACACTTCTCTTTTGCTTTCTGGCGAGCTTTGTCTTCTTTGCCTTCATACCGCAGAGAATCCCATTGCGATTGCACATATAAAGGGCGAAAGGATTCTGCCCAAACGCGTATTTGTATTAAATTAACGAAGAAAGGAATGCACGATGTCGTTACAAAATGAACAAAAACAACAAATTATTAAAGACTTTGCAACTGCTACAAATGATACAGGATCTCCTGAGGTACAAGTTGCTCTTTTAACAACACGGATTAAAGAGCTAAGTAAACACCTTGAATCACACGTTAAAGACCACCATTCACGTCGTGGACTTTTAATTATGGTTAACCGTCGCCGTCGACTTCTTGATTATCTAAAAAGAAGCAGTTTTGAAAGATATGAAACAGTTATTAAGCGCCTTGGATTGCGCCGTTAGAAAATGCCCCTGGAAGGCTTCAGAAAGGAATAAATAAAAGTATGTTTACAATTCACCGCCAAGAACTGGATTGGGGAGGACGTCAACTTGTTCTCGAGACAGGAAAAATTGCCCGTCAAGCTGATGGAGCTGTTGTTGCAACCTATGGTGAGACAAGCGTCCTTTGTACTGTCGTCGGTGCTAAAGATGTCTCAAAGGATCAACATTTTTTCCCTTTGACCGTTCATTACCAAGAAAAAGCTTTTGCTGCAGGTAAAATTCCTGGCGGTTTTTTTAAACGTGAAGGCAAGCCAAGCGAGAAAGAAGTCTTAACATCAAGACTTATTGACCGTCCTATTCGCCCTCTCTTTCCTGAAGGCTTTTATAACGAAGTTCAAATTGTCTGCACGCTATTGAGCCATGACCTTGAGAATGATCCTGATATTGTTGCTATTATCGGTGCTTCTGCAGCCTTAGCTATCTCAGGCCTCCCTGTGCATCAAATCTTGGCTGCTGCCAAAGTTGGTTATAAAGATGGTTCATTCATCCTAAACCCAACCTATGCAGACCTTGAAGAATCAGCACTTGAACTTGTTGTCGCTGGAACTGAAGAAGGTGTTCTCATGGTTGAGTCTGAGGCTCATGAGCTTTCAGAAAAAACCATGCTTGACGCCGTTATGTTTGGTCACAGTGAATTCCAAAAGGTTATTAAAGCAATTCAACAGCTTAAAAAAGATGCTGGCAAACCAGAATGGCAAACCGTTGATCATAGCGTGATGGAAAATGCTGTTTTCACTCAAATTAAAAAGTTTGCTGAAAATGATCTCCGTAAAGCCTATCAAGAAACTAAAAAACAACTTCGTTATGCAGGTATCGAAAGTGTTCGCCATGCAACATTTGAAGCTTTAAGTGCAGATGCGCATGCTGAAGATGTTTTGAATGCTCAATTTAAAAAACTTGAGGAAGAAATTGTCCGCGGCGATATCCTAGAACATGGCCGCCGTATTGATGGAAGAGATCTAAAAACTGTTCGTCAGATCGAGGTCGAAGTTGGTCTTCTTCCAAGAGCTCATGGCAGTGCTCTTTTCACACGTGGCGAGACACAAGCACTTGTTGTGACAACGCTTGGTACAGCGCAAGATGAACAAATTATTGATGCCCTTGAAGGTGAAAGCCGTCAAAGATTTATGCTTCACTATAACTTCCCTCCTTATTCAGTTGGCGAAGCAGGACGTCTTTCTTCTCCAGGACGACGTGAAATTGGTCATGGAAAGCTTGCATGGCGTGCGGTGAACCCACTTCTTCCAACAAAAGAGCAGTTTCCTTATACTCTTCGTGTTGTTTCAGAGATTACAGAATCTAATGGTTCTTCATCAATGGCAACAGTTTGTGGAAGCTCTCTTGCCTTGATGGATGCCGGTGTGCCTCTTGAACAACCTGTTGCAGGTATCGCAATGGGATTGATTAAGGAAAAGGATAAGTTTGCTGTTTTGACAGACATTTTGGGGGATGAAGATCACTTAGGCGATATGGACTTTAAAGTTGCAGGAACATCTCGTGGTGTTACCTCTCTTCAAATGGACCTCAAAATCACAAGTATCACTGAAGACATTATGAAAGTTGCGCTTGAGCAAGCTCATGCGGGACGTCTTCATATCTTGAAAGAAATGGAAAAAGCAATCAATCAATCCAGGACATCCGTCAAAGATAATGCGCCTCGAATTGTCAGTATTCAAATTAATAAAGAGCGTATCCGCGATCTTATTGGCCCCGGCGGTAAAGTCATTCGTGAGATTTGTGAAACGACAGGGACCAAGATTGATATTGCTGAGGACGGGAAAGTTGATATTTCCAGCTCAAATCAAGCGAATATTGAAGCTGCTATTGAAAGAATCAAAGATGTGGCGGGTGATCCTGAAGTGGGCGCCATCTATAAAGCTTCTGTTGTTAAAATCATGGATTTCGGTGCTTTCGTTGAATATTATGGTGAACGCCAAGGTCTTGTTCATGTGAGTCAGTTGGCTGCAGCACGAGTTGAAAAAGTTGACGATGTCGTTAAAGTTGGTGATACTGTTTATGTTAAACTATTAGGTTTTGATGATCGCGGTAAAGCTAAATTAAGCATGAAGGTTGTTGAGCAAGAGTCTGGTCAAGAGATTGCAGGCTAATCAAAATATTTGTGAAAACAATAGAGTATAAACTAAGTAAACTTTGAGAGAAATTGTGAAGTCCCTTAATCCTATTCTTATGTCCGGTCAAGAAATTCTTCCACTTATTGAGGGAGGAAAAGGGATTTCTGTTTCTAATGGTGAAAGCTCGGGTGCTTGGGCTGCCGCAGGCGGCGTTGGCACCTTCTCAGGCGTTAATGCTGATGCCTACGATGAAAATGGTAATTTAGTCCCTATTGTTTATCATGGGAAAACAAGGCGCGAACGACATCATGAACTTATTGCTTACGCGATAAAAGGTGGCATTACACAAGCAAAGATTGCCCATGAAATGCGAAATGGACAAGGTCGACTTCACATGAACGTTTTATGGGAGATGGCCGCTTGTGAAGAGATTTTACATGGCGTTCTTGAAGGCACCCAAGGACTTATCCATGGCGTAACATGTGGGGCTGGAATGCCTTATAAAGTTGCTGAAATTTCAGCACGTTATAATATATTTTATTATCCAATCGTCTCTTCTGCTCGTGCCTTTAGTGCTTTATGGAAAAGAGCCTATCACAAATTCCCAGATAAACTCGGAGCCGTTGTTTACGAAGATCCTTGGCTTGCGGGAGGACATAATGGGCTGAGCAATAGTGAAGACCCAGCTCAACCACAACCACCTTATGAGCGTGTTCTCGCTTTAAGAAAACAAATGGCCGAATTTGGTCTCAATAATATCCCCATTATTATGGCTGGTGGTGTATGGTTCTTAAGAGAATGGGAAGACTGGATTGATAATCCTGATCTTGGTCCTATCGCTTTTCAATTCGGAACCAGGCCTCTTCTTACGCAAGAAAGTCCTATCTCGTCAGAGTGGAAACAAAAACTTTTGACCTTAAAGCAAGGCGATGTCTTCTTAAATCGCTTTAGCCCAACCGGTTTTTATTCTTCTGCCGTTAAAAATGATTTCTTAAATGAACTTCACGCGCGCTCACAACGCCAGGTTGCTTATACAACCGCTCCTGTTGGAGACCATGAATGCCCTTATGAAGTTGGGGCTCGGAAAAGACTTGTTTATCTTACGGCTCATGACCTTACGCATGTTGAACAATGGGTTGCACAAGGTTTTACCGAAGGCTTAAGGACGCCTGATAGTACCCTTATTTTTGTGACGCCTAAAGAGTCAAACCAAATTCTTACTGATCAAATTAATTGTATGGGCTGTTTAAGTGCCTGCCTCTTTAGCAACTGGCAACAAACTGATCCTTACACAACAGGTCGCAAGGCAGATCCTCGTTCCTTCTGTATTCAAAAGACGCTCCAAGAAATTTCACACGGCGGCGATATTAATCAACAGCTTATGTTTGCAGGCCATAATGCTTATCGCTTTGCCTCTGATCCATTTTATGCCGATGGTTTTATTCCAACGGTTAAACAACTCATTGAACGTTTAAAAACTGGAAACTAAAAACGAAAGGAGCTTAAAATGCTTACTGTTGGTGATAAATTCCCTGCTTTTTCGCTGAAAGCTGTTAGAACTTCTGAAATTGGTGACTTCCCTCTCGTCACAGATCAAAGTGACAAGGGAAAATGGAAGCTTTTCTTCTTTTGGCCAAAAGACTTTACCTTCATCTGCCCTACAGAAATCATGGGATATGGTGACCTTTATACACAATTCAAAGAAAGAAACTGTGAAGTTTATGGATGCAGTACTGACTCTGACTTTGTGCACGTTGCATGGCGCAAGCATCATGAAGGACTTAAAAATAGTCCTTTTGCATGGCTTTCTGATATTCGGAAAGAGCTTTCAAATGCGTTAGGCATTCTTCATAAGCAAGAAGGTGTTTGTTTGCGCGCAACATATCTTGTTGACCCAGAAGGCGTTATTCGACATGTGTCAATTAACGATCTTTCAGTTGGTCGCAATGTTGAAGAAACCCTTCGCATTCTTGATGGTTTACAATCTGAAGGGCTCTGTGGTTGCAACTGGCAAAAAGGCCAAGACTACGTCAAAGTGGCTTAAAGACAAGCTTACAAAAAGAGCAAGGAAACAACTTTCTTGCTCTTTTTATTTTTTCCTTGTCCCAAAATCCCTCAATAAATAAAACTTTCAACAGCTGGTTCTTAAAGGAGTTCTTAGTACAATACCTAACGAATAGAAAGTGACAGTGACAATTTATTAAAAATGATATAAATTACTAACAAATTGTTAAAATTTTATTGTTTTTTAGGCGATTTTTTCCTATGAAAAATTAGCTAAACTTGTCAAGTTGCTAATTAGAGGTATGATAAGATGCTAACAGAATTGTTGCTTTTTCTTATCACTATTTTAGGTTTAAATACTCCTGGCCAAATTCTTTCTACACTAACCCCCTCCAACGCTGTACAACTAGAAAAACCAATTTTTTTTTTCAATTACGAGAAGAGAAACAAGCAACCTGAAAGAAAGTAAACGTTATTTACTCCCAAAAGAGGCTCTTACGTTTTTATCCCAATCTCATCAATCGAAGCCTCAAAGGGATGTTTTCAGCTTTATTCTGCAAAAAGCTTTCAACCTGGGAGGTTCCCCTCACTCTCAACTTATACATCCAGGGATTATTCTAAAACCATTTCAAAAAATTCCATTTTCCGAAGCAACAAGAAAAATTATCAGTCGGTTAAATATTATATTACTTGCTCAACCTGCAAAATTAGTCACAACAAAAAAAATTGAAAAATATGATGGTGTTGTAGCTCCTGTTTCTTTTTTCGCGAAAGATGACACACCTTTCTCCGTAGATATTTCATTCCTTTCTCAATCTCAAGTTCCACAGGATAAATTTGTTTCTTTTTCGGCATCTGACAAAAATGGAATAAATATTTTGGTTCAGGAAGAGGCAACTAATTCGGTTGCGGATTATACTAAAACAACATCATTATACACTAGTAGCGTACTAACCATACCAACCGCTGTCATTTCTTCTGCATCTGCGAACAACAGCGTAAAAGTATTGATTCCTATAACCTTCACCAGCTTGGATCCTTGCTATCCCTCAAGAATGCAACCCTCTCATGTAATAGCTACGAAGTCTTCACCAACGTCTACTCTTCCTTTTATGCCAGAAAACAAGCATGCAAGTTCTTTCCCACCCATAAACTCTGTCAACTCGGGAACCAATAATAGCAAGCCACAACTGCAACTTAACACAGCACTTATAACACTCACACCTGTTATTCCTCCTGTACCGACAAACCGTAGCGTAACCGCTTCGGTTTCTATGCCAACAGTCCATCCAAGCGCTCATAATACTGTAGCACCACTACTCAATAGAAGAAGAGCATCAACACCAACAATCCCTGTTATTTTTTCCGCATCAGCGAGTAGCAGTGTAAGGGCTCCAATTCCGATCACAGTAACAAGTTCAGATGTTAACAATACCCAGATAATATCACCCTATAGTGAAGCATCAGTGCCACCACCGCCAGCGCCTATTCTTCCTTTTATTCCAGCAAATAACAAGGTAAGTATTCCATCGCATGTAGCAACAACCAATTCAAGCATTACAGCTCTCCCAAAAACGCAGCTATCTAGAGTAATAATGGGAATAAATTCACCAACGTCTACACCTCCCTCGATACCTGTACAAAATATGGCCAGTATTAGCTCTTCTACATTAGCTAGTAATGGAAAAATTACTAGTTCCAGCGCTTCTTTGTTAATGAATACTTTGAAGAGTCTCTCTCAATACGCAAGCACTTCCCAAACTTTACCCATTTCTAGCCTAAACCCTTCTTATAAAACAGCCCTGACAATTCTAGCTTCTACCACAATTGATCCGCAAAATACGTCTTCACCTGAAAGAATAAATTCTTTACTCCTTCCATTACCTCAACCTCCGGTTGTCCCTGCTCCTTTTAAAATGACCAAAGGAAACGACCCTTCTTTTGAATTAATGAGTGGTTACTTAAGTTCAAAATTTACCTCTTTAAGACGCTCTTCCTCGGTTGTTCCACCTATTCTGCCAGCTAAATGTCAGACTCAGGATTTTAAAAGAAGTAAATCATTACCTGTGATTAAAAAACTTAAAGTTAACAAGTGCAAAACAGATTTGGTAGCTGCTATTTCATTTGATGATAAAAAATCTCAGATAGAAGAAGATGAACCTCGAGGACGAACTCTAATGACAAATCATTCTGGGCGTCTTCAACAAAAAAGGAATCTTAGCCCCCAATCTTTTAAAGGCATGAGTGAACAACAAACCTTTTTTTCTTTCTTAAGAAAGCAACTGAGATTAACAAACGACTATGATGAAATAGAAGAAGATCAAGGTGTTTCTCCCGATCATTTAATAAGCGCTTCAAATAGACTTATGAAAAAATTCAGCCATACATTAGGAGAACTATATATTCAGACAGAAGATTCTTTAAAGAAAAAGAAAGCACGCAAAATTAATGAGTTTCTATATGTTTCGGCAAGAAATATACATTTTCAAGATAAACTCTCTTCTAAATTTGAGTTTGATCCAAAATGTTCTGGCTCAAAAAAAACAGACCTAACGACTCACTCTCGTTTACTTACAGGAGCTCTTGAAGAACATTTATTTCAAGAATGCCTAACATTCCCCAAATCTCATAAAAGACGTCAATTGCATTCCACTCCGACGAAAATACGTGCGTTACCGGAAAGATCTGATCAGTAAAACTTTCTCTATAAATTATAACCAACTTACTATGAAGAATAAATATTTTGTTAATTTATTATAGCTAAAATCAAATTAACTATTAAAATAGCTGATATTTTTACTAAAAATAAAAGGAGAGCTTCATGATTAACTTAACAGATTCAGATATTAAAAAATCAACAAAAATCCTTGAAACTCTTTTAGCAAATACTTATCTCCTTGCGTTAAAAACTCAAAATTATCATTGGAATATAGTAAGTCCAAATTTTACGATGCTCCATGAGCTTTTTGGAAATCAATATGAAGCTCTCTCAGATGCGATTGATGAGATTGCGGAACGAATTCGGATGTTAGGAGAAAGAACCCCTGCGACATTTTACAAGTTTTTGAAGCTCACCACTTTAACAGAAAACGATGATATCAAAATAGCTGAAGCCATGATTACCACTCTTTTAAATGATCATGAACAGCTTATCTTAGAACTTCGAACAACCCTTAAAGCGCTTGACGACAGTGATGATGAAGGAACAATTGACTTCCTCATTGGCCGCCTTAGAGAGCATGAAAAGACAGCTTGGATGCTGAGAAGCCATCTATCCCTTTAAACTTTGGCTTTTACAAAACTTTTCAAGTTTTTACTCTTTATTAACTTTTCATCAATATAAAAGTTCTTGTAAGCAATAAAAATAATAAAATAGAGGGAGAAGCTTCGTGGACCAAGTCTCAAGTATAAACTTTAAGGACAAAGTACACTTTCTCCAAAGTTATTAGATTGATCATTTCGGCAGCATGTTTACTTCATATAAGGTTAGAAGTGAGAAAAAGACTCCCAGGGATTTAAGTCTCTGGGAATTTTTTACAATAAATCCGTACACTCTTCAGAGAATGCTTGCCTTTTTTTCCATCTATCGGCATTAATATTTTTTAATTAATCATCTTTGAAAATGAAGAATGGCACAATCTAATCGTAACCAGTTTGAAAAAAATCGCGCTGCAAGGCTTGCAGCAGTTCAAGCTCTCTACCAAATTTCTGAGACAGAACAAACTGCATCTGCTGTGATAGAAGAATTTATCCTTCACCGCTTTAATTCAGGTGATTATCCTGTCAGCGTGGATATCGCTTTGTTCAGAAACCTCATCACAACAGCTTGTGAAAGACGGCAAGATATCAGGGATATCATCCTTGCAAATCTTAGCCAAGAGTGGACTATAGAGCGTCTAGAATCAATTTTAAAAGCCATTTTACAAGTTGCCACAGCTGAATTTTTAGGACAATTAACCACAGTTCCCGCGCCGGTTATTATTTCTGAATATGTTGATATTACTCATGGATTCTTTGAAGGAAAAGAGCCAGGATTTGTTAATAGTTATCTTGATAAAGTTGCAAAAAATCTAGGGTATTCACTCTCAAAACCAAAGAAATAATGCCATTACAAAAGTACTTGAAGACCCAAGGATATGGAGTTTTAAATGAAAAATAATCATTCCCCTATAATTTTATGTATCTTAGATGGATGGGGGCACCGTGAAGAGTTAAATCATAATGCGATTGCACAAGCAAAAACTCCTAACTTTGATCGTTTTCTAAAAAATTATCCTCATTCTTTACTCGAAGCATCAGCTCTTGATGTTGGACTTCCTGAAGGTCAAATGGGGAATTCTGAAGTTGGGCATATGAACATCGGCGCCGGACGCATTATCATGCAAGACCTACCACGCATCGATGCTGCTCTTCAAAATAATGAAGTTACACAACTTGCTGTGTTTCAAAATTTTACTAAGAAAGTAAAAGAAGGAACCGGCGTTGTGCATCTTTTAGGGCTTCTGTCTCCCGGAGGCGTTCACTCACATCAAGATCAGATCATTGCATTAGCAAAAGACTTTTCAAATGAGGGGCTAATTGTTTATTTACATCTTTTCCTTGATGGACGCGACACATCGCCTAATTCAGGAAAAGAATATCTAAAACATTTAATGTTCGAAATTGGAGATATTCCTTCTATTAAAATTGCAACAATAGGAGGACGTTATTTTGGAATGGATCGTGATAAGCGCTGGGATCGAGTTGAAAAAGCCTATCAAGTCATGACAGATGTACAAGGGACTATTCTTGAGGATCCCTTGACCTATATTCAGGAAAACTATGCCTCTAAAATCACCGATGAGTTTATTCCCCCTGCTCTCCTTCGAGACTATGAAGGAATGCAGGATGGAGACGGGTTGTTTATCGCAAATTTTCGTGCCGATCGAGTCCGCCAGATTTTAAGTGCTCTTGTACTGCAAGACTTTCAAGATTTTAAGAGAGGTAAAGTTATTCAATTCTCAGCAACTTTAGGACTTGTTGAGTATTCTGAAGTTTTAAATAAGTATTGCCCTGCCCTCTTTCCCGCCATTGAGATTCATGAAAGTTTAGGCGAAGTGGTTGCAAATGCTGGACTTAAGCAACTGCGTATTGCAGAAACAGAAAAATATGCCCACGTTACTTTTTTCTTTAATGGTGGCCAAGAAACCCCTTTTCCTCAGGAAGATCGCATCCTTATCCCTTCTCCAAAAGTTGCGACTTATGATTTACAACCAGAGATGTCTGCCAAGGAAGTCACACAAGAACTCATTTCAGCAATACATAAAATACCCTATAATCTTGTTGTTGTGAATTATGCAAATACTGATATGGTTGGACACTCAGGTGATCTCAATGCATCTATTCAGGCAGTCGAATGTGTTGATCGATGCTTAGGAGAACTTGAAAAAGCCGTATTATCTCTTAATGGAACTCTACTGATCACGGCAGATCATGGCAATGCAGAACAAATTTATGATGAAACATTAAAAGAGGCTCACACAGCTCATACTATGAATCCCGTGCCCTTTGTGTGCGTCAACACTATTCTGCATGGAGCATCATTATCTGATGGAAAACTATCTGATATAGCGCCGACAATATTAGAAATATTAGGATTACCTAAACCATCTCAGATGACAGGAAGATCATTATTAAAGAATGTTTAGTTTAATATATTTCATAAAGTCAGAGCTTGTTATAAACTATATAAGTTAAGTTAGGTTCAAATTGAAGGAAGGTTATGTTAGCTTCTATTTCTCACAGGCTTTATTGTTGTAAGTTGTTGGCCAGTTTGGCCTTTTGTTTCACTATCTTGGTTACAGGATGTAGTGCCAAAGATAAGGATAAAATCAGCACAAGTTCCTCTTCTCTATCCGCTAAGGAAGCTGCCCTCTTTTATAGCTACGTTACTGATCGCGTTAAGAGAGAATATATTGAAAAGATTGATGATACAAAACTATTAGAAGGGGCTTTAGAGGGTATTTTGTCTTCTTTAGATCCTTATTCAGCTTATCTCGATCCTGAAAAATATGAAAATATTAAGAAACAAACCCAAGGGCATTATGGAGGCCTGGGAATTGAAATGCTTATGGAGGACGGGATCATTCACGTCATTTCAGCTCTGGATGATTCGCCTGCTCAAAAAGCTGGTGTTTTACCAGGAGATCAAATTATCGTGATTAATAAAGAAGCTACTTATCAAATGAAGTCCCTTGAAGCCGCTGAAAAACTACGTGGGCACCCTGGTACTGAAGTCACGATTTCAATAAAACGTGAAAAATTAGCCCCTTTTGATCTTACTTTACAAAGAGCTATTATCAATACTCGTCCTATCAAATGGCATATTGAAGATAATATTGCCTATGTTCGCATTTCAACTTTCAACCAAGAAACAACGAAAGAGCTTTTAAAGGCAATTCGAGAAATTAAAGGAAAAACAAATAAGAAAGAACTTACAGGCTATATTCTTGATTTACGCAATAACAGCGGTGGCTTGCTTGATGAGGCTGTTTCTGTAAGTGATGTCTTTTTGAATGATGGTAAGATTGTTTCTATTCGCGGAAAAGATCCCAAAAAAGAGCTACATTTTTCTGCAAATCCAGGTGATTTCACAGGCAATGCACCTTTAATGGTTCTTATTAATAGCGGGACAGCCTCTGCTGCCGAGATTGTTGCAGCAGCCCTTCAGGATAATAAAAGAGCAGTCATTGTTGGAACAAAATCATTTGGGAAAGGATCTGTTCAAAGCGTTATCCCTCTTACAAATAAAGGGGCTATTAAACTCACCGTTGCTCTTTACTACACGCCTTTAGGCAAAACAATTCAAAAAAATGGCATCGAACCTGACATTAAAATTGAGCAACATGTGGATCTTAAAACAGTTAATGAAGATAAGCGTTTAAGAGAAAACAATTTGATTGGGGCATTGCCTTCAATTATTTCCGATAAACTTGGCGCCTCTACGCCCTCAGTGCCTCAAAAAGCCGATGGAAAAAATAAGAAAGAAGAAAATATTCTAAAGGATGTCCCTGACTATCAACTTAAACAAGCGTTCAGTCTCTTAAAAGCAATGAGCCTTTATGAGAAGCTCCAACCAGGAAAATACATAGATCAGCTGAAGAAAGCTAAGTGAAAAGTTCATCATTCAAAAACGGCTGTTTTTTTGATTGCAACAGGAAGAAAAGGTAGATGAAGCATACGAGAAAGTTGCTTCCCCCCTATCGTAATGGGGTTGGAATCATGCTTTTAAATAAAGAAAATAAAGTCTTTGTAGCAAGACGCATTGTCCCCGCAACGAAAGCTTGGCAAATGCCTCAAGGAGGTATTGATGAAGGAGAAACGCCTGAAACTGCAGCCTTTCGAGAACTAAAAGAAGAAATTGGGACAAATAATGTTCAAATTTTAGCTGAATCTCAGATCTGGCATACTTATGATTTCCCTTCCTATCTCATTGGTAAATTATGGGGCGGAAATTATCGTGGTCAACGGCAGAAATGGTTTTTAATGCGTTTCCTCGGTGAAGGCACAGAAATTAACATTGCCACCGAACATCCGGAATTTTGTGATTGGCGGTGGATAGAAATTAAAGAACTCCCTATTCTTGCTATTTCATTTAAACGCGAGACTTATCAGGCATTAATAAATGAGTTTAGTCCTTTACTTGGTTCATCCATAGACAAATCATAAACTTTACTTCATTCTCAATAAGTTATTAATTTTAAAATTAATAACCAGAAATACGTTCAAATACAAAAATTGAAAATTTTATATTTACAGCTAGAATGGTTGTACCAGTCTTTATCCCATTTGCGCTTTGAACAAGGAAATTAACCATGACTTATGCCTATAAAACGATGATTTCACCGGTCGGTACTTTAAAGCTGATATCAAGTGATAAAGGTCTCGTTGGTATTTTATGGGAAAATGATTCTCCCGACCGTACCCCTTTTAAGTTGATGACAGAAGATAAAAATAACCCTTTTCTTGTTGAAGCCGAACAACAGTTACGCGATTATTTCAGTGGGAAATTGAAACAATTTTCTTTGCAACTCGATTTCATCGGTACTCAATTCCAGAAGAAGGTTTGGGAAGCTCTTTTAACGATCCCTTTTGGGGAAACGCGTAGTTACGCTCAAATCGCTCAACAAATTGGTAATCCAAAGGCAGTTCGAGCAGTTGGCGCTGCAAATGGAAAAAACCCTATTTCAATTATTGCCCCTTGTCATCGCGTTATTGGAGCAAATGGTAAACTTACTGGATTTGCGGGTGGACTTGAGATCAAAGCCTTTCTATTAAAAATAGAAAGTCCTCACAGAACCTTTGCTGCTTAACAGATAGGCCTTATACATTACGAGACTGTGGGAAATGAGCATATAAGTTTTTTCTCCGGCCCATCCAGTGTTGCAGTCCCTCCAATCATAAAAGGTCGACTGATAAGTCCATGGCCGACACCTGTCATCCGAAAAACAGAAAATTGGACCTCAGACGCAAATTTTTTAAAAACGGCTTGCAAAAGAGCGCTTTGATCTTGCTCAGGTGTGTCATATGTAAAATCAGCTAAAAAGAGAGCTTTAAGTCCCTCAAAAGCGCCAACTTGCCGGAAATGCTCTAAATACTCGGCAACCCGATAGGGTTTTTCATTCACATCTTCTAACAGCAACATCTTGCCATTGGTTTGAATCTGCCAACTTGTCCCAAGACTATATTGCAAAACGGCTAAATTTCCGCCAACGAGCGGTGCCGCCATTTGTTCAAGATTTTGAGCAAGCGTATTTAAAGGTGCCAGATTCTCAAATTGAACTTCTTTTTTAATACCAAAAAGAACTTCTTTTAATTCATCAATTGCCCAAGGTTCAAAGATACCAAGCCCAAGGCGTCTCAGTGGAGAGGCATGCACAGGTGTCCATTGCCACTTCTGATGAAAGAATGTATGGAGAGCCGTAATATCACTTAAACCAATAAAGAGTTTCTCAAAACATGGTTTTTGAATTTCTTCTAATAAAGGGATCAACCGTTTAGATCCAGCCCCTCCCTGAAGACACCAAATAGCTTTAGTCGTGGTATCATGCAAAGCCTCGACTAAAGTCTCAAATCGCTTTACATCCGAGTTTGCATATAACAAATCTTCGCCGAAAATATCGCATGAAATTTTTATCTTAAGATCCCAACTCGCTAAAAAAGAACGTACTTTTTCTAGCAATCCCTCTTCTGAACCATATGAGGGTGCAACAACAGATATCACATCTCCAGGTTTTAAAGGATGAAACGATAAAGAAGAATGACTCATTATTGAAACCCGTCTTTAGAAAAATAAGATGCCTACTTATAAAATAGAACAATGAAAACTCGAAGGTCTATAAGCCGGGTTCTGTCCTGGGATTCCCAGGGATGATCATTCATCTGGAACTTTTGTTACCAAAAGCTTCACGCGACCTACCCGGACGATAACGCGGAAAGTCGCCTTTAGGTTTCCCTAACTATCGTCCCTATTTGGTCTTGCTCCGGATGGGGTTTACCCTGCCACCTCTGTCGCCAGAGGCGCGGTGCGCTCTTACCGCACCATTTCACCCTTACCAGCCTTAGCTGGCGGTATATTTTCTGTGGCACTTTCCCTAAGGTTACCCTCGCTGGACGTTATCCAGCATCCTCTTTCCGTGGAGCCCGGACTTTCCTCCTCTAAATTTATTAGAAGCGATCATCCGACCTTCGAGTCTCATTTTATTCCTATCAACTTCTTTCTTATTTCTCAACTTTAACAGATTATTTTTTTTCAAATTCTATTTTGCGAATAACATACGTCCCCGCCATAATATCATGTAAGGTCTGTTTACGTGGCGTAAAAGCCACCATAAGTCGACCAATGAAAAAAATTAATCCTGATAAGAATGAAGCAAAATATCGCCCTGTCGCACGATTAAAGCTAACAGAGCCTCCAGTTTCTGAAATTATCTTAAGACCAAGCGCCCGCATGCCAAGAGTTGCTTGATGTTTTGAAGAATATTGAAGCGAAAAATATAACCATTGGATAAACAGGGGAATAATATAAGCCACGAAAATAAATGAAAAATTCGCTATCAATTGTAATGGCGCTGAAATCTGCTTTGCTTGGCTTGATATCTCATTATTATAGCTCGTTAAGGTAAGTAAACTTATAAAGATTGGCGTTAAAATAAGCGTTAATATTATTGCATCTAAAGCCCATCCCATGGCACGAACCCAAAAACCAGCATACACATACCTTGATTCTCGTATTTGTTTGAGTTCCCCAATTTCAAAAGATTTATTCATTTTACCTGGCTCCTTATTAATCTCGCCTACTTATTCCTCTGAGTTTGGGTCCTCAGCTCCTTGTGTTGAATCTTCTTCATTATTTCCTCCCGCTGCTCCAAGACGTGTGTTTGTGCATGTTTCCCAGCGTGATGCTGATATTGCTGTTCCACTGGTACTGTCAGCATCATGACTTGTGATATATTCTGTAATCTTGGTTACATAGGTTTGGTAAGATGCTTTAGCGCTTTTTCTCTTGTCATCTCGTTCTTTTAAAAAAGCTATTTGCGCTTTTTTTTCTTTTTGACACTTTTCATTACCTTCAGTATCAACATATCCCTTTTGTTCAGAAGAATTTTCTTCTGTCTCCATATCAGGATTGCTTTCATAATCATTCATTATAGCTTAAGCTCCCATCTTTTCTTCTTGCTGATGAGATGGTCTCAAATCACTTGACCACATCTTCTCAAGGTTATAAAAGCCCCGCATTTCTGGTGTAAAGAGATGTACAATGACCGAACCTACATCTAAAAGAACCCAATCACTGTTAGGTAACCCTTCCACAACAATGTGTTTATGACCCTGTTTTGAAAGTTCTCGATGCAAAATTTCAATGCTCATTCTAACATGTTTTTGAGAACGCCCACTTCCAATAATCAAACAATCAGACATCACGGATTTATTAAGAAGATCAATTGTAACAATGTTCTCAACTTTATGATCGTCTAAAAAAGCTACAATGAAAGGAATAAGATTTGTGTCAAGGACTTGAGAGCCTACAGTTATGTTCGACTTTGTTTTCATCATCTTCTATTTCTGGTCCTATATTTCTATTATACTCTAATCTTTACTTAAACTAAATAAATTTATGAAAATTACTCTTGTTCATGTACAGATTTAGAAGCTTGAATATGTTCATAAAGAAGACGTAAAATGGGTTGCACCCCTGTACCACTTACAGCGGACAAAAAGTAGATTGGTTTTTTTAAAGCCGCTTCTAGAGCACTTTTTTTAGCCTGTATTTCTTCCTCAGTTAAAGCATCTATCTTATTGAAGGCAACAATCTCTTCTTTATCTGCAAGGCCATGGCCATAATTTTCAAGCTCAGCACGAATTGTTTTATAGGCATGAACAGGATCTTCTAAAGTACTATCAACAAGATGCAGAATCACTTTACACCGTTCGACATGTCCTAGAAAACGTGTCCCCAGCCCAACACCTTCATGCGCGCCTTCAATGAGACCTGGTAGATCGGCAAGCACGAATTCATGGTTGTCAACATGAACAACTCCTAACTGGGGATGGAGCGTTGTAAAAGGATAATCTGCAATCTTTGGTTTAGCTCGAGATGTTACGGAGAGGAAAGTCGATTTTCCAGCATTGGGAAGTCCAACTAATCCCACATCAGCAATAAGTTTAAGACGCAACCAAACCCATAATTCTTCACCTGGCATTCCAGTATCTGCCCGGCGTGGCGCTTGATTGACAGAGGATTTAAAGTGCGTATTACCTCGGCCCCCAATACCGCCTTTTAGTAAGACAAGACGTTTTCCTGGTGTATCAAAGTCTGCTAATAATGTTTGCTTATCATCATAATAAATTTGCGTTCCTACAGGAACTTTTAAGGTAACGTCTCCCCCATCAGCTCCGGTTCGGTTAGCTCCCATCCCATGATGCCCACGCCCAGCTTTAAAATGCTGCTGATAACGATAATCAATCAGAGTATTTAAATTTTCAATAGCTTCGACAATAACATCTCCACCACGCCCCCCATCACCGCCGTTAGGACCACCATATTCAATAAATTTCTCTCGGCGAAAACTAATGCAGCCCGGACCACCGTCGCCACTTTTAAGAAAGATTTTTGCTTCATCAAGAAATTTCATAAAATTTAACCAAAAATAAAGGAGAACTCATGATTTGAGCCCTCCTTATTATCTTTATTCGTGAATATGTTACTGAGTAACAATTGAAACGTAGGTTCGACCCTTTATACCTGAAGAAAATTTTACTTTACCTTCAATGGTAGCAAAAAGAGTATGATCCGTTCCAATCCCAACATTTTTACCAGGATGATATTTCGTGCCTCTTTGACGAACAATAATGTTGCCTGAAATCACAGATTCACCACCATATTTTTTAACGCCTAAGCGGCGTCCTTTGGAATCGCGTCCGTTACGAGAACTACCACCAGCCTTTTTATGTGCCATTTAAAATCTCCTACTTCTTTGTCTCTTTTTTAGCGGGAGCTTTTTTAACTTTCTCCTCGCCTGCAGGCTTTGCTTTTACAGTTTCCTTTGGCTCAGCTTTAGCTTCTGCTTGCTTTTTAGCTGGCGCTACTACTTCTTCTTTAGTAACTTTTGTTGTTTTTTCAGCAGCTTTTGTAGGAGCTGTATATTTAGGCAGTGAATTCGCACCAGAAGCAATTACTTCTTCAATACGCAATACTGTTAAATCTTGACGATGTCCGGCTTTGCGGCGATATCCTTGGCGACGACGTTTTTTAAAAACAATTATCTTATCGCCACGTGCTTGTTCTAAAATAGTCGCACGAACTGCAGCGTCTTGCACAGCAGGTGCACCAACAGTCATCTTGCTTTCCCCACCAAGCATTAAAATATCACTTAAATGAAGGGTTGCTCCCGCCTCACCTTCCAAACGCTCAACTTTAACGACGTCTCCACTTGAGACCTTATATTGCTTTCCACCTGTCTTAATGACTGCAAACATGTTCAACCCATCTATTTAAATTTATAAGCTTGTGCTTCTTTAACATACTTAAGCACTAAGTAAAAACTAATTTTTAAACCTATATTCAGGCTTACGATACCCTTCAGTATAATTCTTGTAGGCGGAAGTCAAGAGCTTTCAATGAATCTTACAAAAAAATGAAGGAAAGAGTTCTTGATATGAAATTATAAATAATCAATAGTAGCACGATTAAACTTAAGAGAGGCGCAGAAAATGAGCAACATAAATAACATTCATGTTCTAAGCCGAGCCGTTATTATTGATCAAAATCATATCCTACTATGTAAAACAACTGATCTTCCTATCAATTTTTACTTTCTTCCAGGAGGACATATTGAACATGAAGAATCAGCTGAAGCAGCACTCTTGCGCGAATTAAATGAAGAAGCTGGAGCTAAAGCTTATATTAAAAGATTTTTAGGATGCCTTGAATATAGCTTTACGCCAGGCCATAATAGCAAGTGCCATAATCACGAGTATAACTTCGTTTTTGAAGCAGAAGCTGAAACCTTAACAATCGATAACAAACTTCCTCAGCTTGAAAAACATATTGAATTAACCTGGATGCCGCTTTCTCAAATAGCTGAGATTGATTTGAGGGCTGAACCTTTTAAAACGCTTGTTCCACTATGGTTAAAAAGCCCCTCTCCTACTGTATTACATAGCGTGATGGTATAAATATTCAGCGTGATGAAGACTGAACTTTTAGATTTCTTAAAGCTTTTTCACAAACGCCCATACTTTTCCAAGAACATCCTTTACAAGCGTGATAGAAATTCTTGAAGGTCATTTTTCTTACGATACGTCCTTTTGCTTGTTTCCAAGTAAGAACTTCTCCGTCCTTTAAATCTAAAATATTGGCATGAGCTTGATCCAATGGATCGATCACTTTTTGACTAGTACACAAATCACGTGCAAGCTTATTAGGACAGGCCGCACAAATAGAATCTGTCCCAAAGTTAACTTTTACAGGCGTGTTTTCATCTCTCGTAAGCCTATCCACAATCTCGGCGTAATTTTTGATGAAGCTCGGTGAATAGCCTTCGCCAACAAACCCTAAGGTGCACATAAAATGATGAGGTCGGAAATTTAGCATTAGGCTATTTCCTTACCTTTGCAAAGCGCCTCTTAGAACTTTAATAATGCTTGCTAAAATTACTGTTTTAACAACACCTGGTAAAATAAAGGGAAGTACTCCTGCCTTAATAGCGGGTTCAAATCCTATAAAGTTTGCAAGCCATGAGACCCCAAGAATATAAATGATTGTTTGACCAACAGCACAACTGACAAAGATAGTTCCCCAGGTCTTTTGTGTAAACTTTGAAAATAACCACGCTGTTAAGGGTGCAGCCACCAAAAAGCCTGCAAAAAAACCACCTGTCGGACCAAAAAAACTAGCATATCCTCCTGAAAACTGAGAAAAAACTGGCGCTCCAACAGCTCCTAACAGAAGATAAGAACATACCACTTCAAATGCTTGCCGTGGCTTATAGGTTAAACCAATCAACATAACAGCTAAGGTCTGCAATGTAATGGGAACAGGCTTTAATGGGATTTGAATTTGAGAGCAGGCAAAAAGGAGCATAACACCTAAGGCAATTTGTATACTATTTGACTGCATACCAGCCTTTAAAAGATCTATTTTTTGCGTTGTTTGCATGTGACCCTCCATACTTAATGTAATTTCGGTATAACAAATTTTTTATACAAGATCCATAATTTTAATCTAATGTAACCTGATGAAGTACAAGTTTATTCCCTTAAAATAATGCCAGCAACTTCTATACCTGAACGCACTGCACTGTTAAGGTAACCTGATACATTTTGTGTATGTTCGCCTATGAAATAAAGTCCTTTAGAAGTGGGTTCAGCAAATTTTCTCATAGAAGGGTAAAGTTTACTTTCTTCATAGAATTCAGAAGAAACCAACTTATAGTCATGGATGCTATAGCTCCCTTTTGCAAAAGGATCTAATGGCCAAGAATAAACGATAGGATTACTAATCACTTTCACATTAAGCGACTGAACCTCTTTTAAAAAGCTCTGCTGACTTTGAGGCTGAAGCGTTGTAGATGTTAAGAACGCATCCTTTGCCTTTATCCCCCCTACCATACAAGTAATATTTTGGGGCTGCCGATAACCTGGAGACCAACAAGTAAATCCTGCTTCGCAATGTCCACCATAGTAAGTCTGTACTGTAAATGGGCTTTTAGCAATTTGATAGATTACCTTTGAATTCATTCCATAAGGAAGTTTTTCTATAGCTTGCTTAGTCAATGAGGAGAGTTTTAAACTATCATCTAGTTGAACTTGGCCTTGGCGCATGGCTGAGAAAGGAATGGTCAAAATAACGTTACGGGCCTGTAAAGAAAAGTTTTGGGAAAATCCTGGGTTAGCTATTTCCAAATGAAAACCTGTATTATTTCTTGATAGCCTTTTAAGGATTTGTCCTTTTGTAATATTAGTAGGCCCAATTTTAGCTTCAAGAGCTTTAATTAAATTGATGTTACCTCCTTTAACAATATATTCTCTACACTGCTCAAGATCTTCACTGTTTTCTTTTAACATCTCTAAATAAGGGATATATTTATCCAATATATTCTTAACAGCAAAAATTCCTGGCATCCCCATATCATTAAGATCTCTACCAAATTCATCCCTAATAACAAGGGAAATAACCTCACAAATAGATGGATCATTAACGTATTCTTTGAGGACTTCTTTTAATGTTAGCATCGTACTAAAAGGTAAGGACATTTCATTTTGTTTGATCTTTTGCTGTAATGTCTTAAATGCCTGTAAAAGAGTGTGTAGAGAAATTTCATCCTGAATACCTGTTTTCATAAAAGAAATTTTTTGAAAGAGAGGCTTAGCACTCAATTCAACACTAAGTTCTGCTGCTAATGCTCGAATATCATTATGATCTTCATCAATGATCTCCCCACCCAGTTCTGCATAGGTACCATCTGGAAAATAAAAAGTTTTAGCTCTTCCGCCTAAGCACTCGCGAGCTTCTATAATATGGACTTGCTTACCTGCTTTAGTTAACTGATAACCTGCAGTTAATCCTGCTAAACCTCTCCCAATAATAATGGTCTCATATGCTTGGTGGGGTGTGGCTGCCTTCTTGTCTTCTTCTAGCATACTTGAGGATGAAGCCGTTGCAAAAGCAGAAGAAAAATTAATCAAAATGAGAAAAGATAGTAAACGAGTGTACATTAGATTTTTTCTTTAGGTATTTTAGTCTTTATGGTTTACATAAAAATTACATATATGTCAAAAAATATAAAAGTGATGGATAATTACGTACAAAGTAATTTTTTAAAAAGAGTGGATAAAATACCCACTCTTCTAGACCAGAATGAACGAGTTAATATTATTTTTTATTTCTAAAAGTATCTAATGCAACAACTTTTGTAACGCTATCCTCTGTATTCTTCGCGTCACTGGCTTTTTCTTTTTTGTTTTTCTTTTCGGTAAGAGCAGGAGGGCTTGGCTCAAACTGCAATCCAAATTTCACAGAAGGATCTAAGAAACTAATCAATGCCGCATAGTTTACCTCAATACGTTCTTGGACTTCATTAAAACTGAGCAACACTGAAAATCCTTTATCATCCACTTTAAGATCCCAAAATTGATGCTGTAGAACAATGGTAATCTCTTCTGGATGCTGCTTACGAAGATACTCCGGCACCTTCACATCTGGGCGGCTGGATTCAAAGGTAATATAAAAATGGTGTCTTCCTGAAAGACCTTCTTTACTGGCTTGCTGCAACGCATTACGAACAACACCTCTTAATGCAGCTTGCACCATTTCATCATAATCAAAAGCTTTATTGCGGCTCACGTCTTTTTCCTTATTCTCTATATCTGTCATGCTATATCACCATCTTATCTTGAAACCATTTCAAAAAAATTAATGCCGCTCAAAAAAGCGTAATTATTTTTAAAATGACGTAAGCGAATTTTATATTCAAGAACTTAAAAAAATAAAATCGGTCGATAATTAAAGTGAGGGGCTTCTGTTGCCCGGTGCCCCTCGAACCGCTAATGATAACTAAGCAGCAGCAGAAGCTGTTGCAGCGCCTGCACCATTCATATTGAGTGCTGTAGGCATGTTACCATTTAGAGGCATTCTATTTTTGCCATTTACTATTTTTAGTCCATTTACGACGGTACCATGTCGAGCGAAAGCCTCTACCTTTGAGCGTACGTCGATCCTATTTCGCCCCCATGAAAGCTGTGTGCTTCAAGCCTCTCACAGGTTTGGTGGAGGCGCCGGGTACCGCCCCCGGGTCCGTCCCACCTATTCCGTAGCGCGTTTATCGCCATAGTTAGGAAATCCTAACATCTATAGTATACAAAAATTTTCTTAAAAAAGGAAGAGAAACTCTAGAAGATTTATATTTTCTCTGTTAGTCTTTGCCCACCATGAAAAGGAGGCTGCCAATGACAGAATTTAAATTTCTTCCCCTTCAAGATAATGATGTTTTTAATGCCATTGAGCACGAACTCCATCGCCAGCAAAACCAACTTGAAATGATTGCTTCAGAAAACTTTGTCTCCCCTGCCGTTCTAGAAGCTCAAGGGTGTATTATGACAAATAAATATGCTGAAGGTTACCCTGGGCGTCGTTACTATGGGGGATGTACCTATGTCGATCAGGTTGAGACGCTTGCCATTGAACGCGCCAAACAACTTTTTAATTGTACATATGTTAATGTACAACCCCATTCTGGCTCTCAAGCAAATCAAGCCGTATTTTTGGCCCTCTTGCAACCAGGCGATACTTTTCTTGGCATGGATCTTAACTGTGGCGGGCATTTGACGCACGGCTCACCCGTCAATCTGTCAGGAAAATGGTTTAATGCTGTTAGTTACCCTGTTCATAAAGAAACTCATCTTTTGGATTACGAAATTATCGAAGAGCTCGCCCTTAAGCATAAACCTAAGCTCATTATTGCAGGAGGTTCAGCTTACCCTCGTACCATTGATTTTGCACGCTTTAGAAAGATTGCTGATCAGATTGGGGCTTACTTAATGGTTGATATGGCTCATTTTGCAGGGTTAGTTGCGGGCGGTGTCTTCCCTTCTCCTCTTCCCCACGCTCATGTTGTCACGACTACAACACATAAAACTTTACGCGGCCCACGAGGGGGAATGATTCTTTCAAATGACCTGGCGATTGGAAAGAAACTTAATTCAGCCATCTTTCCTGGTGCTCAAGGCGGCCCCCTGATGCATATTATTGCGGCAAAAGCAGTTGCGTTTAAAGAAGCCCTCTCACCTGCTTTCAAACAATATGCCGAGCAAGTTGTTAAAAACGCTAAAACTCTCGTAAAAGCTCTTAACGACCAAGGCTTCAATATCACGACACAAGGAACAGATTGCCATCTTTTACTTGTTGATTTGCAGCAACAAAAATTAACTGGTCAAGAAGCGTGTGATGCTCTTGAGCATGCAGGAATTACCTGCAACAAAAATGGCATTCCTTTTGATCCTTTGCCGCCTTTAAAAACTTCAGGCATTCGTTTGGGCTCACCTGCCCTTACCACCCGTGGCATGAAAGAAGCAGAATTCGAAACAATAGGCTTTATGATTGCAGAACTTCTAAAAAGTCTTCAACAGGGAGACATTGAGACCACGCAACCAAAAATTCGCCAAAAAGTTGCTAAGCTTTGTCAATCTTTCCCACTTTATAAGGACTTTTAATGCGCTGTCCCTTTTGTGGTCATCCTGATACTGCCGTTAAAGACTCACGGGCCATCGAAGAAAACGTGGGCATTCGCCGCCGCAGACATTGTACGGATTGTGGTGCCCGCTTCACCACTGTTGAGCGCGTCCAACTTCTCCCTTTAAAAATTATCAAAAAAAACGCGGAACTTGAACCCTTTGACCGTGAAAAGCTTTCACATTCGATGGAATTAGCGCTTCACAAACGTCCCATTGATGCTGAAAGAAGAGAACGCGTCATTAGCAGTATTGTCAGACAGCTTGAATCTTGTGGTGAGACTGAAATTCCCTCAACAAAAATCGGTGAAATGGTAATGCAATCTCTTTACGAACTTGATAAGGTTGCCTATGTCCGTTTTGCTTCAGTTTACCAGGATTTTGATGTTCCTGGTGATTTCAAAAATTTCATTAGCAATCTAGATTTAGCAGAAGAACAAGATCCAACCTAAAGCAGGTCTTTAAATGAGCTTCATTTCCCTTATTATTGTTTTCACGCTCTTCTGGTGGTTAATTTTCTTCTCGCTTCTTCCCTTAGGTCTTAAAAAAGAAAATAATCCACCTAAAGGGCATGACAGAGGAGCACCTGCCTCTCATGGTTTAGGTATGAAGTCCCTCATCACAACTCTGATTGCCTTTATCTTATCCGCATTTGCCTATTGGATTGCTGAAAATAATTGGATTTCATTGTGGACTTAATTCATTTCAAGCCTTTAGAAATAAAACATTTTCCATTGTTAAAAAGATGGCTAAACGAACCCCATGTAAAACAATGGTATGGCTCTCAAAAAGAATCAACCCTAACTGCGATTACCCAAAAATACACTTCCTATACGCAAGGATATAAACTGGTTGATGGCGTGAAAAAAACAATTCAAGCGATGATTGCTTACAACGCCGAAATTCCTTTTGGTTATATCCAACTTTACAATGCATTTGACTTTCCTCGAGACGGATATGATCTTAAAAAGTACGTAGCATCCGAAGCAATGCTAGGTTCAATTGATCTTTTTATTGGTGATCCAAAATTTCTTGCAAAAGGGTATGGTGTCCTTTTGAGCCAGCAATTTTTACAAGATATCGCTTTTAAAAAATTTAATAAAATTATGGTTGATCCCGATCATACAAATAAGCGCGCAATTAAATGCTATGAAAAAGCGGGATTTAAAAAAGTTATTTACATTCAAACGGATACAATGACATATAATATCCTTATGATGATAGAACGTTAAAGATGAGAAATACCTTTATTCACAAATTTAAACTTTCGGGTGGTTATGCCCTCTTTCCAATTTTCCTATTTCTCATCCTTTTTATAGGCAGTGGCGTTTACTTTAGTCTTCAAGGAACTCCTTTTGCTTTTTATCAAGTTTCAGCAACCGTTGCGATTCTACCTGCAATTATCCTCGCAATTGGTTTTGGTCACGGGGATTTTATAATAAAACTCGGCAATTTTATCGAAGGAGTTCGGGACACAAGTATTATTACAATGTGTCTGATTTATCTATTAGCTGGGGCTTACACAGAAGTTTTAAAGGGTATTGGCGGCGTTGAAGCAACAGTTAATTTAACCCTTTCTTTTCTGCCAATGCAAGCAACGCTTCCTGGGATTTTTATTCTGAGCGCCTTTATTGCAACGGCTATGGGAACGTCGATGGGCACTATTGCGGCAATGGCCCCTATTGCATTTGCAATTGCCCAAGCCACCGGCCTTTCAATCTCTCTTACAATGGGAACGGTTGTTAGTGGCGCAATGTTTGGTGATAATCTTTCCTTAATCTCAGATACGACCATTGCAGCCGTTCAAACTCAAGGAGGGACTCTTAAGGAAAAATTCAAAATCAATAGTTTAATCGCATTACCTGCTATGCTTATAACGCTGATCATCCTGATCGCTTATGGCTTTAATAATCCATGTCAATCTTACGTAAAGATAACTGAGACTCAATGGATTGTAAGCACACCGTATTTTTTCGTTTTAGCTCTTGCGATTTCAGGTGTTAATGTATTTCTCGTACTCACACTTGGAATTCTATCAGCTGGTCTTATTGGGCTTAGCTATACTGCCAATTATAACCTTGTTACCTATGCTAAAAATATCTACCAAGGGTACGGTAGCATGCAAGAAATCCTTATCTTATCCTTGCTTATTGGAGGCTTAAGTCATCTCACAAAAACTCAAGGAGGTTTGCGCTTTTTAATCAATATAGCAAGCCATCTTGTGCATAAATTTTCTAAGCAAAGGGCAAAAACCGTTGCTGAGGCAGCTATTGCCTTAATTGTGAGTGCATGTGACATCTGCACCGCGAATAACACGGTTGCAATTATTCTTACAGGAGAGGCAACGCGCGAGCTCGCAAGAAAATATTCCATTAGCTCTGCTCGAACAGCAACGCTTGTTGACCTCTTTTCATGTGTATTTCAAGGAATTTTACCCTACAGTGCCCAAATCTTACTCGCGGGTTCAATTGCGGGGCTCTCTCCGTTGGCAATTATTCCTCATGTTTATTATTGTTATATCTTGGGGATTGCAGGGATTTTAGCAATTCTGCTCCAAAAACCTAAGTTTTCGTGCTCAAAATAGCTAAATCTTTGCTTTTTAAAAAGTTAAGCATAAAATTTATCTAGAATTTATATTAAGAAAAAGCATTACATTAATTAAAATTTAACTCATCTTCTCTTATTCTAAAATTAACATGAGATAAGTTAGGGTTAAGCTAATGAAAGATATCTATTTTGATTCAATTATGGTGATTGAGCGCCTTCATCGCCTTTTTCTTGAAGTCACCCGAATTGAGCTAGATCGTTTAAAAATAAAAGATATCAACAACGTACAATGCTTTATCCTCTATAATATCGGCGAAAGTCATCTGACCGTGGGTGAAATCTCTAATCGAGGATATTATCTTGGTTCCAATGTAACTTACAATCTTAAGAAAATGGTTGAAACAGGCTATTTAATCCAAGAACAATCCGCTCATGACCGTCGTTCAAGCCACATTCAGCTTTCCGAAAAAGGGTTAAAGCTATATCAAAGATTTGACCAAATTCTTTCTGAACACACCAAAAATATGAAACATAATGGCATCGCTGAGCAAGATTTAAAAAATCTTAAATCCTTACTCGCTCGACTTGAGTCTTTTTGGAACTTTACGATTACTCACGACATGCGGTTTTAAAGTTATCATGTATCAAAATCGTCACCGATAATTTGTATACCCCTCTCTAAATATTTAAAATTTCTGCTGTCGCTTCCTGAACTTTTTCAAGACTTAAATCAGATAAATTTGGCGAATATAAGACCTTCACATGGGCCCCTCGAGGCGCATAAACCCCAGGATCAGAGAAATTCGACCACAAAACTAAGGTTGGACATTTCATTGCAGAAGCTAAATGAATGGGACCAGTATCATTTCCAATAATTGCAATTGACTTAGAAGCCAATGCCCCTATCTCAAAGAAATTAATTTTTTGGCTTAAATTTTGGATATTTGGAAAAATTTCAATGATACGGTTGACCACATCAATGTCATCAGGACCACCTAACAAAACAGGGTTAAATCCTTCTTTTTTAAGCCATAATGCAAGTTCAGCATACTTTTCTGCAGGCCATCTTTTATAAGCCCCTTTCAATGAACTGCCAGGCACTAAAAGCACTGTTTTTTTAGGAAGATTAAGGTAACTTACATCCCGTTTTAACCATGATAGATCCGGAAAAAGTTCATCTTTTCCTTCAAGATCAAGTCCCGCTATTTTCAATTGATCTGCAAATCGCACAAAAGCATGAAGCTGCTTTCGATCTTTACGCTGTTGGGAATGTGAACATCCAGGTGCAATTCCAGACCATTCTGGCCGCTTTCCTGGCCCCAACAACTTAAAATAAAGAGCGGTCCTATCTGAATTTTGTAAATCATATACTCGCTCGACATTCATTTTTAAAAGACGAGAACGTAACTTCCACGTTATCAAAGGATTTCTGGCTCGTGCGTCTCCTACGATTTCATCAAAATAACCTGTTTCAATCATTAAATCGATATAAGCAGGGCTCGTCAAAAGGATAATATGGGCTTGAGGATGATTCTGCCGGATAGCCGCAAACGCCCCCATGGCATTTATCAGATCGCCAAGAGCGCCATGTTTAATGACCAAAATTTTTTTGTAGTCCTTTAAGAGCAAGCTCTTTATCCTTAGGTAGATTAGAAATAGTGGTTACTTTATGTATTCTTAATCTCAGTAAAGCCTATTTACAAATATTATTATGAGCTTAATTTAATGAAATGAAGGTTCTACTTACACGTCCTCAATATGATTCCGAAGAACTTGCTAAGGATCTACGAGATTACGGCATTGAAAGTCACATCAACTCTTTGATTGAAATTGACCCAAAGCCTTTTCAATATGACCTAAGGCAGGCGCAAGCACTCATTATTACAAGCCTCAATGGCATCCGATGTTTTGCAGCTCAAAGCCAAGAAAGATCACTTCCTTTATTTGTTGTCGGAGAAGAATCGGCGAAGATCGCTTCTTCGCTCCGTTTCAAAGACATTATTCAGGGAAATGGAACGGCTCTCTCGCTTTTACCTCTTATAGAAAAGGTCTGCGACCATACAAAAAAGGAAATTGCTTACCTTACAGGTGATCGAGTCCATACAGATCTTATTTTGCATCTCATTGAACGAAGGTTCGCTGCAAGACGAATTATTGCTTATAACACGATTGAGTGTACCTCTCTCAGCCTTCAAACTCAGCAACTTTTAAAAAATAAAACAATTTCAGTGGTGACACTTTTTTCTCCCCGCAGTGCGCAAATATTTGCTAAGCTGATCGAGAAGAATAAAGATTTATGTCAGTTTCTTTATGGGGTTTGCTTAAGTGCAGAAATTGCGAATATTGTGTCGAAAATACAATGGCAGAAACTTTATACAGCAACATCCCCAAACCGACAGAAGATCATTAAAATACTAAGAGATTTAAAGAAGGGGGGCATCCTGTGAATGAACAAACTCAAGAAACAAAGACCTCACCAGAATTAGAACCCGAAGATGCTGGCTCTATTTTCTTAAAAAAAGCAATTATAGCAAACGTTATTATTTTGGGCCTTGTTCTCTTTGGTGTTTTTCTTGTCATTCGTCACTTAAATCCTGCTCAAATCGTCAATACTCTTTCAACTGATCTTCGTAAATTAGAAGAAAGAATAATCCTTGCAGAAGAAAAAATAAAACTGTACGAAACGTATTTTATCAATCTTAACAGTCAGTTAGAAACACTTTCTTTTCCCAAAAATGAATCAACGAAACAAGAAATAGATACGTCCTATCAAAAGCTAATAAGTGAATTTAAATCTTTAATGGAAAATGAAACTTCTTCACCACTTTCCATACCTTTTTTGGAAGAAGGAAGATTGTTTAAGTGGCTTACACGTTACATTCAGGTTAAAGAAACGCCTCATCATCAAACATACAACAAGGCATATGAATTGCTTAAACAAGGAAATCTTTTACAAGCAATAGAACTTCTTCAGCCATTAGCAGGCGATCCTACCTCATCTCTTTATCAGTGGCTTGAAAAAGCAACAATGTTCCAAAAATCGCTCTCTATTGAGGATAAGTCATGAAAAAAATTTTTTCCTTCTTATTTGCAAGTTTATTTTTAGGAACGCTTATGCTGTATTTGCATTGGCAGGCCGGCTTCGTCACCATTAGCTGGCGAGATTACCAACTTGAAACAACATTTGGGATTCTATTTTTACTGCTTGTTATCTCTCTCTTCATCCTTAAAATTCTAGCTCAGATTTTACATTTCATCCTCAATTGGCGAAAATACAACCAGGCACGGCATCGCAAAAAGATCCCTGAAGTAATCCTTAATGTCTTCATGGCTCTAGAACGTGGCCTTCCTAAAATTGCCCTTGAAAAGGCCACATTTATCCAAAAACATAGCTCCATTGCAGGACTTGGAGAATACTTTGAAGCAATGGCTTTGATGGCTTTAAATGATGATGAGCAAGCAAAAACTATTTTTAAAATCATGACGACTTTTAAAGGCGTTGAATATCTAGGATGGCAAGGGCTCGCCCGTCTTAGTTTAAAAAATGATCACCAAGCTCAAGCTCAGGCTTATGCAGAAAAAGCTCTCCAATATTTCCCGAATTCGCCCTGGGCTCTTAAAACAATCCATGAACAAGCTCAAATGTTAGGTGACTATAAAAAGGCAGAACAAGCTTTAGAGCAACTCAAAAAAATTGGTTACTTTGAAGAAGAACTTTTAAGAGAGAAAAAAGGCGCATTGCTCGCAGGTTGGGCCAAATCTTTAGAAGGTCAACAATCTCATAAAGAAGCCCTTTCACGTGCGAGAAAAGCCTATAGAATTCATCCTGGAACAGAAGAAGGCAAAATTTTAGCCGAACTTCATGTAAAATTAAAACATCGATGGAGAGCTCAATTCTTGATCAAACGCCTTTGGAAGCTATTGCCGGATGAGGATCTTCTTCAGTTATATCTACAAGTGACAAAACCAGAAACACCTCTTAAAGCTTACGAAGAAATCCAAAAATTAACTGCCCAAAATCAAGACCATGAAGTTTCTTTAGTGGCTTTAGCGGAAGCAGCTCATAAAGCACATCTTTGGGGCGCGACAGAAGAATATCTTCATCAACTCGCAAAAATTACGAAAGATCCTACGAAAATAAACATTTTAGAAAAGAAACTATCAGGGTATCACTCTTTAAATTAAGATTACAAAATTGAGTGATGAGTGAGGCTGGTTTTATGAAAATTCTTAGCGGCAATAGTAACAAGCCTCTCGCTGAAAAGATTGCCTCTTTTCTTAGTGTTCCTTTAGTAAGGGCATCTTTAAAAACATTTCCTGATAAAGAAATCTTTGTTGAAATTGTTGATGATTTAAAAGGCGAGGATATTTTCCTCATTCAGTCGACATCTTTTCCTGTCAATGACAACTTCATGGAATTATTGATCACACTTAATGCGATAAAACAAGGCTCTCCTCGATCCATCACCGTGGTCATTCCTTATTATGGTTATGCCCGCCAAGACAGGCTTATAATCCCCCAATCATCAATTGCGGCGGAATTAACCGCCCACCTTCTTCAAGCCACGGATGTCAATAGAATTATAACTGTTGATCTCCATGCACCTCACATCAAAAAATATTTCACGATTCCCATTGATAATCTTTCGATGGCCCCTGTCTTTCGTGAAGATATTCTTGCTTCCCATTCTTTAGAAAATCTTCTCATCGTCTCACCTGATGCCGGTGGACATGAAAGAGCACAAATGCTCGCTCACTCTTTAAATGTAAAAGCCATTACCTTATTTAAGGATCGAGATGAAATCACGGGAACATGTACTATGAAACTCGAGACCTCCGTTATTGATCAAAATTGCATCATCATTGATGATATCGTTGATACTGGTGAGACACTTTGTAAGGCTGCTGAGCTGCTTATGCAAAAAGGGGCAACGTCAGTGAGAGCCTATTGCACACATGCCATTCTTTCCGGCTCTACCCTTGAGAAAATTACCCTCTCCCCGCTTCAAGAAGTTGTGTGTACCGATAGTATTTTCTTACCCCTTTCAGAAAAACAATGTGTCAAGCTTCGTAAGCTTTCGATGGCCCCTCTACTAGCTACAACCATCCATTCTTATGCTTAAATTCAATCATTGAGCATATATTAAGTTCAGCCCTTCAACCCCAATTCTGTCGTTAGGTTCCTTAATTCTCGTGTGATCACTGTGAGATTGGCGAGATCCAAGGAATTTTGCAAAAAAGCTTCCTGAAGCAAAGCATCAAGAGATGCTATTTTATCTTGTGAAGCAATCGTCCAAAATTCCATCAATGCTGCTGTTTTGAGGTGAGCGTTTTGTGGACTCTTGTCATCAAAACTTAAGACCTGAAGCACCACTTCATTTTGGATATTAAATAAATCTTCTTGAATTCCTAGAATTGCCAAACGATGCCACGACGTATTTGATTTGATCTTTTCGATTGCTTGCCGTAACCGAGTGATACCAAGCCGCGCCCCGACAAGAAAATAAAATGTGGCAATCTGCGCAATGCTATATCCTGTTTGCGAAGCAATTAAGATGATATCTGGTGAAGATGTGGCCACTTGAAGGTGTGAAATCTCAAACGCAAGTTTTTGAGGAAGTCCTAAATTCTCATAAACTATAATTTGTTGCTGAAGATTATGTTGGCTCTGTTCATCTAAGAAATGATTGAGATCCGCCAAAAACGCGCTCGTTCCAAGTTTAAAAAGATGTGTTGATGCCGTAATACTATCCGCCATTTTATAATTACGAATCAGCCACTTAATCGTCCGCCGTACCATGTGCAGAATATCAATCATAACCTTTAAAAGTGTCGTTGGATGGATCAACTTATCCAGACTCTCCAATTGCCGCCATAATGCACGAAGATCAAAGACATTTCGAATAATAAGATAAGCTCGGTAAACATCTTCAAGACGACAATTTAATTTTGTCGTGGTCTCATAAATGAAGCTAGCACTGATGCGGTTAACGATTTCATTCGTAATCTTTGTGGCCACAATTTCGCGTCTAAGCGGGTGGGCTAAAATTTCAGCACGATAATTCTTGCGCATGCTCTCTGGGAAATAATTCAAAAGATCTTCTTCAAAAACGAAATCATCTAGCAAAGAAGATTTGAGAATTTCCTGATAAAAATCAATCTTGCTATAAGCTAACAGAATCGCAATCTCAGGTTTTGTAAGCCCTTTTTGTAATGTCTGATGCTCAAGCATTGTGGCATCATCTGGTAGATACTCAAGCCCTCGATTAAGAATACCTTTAGCCTCAAGCGTTCTCATAATTCGAATCTGTCCATCCAGAAGATTTGGCCCTTGAGCCTCAAGCAAACTGATGGCTTGTGCCTGTTTATAGTTGTCCCGTAAAACAAGCTTGGCAACCTCATCTGTCATGGATTCCAGAAGCTTATTACGTGCTTCCAGGCTTAATTTCCCAGCAAGAACAAGTCGATTGAGAAGAATTTTAATATTAACTTCGTGATCTGAGCAATTCACCCCACCAGAATTATCAATGGCATCCGTATTAATACGCCCGCCCAAGGCTGCAAATTCAATACGACCTAGCTGGGTAACGCCCAAGTTAGCCCCCTCACCAATGACTTTACAACGAAGATCCTTCGCATTGATCCGTAAAGCATCATTTGCACGATCGCCAACGTCTTGATGACTTTCTTTGGATGACTTGATAAAAGTCCCAATGCCACCAAACCATAAAAGGTCTACATTCAATTTTAGAATAGCTTTAATAAGTTCAGCTGGTGTTATCTCTGTCACATTCAAATTAAAAAGCTGTTGCATCTCGGGTGAGACAGGAATTGTTTTCGCTGTCCGCTCAAACACACCACCTCCCTTTGAAATAAAGGCAGAATCGTAGTCTTGCCATGTTGAACGTGGCAGCTTAAAAAGGCGTTTGCGTTCACTATAACTCACTTGAACATCCGGCGTTGGATCAATAAAAATATGCTGATGATTAAAGGCTGCTACAAGGTTGATCGTCTCAAATTGAAGCATTCCATTCCCAAAAACATCCCCTGACATATCCCCCACACCGACAACCGTAAAGGGTGTTTTTTCGATAAAAACGTCAAGCTCATAGAAATGACGTTTAACGGATTCCCAAGCACCTCGGGCCGTGATTCCAATTTTCTTATGATCATAACCACTGGATCCACCTGACGCAAACGCATCATCCAACCAAAAATCATAGGCTTTCGAAACTTCATTGGCATAATCTGAAAATGTCGCCGTTCCTTTATCAGCAGCAACAACAAGATAAGGATCATCTTCGTCCCATCGCACAACACTTTGAGGAGGAATCACTTTTTCATCTTTAAAATTATCTGTAATGTCCAATAACCCTTGGATCATTGTTTTATAACAAGTTATGGCTTCATTGAGGACTTCTTCACGACTTGCATTCTGTGGGATTGCTTTCAGAACAAATCCCCCTTTTGAGCCAACGGGTACAATAACAGTATTTTTAACCATCTGAGCCTTAAGGAGCCCTAAAATTTCTGTTCGATAATCTTCAAGGCGATCTGACCAACGGATGCCCCCTCGCGCAACTTTTCCGCCCCTGAGATGAATGGCCTCAAAACGAGGAGAATAAACAAAGATCTCAAATTTTGGCTTAGGCAGAGGCAGCTCGTCAATTTGATGACAATCAAACTTAATAGACGTATACGTTTTAAAATTGCCTTGCGCATCTTTTTGATAAAAGTTTGTTCGTAATGCTGCCTGTATGAGATTAAAAAATCTTCTTAAAATCTTATCTTCATCAGGATTTTGAATTTTATTAATCTTCTTTAAGATTTCTTGTTTCAAAAGTTGGTCATCAAGCGCAATTTCTGGATCAAATTTACTGCCAAAAAATGTTACAAGCTGCTTTGTAATGTCAGAATATTTCAAGAGTGTTTGCTCGATATATTCTCGACTGAATGAAAACTGTAGCTGCCGTAAATATTTGCTTAAAACCCTTAGGATTAAGCCTTCGCGTGGCGTTATGTTCGCTCTTAAAATGAGTCGATTAACACCGTCATCCTCAATTGTTCCTTCTTTTATCGCCTTCAAAGCACTAAAAAAATTCGTTTGAATTTCCGTCGCATCAACAGCGTAATTATCGCGCGTGATCATCTCAAAATCTTGAATCCACAGGGGGGCAGAAACGCCTTGAGGTGAAACCACAAAAGGGATTTCTTTAATCACGCGAAGATCAAGATTTTCAAGAACAGGAAGAATATCTGAAAGAGCAACAGGATCACCTGGATTAAAAATCTTCAAATGCAAGCAATCGTTTGAAGCTCCCTCAACCGTATAAAGACGCGCTTTAGGTGTATTAGATTGACAAGCTAATTCTATTTGCTCAATATCAGCCTTAACGTCAGCCCCATAAAAACGTTCTTGATACCCTTTTGTAAAGGCTTGGCAATAACGTTGAAAGACTTTTTGACCTTCATAATCGTTGAAAGCCGAGACAAGCGTTAAGCGCAAATCATCCTTCCAAGAACGAGCCACTTTAACAATTTTCTCTTCAAGAACTTCGGTCTTATAATCCTCTTTAATACCCCCTGGAATATTAATGGTATAATGCACACGTGCAAGCGCAAAAGAGCCAAATTGAGCTTTATAAACCGACAAAACGCCCTTTAAGTTCTTCGCAAGTGTCTCACCAATCAGGTCACATAATTCCGAATCAAAGCGCTCACGCGGGATATAAACAAGACAAGATAAAAAGCGATTAAACTGATCTTGATGAATAAAAAGGGCAAAACGCTGACGCTCTTGAAGATTTAATACAGCAAGCCCAATTTCAGCTAATTGCTCAACATCCGCCTGAAAGAAGTCATCTCGTGGTAAAGAATCAAGAATATGAATCAAAGACTTTCCATTATGCCAGGCTGGGACCAAACCAGCATAATCTAGGATATGCTCTAGCTTCCGGCGTAATAAAGGAATGTCGCGAACACTGCTATCGTATGCAACTGAGGTAAATAGTCCCATAAAAAGATGCATTCCAATCACCGAACCGCTTGGTGAAAAGTGCTTAACGCCAATAACGTCCATTGTCACGCCACGATGGACACGCGAAATTTGACTCGCCTTATTAATCAGTAAAGGTGTTGATTCTAAAATATAGTGAAACGCTTGATTTTCAAAATCAACGCCATCAAAAATCTTTGCAAGATTTTGATACGACTCAAGTTTCATAATTCCAAGCCCATGAGAACATTGAACTTTCTTGATCTCTTCGGGATGGGCTTCTGAAAAATCATAATAAGCGTAACCAAGAAAGGTGTAATGATCTTCACGAATCCAGTTGAGGAAATTTAGGATCTCTTCTTGTTGATCGGAATACGTTTGAGGACAGGTCTTTTGGAGATCATCTCGAGCGACTAAAACCTTATCAAGCATTTTCTTCCAGTCTGACGTCGCATATCGAACGTCCTGTAAAACGCTTTGCAGTTCTTCGACTAAAAGATCAACAAGCTCAGGATAAATTGACTCAACAATTTCACAATGAATCACTGATTCATACTGAGCCTCCGATGTTTCTTGAGTTAACTCAAAGACATCTGTTAACTTTCCTTCGGCATCTCGTTTTACTTTAATGACAGGATGCACAATCCGCTTGGCTTTAAGATCATGCTTCTGCAAGAGTTGAATAAGAGAATCAACAAGAAATGACATATCATCATTGATAATATCGATCACAATTCGTTCAGCCAGGGGCAAAGGCAATGCGGCGTCTGGCCGCCAATAATAGATTCGAATTTTTGGCTTTCCAGCTTCGCGCTCTTGAAAGAATTCCCAAAGGTCTAAAACGCCAGCGGCAAGATTTTCAAGAGGGATCTTCCGCATATCGTCTGAGGCAAGCGTTGCAAAAAATTGTTGTGTGAAGCTTTTGATCGGCTGCTTCACAGGATCACTTACTTTGCTTTGAACAAGTTCTGCAATTGTTTCGACACGCTGATTCAGTTGCTTTCTCTTCATTCTTGTGACCTTATTTGAATCGTTTTATATTTATCTTTACCTTGGCTTCTTTCAAAAAGCCAGCTTGGTTTTTGGTTCATTCTTAAAGTGTTATTAAGGTTGAGATTAACCTCATTCAATAAAAGCTCACTTGTTTTTTGTTCTATTTTTCTCACCATTTTTTCTCCTCCTGTTATTTAACCATAATTGTGTTAAAAATTAATTATCTGGGCGATTTTTACTTCACTGCCCTTGCCTGTCCTGCACATAACCATATTTTTACTCTCTTTTTTCTTTTCATTTCTTTGCCATTGCTGCCTCTTTTTATTTTTTTTGTTACTCATACTTTCCTCTCCTTCTCTAGCCCGTGTCTGTCACGTACGCTTAGGACCTTCTGGCGCCTATCCACATCTCTTGGTTTCCTGAGATCCTCGGTACAAGACCGAGGATGACCGTGTGGTGGGTACGCTTGCAGCTCATCCGTTTTTAATTTTTGTTCTCAAATATGTTTCTTCCTTTCTTTATTCATTTTCATTTCTGTTTAGACCTCACCAATGAGTTCCAAATCATTTCATCCTTGCACCAGCACTTCCGTCCCCAATTTCGTCATCCTAGGCCTTGTGCCTAGGATCGCAAGCAACAGAAAGACCTCTCCTGTTACCAATCTTTGCCCTTCAGCCTTCTCTGATCCCCGCTTGCACGGGGATGACATAACAAGACTGTAGATGACAAAAGAGAGGCTGAGAATGACAAATCAAAACCTTTCAATCCTTCCTATCCTTCACCAAATTTCCTTCCTTTCCCGTGCTTTTCCTCAGCCTTTTCATCAGACAAAGAGAGGACATTCGCTCAAAAAGAACGTTAAAAGATTGGTTTCTCTAATAAATTGAGTTTTGACTCTCTTTATTATTATTTTTATTGGATGGCGTTAGAGACTGAAGGGAAAGAATTACTGACTTATCGCGAGTCATCAGCAAGAGATAAACATCTCTGACCATCTACTATTAGGCTACCATATCACGATACAAAATTCAAGAAAATTCAACAAAATAGGAAGAATGCAACAGTTAAAATCAATTATTTTAATGGAAAAGTGTAGCTCCCCAGCAGAGCTGTATGAGTTACGCACTGTGGGGAGATAACCAAGTATTTAAAGCCTTAGTGATAGAGACAAAAGATTACCCTTTAAAACGATCCTCGTCTTGGCCTAGAGCTTACACTATGCTTACAGTTCCTGTTTTTGTGGGGTGCTATCACATGGGGTTTTTTGATTCCACCACCAGCTAAAAGCATCCCAAAGTGAGATAGACTGAGGCTTGTCTGGACAGACCTCTGCCTCAACTTTTTGATCAGGATCAACATTTAAACCATGCTTTTTAGCATTTTTAAATACAACGGATACAGGCTTTCCATCATCTTGGAATTGTAACTCAACTCCCTCAGCCTTTTTTAAAGTCAATGATTCAGGGTGGTTTGGATCAAAACACATTTGAGAAACATCTCCCTGAGAATGAATCGCTGTCAGCAAGCAAGAGGGTTCCTCCCCAAGCTCATAATCAGCTTTGTGCTCATGAAAGGTTCCACAACTTTTACTAGAATACGTTGGTTTTTTAAGGTGCAAACCAATGTGACGAACACTTTGGCCAGGATTAAGACCTTCGTGTGCTTTAGTTAATTTCATCTCAGGAACAACTGAAACCGTGCGAGAGTCCAGATTAGTCAGATCATCAAAACATGTTTCTGTGACAGGCGCGTTCGCTTCTAAAGCTGTATAAAAACAGGTTTTACCATCATGTAGTTTGGTAATAGAAACAGGATCAATACCTTGCGTGGAGGGATGTCTTGTAAAAACATAGAGATCGCTTGTCGTTTGATCTGTGATCAAAGCGCGGCATTCTTGCAATCCTTTTCCCGCATGCAAGCACTCTGAAGCTGGCGTCATGAGCTTACCCCATGGCTGATTTTCGCAAGTTTTACCACTGTAGTGTTTTTTAGCGTCTAATAAGCTCTTAAATTCGACTGCATCAGCGCCAGGCACGGATGAAATAAAATAAAGTGTCGTGCCTATTACGGCAATTTGCATACCTTTTTTAACCAGGGTATCTCCAGAAGTGAGTTGAAGGGCAAGGACAGCGCGTGTCCCTTCTTTAGTAAACTTTGCTATTGTAATAGCCTTATTAAGATTACTAATAGCCGGGACCTCTCCTAGATTAGTGTGTCCCACTACTGCACCTGCAAGGAAAGATACTGCATCTAAAGGATGATCTTTAACAGCACGCCCAACAGCAAATATTGTATCAATCATATATCCACTGGGATTGGATTTAATTTGTTGCAATTGGTTGTTATAAAAAGTTTGTGCATCTTGATCGGTAAATGGCTCAAAAAGGGAAGTTATAAAGTGCGCTGGAATTGAAGCAACTTGTTTCCATGACATTGTAGGGCGCTGTATTTCAGTTTCTATAAGTGTTTCCGTACAGGAATTGGTTGCTTGCAAACTGTTGGTATGAACCAAGAGACTGAGAAAAGACATTAAAAAGAATCTTTTAGCTTGAAAATTCATTATTTTACTCCTGTGCCATTTCTGATCAAACTAAAAACAAGAGATCATATTGATACCATACAGTCAATATGAAATCTGGGTCGTCTTACAGCAATATACCTTTTACTTTATATAAGAAAAAGCCTTTTCTCTTGATATCTTTATTGGTGTAAAACCCTTTATCTCCAATTTTTTCATCTTCAAATACGTTCTTCACAAAAATCTTTATGCTTTTGCAGATTTTTCTCCACTTTTTGACGAACTTCTATTACCATGCAAGAATATTGACAAAGTAACCAGAGAGCCATATGCCCATTTTATCAGACCAGTGGATCCGCGACGCTGCACTCAATCAAAACATGATTGAGCCCTTCGTTGAGCGTCAGCAAAGTCAAGGCCTTATTTCCTATGGTTTATCTTCTTTCGGGTATGATGCGCGCGTGGCAAATGAATTTAAAATCTTCACCAATGTTGACAGCGCCGTTGTCGACCCTAAAAACTTTGATCACAATGGTTTTGTAGATCGGGTAACAGATGTTTGCATCATTCCTCCCAACAGCTTCGCACTTGCTCGCACCGTTGAATATTTTCGAATCCCGCGCGATGTTTTGGTCATTTGTCTTGGAAAATCCACATATGCGCGTTGTGGAATTATCGTCAATGTGACACCTTTAGAGCCTGAATGGGAAGGCCACGTCACTTTAGAATTTTCAAATACAACCCCCCTTCCCGCTAAAATTTATGCGAATGAAGGAGCATGCCAATTTCTTTTCCTTAAAGGCGATCAAGCCTGCGAGATATCTTACAGGGATCGATCAGGGAAATATATGGGACAACGCGGAGTAACTTTACCACAGGTGTTAAAAGCAAATGGATAAGATTAAAATTATAGGCGGTCAGTCGCTTTCTGGAAAAATTCGTATCTCGGGCGCCAAAAATGCAGCTCTTCCTTTAATGTGCACAAGCCTGTTAACCAAAGAACCCGTGATTTTAAAAAATTTACCACGTCTTGCAGATGTCTTTACGCTTGGCAGTGTGTTGAGCCATCTTGGTGTCAAGACCACATATGAAGGTCAGGCCGTGGGCGAACACCAGGCAACTTTCCATGCCCAAGGACCAATCCTTCCAGAAGCTCCTTATGATCTTGTGCGCAAAATGCGCGCCTCTTTCCTTGTTTTAGGCCCTCTTTTGGCGAGAACCGGTTATGCTAAAGTTTCACTTCCTGGCGGTTGCGCCATTGGAAGCCGTCCGGTTGATATTCACCTAAAAGGTGTTGAAGCTTTAGGAGCTGAGATTTCCCTTGAAGATGGGTATGTCATTGCAAAAGCTCCAAATGGTCTGAGAGGGGCTGAATTTGCCTTCCCAGTGGTAACTGTGACGGGTACTGAAAACATCTTGATGGCAGCCGTCTTAGCGCAAGGCACAACACGCTTATTAAACTGTGCTGTCGAACCTGAAGTGACGGATCTTGCTCATTGCCTACAAACCATGGGCGCCCAAATCGAAGGCATTGGTACCCCTACTTTAATAATAAAAGGTGTCTCAAGTCTTCATGGCACAACCTATTCTGTTTTACCGGACCGTATTGAGACGAGCACATATGCTATGGCTGCAGGTATTACAGGGGGCGAAATCGAGTTATTAGGAACAGATTTAGACCTCATGCCAACCGTATCTCAGGCCCTTGAAATGATGGGAATGACTTTCACAAAAACTTCTCAAGGATTTATCGCCAAAGGTCCTTCTCATCGACTAAAAGCCATTGAAATTACCACCGATCCTTATCCAGGCTTTGCAACTGATGTACAAGCGCAAATCATGGCTTTAGCATGTGTTGCCGAAGGTACTTCTTCAATTACAGAAACAATTTGGGAAAATCGTTTTATGCATGTCCCCGAGCTTGCTCGCATGGGGGCTGATATCACAATTAAGGGAAATACTGCTATCATCAAAGGCGCTAATAGCTTAAAAGGTGCGCCCGTGATGGCAACTGACCTTAGAGCATCTGTTTCTTTGGTCCTCGCAGCATTAACTTCTTCTGAAGAAACAATGGTGAGTCGTGTTTATCACCTTGACCGCGGGTATGAAGAAATAGAAAATAAGCTTGGTGCTTGTGGAGCGATTATTGAACGAGTCAGGGAGGGCTCAGTACATGACATTTCAACAACAACACACCCCCTTAAAGCTACGGGCTGAGGATCAACAAGACCTCAAAGTTATGGGGACTTATCTGCAAGATAGTCTCATTCCTATGACAGCTTTTTACTATAATAAAGAGGGCAAGCATTTCAGTATTCTTGCCAACCGTTTTTGTTGGGAAGTACGTCCTCAACTTCATACTGGAACACCCCTTTATTCCCGCGTACACGCGGGCCTTCACTTCGCTCATGTTCACCATGTTCGTCACAAAGGGATCAATATCAAGGATCCAACAAAAACTTTAAACTTATTGACAATTCATGGAGACAAAGAAGGCGAAATCCACCTTTTGTTCTCAGATCAATGCGAGATTTGCTTGCATGTGGAAAAGATTATGTGTCACTTTCATGATCTTCATGAGGCTTGGTGGACACATCAAAAACCTGAACACCCCTAAAGTTTTTATGTCCTTTTAATACATGTCTTAGAGTGTTTACGCTAAACTTTTGGAAACAAAGTCAATCTTTTTTCAACTGGTAATCTCCCAACTCAAATCATAAGTTTTAAATAGCTTATTAATCTTTGAGTTTAGGTTTTTGATCAAATTAACGCGCATGAAAAACCATGAGATAATTTGATCAAAAAAGCAAAATAATTTGAGTTCATTAATGCAACCTGCAATGACTTAAATAATTTTGCAAAGGCGCCGTACATAACAACATGGGAACATGCATAGTAATTTATATCTCATCACTAGTATGTTCTTTGCGGTTGGTACCGACGTCATAACCCCCAGTGAATCAAAGGAGATTAACGATGGCACAAGACAAGAAATTTCAAGGACGCTCTTCATCCTCAGGTAAAGAGCATAAGTCAGGCACTGAAAACAGAGGTTTTGCTTCTATGCCTCATGAAAAGGTGCAAGAAATTGCCTCTAAAGGGGGAAAAGCTAGTGCGGAAAAGGCTGGCCATGAAGGAATGGCTGAACGAGGTCACAAAGGTGGTGAAACCCGGAAGCAACAGTTAGGCCATGAAGGTTATGTAGAGCTTGGTCATAAAGGTGGTGAAGCGCGCAAAGAGCAACTTGGCCCAGAAGGCTACGCCGAGATGGGGCATAAAGGTGGTGAAACCCGGAAGCAACAGCTAGGCCACGAAGGCTATGTAGATCTTGGTCATAAAGGTGGTGAAGCGCGCAAAGAGCAACTTGGCCCAGAAGGCTACGCCGAGATGGGACACAAAGGTGGAAAATCCGGTAGAAGGGAATAACTTTCACATCTTAAGGTAAAATTATCTTATATAAAAAAGGGTAAGAAAGTTTTGAAAGCTGGCTTACCCTTTTTACAATAAAAATCTCTTCTTCCTTCCCTTATTTCGATGAATACAAATTTGTTTTAACTTCAATATCTTCACAATCCCACTTTCTACTCAGATTCTCATGCAAAGAACTTCCTCTGATGATGGTTTTTCATGGTAAAATGTGAGTTTCTTTAAGAACCAACAAATTCAATCGTTTACACTTTAACCCTATCTTCTCATTCAATTAACTCTTATGCCGTTTGAAGTCATTGTAGCTAAGACAGTATTTTCTTTTGTCCAATATGTCTATTTTTTCTAAAATTTTACTTAAAATTTATATTATTTTGTGCTAACTGTCATAAAAATTTAAAAGAAGGGCGTAAAACCTCAAAAGGAGAATAATTATGAGAAAGCTGATTTTCATTGTTCTAGCCTATGGTTGGGGAACAGGAGAAATAACTTGTAAGGCTTCAGACGACATGGAGGTGGACTATCAAATTTACTCACTATCATCTCCTTATATGCCTCAAAGTTCGCCCCCCCAAAACAATACAATCTCTCCAGATACGCATGAACAGGGTTTTAATTCTATTCGCTCTATCTATGAAATGATAACAGAAGGACATTTAAACGCTGATTGTCATAAATTATTTGATGCCTATACGGCCTTTACCCAGTTATCGCTTTCTGAACAAGTATGGGAAACTTATGCCAAGCATTTAGAGAGTGATTTTTGGCCTGCACAAAAAATAGAAGATACATGGAAGTGGAAAGAGTGCGTTGGAGCCCATATTTTTTTCCCTTCTAAAGCCCTTGAATGGTATGATTGCCCTTATCAAAACCATTTTTTAATGCGATTTGATGTTATATGGGGATTTGCTATAAGTGCTAAATTTAATCACTCACTTGGGAAGTATTTGCTTGCAGATGTGCTCTACAAAATGCGCTGGGCAGAGGATCCTTCACCATTAACAGATTTATTTGAAGATAATTCTAAGGAAGCAATCAACGAATTAAAACAGTGCTTGGATCATCCTGATGCTTGCTATTTATTAGGCCGAGGCCATTCAGGGAATTTTCCTCGTCTTGTCTCGTGCCACGATGAAGAAGCCTTACTTGCGTATAATCTTTTTAATCGCCATCCTCAGAATATAAGAAATAAATATCGTGCTCTTAAAAATGGGGATGCAAAACCAACTGTAGATACTTATCTTGACCTTGCAGGCCAAGGATATGTTTCGGCTTATCTGGAGGCAGCACACCTAAGCGAGAGTATTCAGCAGAAGGAAAAGATCCTCAAAGAAGCTTCTGAGAAAAACTATGGGCCTGCATTCTTAAAGCTTGGATATCTCTTCTGCAATCAAAAAGGAGAAGATGAACAAGCTTTATCTTTCTTTAGACAAGCAGCCGAAGAGCATGGATTGACAGCAGGGTATATCGCAGCAGGAAGGTTAAAAAATTCTCTCGCAGGCTCTTCTCAAGGCAAAACTGACCAGTTAATAAAAGAAGCTGTAGATTTCTTTAAAAAGGCTGGAGAAGCTAAAGATCCTAAAGGATGGGAGTGCCTCATTGACCTTTGGAAAGAAAAATATGACATCGCTAAGGCTCAGGGAAACATCGATAAGAAGCAGGCTTACTTCTCTAAGCTTGAGGATGCCATTCAAGAGGGCATAAAAATAGGATCAGCTTATGCCTATCGCCATGCACAAATTTATTTTGATGAGGAAGTCTTCTTAAAATATGTCAAAACTTATGGCAATGAATTTCAGACATTCAAAGCCACGTTATTCCTGGGTCGCTAAAAAGTCTAAGCGAAGTTATTAAAAAAAAATTTTGACTAAGGGTTGAAATTTAAAAGCAAACCCCCTATAGAGAGGTAGACGTAACATCTACTCTCTTTTGAGGAGGCTTGAGTTGAGATTCCGCCTTTTTTATTTTCTTGCTGTCTCTTTCAGATTTTTAATAACTTTTAATTTTGTAAGCGCGAGTGATAGTGAGCTAGATCCTAAAGTTACACTTAGAGTGCATGCAGTTGGGCAAGGAAATTGCGTAAGCTTAGAAATTAGGAATAAAAATGCAACGAGTTCAGAATTTATGCTCGTGGATATTGGTTCAACATCGTTTGCAAACGAGGCTGCCTATAGACAATTTCAAACACAATCTTTGAGTCCTCCTCAAGAAAGTGTTGCTCCTGAAAAGCAGCCTAAAACACCACCTTCAACGCCTCCTTCAACGCCTCCCCCAAAAAAGGCCCCTCTCCCTGCTCCTGAAAGTGTTAAAAAATCTTCCAATTGGGATGAAACTCAAGAAGATAAAAAGGTTATAGCAGAACTAAAAAAAACATACTTAGACGAATTTATTGCCAAAATGCGTCAAATGCTTAAGAAAGAGCCGCAAAATAAAATAGAAGACGAAGATTCAGAAAGAATTCCACCAATTCACGTAAAAACTGTTGTCATCACACACCCTGACGCTGATCATTGCAACAAGTTGATGAAATTATTTTTCACTGAAGACGATAAAATCGAATTTCTTATTTTTGGCGGCCTCCCCAGCCAGTACTTTAGCAATCAAAATGATCAACAAGTCTTTAAAACTTGGCTTTCTTTACGTTTAAAGACGAAGACTCAAATCTTCTTCCCTGCCATTCAACATGAAGCTTTAACACCTAAAGACCCATCAGATCCCTTAAAAGAATTTTTTGAAAAAGAAAAAAAAGAAGAGTTTGCACCCCATACTTTTTCAGGGGCCCCTTCTTTTAAAAAGTTATCTCTTGCCAAAGCTTTTGATTTCCATAAAAAAATTACAATCTCATTACTGTCTCTTAACCCCCTTCACAATGGTGCAGTTGGCGATGTCGTTCGTTTAGCTGATGATGAAGCCGATGCTAATAAAGAGAGTATTGTGCTAAAAGTTGAACATGGTCAGTCTTCTGTTCTACTCACAGGCGATGCCACTCAAGCCACAATAAGACGTATTAAACATAATTATAAAAATTCTGATTTTTTACAATCAACTGCTTTGCTCGCAAGTCACCATGGATCTGCAGAACATGGATGTAATAGTGAAGAATGGATCACATTAGTTGCCCCAGAATATGTGTTAATCAGCCACGGCTATAACAAAAAATATGGCCATCCTCACGCCCAATCATATGAAAACTTTAAAAAATCTCCCAGATTAGTTCAAGTACCTGCACATCATGTTTTGGTCGGAAGAGGAACTAAACAAACTGAAGATGATTATGAAGGAAGCCTCCACACAACATGTCGAGCCATTTATTCTACTTTAAATAGTGGCACTCTCACACTTGAGTTGCTGCCAACAAAATTAATTCTCACACCTGAGATTGTTCAATCCTTAAAAATAGAAAAAGAGACTAAAAAAAATGTAAAGATTGAAGAAAAAACTGGTGAAATACTTCTGTCTGTACAAAAAAAACAAGCTCGCAGATATAAATCCTTAAACTCGCCAACAAAGGATTATTCTGAAAGAAAAATGAAAGTCAATGATTCTAAAGAAGACGAAGAAGCAAGCATTGTTAAACCAATCTTAACTCATGCAGAAAAGGAAGAAACAAGGATAACCACCTTAACGAGCAAAAAAAAGAGAAAGGCAAATGAGGCTGATTTAGAGAGTCCCAGCAAAGAAGCCAGTAAAGACCGCATAAAGAAAATGAAGAAAGAAACTTCGCCTCAAAACAAGAAGAAAGAAAAGCCAAAATGAGTGAATTAATATCTACTTGTGAACAGAGGATTTAAGCTAGTTCCTTGCTTTAAGCACAAGTTAGTACAGATATGAGACATGATATTTTGACTCATAAAATTTTCTAAGAATAAATACGATGGCCCCGTTGTCCCTGCCCTGTTAGCAACTCATATGGATTTGTGCCTGCTAAGTAAGCCATTTCACGAAGATTTTGCGCCGTAGGATAAAGTGATACCCACGCATCAACATGACTCAATGATTCAGGAATGTCAGTCACATCGACCATCATAAAATCCATTGAAATGCGCCCAATAATAGGAGCTACAAAGCCCCCAAGATAAACATGTCCTTTATTTGATAATTCCCGCATAATACCATCAGCATACCCAATTCCCAAGGTTGCTAAGCGCTTGGGTGTCGTACATTTATAGGTAGCATTATAGCCAACGCTTTGTCCTGGATGGACTTCCTGAACTTGAATAATACGCGCATAAACGGATAAGCAAGGTTTCAGTTGATCGACCTCGGGATAGGGATTGGCGTAACCATAAAGCCCTAAACCCGGCCGAACATAATCGTAATGATAGGCTTCGCCTAAAGAAATACCATTCGAATTTGCAAGACATGCGGCAGTTTTAGGAAGCATTTTTAGGCAACGCTCAAAAGCCTGGCGCTGTTCCTCATTCTGAGGATTCTCAGGTTCATCACTGCTTGCCAGATGACTGATAATCATCTCAAGCTGAAAAGCATCTATTAAGTTTGGATCTTGGCTTATACGCATGATGTCTTGAAATGAAAGTCCATTTCGCGTCATTCCAGTATCAACATGGAAGACTGCTGGCAATGCTTGGTTCCTTAAATGGGCCGCACTAGACCAACGCGTAACCTGTGCACGATCAACCAAAACAGGGATTAAACGAGCATTGATAAACTCATCTTCCGTCTTTGAAAGAACCCCGCAAAAAACAAAGATTTTCACATCTTCTGCAGGAAGGACTTGACGAAGTTTTACCCCTTCTTCAATGAAGGCAACACAAAAAACACGACAACCTTGAGCATAAAGAACCTGAGCAACTTGAGACATCCCAAGGCCATAGCAATTTGCTTTCACAACTGCTGCAATTTGGCATCCATCCTTAATATACGCTTGAGTTAATGAATAATTATGTTGGATGGCGGGCAAATTAACCACCATGGCTGAAGTTGCAGTCGCAGGCACATCTTTTAGCAAAAAATTCTGCTTAGATTCCTGCTTAGCGTAGTCCATGAGGCATTCTTTCCGATTCAACATAGTTACCAAACTTAGTCAAAGCACCATCAAAGAATAATTTAATGTTGTTGATAGGACCATGTCTCTGCTTAGCCACAATAACTTCAGCTAAATTATAAATTTGTTTCATTCGTGTTGACCACTCTTCATGCTTATCAGAGTTGGGTGCTGGCTCACGCCTGCTTTCATAATATTCTTCACGATAAACAAACATTACAACGTCTGCATCCTGCTCAATCGAACCAGACTCACGTAAATCAGCTAATTGAGGGCGTTTATCTTCACGCTGTTCCACAGCACGTGAGAGCTGAGAAAGAGCAATAACAGGAACATGAAGCTCTTTTGCAAGCGTTTTAAGACCTCGCGTAATCTCAGAAATCTCTTGAACGCGGTTTTCCGAATTTCTTGCGCCTGGTGCCCCTTGTAACAATTGTAAATAGTCAACAATGATCATTGAAAGACCATGCTTGCGCTTGAGCCTACGTGCCCTCGTTCGCAAGGCTGAAATAGTCAAGGCCGGTGTATCATCAATATAAAGCGGTAAATTCGCAAGGCGACGGCTTACCTCAAAAAATTTCTGAAAATCAGCCTGAGGAATATCACCCCGGCGGATGCGATCAGAGGCAACACCGGATTCTTGCGCTAAAAGACGTGTTGCCAACTGCTCAGATGACATTTCAAGTGAAAAGAATGCAACAATACCTCCATATACCTTCTGCTCAAGACCCGCCTCGGCGGCATTAAAAGCGATGTTTGCGGCAAGTGCCGTTTTTCCCATCGAAGGTCGACCTGCAAGAATGATAAGATCTGAAGGATGAAGTCCTCCTAAAAGACCATCTAAATCTTTAAATCCCGTTGTGACACCAACAATTTTATCTTCGCGCTTAAAAGCAAGCTCGGCAATTTGGATAGATTCTGTCAGAGCCTTAGAGAAAGGCACAAATCCTTTATCTGCTTGGCCCACCGTCGCTAAATCGTACAAACGTTGCTCGGCACTTTCGATTTGTTGTTGAGCGCCATGCTCAACATCTGGCGTAAAAGCATTATTAACAACTTCTTCGCCTAAATCGATCAGTTGACGTCTTAAATGAAGATCATAGATAAGCTCTCCATAATGTTGGACGCTTATGATTGAAACCACAGAGGCTGCAAGGTGTGCAAGATACTGCGTCCCTCCAATTTCTTGAAGAGAATTATCTTGCTCAAACGTACTTTTGAGCGTAATCGGATCAGCAATTTGCCCTCGCTCAATAAGTTTAGAAATAACGGCATAAATACGCCCATTGGCAGCATTTGCAAAATGCTCAGGCATCAAGAAATCAGAAATTTTTTCGTATGCCTGGTTATTATGTAATAAAGCACCTAAAAGTGCTTGCTCCGCCTCATAATTATGAGGCGGAATACGTTCATGCTCAAGAGTTGCTGCTGTCAGCAGATTTCGATTTTCCGTGAGTGCAACAACGTTTCCTGTCATGACAACTCTCTTGTTGAGGGCTTAATATTTATAAGGACACTATTTAAAAGTTTTTCATAATGCACCAAAGCAAGCCACTTTTTTCTTTTGTACCTTGCTTTGGCATTATGAACAAGAGCCATTTAAGACTTAAGCGCTAACTTCTTCTGACGCTTGAGATTTTTTTGGAGAAGCCTGAGCAATAGCTTCTTCTTGTGTTTGAGCAACGTTAACAATCACTGTTTCTGAGACTTCAGGATGCAGCGCTATTTGCACTTCATGTAATCCTAAGGCTTTAATTGGTGTGCTTAAAATAGCCTGAGCGCGCGTCACAGTAAAACCTGCAGCTGTTACGGCTTCCGTAATGTCTTGAGGGCGAACAGACCCATAAAGAAGACCATTATCACCAGCTTGACGCAAAATAATAATGCTAAGGCCTTTCATCTTTGCTGCCACTGCCTCAGCTTCCTTCTTTAGTTGTAAGTTATGAGCCTCAAGCTGAGCGCGTTTTTGCTTAAATTCTTCAATTTTAGCAGTCGTCGCCCGTTCTGCTTTTCCTTTAGGCAACAAGAAATTACGTGCGTAGCCTGGCTTAACACGAACGATATCACCCATTTGTCCTAAATGTTCAACACGTTGTAATAGTATCACTTCCATATTTTTCTCCTAAATCTTACACAATCGTTCTTTTAAATTGAGCCAAGGCTCGAAAATTCCCACAATTAAGACGGGCAACGCTAACCAGCCGAACACTACCATAAGCGTATAAAAAATCCAAAGAAACAAATTTCGTTGTTCATATTTTGTTGAGTAGCTATGAATTATAGCAAGCCCTTCAAGCATAAACGCATTCAGCAAAGCCCACAACATATTTATTGAGATCGTCCCAACTTGGCCACTTCCAAAAAAGGCAAAAATCCCAATAACGGCAAGCGCCCACCAAGGCCACCACGGAAGTTCAAAATGAATCATTGACGGTGTCGGTCTTAGGTTACAAGAAAATCTTTGCAACACACTCTGCGCGAATACGGCATTGATCAATGTAAAGAGAAATAAGAAACTTGCCAAAAAAGCCGGCAAGATCATTACAAGCTGCACAATGAAAGGTTGATAGAGAGCTTCCATATTTGGGTTAAATTTTCCCATCCCCTCTAAAAAGGTTTGCTGAAGCATCTGAAGATTGTCATTTGTCAGTAATGTGATGGAGAGAAAGGCTGCAAGCCCTAGAGTATATGCTGTCAAACACGCAACAACACGCCCAATAGGATACCACTCAACTTGAGTGTTTGATACCTGACGGTGGCGCAAAGCCAAGAAAATAACCAATAAACAAGGTATCAAGAAAAACAAGCCTTGAAGCAACGCAGGCTTCACACCACTTAACAAAGTAATGCAACACAAACTCACGGCTGAACCGATTAAAAATGGACGTAGGCCGTACTGAAGCCCAATAGAAAACAAAGGGAATTGATGAAAGATAGCAGCAATAACCCAGAGTGGATTGCCGGTTAAAAAACCTTGAAAGAGGAGCGCCGTAAGCACTCCTCTTGCTAGGATTTGATGCCAGTCTTTTGACGACAAGGTCGTCACAACAAACGCTTTCTTAGCGAACAACGTAAGGCAATAAGGCTAAGAAGCGTGCACGCTTAATTGCGATTGCCAAATCACGTTGATGTTTTGCGCTGACAGACGTAATACGCCTTGGGATAATTCTTCCACGTTCAGAAATATATTTCTGAAGAAGGCGAACATCTTTGTAATCAATTTTAGGCGCGCCTGGTTCACTAAAAGGACAACTCTTACGACGACGGAAAAAATGACGACGTGGACCACCTTTTGACATTGGATCATTCATGATACTCTTCCTTAGCTTTCTAGTTCTTCTTCGGTTTCAGAATTGGCTTCATCTGCGTCTTGATCATCACGCCCATAAGAAGGGGCATAATCATCTCTTTGATAACGTGATGCCTTTAAAATAGCTGAAGGTCCTTTTTCGTGCTCTTCAACAGCAATTGTTTGAAAGCGAAGAATATCTTCGTTGATCCGCATCACACGCTCAACTTCTTTAATAGCAGCAACAGGTGCTGTCGTATTTAGTACGACATAATGACCGCGACGATTTTTCTTAATAAGATAAGCAAGCGTCCGAAGGCCACAATATTCATTGCGAACAATTTGACCACCTTGGTCCTTAATAATACCAGAAAATTTCTCTGCTAATGTTTCGACTTGCGCGGGCGATAAATCCTGACGCGCAATAACAACGATTTCATAATTATTCATATCAGCTCCTCATGGCTAATGGGTTGAAAACTCAACAAAGCCGGCAATACCGGCAAGGAGATGGCCTTTGTATAGCGTATTTTATCAGAAAAAACAACTCAATTGTGCTCAAAAGTCTGCATTAGACTTCTTTCCTGTAACAAATAAAGAAAATTTGTTATTTTAAGGTAGTATGCAAAATCCTCATCCTATCATTGCATTAACTTTTGTCTAGATAACTTGAAATTAGTAAAACTCATACATATATTGTCTAATAGAAAAAGATATATTAATTTAATTGAAGAAAATAAGGTAAATACAATGAAAATAAAATCTTTACTGTTAATGACAATGAGTACAATTGTATTTAAAAATTCTGTTATCGCATCTGCAATAAAATATGAAGTTGAAATAAAAGAAGAAGAAAATAAAATTCCTCTTCCTGGAAGAACTCTTCAAGGACAAGTGCTCTTGGAAACAATGGTTCCCCCTCCCGTCAAAGTTTTTGATCCTCATGGCACCTTAGCAGGCCCAGAAGGTTCTTCTTATAAATTTAACGGGACACCCTATGAAGTAAATCCTCAATTGCAGTTTGACTCTCCACGACGTCGCCAATTAGGCCCCCAGAAACCACACGGCTCTGTTCTATCTGCTTCTACCGCCAAATTACCGCAAATACCAAGCCATGGTCAAATTGAGGAGCTTCCTCACGCATATGTCCCAGGTTATCAATATGCATCCCCTTCACAGCAATTTACGCAACCACCTCGGGAACCTGCCTTCCATAGACAAGCGCAAAATTACCAACATGCAGCTTCATCAAGTCAACACGATGAACAACTACATGCCCGTTTACCTCAAGCATATACTCCAAACTCTTATTATGAGGTACCTCAATTTAAGAAACCACCATGTTTTCAAGATGTTGCACCCTCAATCCACTTTGAGAGACAACCACAAGATCATGGCCCCTATAGACAGGCACAAAATTATCAATATGCCGCGCCATCACACCCCCCCTATCAAGGACAACATGATGTTCTTCCTCCCGCATATGTCCCAGGTTATCAATATGCCGCACCATCATCATACCCACAAAAGAGTTCAGCACCTTTGCCTATAACTTACGGCGCGCCTGTCCTGATTTATCCTCCTAAGCACAAGCAAGGTGTAACACCACCACCTACAAAAGAAGCACCACCTTTGCCTAGATTTCACGGCGCACCCGTTCTACATATTTATACACCCTTCAAAACAGTCTCAAACGAACTGTATGCTGATGACACACTACAACAAGCCCCGCAATCTCATGCAATGTCGACAGAAAGTATGTTAAGCAAACCCGTGAAAGGACAAGCAGCGAGAGAAACATATGCTTCTACAAAAAATGGCTATTATCTTTCTTCCACTCATCAGAAGGTAACATTAGCTCCAACAGGACAACCTAAGCGCTATAACTATACAGAGTTGTCCCAAGATAATATTCCATCTCTTCACACAACAAGTATTGTGTATACACAAGAATCTACCCAAGAAGCTGCTATTCGTTTAGCAACAAGAATAGGAACCAAAATTGGCGCTTTAAATTATGGAAATGGTACATACACTGGCGGATCCGCTTTTAATGGTGCGAATGGACAAGAAGAGAGTTTTATTCGGACAACAACACTATTTTCTTCCCTTGCTCAATTAGTAGATTCACAAATTAATTTGGAAAAAGAAATTACGAAGTCATATACAACAATCAGGTATAATGCTGAGACAAATAAGGCACTTACAGAGCATAATGGCGTTTTAATTTCTCCAAATGTGTCTATCTTCCGTCGATTTAATGCACAAACGACAAAATATGAAAATCTCGACACCCCAACGGTCGTTACTGTTGTAACCTCTGTTGCTCTTAATTTAAATCATGGAAAACCTAAAGATTACGCGGAAATTACAAGACAAAAAATTTATAGCCAACTTGCAGCTTTTGCAAAAGAAGGAATGGATTCTATTGTCCTTGGAGCTTGGGGATGTGGTGCTTTTGGCAACCAAGCAGAAGACATAGCTCCTATCTATAAAAGTCTTCTTGAGAATGAATTTAAAGGTGCCTTTAAAACGGTTGTTTTTGCAATACCAAGCTCTAACCTTTTAAGTATTTTTAAATCTACTCTTAATGCTAAAGGAGTATAATAGGTACTTAAAGAAGATTTTGAAGGTTAGTAAGAGGTACGTTTGGATGCAGGCCAAAAGTACTTCTTACCCGCCATGAGAAAGAGCCCCTAGAATTACCTTCATCTCACTAAACATTTAGAAAAGCATGTTTCTTAAGGAAACTCAGACAATAAGTTATTTCTTGACTTTTACCCTAAATATTTTTACTTTAAGGCATAAAATTTTTCGAAAGAGGTTAATCGATGCTTCATAAATTTAGGCTTTGCTTGATGCTTTCCTGCGCAGTTTCTTTCACGATGCCGTTTTATGCACTTTCTTCAGATTCAAAAATTGTGGCAGGGATAACAGAAGAAAAAAAGCAAAATCCTTATGCACCGCCCATTTTATATTCAGATGAAGTAAAAAGTGCAACCAGTAAATCCCTTTGGGAACAAGGTATAAATTACTTTGAGCGCTCAGTTGTCGCTCAATGCCGCAAACGCCATGCTCAAGAAGAATTACAACCATTTCTTGATTATCTCGCAGCAGCAGGACGTAATAATGAGCTTCATTGCCCAATACTTTTTAGAAAACAAAATCTCCTAGAAGATCTAACCCTTGAGTTTACAATCAATAAAGAAACTATTGGACAATATTACTTACTCCATGCTTTTGATAAAGCAATCGTTGAACTTCTCGACTCAAGTTTAAATCTTCTCAGTACAGCTAAATACTTAAGATCAGATCTTGAAATTCTTAAAACTTACTTTTTTAAAACCTGCGCTGTTTTAAAAAGAACTGAATTTATAACAAATAAATTATTCGGTCATTCAAATGAAGAGTTTGATCTTGAAGAATTCACAAGAAATTTTAACCAAACAGTATATACACCTGCAGCCTTAATTAATGATTCTTTACTAGAAGAAGTAAATAAAATTCGAAAAAATTACAATGGGACACTTTCTATCGATCAGTATATAAAATATTATATAAAAGCATACTATACTTTTTTTTCAAATGAGTATGTTTTTATTAAAATGCATCTTGGAGATCAAAAAAATCCTGATAAAAAAGTTCTTAATCGAATGAATATTAAGGGAAGTTTAACAAAAGATGCCTTTGATTTAGAACCTCCTTCCCTTCCTTCTTTACAAGCTTTAGAAACACCCGCAAAGAAAAAGAAGCGTAAAAACAAGAAGAAATCAGCCTCAACACAAACGGAGAACACTCTTAGCATCTCTTCAGTAGAAGAAATAAATACACAAAAACTTGAAAGACAAGCTGTTTTTACAACTGCTGTTATTAATCCACTAGAGAGATCTACGGCTATTAGCACTACCCCCCCTACAAATGAAATCTCTTTTCAAGGTTCACAAACTCCTCCCGTTCCAGCTTCATCGAATATACTTAATATAGCTTCTTCAAGTTCTCAAGCGGCAACTCCTTTACCGCAAGCAAGCCAAATTTTCTCTTCAGCACAAGAGATTAGCAAACTTACTCAACTTGAAGAGATTCTGCATAAACATGATGGAGGCGCTTCTGCTGGTATGAAAACACGCCACTTTTTAAGGCTTGCAAGCGCTCTGCAAAAGCTCGGATATTTTTCACACTTCGAAACGGATCAGAAAGAAGTTAAAATTAAGATTGACTCCACCGATCAAAACCCTGGACTTGTAACCGTGATGCATACAAATCATACAAATACGTCTAAGGACACAGGAATCACAAGACCAACAGCGGCAAAGATGAATGAAGTCATCGGTATTTTAAAAGAGAAAGCTCAATCAGAAGATGACGCTCAAACAGAAGTAAAAGCTCGATCATCTCGTACACCACCAAAGAAGAAATAAACACTTAAAAATTAAAGTAAATATATTAATTATTAATTAAATATTTACTTTAATTTTTTATACTTATTTTTTCAATAACTTTTCCACAACATTGGGGTCCGCTAATGTCGAAGTATCCCCCAAGTTTTCGATCTCACCGGCAGCAATCTTTCTCAAAATACGCCGCATGATCTTCCCCGAGCGGGTTTTAGGAAGCCCTGGAGCCCACTGAATGGCGTCAGGGCTGGCAATTGCCCCAATGTGTTTGCGCACTTCTTGAGTGAGTTCTTTCTTCAATTCTTCCGAAGGTTGTTCACCCTTATGAAGCGTAACAAAAGCATAGATCCCCTGCCCTTTGATGTCATGCGGAAAACCAACCACGGCCGTTTCAACGACTTTAGGATGTGTATTTAACGCGCTTTCAACCTCAGCTGTTCCTAAACGATGGCCAGAAACATTGATCACATCGTCAACGCGACCCGTAATCCAATAATCGCCATCTTGATCGCGGCGCGCGCCATCTCCCGTGAAATACATCCCAGGATACGTTTTAAAATAAGTATCAATAAAACGCTGATGATCTCCATAGACGGACCGCATTTGCCCTGGCCATGAATCCAATATGACTAAAGCCCCTTCCGCTTCACCTTCAAGAATGGTGCCTTGAGAATCAACAATGGCTGGCTTCACGCTAAAGAAAGGCTGCATTGCAGAGCCTGGCTTAAGATCATGAACTCCTGGTAATGGGGTAATCAAAATACCACCTGTCTCTGTTTGCCACCACGTATCCATGATAGGACAGCGTTCTTCCCCAACAATGTGATAGTACCATTCCCAAGCTTCAGGATTAATGGGCTCACCCACCGTCCCCAGAAGCCTTAAAGAGCGCCTCTCTGTTTTCTTGACCGCATCATCTCCCTCGCGCATCAAAGCCCGAATGGCTGTAGGCGCTGTATAAAAGATGTTTACCTGATGTTTATCAATGACTTGCCAGAAACGAGAGGCATCCGGATAAGTTGGTACACCTTCAAACATCAAGGTGGTTGCCCCATTTGCAAGCGGTCCATAAAGAACATAGCTGTGGCCTGTAATCCAACCTACATCAGCTGTACACCAATAAACGTCGCCAGGATGATAATCGAAAATCCGTTGATGCGTCAGAGACGCAAATACTAAATAGCCGCCCGTTGTATGCAGAACGCCTTTGGGTTTTCCTGTTGATCCAGACGTGTACAAAATGAATAAAGGATCTTCAGCCCCCATTTCAGCTGGCACGCATTCAGATGAGGCAGAGTCCATTAAGTCTTTATACCAATGGTCTCTTGCATGCATAAAAGGCACCGCATTCCCCGTGCGTTTGACAACAAGAACTGACTCAACTGAGGTGACCTCTGGCCTTGCTAGGGCTTCATCCACATTCCTTTTCAGCGGGATAAGCTTGCCACCACGCAAACCTTCATCGGCCGTGATCACGAGCTTAGAATCGCAATCCACAATGCGGCCTGCTAATGATTCAGGCGAAAACCCGCCAAAAACAACCGAATGAATGGCACCAAGCCGTGCACAAGCCAACATTGCAACCGCAGCCTCAGGAATCATCGGAAGATAAATCGTTATACGATCACCTTGCGCCACGCCCAACCCTTTGAGGACATTTGCACATTTGCAAACTTGTTCGTACAATTCTCGATAGGTAATCTTTTGGGACTCTTGAGGATCATCTCCTTCCCAAATGATCGCAACTTGGTCTCCGCGTTCGACCAAGTGTCGATCAAGACAATTCGCCGCAACATTTAATGTCCCATCTTCAAACCATCTGATCCGAAAGTCTTCAGCCTTAAAAGAAGTATCCTTAACTTTGGTAAAGGGTTTGATCCACGTGATCCTTTGGGCTTGCTCACGCCAGAATGCCTCAGGATTCTCAATTGATTGTTGATACAGCACCTGATACTTCTCGGGTGTTAATGTAGCTTTATGCGCTGAATACTGATAACGAATTAAAGACATAATTTCTCCCATTTTTGCCGAGCATAGAAAACAATCTTAAGGCTGGTCAAGGGGTAAGCCTCCCTTGCAGATGCCTATTGTCTTACTTCTATACTAAGCTGGGATTAATAATTTACTAATTTTTAGAATGGTATTGGCCTCATTGTCTTCTTAAGTTTAAGTTGTCGGTCCTATCTTAACCCGCCATCCTTACTGACAATCACCATTATCTTCAGGTTCCCTCTCCACGATCGTAAAGAATGAATTAGTTAAGGTTAATTATCCTGACAATTTATAAACTTAGAACGGAATAAGATGCGTACTTATTAATTCCTCAGGTTCCTTTCTAAGAATCTCAAGCGACCGACAGATTTTTCCGGTCACCAATCGATCTCTCTCTTCATTACCGAAGGTCAAGTCCCACCATCGGTTGAAGCTCTGTTGCCAGGACTGCATCCGTTTGTCGCCTTGCAAAGAATCGAAACAACGTGTTTCTCTCCTCAACCCCGCCTGGGGCAACCTTCTCTTTACTGTCGGGTATTTAAAGTGTGCTTTTGCCCATCGATTCTTCTGACCATTTAGTTTTTGTTCATCTATCTTCATCATTTTTATATCTCCCTGTTTATATTTTCTTTTTGTTCATTGTTTGCCCCTCTCCCTTTCTGTGTGTCTCCACACAGAAAGGAATTGGGAAGCCTTTCCTTAAGGAAGGTGAGCGAGATAAAGGACAGAACAGATGGTTTCTTTCATCCCAGCATAGGTCTGCCCTCACACGCCTCTTCCCCCTAACACCCTTATCTTTTTCATCTCACTCCATGGCCTCGAGGTCCATTGAGAGAAAGCATTTTAGCCTTCTTTTTCGAAAGGGATCGACCTCTAGAAAAAGACAAAGAAAGGGCATTCGCTCAAAAAGAGCGTTAAAAGGCTTTTCTTCTTTAATAATTTAGGTTTTTCAGTCCCTTTATTATTATTTTTATTAAGAGGATCATGAAAGAATTTTTGAAAGAATTATGAAGATTTTTTGAGTCTTCATAAGGGAAGAAAATCACTTCTGACCATCTATTACCAGGCTACCATATCACGATACAAATTTCAAGAAAATTAGTCACAAATATCAAATAAATAAATAATATAAATCAAATAGTTATAAAATAATTCTTCCCTGCAAAAAGGTATCTTTATTAACTATTTGGCATTTTTTATTTCTAAAGGTACTACTTATAAAATTCTAATCCATCATTTGGCTAATTCTATTTAGCCATATTTTAAACAACACTGATTATTATTTATGAAAGTATAAAAACATGATCAACAAATTAGCCTCACTTCTTTATGGACTCCTCTTATCAACCACCATCGCTTGCGCAAGTGACCTTCGAGAGCAAGATCAAGGACCTACTCGCTTTAAAATCATCATTGAATCACGTCATAATTTAGATAAGATGAACCAGGAAATTGGACATTTATCCAAATTTACAACCCTTGAAGAAATATCAGTACAAGACTTAAATGAACCACAAACAGAACTATTAACATCGGTTATTTCAGGCCATACTAATCTTCGAGTCTTGAGTTTTACAAATTATAATCACTCATTGGCTTCCTTAGAAAACAGAAATAGATTTAAACATTTGGCCTCTGTATTATCAAATTTCACCAATCTCACTACATTGGATTTGAACTGCAGCGGAATAGACAAGGATTGTTTGGAAATTCTAGCTCCAAATTTCCCCACCACGCTCACAGAGTTGGATTTGAGCAAGAATAACTTGGAGAACACTAATATAGCCTCAATTTTATCAAAACTCTCTCATCTTCGAGTTTTTAAATTAGTAGCTGGAAAAGCTGACGCGGGCCAAATAATCTCAGCCCTTCCCACATCTCTTCAAGTATTGGATTTAACTTCTACCACATTGAATGAGAGTAAAGATTTATCAAAACTTACTAACTTGGAGGCCTTAAAATTAAACCCTAGGAATAGGCGCGGCTTGAGGAAAGTAGACTCAGTGCCTCTTTCTCAACTTTTAGAAGATCTAACCCCTCTTTCTCAACTTCGAGAATTTAGCTTAAGTTTTGATCCACCTTCCCTTCCTACTCTACCAAGGATCATCCAAAATCTCCCTAAAACTCTTGAAACATTAGAATTACATTGCTGTAAAAATATTGATGAAAGTGAATCTTTAGATTTAATCAAGACGTTCCCTATCAACCTTCAGGAATTGTATTTAATAGACATTAAAATCGATAAGGAAGAAATCAAAGCTTTAAGTGAGATTCTTTCATCCAATCTTCGCCAATTAAGTTTGAGGATGGCCAATCTCAATACTGAGACACTGTCTATTCTCCTCCCAAACTTATCGACGAGCCTTGAAGTATTAGTTTTAGAACGCAACAATATTGATGATAAAGGCCTCGAAATTCTAAGTGCAGCTCTCTCTACAAATCTTTCCATGCTGCAAGTCTTAGATTTGTATAATAATGACTTCACTCAAAATGGAGCACAAAGATTCCTTGATATGTTGAACTCGAATACGACGCTTGTAAATCTAATTTACTCTGACAATCTAAAACTTGAAATACCTCAGGAAAATTATACTCTCCAAAGATTCTACAATATTTCTTTTTTTAATGAGAGAAATGAAAGGTTGTTAGGGATCAATACAAAACGTGCCGCAAAACTTCAAGATCTCGCTTATTTAATACTATTTCTTAAAAACTAAGCATAAGCAAGCTTGATACTTCCTTCAAAAAAGAATCAAACTTACTTCCAATTTTTAAGCCAATAATAGTTACAAAGATTTTGCGAGTTGATCGAATTGCATCAATGTTTTTAGTAGGTTTGGTAAGTCTTTAAGGTAAACCATATTAGGACCATCACTTGGTGCATGGTCAGGATCTTGATGCGTTTCCAGGAAAACGCCTGCAACACCAACAGACACAGCAGCACGCGCCAACACAGGCACGAACTCGCGCTGCCCCCCACTGCTGGTTCCTTGGCCGCCTGGCTGCTGAACAGAGTGAGTCGCATCAAAGACCACAGGATAGCCTGTATCCTTTAAAACAGGTAATGACCGCATATCGGATACCAAGGTGTTATACCCAAAAGAAACCCCGCGCTCGCATAAAAGAACTTGAGTATTGCCAAAACTCTCAAACTTTGCCACCACATTCTTCATGTCCCATGGGGCCAAGAATTGACCTTTTTTGACGTGAATCGGCTTGCCTGTTTTCGCTGCTGCCTCTAAAAGATCTGTTTGACGGCATAAAAAAGCCGGAATTTGGAGAACGTCAACCACTTCAGCCACAATAGCGCATTGTTCTGCGGTATGGACATCCGTAATTACAGGTAAACCACTCTTTTCACGAATCTCTGCTAAGATGGGTAAGGCTTTCTCGAGCCCTAAGCCACGCGAATTCACCATGCTGGAGCGATTGGCCTTATCAAATGACGTTTTGTAGACAATTGGAATATTGAGGTTATCTGAGATCTCACGAATTGCTGAGGACATTTCAAGGCCATGGTCCCGACTTTCAAGCGCACAAGGACCAGCAAAGACGGCCAAAGGTAAATCATTGCCAAAAGTGACTTGCTTTACATCTTTTGTTCCAATGGTGATATGGCGTTGGGAAGTCATTTTTGGATTCCTTTCTTTTTAAGTGCAGCCTCAATAAACGAAGTAAATAAAGGGTGAGGATCAAAAGGACGTGATCTTAATTCAGGATGGAATTGAACCCCCACAAACCAAGGATGTCCCTCGAGTTCCACAGTTTCAGGCAACAAGCCATCAGGCGAAAGCCCACTAAACTTAAGCCCTGCTTTTTCAAACTTTTCACGATATTCAATATTGAGCTCATAACGATGCCGATGACGCTCTTGAATCGAAGAAGTTCCATAAATCTTTTGAATAAGGCTTCCAGGCGCTAAAATCGCCGGATAAAGGCCAAGGCGCATTGTGCCGCCCAAATCGTCCTCTGCACTTCGACGTTCTTTAACGTCCCCATTTAACCACTCTGTGAGCAATCCTACAACAGGTTCTGCTGTGACACCAAACTCAGTGGTATTGGCTTTTTCAATGCCAGCAAGATGCCTTGCCACTTCAATGACGGCGAGTTGCATCCCAAAACAGATTCCCATGTAAGGAATTTGATGTTCACGCGCGTATTGAATAGCCGAAATCATGCCTGCAGTACCACGCTCTCCATACCCGCCAGGCACAAGAATCGCTTTTTTATCCTTAAGTCGTTCTGCGACCGTATGAGGTTCTTTTTCAAAGGATTCTGCTTCAATCCATTCAATATTAACACGTGTATCATTTGCGATACCGCCATGCGTCAGCGCTTCACATAATGATTTATCTGCATCCCTCAGTTTGACGTATTTTCCAACAACAGCAATATTAACTTCATGGGTTGGATTTTTGATTCGATTAACAATCGCTTCCCAACGTTCCAGATGTGCAGTTCCCTCTGCTCTGAGGCCAAAATACTTTAAAACCTCAATATCAAACCCAGCTTTAGAGTAGCTTAAAGGTACTTCATAGATTGTCCCAACATCAGGAGCTTCAATAACGCATTCTGGCTTAATATTACAGAAAAGCGCCAGCTTACGTTTTGCATCCTCAGGAATTTCTCGCGTGGTCCGACACAACAAAATATCCGGCTGAATTCCAACATGTTGTAATTCTTTCACAGAATGTTGTGAAGGCTTGGTCTTTAACTCGCCTGCGCTCTCAATATAAGGCACAAGCGTCAAATGGATAAAAAGGACACTTTGCGGTCCCTCTTCATTGGAAAATTGCCGAAAAGCTTCAAGATAAGGCAAACTTTCAATGTCGCCAACGGTCCCACCAACTTCACACAGCAAGAAATCTAAATCAGGATCTAAATCGGCCCGAATGGCTTCTTTAATTGCATCTGTAATATGCGGGATGACTTGAACGGTGGCCCCTAAATAGTCCCCTCGACGCTCTCGTGCGATCACTGTCGAGTAAATGCGGCCCGTCGTCAATGAATCACTGCGTCTACTTGAGACACCTGTAAAACGCTCGTAATGCCCTAAATCTAGATCAGTTTCAGCCCCATCATCCGTCACAAAGACCTCACCATGTTGATAAGGACTCATTGTGCCGGGATCAACATTTAGGTAAGGATCAAATTTTCGAAGGCGGACGTTGTATCCCCGAGTTTGCAACAAAGAAGCAAGAGAAGCAGCCGCAAGGCCCTTCCCTAAAGAAGAAACCACGCCACCAGTTATAAAAATAAATCGTGTCATTCCCTTGCGCTATTGATTCTATTTTTTAGACTTAGCGTTCTCAGATGTAGAAGAACCTTTTTCTGTCTTTGGTTGTATTTTATTTTCAGGTGCAGCAGCCGGCGTTGCAGGCTCTATAGGTACTTCAATCGCTGGCTTTGTCGCATCTGGATGATCAAGAATAGATTGCGCTTTATGCGCTCCTTTAAACAAAATCGCAAGTAATAGCGTCGTGGCAAAGAAAAGCCCTGCAAGAATCCCTGTCGCGCGGGTCAATAGGTTTGCTGTTCCACGTGTTGTCATAAGACCTCCCATGGTGCCACTTCCCATACCAAGTCCCCCACCTTCATTCTTTTGAAGCAAGATAATCCCCACCATCGCAATGGCAAGAATAATATGAAATACAAGTACGACTGTTGTCATCTCTACCTAAATCCTTTGTTTTAACTGCCGGCATTTTAGAGAGAGTTTTCAGAAAATGCTAGAGGGAATATTAGTTTCTTAAGAAATGAATGACGCATCAATGCTTTTGGAAAAAAGAGTTAAAAAAACTAAAAAAGAAAAAAAGAAAAAAAGAATTTACGACTAAGTAAAATATTTATACAGAAAAATTATTTAATATTAAAAAATAAAAAGATGATTTTTTAAGAAATTTAAAAAATTTTACTATTCTATAATTAAAATAAATAACTTCATAAACATAATATTATCTTTAAAATGATAAAAAATTCATTGCCATATGTATAAAATGTACTTGAACTTCTAAAATATTGTTCTTATATTACCTTAATATGCCCTTTTGGCTAATTTATACCTCTATAATGATTGGAAATAGTCATGCAAAAATCAAAAGTCACTTTTGCCCTTCTCTTAACGACAACAGCTTTATTCCCATTTTCTCAAAGTAACGCTACTTTTAATGCTGATTTAGAGTATGATCAGGCTATCGAAGAAGCTCTTCGACGCTCTTTAGCCCCTTCCAATGCCCCTGTTGCTCCCCAAGGACAACAGCCAGAAATGAGTGAAGAAGAGCAAATACAGCTGGCCATGAAGCTTTCAATGGAATCATCAAAATCGTCAACTTCTGTCAGCAGTGTAGCAAAGCCTCTTCTGCAACAAGACCTCTCAAAAGAGGAAGCAATTAATCTTATAAAATATATATTCGGCCAAAAAAGTGCTGTCATCATCGAGGCTGGATCAAGAATATCTGCCTTTGAATTTTTTGATTCAGATGGCTTTATAAGTTTCTTTGAGTTTCCTTCGCTTGAAAAATCTACGCTTCATGCGTCTTCAACTAAAAAACTTCAAGAATTTTGTGAAGAAAAGGCAATCCATTTTGAAGATGCACAAGTTTTATTAGGACGTTATTTAGAACCTTTGAATCAATCTATGAAAGAGTTTGATCAAACTTACACTCAATTTAAAACACTCATTGAAAGCCAAGACTTCCAAACAAGCGTTCTACCGGCTCTCAAAAAGGCGGCCAACTGGGATGTACAAAAAACTCAAGAACAAATAACGACAGATAATGATGAGGCTTTTAAAAAATTACAAAATATTGACCCTCGCCCTTTTTATAATACTTTAAAGGGAAATTTAGAAAACCTCCGTAAAATAGGTTATACTTTTCCTTTCTTAAAAGCGGAAGATTATCTAAAAACCATTACTACGCTCTTAAGAACATCTGGCCTTCCCCCAAAGAAGCGTATTGACCCGAATGTACAAATGCCTCCTCTCACAAATGCGTTTTCAGGACAACCTTCATACTTGCCTGCACAACCTATGATTCCTCAAAAAGCATTTTTGTCACCAGATATTACTGATTTTCAAAGTATCTTAAATCAAGAAATTGAAAGTAGAAATAACCAATTTAAACAAAACCCTGCCGAAACAATTATGGTTTATGGTAAGCTTATTGCGCAACAGCATTATCCGAAACTTCAAGATAATATTAAAAGACTATCTCCACCACTAAAATTTAGATCTCATAAAAACCTTGAATCAACGGAAGAAATCCTTGAATTTTATAACGAAGTTGTAAAGACTCTCGGCTATAATAACGATCAGACCCATTCTATCCGAGCTAGCTTAAAAACTTCTAATGATGAGCATTATAATCCATATGGAAAAGTCTACATTGTTCCTCAGGAACAAACTCAGTATGATTATATGCTAACTGTTGCAAATCAAGTATATCACATCTACAAAACCTTTAAGGATAATCCCAACGTAAAAGAAGAAATTGAATTCTTACTCCAAAATTTCTTTAGTCTTCTAGTTGATCAAGCTGGAAAATGTCAAACTGGTATGGTTGGTAGAATGTTTTTAGCTCAAAAAACTGTTCTTGATACTCTAATAAATATCAATAATAGAATATAAAGATATTCCTGAAAATTTAAAAAGAGCCCTAGAAAGGGCTCTTTTTTTTATTGCATTAAGCCGCTTGGACAATCTGCCAGAAAGTCTCTATTTTAAGACTAGCACCGCCCACCAGCACACCATCAACATTCTCAAGAGAGAGAATTTCTTGGGCATTTTGGTCGGTCACTGACCCTCCATAAAGAATTGGAGCGCTCGAAGCTTTCTTACGGTTTTTTTGAAGCCATGACCGGATAAAAGCGTGAACTTCTAGAATCTCATTTGTCGTTGCTGTCTTTCCTGTGCCAATCGCCCACACAGGTTCATAAGCAATGGCAAGCTCTTGATCACTCTCCGGAACTGAATTCTGCAACTGCTCTTCTAGAACTTTTAAGGTCTTCTGACCTTCTCGATCAGCCAATGTTTCTCCAATACAGATAATGGGCTTAAGGTCTGCCTTCAGTGCCGTTTCAGCTTTTTGATGAACAAGTTGGCTTGTCTCTTGATGATGTTGTCGGCGCTCAGAGTGCCCCACAATTACGTAGCCGCATCCAATGTCTTTGAGCATAAAGGCGCTCACTTCGCCTGTATAAGCTCCCTTTTCATGCTTTGAGCAATCCTGGCCCCCACATACTATTTTTGTGCCAAATAACCGATTCAACGTAATCGACAGATAAGGAAATGGCGGACAGACAACAATTTGATGGGAAGATGGATTTGCGTGCCATTTTTCAGCAAGATCAGCAGCTAAATCGCGTGCAAATTCTTGCGTTCCATTCATTTTCCAATTTGCTGCAATCAATTTCATATTTTTCTGACTCATTCTTTGCGTTCCTTTTCAATCCGGGGAAATAACCCTTCTGGTTGCGGCAATTGCACACCACTTTCAAGCTTCTTTTCAATTAAATTTTTAAATGAAATGCTTGTCTCTGAAATGCCGAGTAATGCTAGTAATCTTTCAGATGTTTGCGGCATAATAGGAGCAACATAAAATGCTAAATGCCGCAAAACCGTTAAGAGAACATACAAAACTGTCGCCATACGCTCGGGGTTTGTCTTTTTGAGAGCCCAAGGCTGCTCGGCGTCCACATACCGATTAGCAGCTCCCACAAGCTCCCAAATCGCCTCAATCATGCGATGAAGGGCTTGCTTTTCAAAATTCTCCCGCAGGCGAGGCAATAGCTCTTGCGCAGCCTTTAAGAGTGCTTCATCCTGTACTTCAAAAGATGACGGTGTTGGAACTTTGGCCTCGGCATTTTTATAAACAAAAGAAAGGATGCGTTGCGCTAAATTTCCAAAATCATTCGCAAGATCAGAATTAATACGCTGCTCAAGGGAAGCACGCGAAAAGTCCCCATCTTGGCCAAAGGGCACCTCACGCAAGAGAAAATACCGAACTTGATCCACCCCATAAGTTTCGACAAGTTCGACAGGATCGATTGTATTCCCCAAAGATTTTGAGATTTTTTGTCCTTCATTGGTCCACCATCCATGGGCATAAAGACGCTTCGGCGGTGTGAGCCCAGCAGCCATCAAGAAAGCTGGCCAATAAATGGCATGAAAACGAAGGATATCTTTTCCAATAATATGAAGTGCCTCTGGCCAAAACTTCTTAAAATCAGAAGTATTTTCATCTGGATATCCAAGAGCCGTAATATAATTCGCAAGCGCATCCACCCACACATACATGACGTGGTCTTGATCCTCCGGCACGGGAACACCCCACTTAAAGGAGGAGCGTGAAATGGAGAGATCATTAAGTCCTCCCTCAACAAAACGAATCACTTCATTACGTCGTGATTCTGGCCCGATAAAATGAGGATTATCACGATAAAACGTAAGCAAAGGTTCTTGAAAGGCTGAAAGTTTAAAGAAATAGCTAGGCTCTTCCACCCATTCGACATCTGCCCCTGTTGGTGCTTTGCCATTGATAAGCTCAGATTCTGCATAAAAAGCTTCATCTCGCACAGCATACCACCCAGCATATCCCCCTTTATAAATGTATCCTTGTTCTTTCATCTTATTCCACAATGCTTGGGCTGACTTAATGTGACGGTCTTCCGTTGTTCGGATAAATTGGTCGTTTGATAGATGAAATAATGGTGTTAGCTGCCTAAACCGCTCAGAAACTCGATCAACAAAAGTTTTAGGATCCGTTCTTTCTGCTTGAGCTGCTTTCTGGATTTTTTGGCCATGTTCATCTGTTCCTGTTAAGAATAGCACTTCACGGCCTTCCATTCGTGCAAAACGCGCCATCATATCTGAAGCAATTGTCGTATAAGCATGACCAATATGAGGCACATCATTAACGTAATAAATAGGGGTTGTAATGTAGAACGGTGGCTTCACTCTGCACTCCTGTTGTTTTCTTTACCCTCATAATCAGTTTTCATTAATGTGGCTAGTAAAAAAGGGCCCTTTCATCAGGCCCTTTTTATTTTAACCTAAAGAAATGACTCTTAACTTCTCAAACTTCGGTAACTTTAATCCTAATTTATGAAGGGCTTTCATATTAATGTAAGCTTCAGCGTTACCTGAAAAATGAGTCGGAATAGAACCAGCCCTCTCCCCGTTGAGAATTTTTAAAATCATTTCTCCGGCAGCTTTACCCGATTCAAAATAATTTATTCCGACACAGGCCAAAGCTCCTTGCTGGACAGAGCCTTGGTCACTTGTAAAAATAGGAAGCTTATGTTGATCCTGAAGCCGAACAAGCGTCTCGATAGCGGAAATAATCATATTATCTTGAGGAACATACAAAGCATCAACCTGACCCACGAGTTTTTGGGCCGCTCCCATGAGAATGGAAGAGTTAACAACCGGCACTTCGATCAAGTTTATTCCTTTACCAACCAAGTGATGCTTTAAGTTCGTAAGGGTATTGACCGAATTTATCTCTCCAGGATTATAAAGGATCCCTAAGTTCTTGAGATGAGGAACCATTGTTTGAATAAGAAGAATTTGGGTCGCCAGAGGCGGGGCATCACTAACCCCTGTGACCATTCCTGAATTCTTCTCTAGACTTGAAACAACTTTAGTGCCAATGGGATCCGAGACAGCGCCAAAGACAAGCGGGACCTTCTCACTTTTCATATTGGCAATAACGGCTTGAGTACTCGGTGTTGAAATCGCTAAAATAACCTTTGGCTTCATCCCAACAAGTTTCTGAGCAATTTGAATATTAATTGATTGATTCCCTTGAGAATTTTTATACACCCACTTGAAGTCTTTTTCTTTCTTGAGGCCCGCCTCTTCTAAGGTTTGTAAAGCACCGTCGCGAATAGCATCAATCGCAGGATGCTCAACGATTTGACTGACAGCAATCAGAGGAATTTCAGAATGGGAAAGTGATAAATGAGGGAAAAGGAGGACAAGAACAGAAATAAGAAGGATTTTTAGATGACGTTTATTTAATTGATTTTTCTTGATATTTAATAACATTTTTAGGCTCCATTTTATATCGTTTAACTTTTTGATTATTTGATTTCGACATGAAGCGACTAAATCGGAAGCTAACTAGTTGAATATGGATCATAATTTGTCTCCTACATAATTTTATATTGGATATTTACATCCAAGTAACAGTTTAGCAAAAATCTTAAATAAAAGAAATAACTTATGCTTGCACCTTGGCGCCTCCTTCTGTAAATTCCAAAACACAGTTTTTAAGAGGTTAAAATGGTTTTAATAACACTTCCTGATGGTTCTTCTCGTTCTTATGAAAAAGAAGTTACAGGTCTTGAGATTGCAAGTAGCATTGGCCCTCGGCTTGCAAAAGAAGCGATTGTCATTAAGGTGAACGGCGATCTGTGGGATCTTAACCGTCCTATTATAACCGATGCAAAGATTGAAATCATTACACGCCAACAACCGGAAGCGCTTGAAGTCCTTCGCCACGACGCCGCGCATCTATTAGCGGAAGCAATTAAGGAACTTTACCCGGAAGCACAAATTACGATTGGTCCTGCCATTGATAATGGTTTTTACTATGATATCTACCGTGAAGAATCTTTCACACCAGCAGATCTTGAGAAACTCGAGCAAAGAATGGCTGAAATTGTGGATCGAGATGAGGCGATTGAACGTCAAGTTTGGCAACGAGATGAAGCGATTGCCTACTTCAAATCAATTGGGGAACATTTTAAAGCTGAAATTATTTCAGATCTTCCCCAAAATGAAGAAGTGACGCTTTATAAACAAGGAAACTTCGTTGATCTTTGCCGCGGCCCTCACCTGCCCTCTACCGCTCGTATTGGCAAAGCTTTCAAATTGATGAAGCTTGCTGGCGCCTACTGGCGCGGCGATCATCGTAACCCCATGCTGCAACGCATCTATGGAACAGCTTGGGCAACAGAACAACAACTAAAAAATTATCTTCATCAGTTAGAAGAAGCCGAAAAGCGCGATCATCGTAAGCTTGGCCGTGAAATGGATCTTTTTCACTTGCAGGAAGAATCTCCTGGGGCCGTATTCTGGCATCCTAAAGGCTGGGAAATATATCAAATTCTTCAAAATTATATTCGCCGCCTCATTAAGAAAAGTGGCTATGTCGAAGTCAATACGCCAATCATGGTGGACCGCTCTCTATGGGAAGCTTCTGGACATTGGGAAAAGTTTCGCGAAAATATGTTTACATCCGACGACGATGAAACAAACGTTATGGTTGTCAAACCAATGAACTGCCCATGTCATGTCCAAATTTTTCGTCATGGAATTAAAAGCTACCGGGATCTTCCCTTAAGAATGGCCGAATTCGGCGCTTGCCATCGGAATGAACCTTCTGGTTCTCTTCACGGAATTATGCGTGTTCGAGCATTCGTACAAGATGATGCTCACATTTTTTGTACGCCTGAACAAATTACAGCAGAAACAAAATCCTTCTGCCAACTCCTACAACGCGCCTATAAGGATCTTGGATTTGAACATGTTTTTGTAAAATTTTCAGATCGCCCTGAAAAACGAGCAGGCTCAGATGAAGTGTGGGACCAAGCAGAACAAGCTTTAAGGGAAGCCGCCTTAGAAAGTGGTCTTGAGTGCATCCTTAATCCTGGAGAGGGTGCTTTTTATGGACCTAAGTTAGAATTTTGTCTGAGAGATGCGATTGGCCGTGAATGGCAGTGTGGCACGTTCCAAGTTGATTTTGTGCTTCCTCAACGTTTAGAAGCATACTATGTTGGTGAAGATGGTCAGAAACACCATCCTGTCATGCTTCATCGCGCTATTTTGGGATCTTTAGAACGTTTTATTGGTGTCCTCATTGAACATTTTGCTGGAAAATTCCCTCTTTGGTTAGCACCGACACAAGTCGCTGTTGCACCTATCACAGATGAGAGTCATGACTATGCCCAAGAAATTGCGGATCTACTTAACTCGCATGATCTGCGCGTTGAAAGTGATTTTAGAAACGAGAAAATTAACTATAAAATTCGTGAATTAAGCCTTGCTAAAGTCCCTTATATCTTTGTTGTTGGCAAACGCGAAGCACAAGAACGCACTGTGGCGATTCGTCGTTTAGGCGGTGAAACGCAAGAAATACTTGCACTTGAAAATGCAATTGCTAAACTAAGAGCAGAAGCCCAACCACCTGCTTAAAAGGGTGAAATGAAATTATTATTAAAAAAGGAGATATAACCATCAACAGACCTTTTGGCCCAACGAAAGGCCCAACGTCCGAAAGCCATCGTGTCAATGAAGCAATCCGGACCCCAAAAATTAGATTAATCGATGAAAATGGCAACATGGTTGGCATTGTGAATGTCAGAGAAGCGCTTGACATGGCAGCTGAGGCTGGCCTTGATCTTGTGGAAATTTCTCCGAATGTGGACCCTCCTGTCTGTAAAATCTTAAACTATGGAAAATTTAAATACGAAGCCCAGAAAAAGAAATCCCAAGAACGCAAAAAGCAAAAGATCGTTGAGGTTAAAGAAGTTAAGCTTCGCCCCATGATTGAAGAACATGATTATCAAACCAAGCTTCGAAACATGAAAAGGTTTATTGAAGAAGGCGATAAAGTTAAAGTTACCTTGCGCTTCCGCGGGCGTGAAATGGATCACCAAGAGATCGGTATGGATATCCTCAAGAGAGTATGCACAGAATTTGGTGAAGAAGTTAAGATCGAACAACATCCTAAGCTTGAAGGCAAGCAAATGATTATGGTGCTGGCGCCAAAACAATAGCTTACTTTTGTTGTTAGTTATGCAAAAAGGAGCTCAAGATTCATCTTGAGCTCCTTTCACATTGGTTTAGGAAATTAACTATTTATTTCCAATGGTCAAATCGTTGACTTACTACAATATGTTTTCTAAGCTCTTCGCTTTTTGCTAATAATTGCACTTTTCCTTGAGAAGGAATAAGTGGTTGACATGAAACAAGATCACCAAAAGGTTCTGATCGCTCAACAAATTTAAAATTCTCCGTTAACCAGAGGTAAATAGCTGTTAATTCTTGATTTTTTTCATTTTCAAACTTAGGAACCCAGCAAGCAATATTATTATAACGTACGCCACGAATTGATTGAGAAATTCCTGTCAGATGCATCAATAAACTATTGAGAGCACGTAACCCTTTATTATTAGTTGGGCTAAATTCTAAGTGAGTTACAAGAACACCATCATTAATATGGCAGCTATGAGCTATTAAAGATGTAAAAGTCTCATTTTCTCCCTCAACTTTTGGATCGCTAATGCGCCATACTTCGTGCCCTTTAGAATAAAATCCATTATACTCAGTTTCTCTAAGACCATATAAAGCCTCACAACTACTAATATCCATGCTGTTTTCGAGTTCTGTGTAGCCTCGTGAGTCAAATAATTTTGTAACTCTTTGTTTGCCATTTGGATCAACGGTTGCTTTGACACTAACCGAGGTAACGACCTGGGTTGTCTTCTTAGTATCATCAGTGTCCGATGCATGGACATGCGCAGTAAAAAAACCAAATATCGCAGAAAAGATAAGTATTTTTCTTTTCATTTTTTATTCCTTTAATTAAGTTAATAATAAGATAGTAGTATAATAATATAGTACTATTTTCTCTTTTAACAGAAAAGCTATTAAAAGCACATTAATCATTTATAAGAGAAGAAGCTCGGAATTAATCTCAAGCTCTTTTTAAATTGCTTTAGATAAAAAAATAGCCGGCATAAAGCCGGCTATCTTATTTGCGAAAAGAACTCGCGACTAGCGAAGAACTGTCACACCGCGACGATTCTTAGCGTGATCTGCTTCAGTTGTACCTTGTACAACTGGGTGTTCTTTACCGTAGCTAACAGTCTCTACGCGCTTTTCTTCAATGCCTTGGCCAACCAAGAACTTCTTAACTTCGTGCGCACGGCGTTCACCGAGAGCCATGTTGTATTCAGTTGTTCCACGAATGTCACAGTGACCTTCTACAACAACGTTTGTTTGTGGCCACTTCTTAAGCCAATCAGCTTGCTTGTGAAGAGCTGTTTGTGCTTCGTGTGTTAAGCTTGACTTATCGAAACCAAATTGTACTGTATCACCAATAACTTGATGGAATTCAGCAGCTGAACCTGGTGTTGCTTCACCATTAATATCAAAACCGCCAGTAGCAGCTTTGTCTTCACAGCAAGTATCACAAGCTGCGAGAAGAAGTGTTGCGCCGAGAGCGGCTAATACTTTTTTCATTGTCTTCCTTGTCCTTTTAACAATATTTAAGTTCATGCAGAAAAGTTTAAAATTCTCCGCACATTATAATTTTGACCTCAACGTGGGAGTAATTATAACCTAAAAATTATGTTAATTCAAGGGGGGAGACCAAGAAGGCCCACGAGCATCCATGCCTGGCGGTGTAGGCAATATTCTTTCATTATACCCCGTGATATCAACTGTATAAATCTTTGATTTTCCAGAACGTTCCATCCGTGTGAACATAATTACACGCCCATTAGGTGACCAACATGGGTCTTCAACCACATAACCTTGCGCAATTAAACGCTCCCCTGTTCCATCAGGCCGGATCACCCCAATATAGAAATTACCTGCATGCTGTTTTGTAAAAGCAATCAAATCTCCTCGTGGTGACCATACAGGCGTCATATAACGCCCTTGACCAAAACTGATACGTTGGGCCTCTCCACCATTTGCAGACATGATATAAAGTTGTGGCTTACCACCGCGATCAGAGTTAAAAACAATTTTTGTGCCATCGGGTGAATAACAAGGCGAGGTATCAATCACAGGGCCATCTGTTAAACGTTGAACCGTTCGTGTAAAAATATTCATCTTATAAAGAGAAGTTCGCCCTCCTGCCGAAAAACTCATCACCACATTTTTTCCATCAGGCGAGTAATGTGGCGCAAATGTCATTCCTTTAAAATTTCCCACAAGCTGACGTTGAAGCGTTGAAAGTTGCATACGATAGACATGAGGCGCCATATTGCGTTGACGCGCAAATTCTAAATAGGCAACTTCTTGCCCATCCGGTGAAAAACGCGGCGTTAAAACGCTTGTATCTCCCATGCTAAGAAGTCTTGCATTTGCCCCATCTTGGTCCATAATTGCCAATTTCTTGCGGGCATTTGTCAAAGGGCCTGTTTGCGCTACATAAACGATACGTGTATCGAAATATCCATCATCTCCCGTTACTCTCTTATAAATGGCGTCGGCAATTTTATGAGCAATGCGGCGTTGAAGCCTGGGATCAAATGGAAACGCTAAACCTTCCATCTGCTTTTCTGAAATAACATCAAAGAGACGAAATTCAATCTTTAACCGCCCATCAGGAAGTTGCCTGACTTCACCACGCACAAGGGTTTGCGCATTGATAAGACGCCAATCTGCATGCCTGATATAATCGCGCAGTTGGGCCGGACTTTGAATAAACGACATTTTATCCAAGGGTTTAAAAAGTCCACAACTTTCAAGATCATCACTAATGATCTTCGTAATTTGGGCGCCAAGTTCCGCCAGTTGAGGTGTTGCACCATAAAAATCTGTCACGGCAATGGGCATGGGCTCTACTCGGCCTGACGTCACATTAATCACAAGCTCTGCGTGAAGCGGCTTTAGAGCCAAAAAACCACCTAAAATTAAAGCGACTAAATTTCTCATTTTCCTCATGATCACGACCTTCTATAACAATGAAGCTAAACCTTACTTGATGAGCGCACTATAGAATCTTTAGAGCAAAATGAAAAGTGGTACTTTTGTCATTTAAACAAGTAATTTTCTGAAAGATCGAAAAGGCCTTTAACGAAAATTTCCTTAAAACTTAAATCTCAATTTTCAGTTCTTGCCACAGCAGCTGCAGCGGCAGCTTGTTTCTCATAGTGTCCCCAATACATAATGTCGGTTTTTGATATTTCATCCGAAGTAAGCTTTGCCTTAAGGTTGAAGCTGTATCGCGGGGTTTTATAAATTTCCCATCCAACATACTCATAAGTAACCGAAAAAATATTGCCCGCAATGGTACGATTAACTTGTCGTAAAACCACAGGACTGACCATTTCGCGAAATTTAGAAGGAAGATTCGCAAGAATTTCTTGTTGATTTGCAGTATAGGTAAGTCCATTTGCCAACGTGCATTTGCCAGTCATTGCAATACTTTGGCATACTTCCATCGGATTTATTGGGGTATATTTTAAAAATAATCTATCTATAAATGCGCTGTGATTAAAATTATCCGCTTGCATTTTTCCGCATAAGATAAGTGTATTTACCTCCTCATCGGTGAGCTCATGAGTTGCTTTCCCACTTTTAAAAATAAGCGCAAAAAACAGTGAATATATAACAAATATTCTCATAAATTTTTTCATTCAACTCTTACTCTCCTTACCTCACTAAAATATTTTTACATAATCTAAGAACAAAATTTTCAAATTCAAAGAGGCTTTCATGATAACGCAGCTAAATCTTTTTAATTCAATGGCGTCCTTCCTCTAAATTTATTAGCAGGATACTTAAAACATTCACTTCCGGAAAATCTCAAGCGACCGGAAGGTCTCTCTCGCTTTTAGCATCTCCAAGATCCCCGCCTAGGCGGGGATGACACAAGAAAAGATCCTTCCTCCCTCATCAAAAATCAAATCCCACCAACGATTGAAGATCTGTTGCCACTCACGCACTCGTTTGTCGCCTTGAGACGTCTCAACCCCCCCTGCTTCTCGTCTCAACTTTCTCATTATCGTTGATTTCCCAAGGCAAGCTTGGGTCCATTGATTTTTCTTACCATTTGTTTTTTTGTTATGTGTCTTCATCATTTTATATCTCCCTGTTTGTATTTTTTTGTTTCTATTGTTGTCCCCTTTCCCTTCCTATGTGGTTTACCCACAGGAAGGAATCGGGAAGCCTTTCCAGAAGGAATCAAACGAGATAAAGACAGAACAGATGGTTTCTTTCATCCCAGCATAGGCCTGCTTTTATCTCTTTATCCTCTTCCCCCATGATACCCTGCCCCTTTTCTCTTATCTTTATGGCCTCGAGGTCCATCAAGGTAAGTCGTTGATCAGGGATCTCTTATCCGTCTTTTTTTAAAGGGATCGACCTTTAAAAAAAACAAAGAGAGGGTATTCACTCAAAAAGAGTGTTAAAGGCTTATATTCCCTAATAAATTGAGTTTTTGGCTCCCTTTATTATTGTTTTTATTGAGACGATCGAGACAGACTTTATGAAAGAATTATGAAACTTTTTTAAGGTTTCATAAGGGAAGAAAATCATCTCTGACCATCTATTATCAGGCTACCACAATATGATACAAAAATCAAGAAAATTCGTTTCAATAATCAATCGAATATTTCTCGTTTCTTTTACCCTTAATACACTATAGCGGCTTAGTGTCAGGGTCTTTTTTTACAGGAAGTTTATGATTCCAATCTACAATAACAGGTATTTTTTTTGTAGAAACAAGTTTATCAAGATCCTCATAATGTTCTTTATTAGCGGCGAGAATTTTAATCTTGGTGACCCCTTTTTGTGGGTTTCCTTCTAAAATTTCAAAAATAACGCGAACCCCTTTTGTTAAACGCACAGACCAGGCATTAGTTCCTTTTAGTGGTTCAAGTCTGCCTCTGCGTTCACCATTTGCTAAAGAGGATATAAGTCCTTGGATTTTAATCTCATGTTCTCCTAAGACATGAACAACAGCGTCTGGCAATGCAAGGACAGTAACATCTTCAAAGGTTTTAGTGGTCGTAGAAGTTTTCTTAAAATTGCCTTCCGACAACATTTTTGCTTCTTTTTTTTGAGCGCGGGCCATGTACCTCTCATGTCTCTTGCTTATGGGGTTTTCTTGTAAGCGTGCCTCTACTTTTCTTGTAGCCTCTGAAAAAGGGTCTTGCATCCAAACATTGTCTATATTGTCTTGCTCGGGTGCAACTGCCGCTGAGGCAGCACTACTTGTTGCGCTTGGTTGAATAACTTCCTCAGCTAAAATTCTAGTCTCATAAAATTCAAGATAGGCTTCTGCCTCTTCTTGATGAGAATTATCAAATAAGAACTTTGCATAATAGAGTTCTGCATCTTCTACGTCAAAACTGACAGCTTTTTTAAAAAGGCGTTCTGCTTCGACATTCTCCTTTTGGTTGGCCAAAATGAGTGCTTCTACCACGAGCCCATTAGGGTAACCTTTTTTAAAAGCTTCACTTGCATAATGTCTTGCTTTTTCAAATAAACCTTGTTCTGCTAAGCGAGTAGCCCAAACACACATTGCAACTTCATTCTCCTTAAGCGCAGCTTGTTCGATCCATTTAAGATACCCAGCCTGATCCCCTTCACTTTTTAACTCTAAAGCAAGCTCAAACATACTTAAAGATTGCCCTGCTTGCGCTGCCTTTTCACGCCAAAAGCGCGCTTTTTTAGTCTCACCTTCATCTCTGAACTGAATACTTAAAAGGCCCATAGCTTCCGCAATTCCTCCCAACGCAGATTTTTCTACCAACTTATTATATCCTTCAGAATCTCCTTCATCCTTTAATAATAATGCGAGATCTAACATGGCTCTTGGGTCTTCATGGAAAACAGCGATCTTGAGAGAATTTTTATCTGATGATTCTCTTCCCTCCGCATATAATGTACTCAAGCAATCTTCTATACCAAAAGAAGCAGTATGTAGAAGAAAGGAAGAATCTACAAAACACATCCTTCCTCTATTAGGGACGGAAAAGCATGAATTTCTGTCTGGTAGATTAAAGTGTGTTTTAACTTCTTTATCTAAAGTTTGAATGGCTGTTTGGATGCTGTTAAGTGAATATGGGCTTGTCTGTTCTTTGGGAAAAAATAAATGAAGAGGATCAGGTTTCTTTCCGGATAATCCTTCAAGTATTTTTCTTTGTGCTCCGTTAATACAAGTCACGTGAGCAAAAATCTTACCACTTTGTTTTGTCGGGGATTTTAAAGCTTCTAAAAACGTTACCATAAATGGATGTTTTTCAGCTGTCAGCATTTGATAAAAATGAAGTGCAAACATGCCATTATAGATTAATCCCTTAGACGTCTCATCTATTCCAAATCCTTTTGGATTTGAAGTTTTGTAATTCCCCAGATCCTCAGAAACCTATTTTAAAAGTCTTCTCGGGCTGTTGGTCTTAAGTCGTGTTAGAAGAGGTATGTCCTTATCATTTAATCGAGCCACAATCACAGAAAGAGGAAGAGATGAGATTCTTTCTTCAGCTTGCATCTCACCAAGAACACCCATGGCCAAAGACTTAGAGGTAGAAGTCGGCCCTTTGTCCTCTCTCCCATCACTCGCAAGCGCGCTTGGTGTCATTAAAAGTAAAGACAAAATAAAATTAAGTGAATATTGAAAGCGCGCTTTATTTTTCATAGATACATTTCTTTCATCTAAATAATGAAGAAAAATATTACCCAAAAAAAAGAGACATTTTGTCAAAAAAAATTATAAAAAGTAAAGTGAACGAAAACCTTCTTTTAAGCTTTAAACCACATTAAATAAAAAATTAATAAGATAAACCCTAGAAGATACAAAGGCCATACACGCCTCATCAATTCACCTGGAGAGATGCTCCCCAAAGGAAATGTCATACAAGAATTATTTAATGTTGTTTCTGTAAGTTCTAGCTCGCCTGATTTTGATTTACTTATTTCTAACGACTTTATCTCTTCCCCCTTCTCACTAGAGAGGGAGATTGGCAGTTGGATTTCTTTGCTAAATGGCTTCAAATCAATATCGACTGCTATAAATTCTTCAACGCCATGTTTTTGAAAATAGGATGATAATTTATCAACAACTTCATGAAGATCAGATGCAGAAATTTTTCCTTTAATTTTTATAATCATCTTTTACTATAAAATCTCCATACTAAAGTTATTAAAGACATTATGGCCATTTTGAAATATCTCTTTTAACCTACTTTATGGCTTTAGGGCCTGCTAGTTTAGACTACATCAAATTTTTTGGATCAAAGGTGATGGTCATGTCTTTCCATTGCTCATACTTCTCTGGCGGCAATAATTTTGCAGGTACAGGATTACATTGAGGACCTTTTAATGACCTTAAAGCACTTTCTGCAATTACACGATAAGAGGGATCATTCATATTTCCTGCATTAAGGAGTTTTACATCCCTTACAGAGCCATCTCTATTCAAATATACTTTAATAGGAATAATCGCTATTTCGTGAGCCCCCTTTGTGCCAGCGGGAACCAACCAACAATTATTAAAGAAGCTTTTGAGAGCATCTGTCTCACTAATCGTTAAAGTATCCCCAATTTCTCCCACTTGTTGGTCCGGAGCATTATCGTCGCTTTTAGCGTCCTTAACAGCATCAGGCACCGTTTTCTCAATTTCTTCAAGGTTCTTAAGCACGGAATCAAAAGCATTAACCTTTTTCTTCTTTTCCGGTGCTTTTTTCTCAGGCGCCTTTTTAGGCGGTGTTGGGGGCTTAGGTTTTGCCTTGGGTGCCGGCGCAATGGGTTCAGCTTTTGGCTCAGGTTTGGGTTTTTCTGGCTCAGGCGTTGACTTATCTTCAGGTTTTGGTTGAGGTTTAGGTGCCTCTTTCTTAGGTATCTCTTTCTTAGGCTCTTCTTTCTTCGTTTCCTCTTTTTTGGGTTGGAGTGTTGGCTTAGGTGCCTGGGTCTTTGCCCCAATCTCAACCACATCAATAGGGATGGGTAAAAACAAATCCGTGTTGTTCTTGCGCCAATTTGGAAGCCCAAAGATAAATAATATGACTAAAAAAAGATGCAGCAATAAAGAGTAGAGTAAAGGTTTCTGCATCATTGATAATTCTCAACTTTATTTAGGGTTCTTGCCTTTTGTTTTAACTTCTGGATTCCCTTGAGGAAGCTCTGCCATAAGCGCGATCTTATCAAATCCAGCAGCACTTAACGTCCCCATGACTTGCATAATAAAGCCATAAGCAATTTTTTGGTCTCCCCGAACAAAAATACGTGTATCTGGCTTTGCTGAAGTGATGGCTTGAAGTTTAGACACTAAGGTCTCTAGCTTCACTTCTGTTTCTTGGATGTAAATCTTGTTATCAGCCGTCACGGAAATGGTCAAAGGTTCAGTTTTTTCATTGATTGCAGCTGCTTTTGTCTTAGGAAGGTCAAGAGGAACCCCCACTGTCATCAAGGGCGCTGTCACCATGAAAATAACCAGTAACACCAACATAACATCGACCATAGGTGTCACATTAATCTCGCTTTTAAGGCTGCTAAGTGTCCGCCGGTTCCGAGAATTACGTTTCCCTAAGGAAGCTGAAGCTTGAAGATCACCCGCCATTTATTCAATCTCCTCCAGCTGACGTGAGATGATGGCAGCAAACTCATTTACAAACGAATCCAGACGCATCCCATAACGACCAAGCTCAGTTGAAATCTTATTATACGCTAATACAGCAGGAATAGCAGCCACAAGGCCAATTGCTGTGGCGAAAAGAGCTTCAGCAATACCAGGTGCGACAACCGCAAGATTGGTGCTTTGTGAGCTTGCGATACCTTGGAAGCTGTGCATAATTCCCCAAACGGTTCCAAATAAGCCAACGAAAGGTGCTGTTGACCCAACAGAAGCTAAAAAGGGAAGATGCCGCTCAAGCTGATCCATTTCACGATCAACGGTGACATGCATAATGCGCTCAACCCGTTGTTGTAACATGGCTTTAGCTTCTCGAGTCGCAGGTTTTCCTTTGACAGAACGACGCCATTCTTTCATGGCTACTGCAAAGACGCTTGCAAGAGGATCTGTTGGGCGTGTCCCCACACGATCATAAAGGCTGTCAAGTGATCCACCGGACCAAAAGGCTTCTTCAAATTTTTCGGCTAAGCTTTGTAAGGTTCTAAGCCGCATCACCTTTGAAAAAATAATTGTCCAACACCAAATTGAGGCCGCAATTAATGAAAGCATGACAAGCTGCACCACAAGATCTGCATTAATAAAAAGGCTCCAAGCAGAAAGATCTGTGGCGGCGACTGATTTTCCAAGGGTTGTCGCATCAACTGCTGTATTTTCCATGAATATATTCCTTAATCTTTAATTCGTTATTATTCCGCTAAAAGCTTCTTTCAAGAAAGGGGGAATCCTTAAGGGGCGTCCCCCTTCACTTACGAGAACAAGTGTTATCAATAAATTAACAATTTCCACTTGGTCCTTTAAAATTTTTTGCCCTATGATAAAGCGTGTACCTGTTACTTCGTAAACTTCTGTCTGTATGACCAAAAAGTCGTCAAGTCGTGCCGGCAACAGATAATCGATTTTACATTCCCGCACAACAAAAGACATACTTCTATTTTGTTGAAGAAATCGTTGATCGACGCCTAACTCTCGCAGCATCTCTGTTCGGGCTCTTTCGGCAAATCTGAGATAGTTAGCATGGTAAACGTAGCCCCCAGAATCCGTATCATCCATATAAACATACGTTGAATATAAATGCCTTACCATATATCCTTACCATCTTTTTGATCCATTAGTTTTACACGTGTGTCATAATACATTTCAAGTTCATTTACACAAAAATCGCAATTGACAATCAAATAATCTTTACACTACAAGAAATAAAATTGAATTCAAACATGATGAAATGTACCAAAGGGTACTTTCAATTTCTCCCCTTTCATCAAGAATCAGAGGCATTGCATGCTGTTTGCCACATATTTACTAAGTTGCTCACTAAAACTAGATGGTTACTTCAATAAGATGCTTAAACAAGAAATGATTTGAAATTTAAAATGTCTTTTCCTTCCTCCGCTCATAGAACACTTGTGATTCAGCCTTTACCCGGCATTGGAGATATGATTTGGCATTTGCCTTTGCTGCGCGCAATTGCTGACCAAGCCCCTCAAAAAAAAATAACGCTCTTATGTAAAGCTAGTTCACAATCTGCATTTCTTTTCAAGGAATGTGAATTTATTGAAGAGATCATTACGCTTCCTCCGGCTTCAACATCCACCTTTTGGGCTCTTGTAAAGCAACTGAAAAAAACTTCCTTTAAACAAGCTTGGGTTTTACATCATAGTAAACGTTATTATATGTTAACATTCTTTGCCAGAATCCAAGAACGGTACGGTTATGGGTTTCGGTGGCAGCAGATGTGGCTAACAGACCGTAAGCTCCTAAATAACGATCAACGCCAATTATCGACGCTTGAACGTATTTCTGCTTATACGGCTGCGCAGGACTTTGAAATCAGACCTCAAGATAAGTTTTTTAAAGTTTCAAAAAAGCGACAAAATCACCTCATGCAAAAATTTTCTCACTTTCCTCATCCTTGGATTATATTTGGAATTGGCGCAACTGAGGCGTTTAAAAGCTGGCCTTTAGAATATTTTGCCCAACTTGCAAAAGAATTATCCAAGGATGGAAAAAAAACCATTTTTTTATGTTGCTCTCTCGCAGAACAAGAAAGAGCTCACGCTATTATGAATCTTATAGATACAACTGAAGCTTCTGTCCTTCCAATCACAAATTTCCCCTTAGATGAAGTCATGGCTCTTTTATCGTTATCTTCCCTTTTCATTGGCAATGATAGCGGGTTAATGAATATTTCAGCAAGTTTAGGCATTCCAACAGTTGGGTTATTTGGACCAACCCCACAACTTTCATATGTTCCAAATCTCTATGGGATAACGCCTGCCATGGGTAATGTATCTGCTGATAACCTTATGGCGACAATCACTCCTTCAATGGTACTCTCTTTTTTGACGGAAAAACAATTACTTTCAGTTTAAATTTGAGAAAACATCACATATTTTGCTGAAAGAATAAATGTTTTCACTAAAGTCTTAGCAATAGGGAACGCCTTTCATAACTCTATTCTTAAATAAAATTGAAGTTGCGCCTTAAATAATCTTCGAATTATAAATAATTAACATTGAATCGAAAGTCGTAAAATGCATCAAGGCGATACCCTTATTATACTACCCTCTGCTGGGATTGGAGACCTCTTGTGGCGTCTTCCGCATATTCGTGCGATCGCGCGCCAGGAAGGAGCTGTCACTCTCTTAACACGACATCGGACGAAAGCGACAGAATGGTTAATTCACGATCCCAGCGTTAAAAATATCATCTATGCAGAACAAAAAGAACTTGGGCGCGCTTTTTGGGAAGTTCTGAAAGGGAAGTTTTCCAAATCTTGGATGCTCCATAAAAGTTTTAGCTATGCATTAATTCCTTTTCTAGCACGCATTCCTGAGCGTGTTGGCCTTGGATTTGATAAGCAAGCCTCATTGCTAACAACAAAAAATATTCTCCCTCCACTTATGAAAAAGCAGCATATGATTCACCAATTAAATGCTTTAATTGAGTTGCATGGGTTATCATGTGCGCCAGAAGATCGGCACCCTCCTCTCGCGAAAATTGCACAGCAAACGATTCAAAAACAATTTTCTTCTTTTCCACGTCCCTGGATTTGCTTAGGAATTGGGGGCAGTGAGTTTTATAAAAAGTGGCCTATCGAGCATTTTATTGAGTTGGGTACGCAAATAAGTACTCACCATCAAGGAACCATCTTCTTATGCGGCGGACCTGCTGAAGCCTCTGAAGCACTTCAAATTCAAGAAGGGATTCAGCAAAAAGGAGGCAATGCCAAGACTGTTACACACCTTACGATTGAGCAAGCTTTTGCTTTCATCTCAAAAATAAATCTTTATATTGGAAATGATACCAGCCTCTTTAATATTTCTGCCAGCTTTGAAATTCCAACGTTAGGGTTATTTGGAGCAACGCCTCCTCTTACTTATAGCAAAAGCATCTATGCTCTTGAGAGCCCTAAAAAAGATTTACAAGGGCTTGAAGCAATGAAAGAAATTAAACCCCCCTTTGTTTATAAAGTTCTTCAACAGCAAAAATGGATTGAGACCTAAACAATTTCTTTTCCTTTCAGCATTTCCTCGCTAGACTTTAATGAATAAGCAATAAAATTTGGGTGGAGACAATGGACACATTAAACACAAAAACTTATAGCGAAATTACGCACGCTATTCGTGTCTCAGCAACCCCTTTCTTTATCGAGGAAGAATCCTCGCATGAACAAAGTCAATATCTTTGGGCCTACCAAATTCGCATTGAGAACTTAAGCCCTCATGAAGTCCAGCTAAAGCGCCGCCATTGGGAAATTTTGGACGCGCATGGCCATAAACAGTTGATTGAAGGTGATGGCATCATTGGACAACAACCCACTCTTAAGCCTGGCGATGCTCTTGAATATACAAGTTCGGCCCCCCTTGCAACGCCCTCTGGTGTGATGCATGGATATTACGTCATGATCAATAATATTGGTGAAGAAATTGAGGTCACAATCCCTGCTTTTTCTCTCGACAGCCCTTATCAAGCAAGAACAATAAATTAAAAAATCTTATTTATAAGAACATAAATACTTCTTTATTGATTTTTTTGCCCAAAAGTATAATGCTATATGACTTAAAATTTAGGAGAAAAGAAATTGATATCTTTAAGCGAGCTTCATTTACGAATATCAGTTATTTTACTTTGTAATCCATCAGCTAAGCTTTGAACTAATAAATTGTCTTTGAGCTTCTAGATTCCTTTCAGAAGCTCAAGTTTTTTTATTTGAATTTCATCTTAAAAATTGACATTTTTAACACGATTAATAATCAACAACTTTTTGATAAATAATTAAAATTTTAATCCAAAATAAATACTATTTTCTTGAAAAATGAACGGATTTTTGCTATTCTAAAAGAATGGAAAAACATTCTTTTAACTCTCAGGCTACCCTCTCTCAAAGCCCGCCTTTTTTAACGAAAGAAGCACTTACCCACAACTCTGAAAATTTAGAAAACTATGATTGGCATCTCCACGCTCGACCGAGTCAGAAGATCCCCGAAGGTAACTGGCGTATTTGGCTCATTCTTGCAGGTCGAGGCTTTGGAAAAACGCGCACGGGGGCAGAAACTATCCGCCATTGGATTAAGACCAATCAAGCACGACGAATTGCCCTCATTGGTGATACTCAAGAAGATGTTCGCGATATCATGATCGAAGGTGAAAGTGGGCTATTAGCCATTCACCCACCCGACGACCGGCCGCTTTATGAACCTTCTAAACGCCGTTTAACCTGGAAGAATGGAACAATTGCAACGGCTTATAGCGCCGAAAATTACGAGCAGCTCCGTGGCCCTCAATTTGATCATGCTTGGATTGATGAGTTCGCCAAGTTTCATGAGATTGAAAAAGTATGGCAACAGATTCATTTCGCTCTTCGGCTTGGACCTCATCCTAGAATGGTCATCACCACAACGCCACGCCCCCTTCCCTTACTTCAACAACTTGTTGCACAAGCAGGTCAAGAAATCATTCTTACGCATGGCACGACGTTTGAGAATCAAGCTAACCTTTCACCCACCTTCATCAATACGATGCAACAGAGTTTTTCAGGTACCCGTTTAGGCGCTCAAGAATTACTTGGTGAGATCATTGATACTCATGAAGGCGCTTCTATGGACACCTGCTCTCTTGGATCAATATCGAGCAAATGAGATGCCTGAGTTTAAACGTATTGTGATTGGCATCGATCCAGCGGTGACGCATCATGCCGAAAGCGATGAAACAGGAATTATTGTCGCTGGCTTAGGCGCGGATCAGCAAGCGTATGTTCTTGAGGACCTTAGTGGTCGTTATGCGGCAACAACATGGGGCAAAATCGCCTGCGAAGCTTATCATCGCTGGCAAGCCGATCGTATTGTGGCCGAAGTCAATAAAGGCGGTGATTTGGTTGAAAGCCTTCTGAGATCAATTGATCCCACCATTAGCTATCAAGGTGTCCATGCCAGCCGCAGGAAATATACGCGGGCTGAACCTATTGCTGCTTTTTATGAACAAGGGAAAGTCCACCATGCCCGCCAAAGCCTTAAGCCTCTTGAAGATCAGATGTGTAAATTCTTACCAGGCATGAGTTCCTCCCCCGACCGCGTTGATGCGCTTGTGTGGGCGCTAACGTCACTGTTGTTAGAAAAAGAATCTTTTCGCTCTTATGGCGCATGGCAGCTATAAAATATTCCTTTCACAATGATTTTATTTTATCTAAGGCAAAATCTCAACTGGCGTTCCTGTTGGCACATCTTTCCATATTTCTTCAATTTTGGAATTGGTTACTGCAACGCCTCCTAATGTCCAATCATAAAGACGATGTATACTTCCTAAATAAGAAGAAAAGTGAAAGAAAGCGACCAAGAAAAATCATAATGTTTCGATAACACAGCAAGAATAACGCTCTCTCGTCATTTATTGAGAGTCAATTATGTTATCTTCAAAATCTTGTTTGGGTTATTTTAATAATCTGTAAAACTATAATTTTTTGATTTTTTTATCTTTTGTACAAGTTCCAAAATTCTCATTGACAAATAAAATTAACATGCCTAATGTGCAAGTTCTTTAAAATAATAATAACATGAAGAAATCATGACTTTACGATTCACCCTTTTCCTTACAGCCTTCCTTCTTCTCAGCATTCACCCTTCAAAAGCTTCCAATCTAAATTTTACACAAGAAGAAGATTTAGTAGTGCGTCCAGTTAAAAAACATAAAGCTAACGAGTCATCTACGTTAAATGCCGCAACATGGGAAGAACTTCCCTATCGTATTTTGAAAAGTTTCTTAGAAGAAACGTTAGAAAAGGACGGAACCACTATTATTCGTTTAAGTCTCATAAATAAAAATATTCGAAATTTTATCGAACAAACATGTGAAACGCTTGATCTTCGAGGTAATGATCTTTCAACGGGTCTCCTTAAAGCCGTTATGAATCAACCAACTCTTAACCTTGAAGCTTTTATTAAATTGACGACATTAAATGTGACTGGTTGCAATCTTACGATTTTTCCCCAGCTTTCCATCGCCCATGACCCTGAAAACTTTAACATCATTGGCTATTACAGCCCAAGAACTTGAGTAACTTTAGCAAACGGATAAAAATGGTTTTTTATATCTCTTTTAGCAAAACACCATATCGAGACTACCATGTTTCAAAACTTTAGATTTTTAATCACAATTTTAATTCTTGCCTATTCTCCTTTAACAAATGCTTCAGATGAGGCAATCTTAAAAAAACAACCACTAAGACCAATAGCGCTTAAACCTCAAGGTAATCTAATAGGATTTCAAGTCTTTGATTTAGAATCATCGAAATTTAACCTTCTCCCTTCTCAGAGAAGTATGTTTACATCTGCTTGTAGTCCTAGAAAAACATATGAATTTGTGGACCTTAGCAATCCTTATATGCAACCTCCCCGTCAAAGAAAAAAGAAGAAGAAAAGTATTAATTTTAGTAATCGAGATTTTACCCAAACAGAAACCCAATTAAATTTCTTCCTTGATATAAATAAAGTTACAGGTATTATAAAATTACATTTAAGAAGTTGCCAATTACATATCTTACCAGAGTCACTTTTTAAGTTAACTAAAACGCTTGAAATACTTGATCTCAGTAATAATGATTTCTCAATGGGACTCATGGAAGTGAACCCACTTCAAAATCTTTGCTTATTTACAGAGCTAAAGAAACTATATTTAAATAACTGTCGTATTAATGTCCTTCCCGGTTCTCTACGTGAGCTTAAAAAATTATCCCGCGTAGAACTTATGTATAATCAATTAGAAATGCCTAAACAACGCATTCTCGCATATTTTCAACCGAATACGATTGTCATCGTAGGAGAACAGGGTCGTCACCTTAAAAACTAATTCAAAAACATATGAAGCGTATCTAATGCCCCCACTCTCAGGCTCAGTAATTCTCAACTTTAACTTTTTTACTTTTATCAAAGAATAAAAAGAACAAAAGAACCATCAATTTCCGCTTTGCGTTTTGATGAGAATCTGCGAGAATCGCCCGCAGAAATAAAACCACACAAGAGTAAATAAATGCTTCTCTCGCAATATTTTATGCCGACCCTGAAAGAAACACCTTCAGATGCTCAAATTGCCTCACACCGTCTCATGCTGCGCGCTGGGATGATTTATCAAACAAGTGCGGGGATTTATGGGTGGCTACCAATGGCGACGCGTGTCTTAGAGAACATTCAACGCATTGTTCGTGAAGAACAAGACCGCGCAGGCGCTCAAGAAGTGATTCTCCCTACCATTCAATCTGCGGATCTTTGGAAACAATCTGGTCGCTATGATGCTTATGGTCAAGAAATGCTCCGTTTTAAAGATCGTCATGAACGCGAAATCCTTTACACCCCAACTGCTGAAGAAGCCATCACTGACATTGCAGCTCATCACATTAAAAGCTACCGCGATCTTCCCAAACTGCTTTACCAAATTCAATGGAAGTTCCGCGATGAAATCCGTCCTCGTTTTGGTGTGATGCGGGGCCGTGAATTCTTGATGAAAGATTGTTACTCATTCGATATTGATTATGAGGGCGCCCTTCGCTCTTATCAACTCATGCTTGAAGCCTACATAAAGTCGTTTATTCGCATGGGCCTCACAGCCATTCCTGTCAAGGCTGATCCTGGTGCCATTGGTGGCAATCTCTCACAGGAATTTCACGTTTTGGCCTCCACAGGAGAAAGCCTTATTTATTATGATCAAAAACTTGATACGTTGCTTCAAGACCCTAAGAACATTGATGTGGATCAATTGATGAATATTTATGCGGCAGAAGAAACTCTTCATAATCCTAAAGAGTGCGCTGTTCCTGAGGCCCAACTTAAGCAAGCACGCGGTATTGAGGTGGGACACATCTTTTACTTTGGCACAAAATATTCTGAGGCCTTTAATATGAAAGTGAGTGGCCCCACAGGCAATATGATTATCCCACATATGGGCAGCTACGGCATTGGTATCTCTCGCCTTGTCGGCGCTATCATCGAAGCCAATCACGATGATGCAGGCATCATATGGCCTGAAGGCGTGGCTCCCTTTAAAGTTGGACTTATTAGCATTCGCACCGATGATGAAGCCACCACAAAGACTTGCCGCCATCTTTATGAAACTCTACAAAATCAAGGGATTAGCGTTCTGTATGATGATCGTGAAGAACGACCTGGCGCGAAGTTCGCAACAATGGATTTAATGGGGGCTCCTTGGCAATTACGGGTCGGCCCAAAAGGTCTTGAAAAAGGCCTTATTGAACTTAAAAATCGCCGTACAGGTGAAACGCAAGAACTTTCTATTGATTCTGCACTTTCTTACCTTATGCAACAATTGAGTCATTAAGAATGGTGAATACTTTTGTTTTAAAAGTTGCTTTACGCTATTTAAAACCTAGTCGAAAAGAAGGTTTTCTCTCTGTTATTGCAGGTTTTTCTTTTTTGGGAATCACATTGGGCGTTGCCACGCTCATTATTGTGATGTCCGTGATGAACGGTTTTCGTGAGGACCTTTTCAACCGAATTCTAGGATTTAACGGACACATTGGCGTTGCATCTATTTATCGTGAAGGCATCAAAAACTTTGACCATCTTGTGACCGAGTTTAAAAAAGTCCCTGAAATCTCAATTGCAACACCAATGATCGAATATCAAGTCATGATTACCAATAAAGGTGTGGCGTCTGGCGCCCTTGTGCATGGACTCCGCCTTAAAGATCTTCTTGATCGCAAACTCGTGGCAGATCATATCACTCATGGGACACTTGATCATTTTGACCAGGAAAATGCCATTGTTGTGGGCAAGAGACTTGCCGAAAAATATCGTGTCTTCCCTGGTGATAGTCTGTCTCTTGTCGCCCCTGAGGGGACAAGCACAGCGTTTGGAACGGTCCCCCGCATTCGACGCTTTCAAGTTGTTGCTATCTTTGATGTTGGCATGAAAGAGTATGATGGTGGTGTTGTGTTTATTCCTCTTAAAACTGCTCAAAATTTCTTTCGCCTTCCTGAAGCTGTTAATGGCATTGAAGTATTCCTCAAACACCCTGATCAAGCAGTGCACGTAAGCCGTCTTCTTAGCCAAAATATAGGCCCTAGCGTTCGTATTATTGATTGGCAACGCGCAAACTCAAGTTTTACAACGGCATTGCAAGTTGAACGTAATGTAATGTTCACCATTTTAACGCTGATCATCCTGGTCGCCGCTTTTAACATCATCTCAAGCTTGATTATGCTCGTGAAAGATAAAACGCACGATATTGCTATTTTGCGAACAATGGGCGCAAGCCAAGGCATGATCATGCGCATTTTCTTTCTAGCAGGCTCGTTAATTGGCTTCATAGGAACAGCCATGGGAAGCTTGCTTGGCTTATTGATTACCTCAAATATTGAAGCCATTCGGCAGTGGCTTGAGAAACTTTCCGGAACCCAGCTTTTTAGTGCTGAAGTATACTTTCTCACAAAACTTCCCTCAAAGGTTGATCCTTATGAAGTGATAATCGTAGTCTCTGTTGCTTTACTGCTTGTTTTCCTGGCGTCGTTATATCCTTCTTGGCGAGCAGCCCGCCTTGATCCTGTGGAGGCCCTTCGTTATGAATAATCTTGCTCTTGAGCTTAGAAATATACAGCGCACTTTCATTCAAGGGGATCAAAAATTAAACATCCTGAACGATGTTAACCTCCAGCTTAACGCCGGTGAAATTGTTGCTCTTGTGGGGCCATCTGGTTCAGGAAAATCAACATTGCTTCAATTAGCGGGGCTCCTCGAATTTCCTTCAAATGGTGAGGTATATATCGCCGGCAATGCTTGTGGAAAAATGAATGATCGGGAAAGGACTTCTTTACGGCTCAGCATGATTGGTTATATTTATCAATTCCACCATCTCTTGCCAGAATTCAGTGCGCTTGAAAACATTATGTTGCCTCAACTAATTGCGGGATGTCCACCGAACGAAGCCGAAGCTCATGCTAATCGCCTGCTTCAAAGTTTTAACCTTAAAAATCGTGGAACGCATCGCCCTTCGCGTCTTTCAGGGGGTGAGCAACAACGCGTAGCTATTTTACGTGCCATTGCCAATCAACCGAAAATTCTGTTGGCAGACGAGCCGACAGGAAACCTGGATGAAGCTACAGCTGAAATTGTGTTTAATGAGTTGGTAGCGCTTGTACGTAAACATCAAATAGCAGCGTTGATCGCAACCCATAATCTTGAACTTGCCAAGCGCATGGATCGCACGATCCAGCTACATAGTGGCACTCTTACTCATTAATGAAGGCGAAAATACTTCTTTTGGATCGCAAGTCGTCCCATCTATAATAAATTTTTTGAGGTTTATTAATGATAAGATAAAGTTTTTATAAGCCATTGCGACATCACCATCAAGACTCAGCATCTCAAGTTTTGTAAGTCGAGTAAAGTGTTCAATTCTTTCAAACGTTTCAATCTCATCCATATTTCCATCTATATTAAGTTTGCGAAGTTGGGTAAGTTTGAGAATATCCTTAACTTTATTCACTGGAAGTCCACTTCGCCAAACATTTACTTGAGTAAGGTTTGTTAATTGAGAAATATTTCCAAATGTAGTTTCCTCTCCTGCATGCCCCATTAACACTAATCGATTAAGTTTAAAAAGTTTTGTAAGGTAAACTTCACTATTAAATTCATGAAAGACTGCCCCCGATAAGTCCAAACTTGTTAGGTTTGTTAATAACGTAAGAGGTTGAAAACCCGAGTCTTTAAACGTTCGATTTCGCACTGTTAAATTTTCAAGATTAATAAGAGAAGTAAGACCTACAAGACTTAACTCGTCAGCTTCTCCAGCTCTTGGGTTTAATAAAACTAAAGTCTTTACACCAACCCAAGTATTAGAGTTTTCTTCAACAAAATAAGCTTTTTTTAAGATATCAGCATGAATTCTAACTGATGCATAAGGGTAGAAGCGCCTCTTGTAGTATTGCAAATCTTCAGAATCTAACCAGTAAAAAAAAGCATCAAGTTTAGTTGCCCTGTCGCAAAATGGTTTACAAACCACTCGTAGTTTTTTAAGAACACTTCTGTCTTTTTGTCCAATTTCAAAGATATAAACTAACATCTCGTTAGGAAGCGTAGGAACGGTCTTATAATAAGGTTTTTCTTGAACCTCTACCTCTCGCGCGGGCCCTTCATCAGATCCATAAACTGTAAAATTATACAAGAAAGACAAGGAAATTAAGCAAAGTATATTTTTTATAATTTTTTGGTTAAGCATTTTATTTTTTTATTATTTTTATTTTGTTATAGTTTAGCCAACCTCAGCTTGATAAATAAGTCATCCCTATAAGTCAACATTTATTTCAATAATTACAAAAATTATAATCCTCTCTTATCGCCGCGCCTGAAAAAAATCTTTCAACAGCTGGCCACACTCTTCTGCTTGAAACCCACCCATTACTTTTGGGCGATGATGGCACGTCTTTTGAGAAAATACCTGAGAGCCATGCTCAACCCCTCCGCCCTTAGGATCGTAAGCTCCATAATAAAGGCACCTGATGCGCGCATGAGCCATCGCTTGGGCACACATGGCACACGGCTCAAGGGTCACATAAAGGTCACACCCTACTAAGCGTGGTGTTTTAAGAAGTGCAGCGGCTTCACGGATGACGAGAATTTCAGCATGAGCAGTAGGATCATGGTTGCGTTCAACACGATTACCAGAGCGCGCAATAATCTGCCCTTCTAATACAATCACGGCGCCGACCGGCACATCGTCTTCTAAAGCGGCCTGTTGCGCTTCTTGAAAAGCTATCTTAAAAAAAGAAATTTCTTGCGCATCCATTAAACTACCTTCTCAGCATATAATATTACTTTAAGTCTTTAACTTATTCTTAAAGATAAGCGTGATAAATTATAATGAACTTGCTTAAAGTTCTACTTTTTAATTTCCAAAGGAGTTTTAGATGAAAATCAAAAATTTAATGTTTATGACAAGCGTTTTAGCCATTTTCAATCCCTTTATGTCATCTTCCAACGCAGTAACCACTGCTAGTGGATTACCAGATGACGTAACGCTTGAAATTTTTAGTTTTATGACACCGGCTCAACTTAGTAATAAATTAGAAGTTTCACGGGAATTTCGTCGTCTTGCCTGTGATAAAAACAGTCCCTTAGGCCAATTGAATAATCACCAAGAATCTAAAGATCTTTATACATTTTGTCGCAAAATGGAATTTGAATTCGGAGAAGTATTAGCTTTAGCAAATAAAGTTGTTGCTATGAAGGTCAATCCTGCCCCTAAGTTAATTAGCGAAAAAGAATTCAAAGACGCTAAGCATTACGCACAACAACTTGTCGATGATAACTTTTAAAGATATTAAGATAAATAAAAGCTGCCCTTTTGTAAAAGGGCAGCTTAATTGACTTTACGCATTATGATGGCATTAAGATTATCGTATTAAGCTTATTGATTGTTGAATTGCTGAACTTTGGTTCCCATTCTTCAAGCAGATCCCTAAAAAAATCTTCAAAATCACCACCCGATTTTGTGAGCCATTTCCTTTGTAAATCAATTGTAAAAAGTATAAGATTTGGATCTTTTAAAAACATCTGATCAATAGAGACAGAAAATTTTTGAGCCTCATCTTGATTCACATAGCCCAAACTTGAGAACATATTGCGGCCTTTATTTTGTCCTTCTTCAAAAGAAGGAGCCTTTAAATGCATCTCTTCGTGGCTAAGTTCTTCAATTAAATTGCAAAGCTTATTAAGACAGATAATTTTTTCTTCCTCCTCGTGTGAAAGATGTTCAATATATTTTAAAATATGCCCATAATAAAATAAAGTATGTCCCTGACTTCCCGCATAAATAGCTTGAAATTTATGGTGATCTATTATTCCTTTACTTAAAAACTGAGTTTCGAAATTTTTAGCTGCAACTCTGAAATATTTGAGAGCTTCAAAGAAGTGATGAGAATTATCATTTTCATCACTTGAATCAATTGTTTTCCCAATATTTTTCCCTTTTTCAGCAGAGGATTTTTTAGTAAGTTGTTTAATTCCGGCTTTGTACCTTAGAACCTCTTTCTCAAAGGGACAAATCACACTGTTAATTGAATGTTGTTTTTTTAAGTCAGTTCTGGCTTCATTAATTGGTGAAGCATGTGAAGTGAGAGAAAAATTTAGTATTGTCGCACTGATCAACAAAAAGACTTTATAATTTTTTTTCATTTTTTTCCTTTTAAGACTTATAGTTATTATTCAAAGCATCGTAACTTTACTATCCTTTCAACTTTGTTAACAAACGCCATCCTCTCTAGCTGAATTTTATTAAAAATCTTGGCTGATGAAGTTAAGTTAACAAACTGTTTTCTTTTAAAAAATATGATAAGGTTATGCTATAAATTTTATGCAAGGAAGCATTAATGTCTTCAAAAACACGTACAGAAACTGACTCCTTTGGCTCTATTGAAGTTGCGGCGTCACGTTATTGGGGGGCACAAACACAAAGATCCCTTCAAAACTTCAAGATTGGCACGGACCGCATGCCACTTCCTATTATCCACGCTTTCGGCCTCCAAAAAAGAGCCGCAGCGACTGTTAATATGCGCCTTGGAAAACTTGATAAAAGAATCGGTGAGGCAATTATCAAAGCCACCACAGAAGTCATAAACGGTCAATGGGACGATCACTTTCCCCTTGTTGTGTGGCAAACCGGATCAGGGACACAAACTAACATGAACGCCAATGAAGTCATTGCGAATCGTGCGATTGAGCTTTTGAATGGTATCATTGGCAGCAAAGCGCCCGTTCATCCGAATGATCATGTGAACTGCAGCCAATCCTCAAATGATAGCTTTCCAACTGTCATGCATATTGCTGCAGTGCTTGAGATTTATCACAAGCTTTTACCCTCTTTAGAAAAGCTTCATAAAGCTCTTCAAAAGAAATCTGACCAATTTAAAGACATTATTAAAATTGGCCGCACCCATCTTCAAGATGCAACCCCCTTGACGCTTGGCCAAGAGTTTTCAGGTTATACAACCCAAGTTCACAAAAGCATTGAAAGAATCAAACATGCCCTTCCCGCTCTTTATGAGCTAGCTCAAGGCGGTACCGCTGTGGGGACAGGTCTCAATTGCCCGCCCACCTTTCCAGAAAAATTCGCCGAAGAAGTTGCCGCCTTAACAGGTCTTCCTTTCGTGACTGCCGCTAATAAGTTTGAGGCTTTAGCCAGCCATGATGTCCTCGTTGAAATGTCAGGGGCTTTGAACACGCTTGCTGTTGCTCTCATGAAAATCGCCAACGATATACGTTTTTTAGCTTCTGGCCCTCGCTGTGGTCTTGGCGAACTTAGCTTGCCTGAGAATGAGCCCGGCTCTTCCATCATGCCCGGCAAAGTCAACCCAACCCAATGCGAGGCCTTGACGATGGTATGTGCCCAAGTCATGGGCAATCATACGACCATTACAATTGCTGGTTCAAATGGTCATTTTGAGCTTAATGTATTTAAGCCCGTGATCATTCATAATTTGTTACAATCAATTCAATTGCTCAGTGATGCCAGCCAGAGCTTTGTTGACCATTGCGTGGACGGCATTCAGGCAAATGAAAACCACATTCATAAACTTCTGCAAGAGTCATTGATGTTGGTCACGGCCCTAAATCCTCACATTGGTTATGATAAAGCCGCCCAGATTGCTAAGAAAGCTCATCATGAAGGAACGAGCCTCAAAGAGGCCGCTCTCACTCTTGGGTATCTGACAGCAGAGCAATTTGAATCTTGGGTTCAGCCAACGTCGATGATTGGCCCTATAACTTCATAAGCTCTTGATGCCGAAAGCATGTCACGACATGGTCATTCACCACACCAATCGCCTGCAAAAAGGCATATGCTGTTGTTGAACCAAAAAACTTCATGCCGCGTTTCTTTAATTCTTTACTGAGCTGTTCTGACAAAGCTGTAGTGACAGGAATCTCGCTTAAAGATGCCCGATGATTATGAATCGTTTTTCCATCAACAAAGTCCCACAAATAAGTTGAAAAACTGCCATGCTCCTTTTGAATTTCCAGAAAAATTTTTGTTGCCTTTAAAGACGCTTCCAGCTTTCCACGGTGCCGAATGATCCCAGGATTTTGAAGCATTTCCTCAATTTCTTGAGATCCAAATTTGCTGACTTTTAAGGGATCAAATCCTTGATAAGCTCTGCGATAATTCTCGCGTTTTTGTAAGATGGTCCGCCAACTTAATCCGGCTTGCATACTCTCCAAAATAAGAAACTCATAAAGAATGTGGTCATCATGCTGAGGCACGCCCCATTCACAATCGTGGTATTCTTGTTCACCGGGCGTTTTAGTGGCCCACTCACAACGTTGCATTGGCTCCCCTTTTCTAAAGTATGCTTTTAATATTTCCTTTAATCTTGCCATTCCATGAGCTTAGGGGCGGTTGAAGAATTAACGACTGTTCTTTCAGTTTCATAATGGCGATCGATAGAAAGAATCGTGAGTGCTGTCACACCATGCGTTTTCCCATGCTTTGTTGAACTGTATACCATTTGATTATATCCCGTTATTTCAAAAGTTATACGACCAGTGAAACCAGATTGAGAAAAAAGACGCATAGAGCAAATAGTTCGCCTCTCTTCCTTATGCCCCTTTAATTCTTCAAATTTAGCGGGTCTTTCTCCATTTGCCAACCGACTTATCAGGTTTTTAATTTTCAGAGCATGTTCAGATACATCCGCCTCTGCATTTGGCAATACCTGAACTATCACATCTTTATAGGTTTGGGGTCTTCCTTCTTCTCTGATCACACTAGAGAGTTGCTGTTTTCTTTCTGCTTCTTCCTGTGCAAGGATCCGATTCAAATAACGCTGATATCCTTTTGGCATTGGAGGAGTAACGTGAGATTCGGGACTGGAAGAAGACGCCTCATAACTCAAAATTGGCTTTAGATCTTCTTCTTGAGAAGGAGCCGCAACTGGGGAAGATATAGCAACTAATTGTTCTCTCTCTATTATTTGAGAAGTCTCAGAGATTTCTTGATCACTCAAACGTTCCTCTTCTGGCAAGCTTTGGATATAAGATTGAGCCATTTCCTGACTTTTCTTTGCCATTTCTCGATTTTCTTCTCGAGAAGCCCTCTTATGAAGAAACTCCGCATAATGAAGTTCCGCATCTTTGATACCTAAGGAAATGGCTTTTTTGTATAACTTTTCAGCTTCATCAAACTTTTGTTCATTGCTTAATATTACAGCAAGCAATAATATAAATTTAAAAGATCCCTTATTTAATGCGGCCTCGAGAGCTGATTTGGCAGCTTTTATATTTCCTGCAAAATATTCTAATGACCCTAGATACTCTCTTGCACTAACACATCCCCGATTTGCAGACTCTTTATACCATTTCCTTGCATTATCAATATTATTGTTTTTGTACTCTAAGGCTGCGAGGTTGTGCATAGACACCGCATGCTCTTTTTTCGCCCCTAACCTGAATAATTCTATTGCGTTATCAATATTACCGTTTCTGTACTCCATAATTGCTAGATTGCATATAGAATCCACATCTCCTTTTTCTATCGCCAACATGAATAATCTTTTTGCTTCAGCAGTATTACCTTTTTCCCCCTCTAGAACTGCGAGGTTGTGTATGGAATCCACATGCCCTCTTTGTGCACCTAATGTTAATAGCCTTCTTACTTCAGCTTCATTATTCTCTCTTTCCTCTAAACAAGCCCATTGATACATTGCTGGCGCATATTCTGCCGTTTCAATTGCTCTAGCAAACCACGCTCTTGCCTCACTAACATTGCCCTCTACATAACATTTCTTCCCTAAAGAAACACATGCTTTTAAAGCCCAATTTGCCCTAAAAAGAGCAGCTTCATACAGGTGATTATTTTTCTTGCCCAGGACAGGATCAGATCCTGAACGTGTATGGTCTTTTATCTCTTCTTGAAATGAAGTTATTTTTTTTCTAATTTCTTCTTTTGAAACAATCACTGAGGAAGAGTGGAAAAACGCCTTTAAAATACCACTCATAACTGTCGTATCTTGATCATATAATTTTTGTAAAAGTTCTCTTTGATCTGCGGTTGTTTTAGGAACACCTGAAAACATCCTTTTTGAAGAAGAAGAACTTTGAGGATGGGTTTTTTCCCCTTTTTTCCCTTTCCTGAGAGGGAGAGAACTTTTTTGTCCCTGAGAAGAAGTTGCTATAGAAGATACTGGTTTTGTCACCTCAATAAGAGTCTTCAAAAAAGATTGGCCTGCTTCTGTCGTACTTTCACCTGTCATCTGATGATGAAAGGAGAAAGCCAACATCCCTTTCAAAACAAGAGCATGAACGTTTTCCTCCCATTCTGGGGTGCTTTTATCCATTGATTTTAGTTCTTGGCAAAATTTCTCTAAGAGCATAGATGGATTATATTTTTTCACTCGCACTAAAAGAAAAGTTTTTTCCTTATTAATCAGTTCCTCTAATAGCACGGGCAAAGAAGGAGAAGGCTGGTCCATAATGCCGGGAGTTTCATTCTTAAGGTAAGTTTGGAGCCTCTGAGAGGTTATGTTGTCAATCTCTTCAGTCGAGGAAAAAGCTTCCTCATTCATTGTCATAAAAACAACTGAGAAAAGCAAAGCTGTGGATGATAATAACTTTTTAATATTTGTCTTCATAACTATAAACCTTCTTTCAAGTGATTGAATATATAATCTAAGAACTTTTTATAAAATTTTAAGACAAGAATAAATAAAATTACAAAATGTCAATAATCAGCATTACAACTCCCGCCTTCAAAGTCAACAGCACATTATTTCATCTTTATGATTGCAATAATTGCAAGCTCTCCTTTTGCAAAGGATCAAATCTATGGTAGGTTTTGCGATGATTTTCGCGTTTTTGTAAAATTGTCCGCCAACTTAAATCGGCTTGCATACTCTCCAAAATAAGAAACTCTTACAAAATGCGGTCATCATGCTGAGGCACGCCCCATTTATGGTCTTGTTGCATATGCATTGAAAAAGTCACGAGCAAAATTTTATTTAAATTAAGAAATCAGAAATGAGCCCTGTGTATAATGAATTCTAGGCTGCTATGATGGACACCCACAGCAAAAAGGAACAAAGAGCTCTCAAATATGCACACATGTTTCCAAAAATGGTTTTTTAGAGTAAAACGGCTTAGAAAACACCCTTTCATAAAAACAAAAAACTGTCATTTCTCTCTCAAAGAACTGAGCCAACTCAATCGCCACACTGTTGCAGGAGGTGTCGCCATTGGACTTTTTGTTAACTTTTTACCCATCCCGTTGCAAGTTGTATGGGCCTCTTTGCTTTGTGTTTATTTTAAAATCAACCTACCTATCGCTGTTGCTCTTACATGCATCAATAATCCTTTTACCTTCGTTCCTATTAATTACTTTCTTTATAAGGTCGGCCTTTTTGTTCTTAACGAGCCCCCTCAAGCCCTCGCTTTTCCAAATTTTAAATTTGAACTCGCTCATTTCTTAAGTTTCTTAGAGCAATTCTTGTCTTGGTCCTTAACCTTAGGAAAACCTTTTATTTTAGGCGTTATAATTGTCTCACTCACAGCGGCGACTTTAGGCTATCTCTTAACTGTTCTTCTGTGGGAATTTTCGAGATGCTTTAAGCAATATTTAAAATGATCTCTTCTATTCCCATTGCATCAGCTGTGGCTCGGTTGTTGATTGAGCAACAGACTCTAACGTCTCATAGTGATCGTCAACTGAAAGAAGCGTTAATGCTGAGACTCCCTCACCATTCCACGCAGGAATTCTCAAGATCACACGTCCAACACGCGCAAGACGCATGGAGTAGATATCATCATATCCCTCTAATTTTTTAAAATTATTTGGCTTCTCTCCGTTTGCTAAGCGGCTAATAAATCCTTGAATTCTTTCTTTATGGTCATGGATAATAGCTTCTGCTTTTGGCAGTACCTTAACTTCAACATCTTGATACGTTTTCTCTTGCTTTTTAGGCCTACTCAAGCCTCCTTGCTCATCTTCTTCCTGTTTTCTTGCCATAGCTCGAGCAAAATATCTTTCAAGTCTTTTTGAAAGAGAAGGAATAACATATCGCTCAGTGTCCTCTGATGTTTGCCAACCCGAAGAAGGTGCAGGATCTTGATCAGTTAAAAGTTCTGCTTGATGCTTGGTAGATGTATCCTCTATCTGATTCTTTTCTATATGGTCAGATGAAAACACTTCAGATTGAACAGAAGCCACATTCTTTTCAGGTTGTTCTTCTCGTGCCGCAGGATAAAATATCAGCATCCTTTGCTTTCTAGCAGATAGTGCTGCAGATAGTGCAGCTCTTAGTTCTTTTATTTCAAGTTGTCCTGCTTCTGGTAAACCTTCTTCATAAGCTTCTAAACAGGCCAACGCTTCTCTTCCATAACTTTCTATTTTTTCGACCATATATCGCGTCACAAGAAACCTAATATAGTAAAGATCAGTATCTTTAACACCAAATCTCATGGCATCTTTTAATAAAGCTTCTGCTTCTACAAATTTCTTCTTTGTCCATAAGACTTCTGCAAGACCAAGATTAGCTTCAAAAATTTTCTGATCTACTGCTCCTCTCAGGTTTGTTTCAGCTGCCTCTCTATTCCCTTGTTTTGCTTCTAATAAACCTAAATGAAACATTCCAGACGCGGATCTTAAAGCTATCGCTTTTTTATATAATCTCCTTGCTTCAAAGATATTGCCTTGTTCTTCTTCCACTTCCCCTAAAGCTAACATCGCATCAATATCTCCTGCAACGACACCTTCACTAAAATATCGCTTAGCTCCGAGTAAATCTCCTGATCTTTTGGCTAACACTCCCAGATTACGCAGCGCGACTGTTTTATATTTACCTCCTAACTCCACGGCTCTTCCATACCAATTTCTTGCTAACTCTTCATTGTTTTGAAGGTACGCAAGATCTCCCAACCCTACCATTGAATCAACATCGTTTAATGCCACGCCCTTTTCATAGTATTGTTGAGCTTTATCATTATTGCCCCGTTTAAACTCACTATTTCCTTTCTCTCTGTAAACCTCACTTTTCATTTTTATACTAAAAAGCGCTAAAGCAGACTGCAGAGCAGAACCATCCATCTTTTTTACTTCGGTACGATATTCACTTTTAAACACGCGTAATGTGTTTTCTATCTCAGGTTTTGAAATAATGGCTGAAGTTGAACCAAAAAATTTCATCAAAATCTCTTCTATATCCTCTTGCCTAAAGTCCTTTTCGTATAATTGCCGTAAAAGAGCTCTTTGATCGCTGTTGGCATTGGGAACATGGGAAAATAATTTATGAGATGCTTTAGAGGATCCAGCCACAGGTTTTCGACCTTGGTTTTTTTTCTGTGAAGACTTAGAAATGGAAGAAGAAGCCTGCGGGGTAGTCATTGGTGTTTCTGTCACTTCAAGTAAAATGGATAGAAATTTTTTACCCGTTACCTGAGGAATTTCATGACATATATGATAGTGAAAACGTAAGGCCCACATCCCTTTTACAACTAAATCATAAAGATGCTGATCTCTATCTTGCGCTGTTTTACTCACCAAGCGTAATTCTTCGCAGAGCCGATTTAACAATTTTAAAGGACTATGCTTTTTTGCCCGTTCTAAGACCGGAACGTCTTGAGTTGTTAATTCCTTTAAAATGGTTGGTAATGAAGGCGTTACCTGAAAAGAAGAGGCGTCTTCTACTGAGCTGGAAGCAACAGGCGTTAAAGTCGATATTTGAGTTTCTTGGCTTTTTGATTCTTCAAAAATATCTCTCGAGGCCAATGTTTTTTCACTTATCCCCAAAAAAGCAATCGATATGATCAATGAGGTGGACGACAATAATCTTTTAACTGTTGACTTCATATTTATTGGCCTCTTTTTAAATGATATAAAATATATAGAGGGATTAATCTTATATTCAACCTTAATCCTGAAAATAATTTTCTATAAGTCAAACCTCAACCGATTAAAACCCAAATATCTTTCAACAAGAAAAATTGTATTCTTGCCGTTGCTCATATAAGCCGCTGTACTGCAATTTTAAATAGTCCCCTTTACCGTTTCTTAAGTGAACATATTGTACGATTTGGGAATGGGAATGGTTCCCACAATTTAAATGAACAAAAGGAGAAGAGTAATGTTTATTAAGTCTAGTCTAGCTCGTTGGGCATGTGTTGTCACAATAGGATTGTGTGCCAACTTGGCTCATGCATCCGACCACAACCAAAAAGATAGTGGCACGCGTTATCAAGGATCATGCACAGATAACCTACTTGAAAAATTTAACGACTGCCGACAAGCAAAGAGCGTAAGTTTGGCAGCTAAAGATACTATCGGAGCCCAGCATACAAAATGCCAACTTTCAATCGAGCAATATAGAGAATGCCAAAATAGAGAACGATTTCAAATGAAAGAAGAATTCGATAAAATGCGATCCAAAAAAAATGATACAAAGTAATATTATAAAGTATTTAATAGAGAGAGTGAAACTCAGATAAAGTGTAACTCATTAAGCAGATGTACTCTTCCTAAAGAAGAAGACATCTCCTTAATACTAACACCTTAAGGTTTCACAAGAATCCTCTCTTCAATGTTAACTCATACGACAGAGAAAGAATAAACAACTTTATTTTTTAAGACCTCAACAGAACAAAATAAAGAACAAAATAAAATTTTATTCTTTCTCTCTTTTTTTATTTCAACCATTGAATTTACCACCATAGAGACACTAGAACATAGGTTTGTTGAACCACTTCGTGACCTTGAGTAAACAAATTTCACCTGCGTGATCTTTGCCCGCGCATTTGCCGGAAAAGTCACGAGCGAAATTCCCTCGACCACCTCATTGTATATCAAGCAATAACGTGCCTATCGCCCGCTGCACTGCAATTTTAAATAGGCCTCTTTACCGTTTCTTAAGTGAACATATTGTACGATTTGGGAATGGGAATGGTTCCCACACTTTAAACGAATAAAAGGAGAAAAGTAATGCTCATGAAGACTAAACTCACTCATTTGATAGGTATTGTAACAATAGGATTGTGCGCCAATTTGGCTCACGCGTCTAACTATCCGCCTCAGTGCTCACTTGAAACGTTTAAAAAAATAGCAGATCTACAGGGAGATATGAGAGTACAAATAGCTAATCGTGATCCTGATGAAGTGATGAAGCTCCAACTTCAGCTCATAAAAATGCCAAATGAATGTCATGATTACGTTAAGAAAAATACCGGGCACACAAGGGAAGAAATACTAGCAGAAATAAAAAATAGATTAAAAAATAGAACAAAATAATTCTGAAAAACATTCAATAGAGTGAATTAGGTCTAAAAGGTGTTAATCTATTACTGAAAGAAAGCATCCTTTCTTAGCATTAACTTCTCAGGGTTTCATAAATTCGCTCTTTAACTAAAATACAGAGAAAAAATAAACAATTTTATTTTTTTAAGACCTCAACAGAACAAAATAAAATTTTATTCTTTCTCTCTTTTTTCATTTCAAACATTTAATCCTTCAACAATGACACCAATGCATAGATTCGCTGAATCCCATCAACATCTTGATTAAATAAATTTTCCACCTGCGTAATCTTCGCCCGTGCATTCGCTGGACACGTTATCAACGAAATATAGTACAGCTTAAAGCTGAAGGCTCTTCTGCCACAGCATTTTGAGTGTATAGAATTGAAGTTAGATCTTCTTTCCACAGCCCTATATTGACAAAAAGGCCATATTAAGGTAAGCTTTTTTATCTTTTTTCCTCAATCTTAAATAAAAAGGTCATCTTCATGATCAAAAAGATTTTAATTGTAATGGCATACCGTGCCTTCACATTAGTTTTAGCAACAACATCATTTTGCTCAGAAAACGATCCCGTCCAGCCCCCTTCTCGCCCCATTCTTCCTTCATCAGATTTTGAAATTCTTCCCTTTGAAACTCTGAAACTCATTGCAATGCATGCTCGTATTAAAGATGGTATTGTCCTTACGGAAGTTTCTAGGACATTTAATAAAGCACTTCAAAATGATCCTGAAGTCCTCGAAAATTATGCTAGAAGAATCCCAGGGAATGAATTTCACAGCTTTCCTCTTAAAAAACAAGAGGAAGACAGTGCTATTTATTCACAAAGAACAAGCGCCTTCTTAAAAGGACTTATAAATCATTTAAGATATCCAACTTGCGAGCCTCTTATGTATTTTAACCCTACTAAACCTGTAGCAGTGAGTGGGGATGGAAAAACTATGGTCGGAACATTTTCTTTTCCTATCCCTACCCCTCAAGGCGAATCTGAAATAGGTGATATAATTGGTGTTCTGTCGCCCTCTGGCTTACATAAATTCGCCCCAGAAAATTATCAAGCCCAAGGGTTAGGCGTAGATTACAGTGGTTCATTTATTATTGGTACAATGCATCCGAATGGCCAAGTCACAAAAGCGCTTTTTAGAAACATGGAAACAGGAAATCTAACCCGCCTTAAAGACTTAGAAACCAACAGCGAACCACGTGCGATAAGTACATGGCAAGGAAAAACTATAATTGCTGGTATTGCATATCCCAATGGACCTAATCCAAGCCCAAGGGCTGTTCAATGGACACTTGAACAAGGTTCCAATCTTCAAACTCTCGCTCTCGTTGGAACGAGCAGTAATCAGATAAACAGTGAAGCGAATGGTATAAGTCTTGATGGAACAACCATGGTGGGCACCTCTCAAGATGCAACCGATGGTAATAAACTTAAAGCTTTTGTAATGAGCAACCAAAAAGGTTTTTGTCTTCTTGGAACTTTAAAAGATGATGTTGAGAGTGAAGCTAAAGGCATTAGTGCTCACGGTGATATAGTAGTTGGGAACTCTTATAAATTCGGAACGGAAGGAGAGTTCGATGAACCTAATTCCAGAGCTTTTAGGTGGTTAAAAGTACCTGAAAATTTATTAAACGAGTATAAAACCGATCCGAATATCACGATTGCGGCAGGAGGAATAATGTCATCTCTTGGTATGTTGCCAGGCTATACAGACAGTTATGCTACAGCCATTAGTGCTAATGGTCGTATTATTGGATTCTGTGCTGATAAACAAAATAAGTTCCAAGCTTTTATCTGGGACCAAACTATTGGAGGGATGCAATCTATTGATTCTTTAATAAAGGAATTTTTAACTGAAGACATTACATTTGTGACAGCGGATAGCATCAACGCAAATGGAACAATTATTCTTCTTAAGGGCACCTTTACGACACCTGAAGGTCCTAGTATAAGAATCTTTCGCATTTACTTCCCTCGATTCGATGTTCTTGAAGCACAAGGTATAAATGTACTTAAAGTAACACCAGTCCTGTCGGATCAAATTAAATAAATTTTAACACCAAGCCTCCTTCAAAGAGGCTTGGTCTTTCAGACATCTCACAAACTCCAATCCCGCAACAAAGACACGAGCGCATAGATTCGCTGAATGACGTCATGCTCTTGATTAAAAAGGCGCTTCACTTGTGTGATTTTTGCGCAATCATTTGCTGGAAATGTCACCAGTGAAATCTCGTGCAACTCGAGTTTGCTGAGTAAACGCTCGCCAGATTTAAGTCCTGGGCGCGCCTCAAGCACCCGATAGCCAATGGAAAGGCTATCGAGAACACCTGCTTTCATGAGGGCATAAGCTTCTCGTCCGCGCTGTACGTCCAACAACAAACGCCCTTTCACCTGCAGGCCATGGCCATCTTCCTCCAACGATTCCCAAACGCCAATCGGTTGACTGGGGTCATGCTGCCACAGCATTTTGGGCACCTGACCTGAGTACCACCATTGCCGCAAGGAATCGATAAAGGCCCCCTTCACCACACGGTCGCCGTGATCATCCAGATGCTCGAACACACTGGCATAGCCTTCAAAAACACCTTCTTCTTCAAGATATTTGAGTTCGATGGGATAAGAAATTTTATTCAGTTTCATTGGTTTTTCCTTTCCAATCATCGCTTAAACCTGGTCGCCATTCGCAAGCGGGACATACCCTACCGCATGGCGCTTTTCGTTCATGGTGAGGAAAGAGGCATTCGCAATCTTCGACCACGCTTCCTCTCGCCGCTGAGCGAGCGCGGGGATGCGATCAACATCATGAGCAAGCCGCAACCCTGGCTCAAATTGGGGCGCCAACCAGCGATTCAGTTCATCGGTGAAGTAATCCAATAAAGGCAAGATGGTGTCTTCCCACAGGTGAAAGCGTGCTTCACGATAATTCGAAAAAGTAGCGTCGCCTCGTACCCCCACCAGCATTGGCGGCACACCATAAGCTTGAGCGATCTCGCGTGCTGTCATACTTTTGCCTTCAATAAAATCAAGATCCTTTGGAGAAAGGCCCATCTCTTGCCATTCAAAATCTCCTTCTAAGACTAAAATACGCCCAGCATTATCATTGCCTTGATACAAACCTCGCACATCCTCACGCAATTCTTGCCGCTGTTCATCCGTTAGGTTTAAGGACCGATCATTCCGCCCTACCATGAGTGCACCCGATGGACGTCCGCCATTTTGTAGCAAGGCAAGGTTATGGCTTGCCACCGTATTGTGTTGATTAATGGAACACGCCGCAGCTTCAATTGGACTCATCCCATACCAATCATTGAGGGGATGAAACAACTTTAAGTGCAACACATGCGACCATCCCGTTGCAGGATCTACATTCAAGTGTCGCTTTGTGCCATTAACAGTATATTTAAAGGCTTGTGGTACGCCTGACGCGCCTGGCAAAATCTGAATACGATCAGGCCTTAACGGATAAAGCTCCGCCGGCTTGCCTTTCATGTCTGAAACAATTTCGATATAGCTATTTCCCGCCAAAAGGAGATAGGACAGAACTGCCTCAACAAACGCTGATCCTCCTTGACGCGGGCTTGGGTGATGCAAGAGTGTCAAAAGTGGATGACTCAACAGCTCTTCATCATTCTTATACAATCTCCACGGAACACTCGCTGCCCCGCGAGCAATCAAACTCACCGCTCGATAGACGATGATATTCTTTTGATACCCTTCCGCCGTGAGTGCATCATACTGTCGGGGCGTCCATTGGGGACGTCCGACTTGGTTTAAGGCAATCAGCTTACCAACACTGCTTGCTTTTTCTTCATTCTTCTTTTGACCATTTAATTTTGGCCATACGTTTCCTAATTTTTTAAAATAATTTTTCATGGTGCCTCCTGTTTAATTTATTTAAATTATTTGTTTTTTCTTTTTATTTTTAGTGAGTTCCTGGGCCATAAGCCACGTCACTCTTGTTTCTATCGTTTTGGTTCCTTCACATCATCTTTCTCCTTCTTTTGTTTTGTTTATGTTCATGAAGCAAGCGCTCCTCTTCTTCTTTCCGGACGCAAGACTTCCTTTTTTCTTAAGAATCAAGGGTTGGTTCCCCTTCATTAAAATCCACCTCTCTTGCTTCTTAATTTTTTCTCCCCAAGGCCAAGACCTTATGAGGATTTTTTTTCTCCCTCCTTTCTTTACACATTCATCCTTGAGCTTCAGATCCTCTCTTGCCAAAGATCTGTTTGGCCTCTTCTCCCCCTTTTCCCTGCCTTTCACCAGGCAAAGAGAGAGCATTCGCCCAAAAAGAGCGTTCCTAAGTCTTAAATGAGCTTTGAAGGCTCAATTTTTTATTTTTGACGGAATTTAGAGAATTTTTTGAAGAGGATTGTGGGCTTTTTTAAAGCCCAGCAAGGAAGTGAAATCTATCTCTGACCATCTACTTATTAGACTACCATATCACGCTACAAAATTCAAGAAAATTCGACTAAAATAAGAACTATTTTATTATTTAAAATCAAAAACTTATATGTAAAATAAGAAACTCAAGAAAAGAGGAAAAATTTTCTAAAAATTACCCCCCTTAATCATTACTAAAAGTCAATATTATTGACTTTTTACTTTTTTCACTGGTAAAAAAATCCTTAAATTTATCAAGGTCATCATAAAAAATGAAAAAATTATATTCCCTCTTTTTTATTCTCTTGTGGTTTGCACATCCTCTGAAAATCTCCTGGGCAACGCCTTCCTTAAATGATGAAGAGCTATTACTAAATAGGCAAACGCAGCCTAAATCATAAAGTCTCTTGCTAGGCCTACCTCACGATATGTGGACACAGATTTTCGAGAAAATGGAAAAGGAGAACGAGGAACTCTTTCTTTATCCTTTTCGCAAGATAACAGTGAATCAGCCCCAAATGACTCTTCTTACCAAGGAAACAAGGCCAGATTTTCTTTCTCTAGCTATTTCAATTCTTTGTAGTAAAAGTAGTATTATCCCTAATAATTTATCCATATTTTCAAACCTGCAAAGACTTGATGTCGCAGGTAATCCTACTTGGAAAAAGTTTCCTGCAGGTATTGAAAAGTTAATAAATCTCAAAGAACTATATGTCGCCAGATGTGAATTAACATCCACATCCTTTCCACAAGAATTATCTCACCTCACAAAACTCCAAGTGTTTGACATAAGTGGTAATAAATTTTCACACGGGCTCTCGCCTGTTATTGGAAAGGTGATGACTCTGACAGCTTTAAATGCTGTAGAATGTCACTTAAGATTCCTTCCCCAGGAATTATCTCACCTCTCAAAGCTCAAAGAACTTGACATAAGTCGTAATGAATTTTCACAAGGGCTTCCGCCTTTCATTGGACAATTGACCGCTCTTACATCTTTAAGTGCTTACGAGTGTACGTTAATATCCCTTCCAGATGAATTATCTTACCTCTCAAATCTCAAAGAGCTTTACGTAAGTGATAATAACTTTTCACAAGTTCCCTCTGTTCTTAAACAGCTCCCTACTTGTACAAAAGTCCGTATTTAAGACGATGTCATCCATAGCCAGTGTCCACTAATGATTTGACTGAAGGTTAGCAGAGCTTACAGGGGCATTGTCCATCTAGACATCATGGCTTAAGGTCTTAATACTTTGAAAATTAAGAGAAGAATAAGTTTTGGCCTCTCTCCCTTTTATAATCTATTTGTCTTATCCCCCTTTTTTATAAGCTTACTGACATTTTATCTCTCATTTTGCATTTAACACCTATGCAAAGTTTTCTTCTCAAATTTTCCCTTTTCGCTATCTTTAAAAGGCAAAGGCTTACTTTCCCTAAAGATTCTATTTGACGTCATAATACCATTTAGATACAATGAGTTATTAAATGTACATTGGGAGGTTAGAAGTATGACAGAAAAAACTCTTACACGCGCTGAAATTAGTGATGCAATTGCTGAGAGCGTGGGCTTTCCCCGTCATCGTTCTATGGAACTCCTTGAACAAATTCTTGAGCAAATGATTGTTGGCCTTGTTAAAGAAGGCGAGCTTAAACTCTCTTCATTCGGTAGCTTTAGCGTCCGCAAGAAAAATAATCGTGTTGGCCGTAATCCTAAAACAGGTAAAGAAGTGATGATCACCCCGCGGAAGACGATTTCATTTCGTGCCTCACACATTCTTAAGGACAGTGTAGCGAAGAAATAAGCTTGCGTTGTCTCTGGGCCAAAAGCGCCCTACGACCTTGTGCATATAAGTACCCTTCTAAAGTTAATATTTTTTTCATTTACGGATGATTTTTGTAAAAATATTGACAAATCAGCATATATCCTTTAGAATTACTCGAAATTTAAACAAGGCATAATTTACATGCAAAAAATATTCTCTATTCTTTTGATTATCGCAGTTTGTTTTCATCCTCTCGCGAAAGCTTCCAATCCCGAAATCTTAGAAGAGACAAAAATCGAAAAAAGCACCCGAAATTGGACGGAACAAGCCAAGCGTTTAGGTGTGGGCTTAGCTATCTTTGGAGCTTCTTACCTAGCTTCTTCAGTAACAGGAGACGATAATATCGTCCATGCTATTGAGATGGTAAGTACCTATTATATCGCCTCAAGCCTTACGACATTTGGTCGCTACTGTCTGGAATGGTATGGGGAGTCGGTTGCAAAAGCACAACACACATCTACAAGCAAAGGACGCCAAAAAGGAAAAATTACGCCACAACAGTCCGAAAAAGTTGAACGCGCAGCCCAAGAAAATATTAGACTCACACGGTTTTTTTTAAGGCAATCTCAAAACCTTATCAATGCCGCCTTAAAGGTCGGCGCCCTTTACGCAATTTTTCGCCACAACTTCTCAGATGAGCCAATAAATACTGCATTAATGGCAAGCATGCATCTAAGAGGCCTTCTTTATAATATATATGAAATAAATTACACCTATACAACGGGACAAACACGCAGCGATATTCCTGTTTTAGGAATCCTTGATGGCATTAGCGAAGCCACGACGGCAAATCAACTTTTTCATTATTGGCAAGGACCAGGACTTGAAATTATGCCTGGTTTCTTTCTTCCTATTCATCAACCTCTCACTTCTTCTCAATGGGCAATTTTTCGATTCTTGCAAATACACGGTGATCTTCAAGCCATTAGAGGCGTTTTTCAGATACCAAGCAATATTATCAGTGGTTTTCGAACCTATTTAAAAAGCAATCAGCCGATTAATGAACGCTTTTTGCAACAATTAGCCGCCCCACAACCTCACCACGCGGCTGTACCACAAGGACATCAACCCCTCCTCTTAGCTCCTGTACCTCAACCTGCACAGCTTTTGCAGGTGCCACAGCAGCAGCCAGTCCCCCCATTACCTGCCCAAGGAGTTGCCCCTCAGGCCCCTCAACAAATCGCAGCCCCACAACCTCACCACGCTGCTGTACCTCTGATTCAACAACAACCTGCTGCTGCAGCACCATTACCTGCCGCGCTCATAGCACCTCAACCGGCGCCTCAGCCACCTCTTGCGGCTAATAAACCTCAACGTCAGGCTGCTCATCATGCGGCTGCGCCCCTGCATCCACAATTACCTGCCGCAGCCCCTCAGCAAACACCAGAAGAATTAGAACGAAATCTAAAGCGTCAGGAAGCTTTAGCGCGAATTCAAGGGTACCACCAAGCCTCCACAATCAAAAAAGCAACAATTAATCAAGAAATTAGACAACTTCTCGCATTTTTAACAAATGCCTCTCTTGTTAACTCAACCCATGGGAAACGAGCGATTGACATTAATTTTGGGGATGGCAAAAGTTTTCGCCTCATTTTTGAACCCCCTCATGCACAAAATAATGCGGCTTCAGACGAATATAAAGGATACCGAAAAGAGCGTGTTCTCGACGCTCTGCAAGTCGGTTATCTTCTTGGATGGGATCAGGACAAAATTATAAAATTTATGAATGATAATAATATTGTCCGTTTTTATAATATCCCTCTCTTCTTACTTCATATTTTATGGGATCGTGGTCAAGATGAATACAAGGATTTTTGAACAAATATAGCTAAAGAAAGGCATTATTCATCATTTTTAATTTTGATATTAAGTAAATTTACCCTTAGATTTATTTTATAATTTTAGCCCCTTATTTTGTAAAAAAGGAAGGAAAGAGATGCTTAAAAATATCGCCGTCGTCCATAACACTATTTTACGGTGTTTTATCTAATCTAAACAATCTTTCAAGCAAGTACAGCTTTTGATGCTACTTACATGGAAGGAGATAAATTTTTTAGACTAAACCTTCGTGTGAATGGGGAGTCAACGGTGAACTCCTTCCCCATATCAGAATTAGAGAAAATCAAAATGAGTTCCGTGGATTGATCAATGTCACCGTTTATGAAAGAGATGAAAATGGAGGAATTAGATCGAAAACACTGAGATTAGAACAAGAAGAAGCAGCGCAAAGAGAGGCCTTTATTGGTCCAAAAATTAACTTTAGCAGTTGGCTAAAAGATAACCTAAAATTAGAGGTAAATTTATTTGACCTTTATCAGGAATCAAAGAAACATCCAGAAATCGTTTATGACGGCGTTCCTTATTTTGAGTACCGCATTGTCCAGCTTCTTGTCGCTTATCAAAAAGACCCCGAGTTTACTTATTTAAGGCGACTGTTTAGAAAGATTTCTAAAACACCTGAGAATTATCATAAAGAAGCATTTGAGTGGATTAAACACTATGCAATCGACCCCCATAAAATATCTGCTATTACCAATGGCTATTACCAAAAAGACTTATTAAAGAAGCTTGCCGATATAAAAAAAGAAGTGATAGAAGGCGATTATTCACCCACTCTCGAAATATTTGAGGCTCTTTAATCAGTTTTTCCAAAAAGGGTATTACCTGATACCTTGCAAACCAAGGTTGCCTGTTTAACTGAAATTACCATAGAAACCTATTGATCCTGAGAAAATTTAAGTCACAGGATCAATAGCAATGCTTCCTTTTAAGAAAAAACCCTTAAAATCGATTTTTGGAAACGTCATAAATGTTAAACTCCCATTAATGTAAACTTTTACCGCATTTTACGATAGCCAACTTCATCGGAATGTCTTATAAAGAGAAGCATCATTTATGGATGAGGTTTCTTATGGCAGGTTCAGTAAATAAAGTCATTCTTGTGGGCAATCTTGGACGTGATCCTGAAGTGCGCCATGCCCAAGACGGCACAAAGATTGTTCAGCTTTCGATCGCAACTTCTGAAGCATGGAAAGATCGCACCACAGGCGAAAGAAAAGACCGCACAGAATGGCATCGCGTTGTCGTGTTTAACGATCGCTTAACTGACGTCTGTGAAAAATACCTTCGCAAAGGGGCTAAAGTCTTCCTTGAAGGGCAACTTCAAACACGCAAATGGACAGACCAAAGCGGGCAAGAGCGCTATACGACAGAAATCGTCCTGCCTAAATTTAGAGGTGAACTCACCATGCTTGATGGTCGTCCAGAGGGCGGTTCAACAACATCCTCATTAAATGAACCTTCTTATGGCGGTGGCGGCATCTCCTATGAACCAAGCCAGAGTTTTTCTCAAAGCCATGGATCTGAACCTGATCTTGATGACGAGATCCCTTTTTAATAATTAACTATTTCTTGAATAAAGGAGTTGGACATTGACGCAAGCCACTGGTCCATTAAGCACAGATATTACCCCGGTTTCACTCGAAGAGGAGATGCGACGCTCTTATCTTGATTACGCGATGAGCGTTATCGTCAGTCGCGCTCTTCCGGATGTGCGAGATGGCTTAAAGCCTGTCCACCGACGTATTCTTTATGCGATGAAAGAATCAGGCAATAACCCTGATCGCCCCTACCGTAAATCGGCAAGTGCGGTTGGTTATGTGATGATGAAATACCACCCCCATGGTAATGCGCCAATTTATGAAGCCTTAGCCCGTTTAGCCCAAGATTTCTCGCTGCGTTTGCCGTTGATTGATGGTCAAGGAAACTTTGGTTCTATGGATGGCGATCCGCCTGCGGCTGAACGTTATACTGAAGCGCGCCTTGCCAAAGTCTCGCAATTTTTGCTTGAAGACATTGAGAAAGAAACTGTCGATTTTAAACCGAACTATGACGGTAGCACGACAGAGCCTAGTGTTTTACCTTCGCGCTTTCCAAATCTTTTGGTAAACGGCGCTGGAGGTATTGCGGTCGGTATGGCGACCAACATTCCTCCTCATAACTTAGGTGAAGTTATTGATGCTTGCTTTGCCTACATTGATAATCCTGATATTATGGTGGATGAGCTCCTTCAATACGTTCCGGGACCTGATTTTCCAACAGGCGCTGTTATTTTAGGTCGTGCAGGCATTCGAGAAGCGGCGCATAGCGGACGTGGTTCTATTATTATGCGCGGACGCGTCCAAATCGAAGAAATCCGCAAAGATCGTACCGCCATTATTATCACGGAAGTTCCCTATCAGGTCAACAAAGCGCGTATGATTGAGCGCATGGCTGAGGTCGTAAAAGAGAAGATTATTGAAGGAATTTCGGATCTTCGCGATGAGTCAGACCGTGAAGGTGTTCGCGTTGTCGTTGAACTGAAGCGTGATGCCGTGCCAGATGTTGTTCTCAACCAACTTTATCGTCATACTCCCCTCCAAACTTCCTTTGGTGTCAATGCTCTTGCCCTTGATAAAGGTCAGCCTCGTCAAATGGGGCTTAAAGACGTCATTAAGGCTTTTATCGAATTTCGCGAGGACGTTATCGTTCGTCGTATTAAATTCGAGCTTAAAAAAGCCCGTGAACGTGCTCACTTATTGATTGGTCTCGCCATTGCGGTCGCCAATATTGATGAGATGATTGCGCTTATCAAGAATGCTGCAGATCCTCAAACAGCCCGCGAGCAAATGATGGAACGTCGCTGGCCTGCAGCTTCTGTGGCGCCGTTAATTGAGCTGGTTGCCGAACCCGGTAATACCTTTAGCAATGGGACTTATCGCCTTTCAGAAGCCCAAGCTAGAGCTATCTTAGACTTAAGACTCCACCGTTTAACAGGGCTTGAGCGCGATAAAATTGCTGATGAACTTCAACAAATTGTTGATCAGATCAAAGAATACCTTATTACCCTTGCCTCACGGGATAAGCTGTACGCTCTTATGCGCCAAGAACTCGTGGAAGTAAAAGAACAATTTGCAACACCACGCCGCACGACCATTGAAGAAGCGGCAGGTGAATTTGATATTGAAGATCTCATCCAATGTGAAGATATGGTCGTCACAGTCAGTCAAAATGGCTACATTAAACGCGTCCCCCTTTCGACCTATCGGGCCCAAAAACGGGGTGGCCGCGGTCGTTCTGGGATGTCCACACGCGAGGAAGATTTCGTTCGTGATGTGGTCGTGGCCGATACGCATACGCCTGTTCTCTTCTTCTCTTCAGGTGGAAAAGCCTTCATGCTGAAAGTTTATCAACTCCCACAAGGTACACCTCAATCCTTAGGAAAACCCATTATTAACGTTCTGCCATTTGAACAAGGTGAGACGATTGCAACCGTCCTTCCGTTACCTAAAGATCCAGAAGAACTTAAGAACATGTCGATTGTGTTTGCAACCTCTTCAGGCACTGTACGTCGTAACTCAATTGATGATTTCTTAAACGTCAGAGCTAACGGGAAAATTGCGATGAAACTTGAGGATGGTGAACAGCTCATTGCTGTTCGCGCATGTCATAATCATCAAGATCTTTTGCTGTCATCAAAAGAGGGACGCAGCGTTCGTTTCCCTGTTGAAACCCTTCGCGTCTTTGCAAGCCGTAGCTCAACAGGCGTGCGCGCAATTCGCTTAGCATCAGGTGATCACGTGATCTCAATGAGTATTCTCGATAGTGCAAGAGCAACGATTGAAGAGCGAGATGCTTACATTCGACAATCACGCAAGCTCCGTGGAGGTGATGAAGCTGAAGTTGAAGAAGTGGAAGAAATTTCAGAAGGCTCAACCTTTGAACTCTCTTCTGAGCGCTTCAAAGAGCTTGAGGCGAGTGAACAATTCATTCTCTCTGTCACTGAAAATGGGATGGGTAAACGGACATCAGCCTATGAATTCCGCGTCACAAATCGTGGTGCTCAAGGCGTGACAAATACTAAGCTTACCTCAAAAACAGGTAAAATTGTCGCTTCTTTCGTCGTTGATGGAGATGATCAACTTGTTCTAGTGACAAATTCAGGCCAACTTATCCGTCTCCCCGTGAAAGACATTCGTATTTGCGGCCGTCAAGCCCAAGGGGTGATGCTTTTCAGAGTGGATAATAAAGAGCAAGTTGTCTCGGTTGCCCGCATTCCAAATCAAGGGAATGAGGAAGAAGAGGACGAGGAAGGCTCATTAGAGCCTGAGGGGATCATTGCTGACTCTCAATCCTAACAAAAGAATTATGGATGCCACTCATGGTTTCTCAACGGATTGCAGTCTACCCTGGAACGTTTGACCCCATCACAAAAGGTCATCGCGATATTATCCAACGTGCTGCCCTGCTTTTTGATAAAATTATTATCGCCATTGCTGTAAATGTGGGGAAAAATCCAATTTTTTCTTTGCAAGAACGCTTTCAGTGTGTGCAACACGAAGTTGAGGCTCTCTCGGTAGAAAAAAACTTACAAAATATTGAAGTTCAAACTTTTGACACGTTACTGGTCAATTTTGCAAAGCAAGTCGGTGCTCGCATTCTCATTCGTGGGTTAAGAGCCGTTTCAGACTTTGAATATGAATTACAGTTGGTCGGTATGAATACGTCCCTTTCTCCTGAGCTTGAAACTGTTTTTTTAATGGCCTCCGAACGATATCAGTTTATTTCTTCAAGTATGATTAAAGAAGTCGCCCAATTAGGAGGCGATGTAACACCATTCGTTTCCCCTTTTGTTGCCCAAAAATTTTTAGAAAAAACAAATAATAATTAAAAAGTTTCTTTACATCTTCTTTTTTTTCTTTAGGCTTATCTAAAATTTTAATTAATTTTTCTTAATTAAGGGAGGGAACCTTGAAAAAATTAAATTTAACTTTAACAGCTATGGCTGTGCTTGTGCTTGCAGGTTGTGCGGATGAACCCACATCAAACGCTTATGAAAAAACAACAGCCCAAGGAAAATCTTTAGAACAAATCCTTGCTGAAAAAGCAAATTCAGAAGAAAAGGCCCTTGTTAAAAAAGGTATTGAAGCCTTAATGGCCGGCAACTACGAAGAAGCTTCTCAAGACTTTAATATTGCCCTTATCGATGATCCGACGAACTCCTGGCTTCACACACTTAATGCCATGGCTTATCAACTTATGGCCCGTAAGGGTGATGTGTCTCAGCTTGAAATTGCAGAAGCAGGTTATAACCAAGCGCTCAAATTTGAGCCTTCAAATAGTATTGCTTCCTTACAGTTAGGTCGCGTTAAAAAGCAACAAAAAGATTATAAGAAAGCTCAAGAAGAATTTGCAAACGTTCTCCTCATTGAACCACATAATCTCCCTGCTTTATATGAACTTGCTTCCGCTTCATATTACCTTGGCGATATCAAAACAGCTCAAGCTGCGATTGAACGATATATCAAAGCCGCTCCCAATAAAGTAGAAGCGTACCGTGCAGCCGGCATCATTATGGCTGCTTCAGGGAAATCTCAAGAAGCAAGTGAATTCATCAAAAAATATGAAAGCTTGGCTGAGAATAAGTCCCAAGCTCAATTGGCAAAGCGTCGTGTTAATGAATGGAAACGTTTATATGACAGCGGCTTTATTATGCTTGCTCAAGCTGAAGATGCCGCTGCTGGTGATGCTAGCGCTGCAACAGATCCAAACGCGGGTGCCGATACCTCAACCGATCCAAACGCTGCTGCAGGTGATGATACTGCGGGTAATGATAAGAAGCAAACCTCCGCAGCCCCTCAAGCCCCGACAGGTCCTGCACAAATGGTCGCTATTGATGCCATCGTTATGCGCGTGAGTGAAGAAGCCGGAACCTCTAAAGGGAATAATATTCTTGAGAACTTCTCTTTAACGCTTGCCCCAGGCACCCATATGAGAGCTCGCGGCCATGGAATTCCAGCCAGTATTAATAATGCAGATGGCGCCGCCACACAGACTGCTGTTGATTTCCAATCTGCCCCTGTTTTTCCTGGAGTTCAAAATCTGCCTGCAACAATCTCAGGCGGAGGCTCACCTCTTTCGGTTTCTCGTCTCTTTACGCAAGGTGTTTCCTTTGGAAGCGTCAGTTACAGTTTAAATATTGCGAATGCTGCAACGAAGCGCATTAAAGTTCTAGATCGCCCCTCTATAACAACGATTGTTGGTAAGCATGCGGAATTTTATGCTGGTACTGATCTTGCTTTAGGTCTTACAGGCCAATATGGTGGTAATGTTTCAAAAACGCCAACGGGTATTACGGTTAAAGTAACCCCTCTTTCTCTCGAGGGAGACCGCGTCCTGCTTGAAATTGAAGTCTATGGTAGTTTAACGCCAGACATTGCAAATGATGTGACGAAAACCTTTACAGCTATCCAAACGAGTCACGTTAAAACAACAGTTGAAATGAAATTGGGCGAAACGCTTATGCTTGGTGGAATTAATTCTCATGAAGATCAAGCAGAAAAATCAGGTTTTCCACTGCTTCAAGACATTCCTGGAATTCAGTATTTCTTCTCAAAAGAAACAACAAATAGCTTGCGTAAATCGGTGACATATTTGATCACGCCAAGATCTCATCAAAAGAATATGGCAGATATCAAACAAGCTTTTAATAATTCAAATGTTGATGTTCCCACAAATCTTACTGAGCTTGAAATGCGCAATAAAGATTGGTTTTCTCCGTCGAATAACCAAGTGATGATCCTTAAGTATGCAGCTCCTATGTATCGCGAATTCCGTACAAATGACATTTCTCCCGTCATTTGGTGGCAACATGAAGAGTTTGATGAGCAAATCACCCAGATCGCAAGTTTTCTTTATTACTAGAAATCTTTAAGGTAAAAAAGGGCCGGGATTAAAACCCCGGCCAAGTTTAAACAGGGAGGCTTCACGTCTGGGAGACGTAGGACCAAAGAACTTGTCTTTGCCCCTTTTTCAAGCTTTGCGCTCGAAAACTCAAAAAATTTTCGGAGAGTAAAAACCCTCGATATTTTTTTTTAATATTTTTCGTCAAGGATGAGCAGCATAATTTTTGCACCCCCCCTCCTCTAAAAAAGCATAACATTTAAAAAATAACCTACCCTTTGGATTTATTATAAAATTATAAATTTACATAAGAGAAAAAAAGGCTTTTGAATATCTTTTTTGGAGGCGTTTTTAAACATCCGCAAAAGAAAAGGAAAAAATTATGTCAATCCTTTTATGTATGTCATTTTTCATCTACATATTTTCAACATATCAAAATTGAAATAATGACTATGAACAATAAACCTTAGTTATCCTTAAATTTGACCCCATGGGAGCGAATTTAATACAGGTATTTGAATCCTATTAAGGAAATTTATTTTTTAGTTTTAATAGCTTGCAGGATATCTTCAATTTTCATGAATATCACATTTGACACGAAATTATTTGGCAAGCGTACTTAAACGATCATTATCTACAACAGTAATTAAACAGTAGCATTGAAAAATTAAAAAACGCTTAAAGCTTTGGACACACATAGCGTATATAAACCCACTTAGAGGAGAAAATATTTTTCCTCTACGAAAAATATATATTTGATCATAATCTAGTAAAATAAAATACGGGCATTTTTACGAATGAATCTCTTCGGATCCTTAAAGAAACAACGCCTAGTATTCAAAATACCTAATTAGTCTGTTGATTCAACCTTTTCTTCACTTGGGCTTAAATTTTTAGAACGATGATTCCATGTTAGAGAAAAGAAGAATGCACCGATAAGAGATGTTATAATAAAAAGAATAAAACCACCAGGCCACCCATAGTTTTCAACGATAGCCCCAATTCCTACACCGGAAATCGCAGAACCTGCATAAGCAAAACTTCCTGTAAAGCCAATCGCCATCCCAACAGCTCTTTTTGAAGTTAAATCTGCACAAGCAACTCCTGCAAGAACTTGAGGTCCGTAAACAAGGAAACCTGCCACCATGAGAGCAATTGTGTCAAGGAAGGGGTGCCCCTTAGGAATAAGCCAAATAGCAAGAAGGCAAACAGAAAGCCCTAAAAGGAATAGAGCACCAACAGGCCCTCTCCTGCCAGCAAAGATTCGATCAGAAATCCAGCCAGCAAGAATTCCTCCCAATAACCCTGCGATTTCAAAGCCAGCAGTCTGCCAGCCAGCAACCAGTAAAGTTACCCCCTTAAACTCTTTAAGAAACGTTGGCGCCCAAGTAAAAACACCAATTCGTGGGATATAAAGGCACATATTTGCGATACCTATATACCAAACAAGTTTATTGCCAAAAACCTCGGATAAAACTTCACGAATTGTAATTCTTTCGCTTGATTCGTTATTAATGCCGTCGCCTTTATATTCTTCAACGGGTGGTAACCCTACTTCTTGAGGCGTATCTCGAAGACGATTGAATATATAAATAGAAAAAACCAAAGCCAACACAGAAGGGACAATAAAGGCAGAACGCCATCCAAAGATATCAATGAGATATCCCGCTAAAATCAAAATTACTGCAGCCCCAATTTGATGCGAAGACGCACATAAACCCCACTTTGTTCCTAACTCTTTAGGGCTAAACCAATGCGTTAGCATACGTGCCGCAGGGGGCCATCCCATGGATTGAAACCAAGCGTTGATTCCCCAGATAAATGCCATTGTGCCTAAGCCAACACCGAGTCCCATAAAGACGCTAACAATCGCTGATAAAAACAAGCCAATTGACATAAAATAACGAGCATTTGATCGATCACTTAAGTACCCGTTAAAAAACTTTCCAATGCCATAAACGATTGAAAAAGTCGTTACAATCCACCCTAACTCAACTTTTGTATACCCAAATTCTTCCATCAAACCAGGCATCGCCATTGAGAAATTTTGTCTTACAAGGTAATAAGCCGCATATCCAATGATCGTCGAATATAGAATGCGAATCCGCCAATAGCGGTAGCTGTGCTTTTCTACATTTGCAAGTTTTTGAAAAGTTTCATAAATATCTTGAGTTATCGCTTTGGCGATGGACATTTTTTATCCTTTTTAAACTAAAACTTGGCATGATCCTAGCGAATCGTATGTGAAATGCAACCAAGTTTTTTATATTAGTCAATATGACGAGCTTTTTTTGAGTTGTTTCCAATCAAAAATCAAGGTAGTGAAAAGAAAAACAAAATTTAAAGGTCTGGCTTGAGCACTGCTAACTCTTATTTTATCGGGCAATTTCCTGCAACACGACTTCGGCGCCATCGTCGCTTTGAATGGATGCGCCAGCTTGTTGCCGAAACAGTTTTAAGTACAAATGATCTTATTTGGCCAACTTTTGTTCGAGAAGAAACTCTCTCGCCTACGATTAAGGGAATGCCTGATATTGCGCGTTTCACTATCCCTGAGCTTGTGGAGGCTGCTGGAAAAGCACAAGACTTAGGGATTAAAGTCTTAGCTCTTTTCCCTGTTATCCCTGTTGAAAAACGCTGCGAACAGGCAAGAGAAGCATTAAACCCCGAGAATATATTACTGCAAGCCATCCGAGCTCTCAAAAAAGCTTATCCACATCTTGGAATTATTTCAGACCCAGCCTTAGATTCCTTTACGTGTCATGGACATGATGGTCTCATTAAAGGGAGCGACGATGTTGATAATGATGAGACCGTACAAGCTTTATGTAAGCATGCCTTACTTCAAGCCGAGGCTGGAGCAGATATTGTGGCCCCTTCTGACATGATGGATGGCAGAGTGGGTGCAATAAGACACTCTCTGGATACACATGGTTATCAAGATATCGCTATCATGTCTTATGCCGCAAAATATGCGTCAGCTTTCTATAGCCCTTTCCGCGAAGCGTTAGGTTCAGACCAATGTTTAGGTGTAAAAAATAAGAAAGCTTATCAAATGGATCCTGGAAATGCGCGCGAAGCTCTTCGTGAGGTTGCTTTAGATATCTCAGAAGGCGCAGATTCCGTCATGATTAAGCCAGGATTGCCTTATTTGGACATCATCCACCAGGTTAAGCAAAAATTTATGGTGCCGACCTTTGCTTTTCACGTCAGCGGGGAATATGCTATGCTTAAAGCTGCAGCAGCTCAAGGAATGATTGATTATGAAAAAACTCTGCTTGAAGTTATGGTGGCTTTTAAACGAGCTGGTGCCGATGGCATTCTGTCCTATGGCGCATGCGATGTTGCTAAGTTACTAAAAAAATGAAGAAAATTATTTTAATTCTGTCTTGTGTTACTCTTTCTGGTTGTGTTGGCTCTTACGTTGTCTTCCAAGATGATGATCCTCAACCTTTTGAAACTTTACACACTGTTCCTGAACGACATTACTTTACGCCGCAACAGGTTCACGCCCAAGAAGAATTAATGCTTAAAACTGAGCATGAAAAAAATCTTTTAAAAGGCGATGAAGAAAGAAAAAAAGCGCAACTTTTAAAAGATCAAACTCCTTAAGCTGCGCCTTTAACAAAGAAATAAATTAGTTGCTACTTATTTGTTTAAATAAGAGAACTTCTCCTTAATTTTGCTCTCACCAGAACAAAATTCTTAACTTTAACATCCACATTCGTGGGGGTCGTCATAAATGACTTTTGGCTTCCCTCTCCGCTTTAACCTTCTAAGTCCAAGTCCGAAGCTCGTGCAGCCCCCTCCTGCATAAAATTTGTTGAACACTGTGTGAACACGTTAAAAAATGGACCAAGCGAATTGAAGTTTAAAAGCAATATAGCTTTCTACTTTTCAGAGAAACATGGATAAAAAACCAACTAATTCTTTGAATAAAAAAGTTTTTTATTTTTAGACTGCCGCCACTATTCTGTAAAAATTATGATTTTAATCACCATGTTTCTGAGGTCTTAAAGATGCTGGTTTTTCATATCAAGTATCCTATCTTTATTCTCTCCCAGAAAGCACTAATTGCTTAAAATCAGCAGTATTTTTATATCAGTTCCCCTTTTTTGAAAGATTAATAATTGAGCTTATTTCTCAGTACTCTACCTTATATTAATTCATTCGTTAACCTTAAAGAAAATTAAAGGTTGACCATTTAATACTCTTTGCCTATTGTGCTTAAAATATAAGAATCAAGGGGAATGTTAATCAGAATGATTCAAAAGAAACTGAGCAAAATTATATTTTTTATAGGCTTTGCAAAGGTCGTGAAAGCACTCATTTGCGTTTCGCATGCCACAGAAATTTTAGATCAAACAGACGCCAAAAATCCCATTTTAGCCCATAATACTCAAATTCCTATCAATTCATTAGACGGAACTATTGATTATATTACGGTACCCGCTAGTACATCCATTACAGAAATACCCCATCAAATCTCGCAAGCCAGACAAAGTAAAGGACTATCCCCTCATATATCCTTGAATCAGCAAGATGAGTTCTTGGCCTATCCTTGGTACGTAAATGACGATATACTCGTAAAATCTCTCATGCCAGGCCAAATAACAGAAATAGATAGCAAAAAAGGGCAAAAGGTTACACGTGGACAAGAGCTTTGTGTTATGGAAGCCATGAAAATGAAATGTGTTATTAGATCTCCCATTGATGGAGAAATCATTGATATTTTAGTTAAAGTCGACAATCGAGTTGGAATACAACCAATTCTCAAATTGCGCCCTTTAACATTGGAATCATTGAATCTTCAAAACATACCCAATAATCAGGATATTCTAAATGCTTTATTTCCTTGGGAAATAACGATTACAAATGTACCACCAACAGAAGATTTAATAACTGTTCTCTCTGAAGAAATAGAAAAGCAAAGTGAGCCTTCTCAACCTGATTTTGTTCCACAAACAACAAATTTTAAACCTCCTATTGTTACAAATGACCAACCACTTAAGTCATCTTTACCTCTTAATTCAGTTAAAGAAAACTTAGCACCGATTATATCTAACAATAATAGTATGCCTTTTAAGACTCTGGAGACATCCGAACAACCCACCTTATTGCCCTTGCTTTTTAAATTACCCCCAGAAATGACCTTAGAATTTCCTGAGAAAATGGCTCTTGCTCATCCGGCAGCGGAAGAACAAATTACTCTCTCACCGCTTGTTTTTGAGCCTCAAATAACAAATACCCAATCTATGATTATAACAAAAATTCAAATATTTAAGTCGCTTTTACCTTGGATTATGGCCCCAGAAAAAATAGCACCAATTTTACCTGAGAATAATACTGTAAAGTCCAAGAACCCGGATATTTATACGCAACTCGCCTTATTGCTGTTGATTGCTAAAGCACAACAGATGAATGTAAATTTCGTCTTTCTTGAAAAAGGGATCTCGTCTTATTCATTAGATGAAAAACAAATAGTTCTCTCAATGCCTGTATCGGTTCCTCAAATAATAAGCCCAGAATCTACTATCATCATAAATAGCCAACCATTTAAAACGCCTTTATTCATTGAGAGCATCAAAAGAAAAAACCATGTTTATCAAAGCCTCAACATTACTGCTAAAAAGCACTATAGTAATGTGCCCATAAAGTTCTTATCTCAAAAACAAGATAAGATAAAATTGAAGGTCTTCATGAACGTTCATCAAAAGCTCTATTTACTCTTAGTTTTATATTGCTTTGCTTTGGCTTTTGAAAGATTTAGAGTCCATTTTAAAAGAAGAGCGATTTCTTTAAAAACCACTCACTCTAAAAGATTCATACCCATATTTTATAAGCCAGCTCATAATCAGAATTTCTCACTTACTGACTATATTAAACTTGCTTAATCCTTTAGCAGAGAGGTATCACCATAAGAAAACTTCTGAATGCTTCCTAAGGCGTTTTCCAAGAGAAGAAAGCCCTGAGAATCTACTCCACAAGCAATCCCTGATACTTTACCAGCTCCTGTATTGAGGGAAACTTTTTGATTTCTAAGTAAGTCATATTTCTCCCATTCAGGGAGAAAAGCTTCCAGCCCTTTATGTTCAAATACCTCAAGGCCTTCAAAAATAGTACGCAATATATACCCTACAATAATATTACGATCTAATTTTTCTAGAACAATATGTTCTAAAGAAATCCATGGTTGGTCAAGATCTGGAAGTTTTATATCTTTCATATTTACATTGAGGCCAATACCTATAATTGCTTGACAATTTCCATAAGCTTCGCCCATCAACTCAATGAGAATCCCCCCTAGCTTTTGATTATTTATATAAAGATCATTTGGCCACTTTAAGCTTAGTTTAATTCGAGAATCAAAGGATTCAAGAGCATTTGCGGTTAATACGGCAACAGCTAAACTGAGCCCTGACATTTCCCCTAGATCTTTTTTAAAAACACCTGAAAGACTACAGTAGATATTGCGCCCGAAAGGCGATAACCATTTTCTTCCTAAACGTCCTCTTCCCATAGACTGATATTCAGCAAGACAGGCTGTTTGACCTTTAAGAGGCATTTTATTTTTTAAATAATGGCTTGTTGATTCAAGTGATTCGAAGATTTCCAATGAAATTTTTTTGCTTGAAAGAAAGGGCTCTATTTTCTTTTGATCGAGTAAAATTAGGGGTTCTTTTAAATGATATCCTTGATGCTGAGATTGAATATCAATGTTGTACTTTTGCAGCCGCTTGATAACTTTCCAAACAGCCGTACGTGAAATTCCCAAAGCTTCTCCAATATCAATACCTGTGTGAATTGTTCCATCATTGAGAATATTAAGAATCTGCGTGACCGTTGAGGAGAGTTTATGAGTCATCATCGTTCAAAAGTTAAAAAAGTTAATAATATTCGCTTTCATAGTGGCAGTTCTGTACCAATATTGCGACATGCGAATAACTTCTGTCCTCAGGCAATGAGCGTATCCCCTACGCGCACTGTTTCCCTACAATCCACGTACCATTACTTATCACCAGAGAATTATTTAATAGAATTGCACAAAAACTCTCTTTTCAGGAAATAAAAACTTACAAAACATGTCTATGATAAAACTGAAATACCCTTTTGAATCGTAATTATTTTATCTGACAATCTAACCATTCTTTTTGTAAAATCGAGTAGCAATCCATATCCCATTGGGTACCATGACGAAAGATACGACCTCTAAGACATCCCTCAAAAGTCATCCCAAGCTTTTTCATCACCCGCGCAGAGGCTTTATTTTCAGCAATACACCACGCCATAATAAGGTAAGGCTCTTGACTCTCAAACGCATAATCCAAAAGCGCCTGAGCGGCTTCAGTCATTAATCCCTTACCCCAATATTCACGGGCTAAAACATAGCCCATTGACATGATATTGTCTTTTTTTTGATTCAGCCAGCTGCACCCTACGGTGCCAATAACACGATTCTCTTCTTTAAGAACAATTCCGTATGGCTCTAATTCGCCTTCTGCATACTTTTTAGACGCGAAATTTTGTATAAACTCGTATGTATCGGTTTGGTTTTTATGAGTCTCCCAAGTGACATACTTGCTAACTTGAGGATCTTTAGCATAAGCGTAAACGTCATCAATGTCCTGAAGTGTTAAAGAACGCAAATAAAGACGAGGTGTCTCAAGCAGTTTTAACGTCATTTTATCCACACAGAATTGTTTTTAGGTCAAAACATGCCTTAAAATAAGGCATGCCTGACAGTTTATAAGAGAGTCAACAAAGCTTAGTTTTTTAAACTCGCTTATTTCTTAGCCCCACGCCTTAAAAAGGTCGGGATCTCTAATTCCTTTTGTTCAGTATTCGCTGCCATCCCTTGAGCAGATAACAATTGATCTTCATTATCAACTGAATCTGTAATAATCATAGGCTCAATTTCAGATCTTTGAGATTTAGATCCGCGCATTGTTTCTGCAACTCGTTCGAAAAAGCCTAGTTTACGTGATCTTGTAGCTTCAGCAGCCATCTCTTTATTTTCTCCAGCTAACTGCCCTTCTTCCGTATCAAGAATAAGAGGCTTAGGCTCTTCTGAAGTAAAAGCTTCTTCATGGCTTTGTTTTTCTTCAAGTTGTTCTACATCATAAGTGTCTGGTCTATAGGTTGGATTAAAAAGATCATTTTCTTCTTCTTTGCGGCGCGTAAAGAAACCTTGAACAATTCCCTTTTCAGCCTGCGTCACTTGAGAAATATTGTTCTTTTGTTTTGCTTCTTCAGCTTTTCTAGCCTTCATGGCCTCACTTTCAATCCCCGTGGCAACCACAGAAACGCGCATACGGCCATTCATTGTCTCATTAAATGTTGAACCAAAAATGATGTTTGCATCAGGATCAACTTCTTCACGAATACGATTTGCAGCTTCATCAACTTCAAATAAAGTCATGTCCATTCCGCCCGTGATATTGATCAACAAAGCCTGAGCACCCTTCATAGAGACATCATCAAGCAAGGGATTGGAAATGGCCGCTTCAGCCGCAGCAATAGCACGACCTTCTCCTTCAGCCTCTCCTGTGCCCATCATTGCCTTCCCCATTTCCATCATCACGGCCCGAATATCAGCAAAATCAAGATTGATGAGCCCTGGCATGATCATAAGATCTGTAATTCCTCGAACACCAGAGTGCAATACGTCATCCGCCATTTTAAAGGCCTCAGCGAAAGTTGTTCGATCATTTGCAACACGAAAGAGATTCTGGTTGGGAATCACAATAAGTGTATCAACAAACTGAGCAAGCTCCTCAATGCCATACTCAGCGGTTCTCATACGGTGGCGACCTTCAAAATGGAAAGGCTTCGTCACGACAGCAACGGTTAATATCCCTTGCTCGCGCGCAAATTGAGCAACAACTGGAGCTGCACCTGTTCCTGTACCTCCGCCCATTCCTGCAGTAATAAAAACCATGTTACTGCCTGCTAAGAGTTGAGATAACTCTTCATGAGATTCTTCAGCCGCCGCACGACCAACTTCAGGTCGTGATCCTGCGCCTAATCCTTGCGTAACTTTTGTGCCTAATTGGATTCTATGAGAAGCTGAAGCATGTTCAAGAGCTTGCGCATCCGTGTTACAAACAACGAACTCAACACCCTGTAAATTTGACCGGATCATATTATTAACAGCGTTTCCCCCAGCACCACCAACACCAACAACTGTAATCTTTGGCTTTAACTCTAAATTCTGTGATGTGGATGGGTTTATCGCTTTACTCATTTTTTTTCTCCAATTTGTCAAGTCTATTGCCATTTAGTTTTATGGAGGCAGTCTAAAGGATATTTTTATTAAATGCTACAAATTCTCGCGCAACCAAGACCCAATTTGACCAAAAAATTGATTTATATTACTCTGATCTTGCTTTTCAGGATGCTCTCTTAAACTGTCATAAGTATTTTTACCATACATTATGAGGCCAGCACAGGCTGAGAACATTGGGTTTCTTGATCCCTGTTCCAATCCTAAAAGATGAAGAGGCTTTCCAAGGCGGCCTTGTTTTTCAAGGATAAGATTCGCAAGCTGAATTGCGCCTGCTAACTGGCTAGCGCCACCTGTTATTACAAGCCTTTTTCCCGCTATTTTATGAACACCAGCCGCTTTCATGCGATCCCTTATAAGCTCAAACGTTTCTTCTATACGAGGACGCACGATCCGCACCAATTCACCTCTTGTTATTTGGCTACCTTTATGGTTTTCATCTTCTCCTATCTGAGGCACAACTATTTTCTCTCGTTCATCATTTGAAGAAACCATTGCGCTTCCATACAAAGCTTTAAGACGCTCAGCATGAATCATGGGTGTCGAAAAACCTCGGGCAATATCGGCTGTAACATGAGCTCCACCAACTAAAATCGTATCTGTGTAATAAAGCTTGGAATCATGAAAAACAGCAATAGATGTGGTTCCAGCTCCCATATCAATCACAGTTGTTCCAAGTTCAACTTCATCTTCCACTAATGTTGCAAGACCGGACGCATAACTTGAAGAAACAAAACCAGCGACACCAAGATGGCATCTTTCGATACAAGCGACAAAATTACGCAAGATTGAAGGTTGGGAAGAAATAAGAGAGATTGAAGAACGTAAAGTTTCACCAAACATTCCGCGAGGGTCTTTAATATCATGGGCGTCATCAATATCATAAGCCATTGGAATCATGTGAATTACATGATTGCCAGCTCTTTCGACTTCATGGCAAGCTTGCGCTGAGATTTTTTTCAAATCAGTTGCATCAATGGCATGACCAGAAATATTTGCTTCAATGCGTAAGGAATGAGATTTTGTAATCGCAGGTGATACACCTAAAAATACTTCTTGCAGAGTCTCTTCCGCCATTTCTTCAGCAGCATGAATGGCGCCAACAACAGAGGCAGTCAGCGCCTCCATATCTATAATCATTCCAGCTTTTAAACCACGAGAGGCTTGATGGCCATAGCCTATGATTCTAAGTTTTCCACTCGCATCTAGGCGTGCAATTCCGCAAGAAACTTTAGAGGTACCAATATCTAAACCAGCAATTGTATCTTTTACTGTTAGCTTGCGATGTTTACGAAAAGAAAAAAGGCTCATTTTATGCTCACGTCTGCTTTGACGACAATTTAACTTCAGCAGCTTCAGGAGCCAACTGAAAATAAACTTTATCTTCAAATCTTAAATCAATCGCAACAACATTTTTATCACTAATCTTACGACCTTCTTCCATTTGAATAAATTGAACAAGACCTTGCTTAATTCTTTCTTCGCCAAGTTTAAGCTTCAAACGGTTATCTAACATAAGGTCCCAACGTCTCTTACCCAAATAAATAGCACCCGTCAGTCTTCCTATAATGCTGGGAAAATCTCGTAGAATGGAAAATAACTGTGGGGCATTCTTAGGAGCCTCCTCCCCTGTTAAAATAGGTAAGCTTTGAAAAGGGTTATTTTTGGGGATTTCAAAATAATGGCCTTGGTCATCTACCAAATAAAATTTGGCCTTTTGTTGCCATAAAGCAATAGGTTTATATTCTGCAAGTCGCACATAAATTGTAAAAGGCCACCGTCTTTGAACAGTTGCTGTACGAACCCAAGAAAGAGATTCCAGACGTTTTTTTATTTCCTTTAAATCTGACGCAAAAAGAGAATCGCCCCGTTGAATATTAACGGCCTTAAGAATATCTTTCTGAGGTGTTAAGCTGCGACCTTCAACAATTAAGTCATTAACTTGAAAACCAATTCGTTTAAATAGAGTATGTCCTCTTAACGCAATGTTTTTCTCAAAAACATCTAGCGCCCCCATGAAAGAGTTCCATCCCAAAGCAAAAATTATCCCACAGGCGACAATTGATAAAAGTTTCCAATTTTCTTTTATGCTCAAAGGATTATAAGCCCGCTTCTTTGCCAATCGCGATTTTGAAACAGACCTAGGATTAGAACGAGAGCTTAATGAGGACATCGTGGATTTTCGATCATCCATTCTAATAAGTCTCCATAATTCATCCCATGATATGCTGCAATTTCAGGAACTAATGATAAAGGTGTTAACCCTGGCTGAGTGTTCACCTCCAAAACATAGAATTTAGCAGGACTTTGCGTGTCATCGTATCTTAGATCTACGCGCGTCACACCTTCACACCCTAGCGTCATATGCGCTTTCAGCCCTAATGCTAAAGCTTCTTGATAATCTTTTTCAGGGAGTCCTGCAGGCATGATATGTTCGGCATAACCGTCAGTATACTTCGCATTATAATCATAAAACCCCTCTTTAGGTCGAATCTCAATAGCACCTATTGCACGATCACCTAAAATCGCAACTTGTATTTCTCGGCCCGGTATATAAGGCTCAACCAAACATTGATCCCCATATTGCCATGTTTCTTTAGCTTTTAAGAGATCGTCTTTATTTTGTATAATATAGACCCCTAAACTTGAACCCTCTCGAAGAGGCTTTATAACATAAGGAAACGGAAAAACCTCATCTTCCAGAAGCTTTGTTACTTCTACAATCTTTCCTTCTGGACAGGGGATTCCAGCTTGACGAAACAGTCTCAAGGCCATAGGCTTGTCCATTGCAAGTGCCGATGCCAAAGGACTTGAATTTGTATAAGGGATGCCTAAAATTTCAAGCATACCTTGTAGACAACCATCTTCCACCCACTGCCCATGAAGAGCACACATAAAAAGGACCTCTGGCTTAGGATCCAACATTTCAAGCAGGGAGGGTAAATTACGACTCAGTTCAATAGGAATAACATCATATCCTCGTTCTTGCAAAGCAGTGACAACACCCCGGCCACTTGACAAAGATACTTCACGCTCTCCACTCCATCCACCCATCAAGACGGCAACTCTCTTCTTCATTTTAGTCATGCAGCTTTTGCTTCCACTCTGTAACTTTTATTAAAACCCACGCGTACAATTTCCCATCGAAGATCTATGCCAGAGCTCTCTAAAACTCGCGCTCTTACCGTCTCTCCTAAAATTTCTAAATCTTCTGCTGTTGCGTCTCCCGTATTAATCAGAAAATTACAATGCTTTTCAGATACTTGGGCTCCACCTATTTTGAGACCACGACATCCAGCTTTATCAATAAGCTCCCATGCTTTATATCCTTCTGGATTTGCAAAAGTGCTCCCACCAGTTCGAGATTTTACGGGTTGAGCATCTTCACGCTCTATAAGCAATTTCTCTATACGTGCTGCGATCTCTTGGGAATCACCAGATTTCGCTTTAAATCGAGCCCCCACAAAAATCCAATCTTGCGGAATCTTACAATGACGATAAGAAAATCCCATATCTTCAGGCGTTAATTTATGAATTTTTCCTTGAGTATCAACCGCAAGAGCTGAAACAAGAATATCTTTTATCTCTGTTCCATAGCAACCCGCATTCATTCGTAAAGCGCCCCCAATCGTGCCTGGGATGCCTGCTAAAAACTCTAAATTTTGTAGTCCTTCTTCTTGAGCAACAAGAGCAAGCGTCCGATCTAAAACACCAGCGCCGACCTCAATTTCATTTCCTTGAACAACAATGTTATTAAATCCTTGCAAACGAAGAACAACACCCGAAATACCACCATCCCGAATTAAAAGGTTTGAACCAACACCAATTGTTAATAGCGGGATTTCTTTAGATTTATGCTTTAGGAAGAAACTTAAATCTTCCAAATCGGCAGGCTTATAAAGGACTTCTGCTGGCCCTCCGACACGAAACCATGTGAGTTTTGAAAGCTCGGCCCCTTCTGTATATCGGCCTCGGACAGAAGGTAATTTTTCTATCATATTGTGTAACTTACCCATTTATCTCTCCCCTTTTAATCAATACATCAGCTGAATAATCCTGTTTGTCCCATTGCTTTAATTCTTCAGGCAAAGTTTGTGCCCAAGAAGAAATACTTCCAGCGCCTAGGCAAACTGCCATATCTCCAGGACGTCCTAACGTCATGATTGTAGAAGCTAGCTCTTCTTGTCCTTGAATGGCAATGACATTTTTGTGACTTTGTTTCATGATATCACTTGCTAATTGTACGTGATGTAAAGCGGCTATCGGCTCTTCACCCGCTGCATATATGGGGGCTACAATCACATGATCTGCATCTTTAAAGCAAGCACAAAAGCTCTCATAAAGTTCTTTTAATCGTGAATAACGATGTGGCTGTAAGACAGCAATAATTTTTCCTTGAGAAACTTGCCGAGCTGTTTTTAAAACAGCTTCTATTTCGATAGGATGGTGGGCATAATCATCAATAATCGTAATCCCATTCGCTTCGCCTGTTTTCGTAAAACGTCGTTTAACCCCTGCAAAGCTTGAAAAACCTTTATTAATTGCAGCGGGATCAATTCCTAACTCTAAAGCAAGCGCTAAAATTGACAAAGCATTTTGAACATTGTGCTCACCAAACATCGAAAGATGTATACGAGGAAGATGACTTATACGTGCTGCATTCTTACAAATCTTTAAAAAACGTTCAGAAATGCGAGCATCAAACTGAGAGCCCGTGCTGGTAAATTCGATATTTTCCGCTCTAATGTCTGCATCTTGAGCTAAACCATACGTTACAACACGCCGATCTGTAAGACGTGGCAACATTGCTCGAACCTCAGGATGGTCAATACAAACAATCCCTAAGCCATAAAAAGGAATATTTGACAAAAAACCATGAAATGCCTCTTTAAGAGCAGCGAAAGAGCCATAATGACTTATATGCTCAGGATCAATATTTGTGACAATCGCATGCGTTGCAGGAAGTTTGGTGAAAGTCCCATCCGATTCATCGGCTTCAACAATAATCCAATCACCCGAACCAAGTCGAGCATTCGTTCCATAAGCATTAATAATGCCACCACTGACAACGGTTGGATCAAGACCTCCTGCTTCAAGAACTGTTGCACCTAACGAAGTTGTCGAAGTCTTTCCATGAGTCCCAGCAACAGCAATTGAAGGTTTTAACCGCATCAGTTCTGCAAGCATTTCTGCGCGCCGCACAACAGGTAAAGATAAAGCTCGGGCTTGCTGAAGCTCAATATTATCTGGCTTTATATCTGAAGACACAACAATAAGGGCCACATCTTCCACTTGATGTGCCGTATGCCCTATAAACACAGGAATTCCAAGCTTCTTTAAACGCTGTACATTGGCATTTTCAGTCAAATCACTTCCTCGCACCGAATAGTTAAGGCTATGAAGCACCTCAGCAATACCACTCATTCCAATACCACCAATGCCTATAAAATGGATGACTCCAACTGACTGTGGGCACACTCTCATAAAATCTTAGTCCTTTTGTTTGCTTTACTTTGGGTTAATACTATATTCAAAATTAAATCTGCTAATTTCTGGCTAGCTTCATGGCTCTTAAGACAATTTGAAGCCTCACTTGCGGCAAGAAGAATTTCTGGATTCTCGAGCGCTGCTTCAAGCACATATTTAAGCCTATTTGAGGTAAACTGTGATTGCGGAATTACCCAAGCTGCCCCTCTTCTCTCAAGATTTAAAGCGTTCGCCGTTTGATGATCATCTTTTGCTTGTTGATAAGGGACAAAAAGCGCAGGAATTCCTGACGTTGCAACCTCTCCAAGCGTTGAAGCACCTGAACGACTAATAACAAAATTTATCGTTGAAAGAAGTTGAGGAATATCCTTAAAGAAAGATTGAAGGTGAACAGTAACACCCGTTTTTTGATAAGCTGACTTTACAGATGGTAACGTTTCTTGGCGACATTGATGGAAGATCTCTAGTCGACATTGTAAATCTTTAGGCAAAAGACTTATTGTTTCGGGAATAAGGGCATTAAACACTTGAGCGCCTTGACTTCCCCCAAGAATTAAGATTTTCAATGCTTCATTTTTTTGAGGTGAATAATAGCGACGCTTATGAAGTTCAGCAATAGCACGCCTCACCGGCAAGCCTGTCATACAAAATTTTAAGGAAGGATATGAAGGTAAATTTTTTGTTTCAGGCCAAGAAAATGCAAGGCATTTTGCAAAACGCGAAAATAAATAATTCACTCGCCCAACCACAGCATTTTGCTCGTGCAGCACAATAGGGCATCTTAAAAAAAATGCAACACCAAGCACAGGAATGGTTGGATAGCCACCAAACGCAACAACAACAGAAGGCTTAATACGCCAAAACAAACGAAAACAAAGGCTCAAAGAAGCAACTAAGGAAATAATAAATGTAAAAATTCCTCTTAAACTCTTGCGTAAAGGTTGAATAGGAAGAAGTTTAATGTTCGTCCAAGTGGCGGGCCAATAAGATAAAGCTCGAGAGTCTGTTAAAATAAAAATATGCTCCCCTTTTTCTGCAAGCGTTTCGGCAAGAGAAATAGCAGGAAATACATGGCCTCCTGTCCCCGCCCCAACAATGACGACAGGTCCTTTCATAGTTGGTCTTCTCCTTGCAGACGGCGCCGCGTCAAACCAAGAACCATCCCAAATCCCATCGCCAGAGCCAACATCGAAGATCCCCCATAACTGATGAAAGGAAGGGTCATTCCTTTTGTTGGAATAAGACTTAAAGTGGAAGCAATATTAATCATTGCTTGGACTCCTAATTCCATAATAAGTCCTGATACTGCAATCACAATAAAAAAATTGTTCTCATTAAGCATACGACTAATTGTTCTTAAAACAAGAAAGGCAAAAAGCCCTAAGATAATGATACAGAGAACAAACCCAAACTCCTCAGCAGCCACAGCATAGATGAAATCAGCATGAGCATCAGGTAAATGCTTTTTGACGGTTCCTTCGCCCGGACCTTGCCCTAAAAACCCCCCATTCATAAAGGCTTCTAAGGATTGTGTAATTTGATAACGATCAGAATATTTATCACCAGTATCACGGTCTAAAAATCGATCAATTCGTTGAGTGACATGTGGAAAAAGAAAGTAAGCTCCAAATAACCCACCAATACTTAAAACCGCTGCAATTAAAACCCATAAAACAGGAAGTCCTGCTAAAAAAAATTGTCCAAACATCGTAATCGTCATCAAGACAACCATCCCCATATCAGGCTGTAAAAGGAGCAAAACAACAGCAAAACCATAAAAACCCAACGCTAAAATATTGCCTGGAAATTGTGAGTTAACTTCACGTTCTGCTAACATCCACGCACTTAAAACAACAACAGCAGGTTTAATAAACTCTGAAGGTTGAATTGAAAAACCTCCGAAACTTAACCAACGACGCGCTCCTTTAATTTCAACACCAAAAAAATATGTGACTATTAAAAGAAAAACACCTATCACATAGACGATAAAAGAAAAGCGACGAATTTTTTGAATATCCATTGTGGAGACAAAAAAGATAATTGAAAAAACAGGAATTAAATAAAGAGCATGACGCTTTACAAAATAAAAAGAATCTAAATGAAGGCGCTCAGCCACAGCAGGGCTTGCAGCCATTGTTAAAAGAAATCCTATTCCAAGTAGAAAACTAACCGTTGCTAATAACCAGTGATCAACCGTCCACCACCAACGACCTAATAAGCTATTATCTGTTCGTGCAAAAGGTGCCGTCATGATACATTTAACTTTCTAGGTAATCTGCTTACTAAATCTTTAAAAACTTCGCCACGATGCTCAAAATCCTTAAATTGATCCCAGCTTGCACAGGCAGGAGAAAGCAAAACATAAGCTGGACGCTTCTTACAAGAAATCGCTTTGCAATAGGCTTCTTGAACTGCTTTTGAGAGGTCGTGACACCGAAGATAAGAAACTTTTCCATCTAATAGTTTTGCAAATTGAGATTCGGCTTCACCAATCAAAAAAGCCTGTTGGATACGTGGAAAGTACTGCTCAAGCCCGTCAAGGCCATTGTCTTTTACCCGCCCGCCAAGAATCCAAAAAATATTTTCATCATAACAAGCTAACGCTTTTGCAGCCGCATCACTATTCGTAGCTTTACTATCATTAATAAAGTGGACCCCATCAATGACAGCAACTTCCTGAAGACGATGAGGAAGATTTTGAAAGGTTTGGAGTCCCTTCACAAACTGTTCTTTGCTCACTTCTTCAAAACACACAGTTGCATAAGCAGCCGCAATATTCTGCCAGTTATGGCTTCCAGGCAAAGCATGAAATGTCTTTAAATTCAAAATCCTTTCTGCCTTACCTTCTCGATCATCAATCAAGACGCCATCTAAAACATATACGCCTTTCTGAACTTGTGTTTTTACAGAAATAGGCACAACCATATGTGTTTTTTCTTGTAAAAGTTTATGATAGAGGTTTAAGCACTCTTCATCATCAATACCAATAACAACATTTTGAGGCCCTCTTTGAAGCTTGAAAATTTGCTCTTTAGCTTTCACATAACCAACCATATCTCCATGCCGGTCTAGATGATCTGGCGTAATATTTAAAAGAACCGCTGTTTTTAAGAAGGGAGTAGAAACTCTCTCAAGTTGGTAAGATGACAGTTCAAGAACATAAGTTTCATTTGGCCCTAAAGCTTGCAGGTCTAAGGCAGCTTTACCGATATTTCCACCCACTTCAACTTGATGACTCGATGCTTTTAGAAGATGAGAAATAAGCCATGTCGTTGTCGATTTACCATTTGTGCCGGTGATCCCAATAAAATTAGATTCTTTGAGTGTGCAGGCAAGCAATTCAATGTCACAAATAATTGGAACACCTGCTTGATGCGCTTTCACCGCATATGGATGAGAAGCCGCAATTCCGGGACTTAAGATCAAAGCTGAAACTTGATCCCATTCAAGAGCTGTTAAATCAAAAATAGGCACACCATGAGCCTCTGCTTGCAGACGCGATCCAACATTATCGTCCCAAGCAAAGACCTGAACATTTCCTGATTTAAGAGCTAAAGCAGAAGAAATTCCCGTCCGTCCCAGACCAAGAATCGCAATTTTTTGATTTTCAAAACCCGTGACCTTTATCATCTTATCTTAACTTTAACGTAGAAAGGCCAATAAGTGCCAAAATGGTTGCAATGATCCAAAAGCGAATCACGATTGTTTGCTCAGTCCACCCTTTCTTTTCAAAATGATGGTGGATAGGTGCCATAAGGAAAATACGTTTTTTTGTCATTTTATAGTAGCCAACTTGTAGAATGACTGAGACGGCTTCTAAGACAAAAAGGCCCCCAATAATAGAGAGCACAAGTTCATGCTTCGTGATGATACTAATTGTCCCAAGAGCGCCTCCGAGTGCCAAAGACCCTGTATCTCCCATAAAAACTTGCGCGGGAGGTGCATTAAACCATAAAAATCCTAAACTTGCACCGACAATAGCCCCACATATTACAGCAAGCTCACCAGCTCCAGGAACATAAGGAATTTGAAGATAACTGGCAAATACATGGTTACCAACTAAATATGCAATAAGGGTAAAACATAAAGCGGCAATCATGACTGAACCAATTGCCAACCCATCAAGCCCATCTGTTAGATTGACAGCATTAGAAGACCCAATCATCACGCACAATGCGAAAGGAATAAAAAACCATCCAAGGTCTAATCCTATATTTTTTAAAAACGGTATTGTTACAATTGTTATTAATTTATCAGGACTACCATGCAAAATAAGAATTAAGGTAACGCTCGAAATAAGGACCTGCCATGCAAGTTTCTTTCTACCCGAAAGCCCTTTTGAATTTCGCTTAGTTAACTTCAAGTAGTCATCTATACTGCCCAATACCCCAAAACCTAGAGTCACAAACATCACAGCCCATATATAAGGATCTGTTAGATTCGCCCATAGCAAGACGCTAAAACTAATTGCAAAAAGGATAAGCCCACCGCCCATCGTTGGAGTTCCCTTTTTCGTCACTAAGTGCGATGCCGGACCATCTTCTCGAATAGGTTGTCCCTCTCTTTGTTTACTTTTAAGCCAGCGAATAAATCTGGGCCCTAAAATGAAACTAATTAGCAGAGCCGTTAAGACCGCACCGCCCGTCCTAAAAGTAATATAGCGAAAAATATTAAAGGGTTGAAAAATTGACGCGTAAGGATAAAGCAAATGATAAAACATGACTAAATACCAACGACAGTTGCTTTATGACCAAGATTTAAAAGCGCTTCCACAAAAGCATACATACGCCCTCTATGAGCATATTGGCCTTTAGAACCTTTAATCATGAAAATATCACCAGCTTGCGCGCATCTGGCAACAGTAGGTACGAGGTCTGTAACTTCTAAAGTATGCGCCCCTCTCATGCCTTCCGGAAGACTACGGTGAAGATGCTCCATTTTTTCGCCACATGTAAAAACAAGATCGACTTTGTTTGCAATTAAATCTGTCTTAAGCCCTTCATGAATTTCTTGGGCTTTAGGCCCTAATTCTCGCATATCTCCTAAAATTGCAATTCTTCTCCCTGGGCCTTGAGGTACTAAAGCACCCAAGACTTTAAGAGCAGCTCGCATCGAATCAGGGCCTGCATTATAACTTTCGTCAATCACTGTAATATGGCCATGCTCTAATTTTACTTGGTGCTGCACCCCTCGCCCTTCAGGCAAAATAAGGTTCAAAAATACTTTTGACGCTTCCATGACATTTAAGTCTAGGGCCTTCATCACCCCAAGAACTCCCAAACTATTAAGCGCCCAATGCTCACCAGCTGTAGGAATACGATATGAAAAAATTGTACCATCGATCGTGGCTTCAGCCCAAAGCCATCCTTCATCCATCATACATTTTATTAAACGGCAATCTGCATCCTGGTGACGTCCAAAAGTAATAATTTTAAGTTTTTTAGCTTTCGCAGCGGCAGCCACTTGCGGAAACGTTTGATCATCCCGATTGAGCACAACAGTCCCTCCCTCTGCCATCCCTGCAAAAATCTCGGCCTTCTCAGTAGCAATGTTTTCTAGAGAACCTAAATGCTCTATATGCATTTCTCGGATTGTCGTAATAAGAGCCACATGAGGACGTGCAATCTGCGATAAAGGCGCAATTTCACCCGCATGATTCATACCCATTTCAATGACCGCAAAATCAAGATTTGGTGCAATATTCGAGACCGTAAAAGGAACACCCCAATGATTATTAAAACTTCGTTCACTTGCTTGCACTGAGCCAAAATGTGCCAATAAAAGTGCTGTCGCATCTTTCGAGCCTGTTTTGCCAAAGCTCCCTGTAATTGCAACAATCTTGGCCTGAGTGCGAGATCGTGCAGCACTCGCCAAATCATTCAATGCTTTTAAGGTATCGTTAACAAGAATAAGGCGGGAATCCCGCTCAAAACCTACAGGCACTCGATCAACAATAGCTCCTACAGCTCCTGCCTCAAAAGCAGCCGCAACATATTCACTCCCTTCAACTTTAGGGCCTTTTAAGGCGACAAAAAGATCGCCAGGTTTCAATTCTCTAGAATCCTTACCAACGCCTGTTGCAATCCAATTACCAGTTGTTTCAGCGCCAACAGCTTGTGCTATCTGTTGTGCAGACCATACTGTCTTCATCTGCCGCCTCCCCTTTCCATTCTTGCAAGTATATCTTGTGCCACGCTTCGATCACAAAAAGGATAAGTCACAGATCCCATAATTTGGCCTTGCTCATGCCCTTTTCCAGCAATGAGACAAATATCTCCTGCTTTAGCCGTTTGAATAGCGTAGGCAATCGCTTCTTCCCGAGAAGCAATTTCATAAGCGCTAGGCGCCCCTTCTAAGATTTGTCGACGGATTGCCTGAGGATCTTCAGAACGAGGATTATCATCGGTGACAATAACGCATTCCGCATGGTTAGCCGCTATTTTCCCCATCATCATACGCTTAGCCTGATCTCGCTCGCCCCCACACCCAAAGACAACAAATATTTGCCCGTGAGTGTGTGCTCTAAGTGATTTTAGCACCGTTTCTAGTGCAAGTGGCTTGTGCGCATAATCAACAAAAATAGAAGCGCCTGCTTTTGTTTCCCCCACAAATTCCATGCGCCCTTTCACCCCTTGAAGGCTCTCTAGAACTTTTACGACTTCTTCACAATGCGCACCGGTACTCATCGCAATTGCAAATGCCATTAACACGTTCTCAACCTGAAACTGCCCAACTAAAGGAAGGAAAATGTTATACGTCTTTCCAAAAGCTTTAAAAGAGACTTGATTTCCATGAAGTTCAGTCACAATTTTTTGCACACAAATATCGCTATTTTCATGACCTAAAGTGACTAAGTTCAAACCTCTTTGCATACAAATTTTTGCAATTTCTTGACCAAAGTTCGTTCCAACATTCACAACAGCTGTTCCTTGCAAGCTTAACACTTCTTTAAAAAGACGCGCCTTTGCTTGAAAATAAGCCTCCATCGTTTCGTGATAATCAAGGTGTTCATGACTTAAATTTGTGAAAGCAGCTACTTTAAATTGAACATGCTCTGCACGGTACATGTCCAGCCCATGACTGGAGACTTCCATTGCTAGATGCTCTACCCCCTGTAACTGTAAGTTTTCAAGAATAGGATAGAGAATCAAAGGATCTGGCGTTGAATAGGAAAAATCGATCAGTCCGCTTTTCTCAACATGTGCCCCTTGAACCCCTAATGTTCCAAGCGAAGCCGATTTAAACCCCAAAAGCTCCCACAGTTGACGTGTAAAAGAGGCAACAGATGTTTTACCATTGGTACCAGTAATAGCCGTAATGACATTTGGTTGAGCCGGGAATAATCTATTTGCAAGCAAACTGGCCATCAAACGACTATTTTGCACCTCAAAAATTGCAACTTTTTGAGTGGCAATCGCTTCTAACACTCGAGAGCTTAAACTTGTACCTTGCTGCATTAATATAATGCTCGCCCCTCGTTGAATGGCTTCTAGAATATAGGGCTCAACACTATTTATTGAAAGAGAGGGAATAGCCAAAAAAAGACTTCCCTCTTGCACTTGGCGCGAATCAACACAAAACGCCTTAAATAGAAGCGACTCGGAGAGAGATTCCCCTCTAACTTCTTCTTGGGTTAAAAAATCAACAAGGCGCTTCATAAAACTCTCTAAAATTTTACATTTCGTAAAAATGCATCAGGCATCTCAGCCTCCTTATCACTAGGAGCCAACCCTAATATAGGGGCCATTCTGGCAATAATCTTTCCTCCAACAGGTGCTGCATTCCATCCAGCATTATTAAATCCATAAGTTTTTTGCAAGCGTTTTGGATCATCAAGCATCACATAAACAATATAGCGGGGCTCATTATAGTCGTTTCCAAGGACACCAATAAAGTTCGCCATAACCTTATCTGTTTGATAACCCCGGCCTAAACGCAGGTTAGCCGTTCCTGTTTTAGCAAAAATCATATACCCAGGCACATTTGCTTTTCTACTTGTGCCATTCTTCACAACCAAACGCATCAACTCACGCATAATACGTGATGTTTTTTCTGAAACCACCCGCTCTCCTTGAGGAGATGGGCCTTGGCGTTTAAGTAGGGTTGGAAATTTCCTTAAGCCCCCCCCAACAATTGTTCCGACGCCCGTTACTAACTGTAGAGGACTAATAGATAGACCATATCCATAAGATATAGTGATTATGGCTGGGTCGTTCCACACTTTTGGTAAAAGTGGTGATCCAACTTCTGGAAGCTCAAATTGAGGGGCATTTAAGTAACCCAACTTCTGCATAAAGTCTTTTTGCTTTTCAGACCCAGCCATTAAGGCCATTTTTGCGGCCCCAATGTTGGAAGAATACACAAAAATTTCTGCCACATTGAGCCACGCATTTTTTCCTCTAAAATCAGATACTTTAAATCTTCCGACTTGAAGGGGATGAGTTGCATCAAACTTGGAAGCTAACGACACTGTCTCGGTTTCTAGGGCCATTGCTGTATTGATGATTTTCATCGTTGAGCCCATCTCATAAATTCCCAAGGTTACTTTATTGAAAAGCTGTTCCTCAGTTAGAGATGTCTGAGAAATATGATTAGGATCATAATCAGGCAAAGATGTCATTGCAAGAATTTCACCTGTCGAAACATCAAAGATAACACCACAACCACCACGAGCTCCAAACTCTTGAATTCCTTTGGAAATCTCATCTTTTAAAACGTGTTGTAAACGAAGATCCAAACTCAATTGAACTGGCTCTGCCTTCGTTCTCAGTGTTGCGTCTAAGCTTTTTTCAAGACCAGAGATTCCATGATTATCAACATCCGTATAGCCCAAAACATGAGCTGCAAGACGGCCTTGCGGGTAAATACGCCGCTCATCACGCATAAAATTAAGTCCGGGAATCCCTAAGCGTAAAATATTAAGACGTTGCGCTGGTGTTAAATGACGCGCAATCCATATAAAACGTCGATTTGATGAGAGTCTTTTAATAAGATCGTCCCGTTTTAAATTTGGTAGAACCGTGAGAATTCTATCCGCAACTGCTTGCGGATTTTGGATGATTTTACAATTGGCATGAAGCGAAGAAGTAATAATTGTTGTCGCCAATATTTCGCCATTTCGGTCGGTAATATTTGCACGCCCCATGTAAACTGGTTTTGATAAATCTTGCTCGGCCAAAGCTGGCTCAGCACCATCTCTTAAGACGGTTACCATAAAAAGACGTCCTGCGATAATTAAAGTCGCAAAGCAAAAGAAAACAGATGCAATCAGCAATCTTGTGCGCGCGCAATCTAACGCACACTTAAGAGGAGAGATGGCTTTATGACGATTAAACGATGAAGAATTAGATGAAAAAGATTGAAATTCCATTTAAATCTCTCAACGTAAATCGGAAAAGCTGGCAAGGCGAAGAGGCTCGGCGTCATCAAAGGTCCGACTTGGCAACTGTTCGTAAGAAACAAGCTGCGTTCCCTTTAACGGCATTGCACCCAGATGAGCTTCAACCAACATTTGCAAGCGATTCGGTTCATTTAAATAACTCCATTCCGCACCCAAAAGCTGGAGTGATTCTTCTGTTTTACGGATCTCACTTTGGGCGAGAATTAAGTTTTGCTCGATGGAAATGACACATTGCTTTACGGTATAATTTACGATCCCCAAAACAAGCGCTATTAATGTAAAAATGAGCGTCGATTTTCTCATATTGGAAGTTCTCCTTGTTCTTGTGACGCATTTTCTAATTTCTCAGCCACTCTTAATTTTGCTGAGCGTGAGCGAGGATTGGTGCTGACCTCTTCTGCTGTGGCTTGCAGAGGTTTTGCTGTTAATACTTTTAACGTTGAATGGCTAAATGTTGGCAACATTGGCAGGTGACGAGACACGTGCTTAGGGGCTTGGGACTTCTTTCTAAAAAAATCTTTGACCATCCGGTCTTCAAGCGAATGAAAGCTGACCACCACTAAACGCCCGCCAGGCGCAAGAAGAGCTTCTGCGGCTTCCAAACCTTCTGAAAGCTCTTCAAGTTCACGATTTATATAAATTCTAAGTCCTTGAAAAGTACGGGTTGCAGGATCAATCCCATCGCGGCTTTTAGGCACAACAGAACGAACAATATCTGCCAACCGTAAAGTTGTATTGATCATTTCTTCGGCACGCGTTTTTACGATAGCCCGCGCAATCCGCCGCGCATATCTTTCTTCACCATAATTAAAGATGATATCGCTTAATTGTGCCTCGGAATACTGATTAACAACATCTGCAGCCGTCGGCCCTTCTTGGCCCATTCGCATATCTAGTGGCCCGTCAAAACGAAAAGAAAAGCCTCTCTCCTTTTGATCCAGTTGAGGAGAAGAAACACCAAGGTCCAAGGCAATCCCATCAACCATCTTAACACCGCGGGCTTCAAGCAGCTCTTTCATTTGACTAAAACGCCCATGAATCATTTTAAAATGCGAATCTTTCTGCTCTAAAGCCTGACCAAGCTTGACGGCTTGTGGATCCCGATCAATCCCATAAACTGTACAGGAAGCCTGTTGTAGGATGGCGCGCGAATACCCTCCAACACCAAAAGTTCCATCAACATAAACCCCCTCATCATGGGGACAAAGAGAGGAAAGGACTTCATTAAGCATGACAGGAAAGTGCAAATTTGGGGGAGATTGAGAAGACAAAGTCATCGACGACATTGCTTATCGTTCCTCACGTAAGGAACCAGGCGCCAGCTTTAGAGTGGCCTGACGCTCATGAATTCGTTCACGTGCTTTATTTTGATGCGCCTCAAAGCGATCTGGCCGCCAGATTTGAAATGTTGCGCCCCGACCAACAAAAGCTGCCGTACCCTCAATTTCGGCAAACGTCACAAGATCTTTTGGCAGGATAATACGACCATCACCATCAAAAGGGATTTGCTCAGCATCCGCAAAAATTGCGGCGGAAAAGTCATCTTGAGCCTCGGAAAAAATGTCGAGCTGATCAACACTTTTGCTCATTTGCTCCATGCGCGAAAAACTACAACATTCAATTGCGGGGAATTTATAAGAACGAAAAGCAATAAACCCAGAATAACCTTCCTGAGAAAGCGTCGCACGATAAGAAGCAGGAACTGAAATTCGTCCCTTCTTATCAAGTCTGTTCAAATAGGTTGAGAGAAACAGAGCCATCTTCTACTCAATACTTTCTCTTGCCAAATAAAAGTTAAAGTTATCGTTGCCTGGTTAAACATGGGATAGCATGGGATTAACTGGGAGTCAATGGAGATTTTTTGGGAAAGCTATCGTTTCCACAGAGTTATCCACAGCACAACAGAAAGGAGATAAAAAATTATTACCTTTTTAAATCAAAAGCTTAATTCAAATTGATGCGAATTAGACAGAGACTAAGAAAATGATTCCATAAAAGAATTCACAGGCATTTGTATGAACACTTTAAAGCCAGAATATTCACCAAATATTAACCTAAGTTAATTTTCCGTTAAAAAATTATTAACAGAGCATTAATTTTGAAGGATGCGTAGCACTTAATGAGATGAGATAAAGGCATCCTTATGTGCCCATTTCTCAGATAATAAACCTTAAAAAAAATTGTTAAAAAAGACTTCACAAGAAGATAAGTCAAGAAACCAAACAAGGTGATCATCTTATAAATACTTATTTGATTAATATGATCTACATATTATTAATAATTTTTATCAAGATAGCTTCTTTTATCAAAAATAAATAAAGAAAGCCAGAGAAGAACTTACTTCCTTTATAACCAACTTTTACCAAAATTATTATTTAGGCACCGATTTATACATGATCTTCAATATCACTTCAGGAGCTGAAAAAATTCCATTATTAGCCCACAGCAGTACAGTAGGTTAACTTTATAAGAAATATGCATACCTAAATATCCGTAATAAATACGGTACATTTTAATATCTCCCACTCTCCACGGATTACAGCTTTCACCTCTCCATCCTCTCAACATCTCCACCATAAGATTGAAGCAGACGGGACTAAGTTTTTATTCTTATACTTACCACATCACCCACTGCATGAGAGGATGAGGTGGAGGACACCGGAAACTCAAATAACGCTCTAGCGCATCTATAATCCCCTGCTCTTCCTTCCATGAAGTCTTATCTTTCAATTCATTCTCTCTT